>Ga0272441_10000793_pt1 | contig 69701 bp, 41 predicted proteins | sample SSMProp6N_FD_193582 | JGI IMG/M metagenome (GOLD analysis project Ga0272441, IMG submission 193582) | Marine sediment archaeal communities from Little Sippewissett salt marsh, Falmouth, MA, United States - SSM-Prop-6N | ecosystem: Environmental > Aquatic > Marine > Wetlands > Sediment ...
TATTTATTATCGCTTAATGGCGTGCTCCCTTCCCGCAATGATCTTCTGGCGTCAATTCGGATATGTTCCCGAAAATCATTGCTGCTAAATGCCTTTACACAACAAAAACTGACATCAATATGATGAGGATCGGTTTTTGTTTGGACCTTTGAAAAGGAATGAACGAAGAACATTGCATCTTTTCAAAGGTCCCGATGGGAGCACCATTCATTCTCCTGAAATTGAAAGCTCATCCAGAGAATGGATGCCCATCTCAGGGATTCGAACCTGGGTCTTGAGTAAAAGGCATTTTTACGAAAGGTCAGCTAAATCTGATAAGATCTAGGGCGATCCTGGAAAACCGAGGTCTCCATGTCCGAGGGTTTGCAGGCGCGCTTGATCGAGAAGTATTGGATAAGAGGATCGGAATCCGAGATGATCTTAACATGTTAAAATAAAACCGCATTCATTATAAATGAACAGCAATATCAGAGGTCCTATCCCAACCGGGGGCCCCGACATTGTACGAAGCTATCCTCGATGTGAACCTGGAGAGATGCTGGATCGGAAAGACGCTGAATAAGTTTCCAGTCTCGATAAATATCATGGATACGATCCCGTTCAGGGATAATGGTGTGCAGGACCTGGTTGAGATCGACCCGGGCGGTACGAAGGTCGAAGAGCTTCGCGCTTTCATAGAAAGCATACCCGAGGTCGATTTCATCAAGGTCCACGAACAATCCTCAAAAAAAAGGGTGAAAATGATCGTCGGAATAAGAAAATGCATCGGATGCAGGGCTCTGGTCGATTCCGAGACATTCCTGCTATCCAGACGCTCCCTTGACCAGACCTGGGCACAGTGGAGGGTCCTTCTTACCAGTGAGGACTACATCGACCAGTTATCGAGCAACCTGAAGGATCTCGGAATGGAGCACAGGGTCGTTGACATCTACGAGTTCAAAGAATGGGATAATCTCGCGGGGAAGGAGGAGCTGGTACTGAAGGAAGCCCTTGAAGGGGGATACTACGATTTTCCGAAAAAGATCGGAATAAGGGAGATCGCCAGGAAATTGAACGTATCCACCGCCTATATCTCGTACACCCTGAGGTCCGGCCAGAAGAAGGCCATCCAGAAATATTTCGGGATCAAGGACAGGTGATGATTAAGATTTACAATAACATTACTCCTCCCCGGTTTCCAGTGGGATCACCGACCCGTGATCGAAGAACAGGACCATATCATCCCCCTTTGCATGGTAACCGTCCGACCTCAATACAGCCTTGATCGTGGTGTTGCCCAGCTTTCCGAACACAACCTGAACATTGCCCCTGTACTCGCTCGACATGACCGTGATCCTGGTCTCCAAACCGCTTCCGTCCCTGAAGAAAGATTCCGGTCTTATCCCCACTAATTCCGGTTTTTCTTGAGTCCACGGTATCTCCCCGATCTCGGTGAAGATCCGTCCTCTCCTCATCCTCCTGACCTTGAAAATGTTGCAAATTCCCATGAACAAAGCGGTTCTTTCATATCTCGGGCGCCAGTAAATATCCTCCGGGGCCCCTTGCTCGAATATTCGTCCACGGTCCAGAAATCCGATCCTGTCCGATATCGACAGGGCTTCCATCTGATCATGGGTTATGTAGAGCGATGTGATCCCTCTCTCCTTTAGGATTGCCCTTAGCTCCCTCCTCAGACCTTCCCTGAGCGATGCATCGAGAGCTGAAAGGGGTTCATCGAGCAGCATGACATCCGGGTCATGTGCCAGGGCCCTTGCCAGGGCGACCCTCTGCGCTTGCCCACCGGAGAGCAGTGTGACCGGACGCTCCTCCAGCTCCCCGAGCCCCACGATCTTGAGCATCCTTCTGGCATAACGTTTCGGGTCCCTGTTCCTCCGATCAATCCCGTACATCACGTTCTTCAGGACGTTCATATGTGGGAAGAGTGCATAGTTCTGGAAGACCATACCCACCTTCCTCTTCTCGGGTGCAAGATCGCTCACGTCTACGCCCTTGATAATTATCCGCCCACTGTTCGGTCTGATAAAACCGGCAATGAGTTTGAGCAGGGTGGTCTTCCCGGAACCTGAATCTCCGAGAACGGTATACATCTCGTCTGAACCCACCTCCAGGTCAAGTCCCCTTATTACTGGCTCCTTCCTGCCGTAGGCGAATCCCAGTTCCTCTATCCTCAGGCTTATATTCCCACCTCACCTTTCGTGCTTTTCCTTGCCATCAGGTCCATCGCCAGTATGGATGTGAAGGTTACGAACATCAGTATGGTGGAATATGCGGTCGCCGAGCCGAAGTCCCGGCCTCCGGCAATGAACTTGTAGAGGGCAAGCGGCATCGTGGTATACTCCGGGGATGATACCATCAAGGTCGCCCCGAACTCACCGATGGATATGGTGAAAGCAAAAACCGAGGCTATCAGTATACCCGGAAGTAACAGCGGAAGCTCGATGGAAAGGAAGGCACCAAGTCGGGAAGCTCCAAGCGTTCTCGAAGCCCTCACAAGGTCGTCGGGTATGGATCGTTTGACCGAAAGTACGGCCCTGACACCGAGAGGGTAGGCGATTATGGTGTGGACTGTAAGGACCGCGATCCATGTACCCGCGAGACCGGGCCAGCCCTGGCTGAAGCCCTTGATCATTCCCAGACCGAGGGCAATGGTGGATACACCAAGCGGGAAAAGAAGGAAGCCATCGAGCAATTTCTTACCCCGGAAAGGTCTGCGGTCGATGGCATATGCAGTGATAACCGCCATCGGCACTGATAAGACAACGGTAAGGAATCCGAACATCAGGGAGTTGAGGACCGCTCCCATGGGAGAGACGCCAATTGTGGGATCGTTCTCACGTGAAAGCATTGTGCGATACCACCGCGTGGTATATTCCTCCTCGCCTTCAACCTCCTCAACAAATGAGTCATGCACAACAGCCGCCATGGGGCCCACAACAAGCAGCAGAAGTAGTGATGCATAGAGAATTATCAGGACCATTCTCAAGGGCTTCCTTGAACCCGCCCTGTCGAGCCTGAGACCGGCTCCTCTCGAGGTCCGGGACCCGATGTCCTTCTTCCTGCTTGACCAGAGGTAAACACCCGTGGAAAGAGCGACGATGAACATCTCCACCGCAAGGAGGACCCCGGCCTTTGGATCATCGAAGATACCTGTGAACTGCCTGTAGATCTCGAGTTCTATCGTTGCATTGGCCATCCCTCCGACCACCACGACCACACCGAAGGTGAGGAGGCAGAATGTGAAAACAAGCGAAGCTGCTGATACCAGTGAATACCTCATCTGGGGGACCAGCACCCTGAAGAAGGTCATTATGGGTCCGGCCCCCAGCGATCTTGAAGCATTCAGGAGATCTTCATCCAGTGTGTTGAATCGTGAATACAGTATCCTAAGGACAAGGGGGAAGTTGAGAAAAACGTGCGCTATCACGATAGCTTCCTTAGTGTAGAGTATCCCGACCGTCGGAGAGGGAAGGGAAAGGACGCTGGTGACCATATCAAGAAAAGATTGCAGGTAACCATTGGTCCCGAAGATCGATATGAAACCGATCCCGAGGACCAGTGGCGGCAGGACGAATGGAACGGTTGTCAGAGAGAGCAGCGCGGACCTTCCAGGAAACCGGTATCTCGAGATCAGGTAGGCCCCGGGAAAAGCAAGCAGGATGGTAATAAGGGTCGATACCATCGCCTGGAGAACGGTGAAACGTATGATGGAAAGGGACCTCTCGTCGGAGAGGAGACCGATGAAATTCCCCAGGGTCAATGCTCCACCGGATGTCGTGAAGGCTGGCACCATGATGACAAGAAGAGGGTATGCCAGAAAAACAAGGAGGAACAGCAACGGAACCGCATAAAGGAGTGGACCCGAAAACCGTCTTGCCGAGCTCTTTCCCATCTCCTTTCCCCTCAGCTTCAGTAGAAAGCATCCTCCCAGGATGAGAACCAATCAGGGTAGTACTCCCGGACCACTTCCTGGGTGGGTTCCACGTGTTCTCGAGCCCAAACTCCATGTTCGAGATAGATGGGATCTACGGGGGTCCCCGGAACCACTGGAAGCATCACGTTGTAGCCGACCCTCGACTGAAAATCGTCCGTGAGCATGAACTCTATGAATTCCTCCGCCATATCGCGATTGCGCGCTCCTTTCAGGATGCCAGCCCCTTCTATCTGTCTGTAACCCTCATTTTCGGGAACGATCGTCACGGTGGTCGAAGAGCCCGTGAACAGATGGTCCGAGGCAGTATCCAGACCGTAAGATATCCCGATAGGAGCCTCTCCGTTCTGGAATGCATTATACATCCCGTCCCATGTGGGGAACACGTTGAATTCACTTTCTGAAAGGTCCTCGAGATATTCTCCCAAGCCTTCTCCCGAAACACTTGCCGCCCAGATCAGGAATGATGAGCCCGTGGATGAGGTGGCTGGATCGATGAACATTATCTGGTCCTTGTATACGTCCTGGGAGAGGTTCATTATGGATTCCGGATAAGGGAGGTCTCGCTCCTCCATCATGACCGTATTGCAGATAACGGCCAGGTATCCGTAATCATAGGGGACAATATGGAATTCCGGATCGAATATCAGGTCAGGGTCCACCCTGTCGATGTTATCCGGTCGGTACACATCCAGAAGGTCAAGCTTGAGTGCAGTTCTGAGCATTGAATTGTCGATCCCGATCACAAGGTCGGCATACTCTCCCTTGTCCAGGGCGCTCAGGACCTGTCCGACGTCGCCGAAATTGGTCTTGAGCGTTACATTGACCCCGTACATCTCCTCGAAGATCTTTACAGTCTCCGGGCCAAGGCCCCACTGCTCGAAGCTGGTATATGATATTATCACAAGTCCATGGGTGTCATCATCGGATATGGTCTCGAGATAGATGACTATCCCTACTACGGCGAGCATAATGATGAATACTGCCGCTATCGCGAAGACATATGCCTTTGCAGAGATCTTGCCTCGGGTCATAATATCACATCATCCCGTCCATTTTCTTCTGAAGCTCCACTGCCTTGTGGACAACCTCAAGAGGTGACCTCCCGAAGATGTAAAGGCATGGCTCTATCCCGAAATCTCCCGGATCAACGAGGTAAATGTACCCCTTACCTTCGAGTTTAACTGGCTCAAAGGTCATGTCACCGGGCCCTCTCTTCATGATTACGGGGTCCGCACCTGTACTTTCCATGGCCCAGCGAACCTCATCGTCATATCGGAGATTGATGGATGCCCGGGCTTTTGGCTCCATACCCATCGTCTGGAGGATCATTCCCGCAAGGTGGCGGGATACGCCGAATTCGGGAGGAAGAGGACCCATCAACCTACCGTTCCTGTCCGATATCCTTCCCGGAAATGATGCGATCTCGGTGAGTGAGGCGGCATCCGGAAGGGCGAAGGCGAGGTTGACCTTGACCGCTGGAACAAGCCGGGGGATCGGCCTTTCTATGAGAAAATCAACGGCTGTTGTCAGGTCATCCAGAACCATGGCCCGAGATGACAGGGGACCCCCGGTGTAACGGCATAGATTGCCAAGTTCGGTCCCGAAGCGTTCCCGGTACCTCTCGTCGAATTCGCCCTCGGCCATGGAGTCGTTTACCAGGGAACAGAAAAGGTCTGTCAGTCCTGACCCCTTTTTTCCGGCCAGAGCAGCAACTATCATATCTCGATACATTCGATCGACCGGTACCTCGAGGGTAACGGAGATGGAACCCTCCTCTTTCAGATACCTGCTCACCATTGCCTGTGAAGTGCCGAGAAGAGATGCGATCCTCTCCTGGGACATGCTCTCCCCGTACAATGTTCTGGCCAGTCTTCTCCGGACCTCCGGCAGTACCTCCTCGACTATTATCACATGGGGGGGATGCATATAACCAAGTTTTAGGATTTAACAACTAATATATATCAATTTTCCATGGAATGATAACAGGGTTTTGATGAACTTGGACAAACATATCAAATAGGTGTAATAGTACTCACGCCCCATGAGCCCCGGGGGTAAGAAAAATTACAAAGTGAGAACAGGGGCCCGAACGGCCTCCAAGGGTCTGGAAAAAGAGCTGAAAAGGAAAGCGAAGAGGCTCTCACAGGACCCTTCGCTTGCACTTCCCAAGTGCACGGTCGATGTCCCCTACTTCAAAGGCCTGAAGAAGAGATTGGAGGAGATCCAGAAACACCAGGATAACAAGAAAGCACTTGAAACGGCATCGAAGAAGGGCGATAGACTCGCCAGGGCATATGCAGGAACATTGCTCCTTCTCCACGAGGACAAGATCCCGTACCTTGCCGTTTTCAAGGCTCCTTTCGGTGATGTGGGCTATGCCCTTCGCGGTTCAACTTCAAAAGAGAAACTGGTGGGCATACAGAATTACGACAACCCCCGGATCAAGATGATGGCCTATCTGGAAGAGGTCAAGAAGAAGAAACTGTTCATGTTCGTGACCGAGAACGAGGTCATCTGTACGGGAACGGACCCGAAACCCCCCAAAGAAGTTCTCGATCCCCTTCCAAAGAGACTCGGAAAGGGAATGAAATTGAGCGGAAAGGTCATACATTCCCCCGATCTGAAACCCGGCATCGTCGAGAAGAGGGAGCCTTGGAAGGAACCATATCTCGTCGTCAGGTGGGAATCGGCGAACATCGAGATGGCAAGATCACTATCCTTCTCGCTCCAGAACAAGGACAATACATTCGCCACATGCGCATCATACATGGCAACGGACAGGATCTCCAGATACTTTAGCGTGGACGTGATGGTCAGGCCCAAATGCGATAAGGGAAAGGGGTGCGTCTGTGACCCACCGGAAAGGGTTGAAAAGAAGGAATCATTCCTGAGGAGGATCGGAAGGGTCAAGGAGTCAACCTCCATCGAGGAATACATGGAAGGAAAGATGATGGACCACAGGCTCATCGAGAAGGAGATCGACTCGTACCACCAGAAGCTCGAGGAAGCCGGTGAGACCGTCTACATCGTCGGGAACACCTGTTACGGCTCGGACCCGAAGAGAATGTTGGGTTCTCTGACCCTGACTGGCGAGGAAAAGAAAGCTCTTGAGAGCTTCCTGTCCCATGCCATAGGGCCGATAATCGCACCGGACCCCTCTGCGAACAAGATAATGGAACCAAAGTGGAAGGATGTCGGGGAGGAGGTCCTGGTGGACCTCATCGGGAACAAGAACGTCTCGAAGAAGGTCTTCGAGAAGTTCCCGACACCAAGATATCAGCCCATGAACATAATACAGGAAGCAAAATACCGCATGGAGGAGAAGAGGGTAAGAAAGGAGCTGCCCGAGCCAAAGGACCCCCCTCGGATGATCGAATTCGCCTATGAATGCTCCATAGCATATCTTGTCAGGGGAGAGGAGGGTGCTTCCAGGATCGTCGAGAAGTTCACGGATGATGATATCAAGGTCAAGGCGGCGAAATTCGCATTCGTCAAGGGACTCAATCTTACGAGAAGTGCCGGATGGAGCTATACAACGCACGAGATCGGATATGCGGAGGGGCTTGACGAGATCGTAAAGGAACTCGTCACCGAGGAGCATGATACTTTCAGGCGGGGAATCGTTAGTTTATGGAAAGCAACCGGGTCGACGAAACCTCTTGAATGGAAGAAGAAATGATCGAGATCCGGTCCATTACTTTTTACCTCCCATGGGGGGGCCCCGGGACATCCAAGGTCCAATTCTTTTATAATAGTGAATTGGTAGGTAATTATTAAATAGAGTTCCTCGGTTGTTCGATATGATAGCTGATAGAAAGCCGAAAGAACGTCGGAATCAAGGGGGTGAGATGGTTGGAGATGGCCACGGACAGACCCGAGGGGAAACCCGAAGAGGCCTCTGATGATGTTTCTGAAGAGCCCATGATCTCCATGGACAAAGACGATATTGTCCTGAAGGACAAGAAGACGGGGAAGAAGAGGTCGGTCCTCGACATCGGATGGTTATTCAAGAAGGGGGCCGGCATCACAAAACTTGCAAGGGACGAGGAAGTGGACGAGGAGACCCTTGCCGAGATGAAACCCATGGAGAGACTTCGCTACAGAAGAAAGAAGCAGGATAGAGAGCAGCTCAAGGGACACAAACTCTATGAGATCCCACCCATAAACGAGGCGGAGTGGGAGATCTTCGAAGACATCGATACGATCCGACCCTATTATTCCCACACCCGACTCGTAAGGAACAAGAGGACGAAGGAGCTCGTGTACGAGGCGATCGAGCCCCCCCTCACTGACGAGGAAAAATACCTTCACGGTTACCTGAAATCACAGCTGGAGCACAATATCGAACTCGACAGGACCGATGCTGACGAAGTGGAGAACGAGCTGAGGCTTCGCAACCTGATGAGGAAATTCCTTTCCCAGGCGGGAAAGAAAGTGGATATTGTATCATTCGAGAGGATATTCTACTACCTATCCAACTACTTCCTGGGGTATGGAAAGATACAGGTCATGATGGAGGACCCCGAGATGGAGGACGTGTCCTGCGACGGCACGGGCATTCCGATATTCGTTTTCCACAGAAAATACAAGAACACCAGGACATCGGTCGTCTTCGAGGAGGATGAGGAGCTCGACGATTTCGTGGTCGGTCTTGCACAGAGGTCCGGAAAACATATCTCCATCATGCATCCCATCCTCGATGCAACCCTTCCAGACGGGTCCAGGCTCAATGCCACCTATGGCAAGGAGATCACAACGAAGGGTTCCTCCTTCACCATCCGGAAATTCAAGGAAGACCCGCTCACCATGGTGAACCTGATTCTGTTCAAGACCCTCTCCCCCGAAATGGCCGCTCACCTGTGGCTCGCCGTTCAGTACGGTGATACCATGATGGTGTCCGGGGGCACGGCGTCCGGAAAGACAACCACCCTCAACGCCATAAGTCATTTCATTCCTCCATCATCTAAGATTATCACCATCGAGGATACGAGGGAGATGCAGTTGCCGCACCTCAACTGGATAGCCGGCCTCACAAGGGAGAAGAAGGGAGAGGTAACGGGACAGTCCATAGATATGTACACCCTGCTCGTGGCAGCGCTCAGGCAGAGGCCCGAGTACATGATCGTTGGTGAGGTCAGGGGAAAGGAGACCATGGCCGTCTTCCAGGCAATGGCCACGGGCCAGGTCACATACGCAACCATTCACGCGGATTCCGTATCGGCCATCGTTCACAGGCTAGAGAATCCGCCGATCAATATACCACGTATCCTGATCCTCGGCCTGAACCTGGTGCTACTACAGGCCCAGGTCAGGGTCAAGAACAAGAGGACGAGAAGGATTAAGGACCTAGTCGAGATCGTCGGTCAGGACCCCGTCTCGCAGGAGATAATCTCGAACAAGGTCTATACCTGGAACCCGGCAAAGGACGAGTTCCGGTTCTCCGGCCACTCGAACCTCTACGAGAAGATAATGGACAGGGAAGGTTTCACCACCGAGGAGATAACGGAAGAGATCCACAACAGGGCGGATGTCCTCAGATGGCTCGCCTACAAGGACGAGACGAACTATCAGGAGGTCGCAAACGTGGTGAACGAGTACTACAGGAACTCCAAACCCATCGTGGAGCGGGCCCGCAAGGAGCTTACATCACTGAGGCTCGAAAGGCCAGAGCTTAAATTATAGGTGAAACAGCACGATATTTATATCCCACCATCGAGTTTAGGATATCATGACGGGAATGGATTCCAGGAAACGATCCATATTTAAGTCCATAACCTACAGGATCATCTGCATAATCTCACTTTCCATCATCACCTACCTAATCACAAGGGACCTTCAGGAAATGACCGTGATAGTCATTGTTTTTCAATCACTTCAGATCCTACTCTACTATCTTCACGAAAGAGGATGGAACATGACCAAGTGGGGTGTTGAAGGGGGGACAGGCGCAGAAAAATGATCCGTTATCGGAAAGCTAGAGAACTGTTCCACATCTAGAGCCCTGTTCCATCACCGGTTTATATATTCTCCAGTGTAGAAGCTTCGAAAGGTGATATGTATGGGAGATCGATATAAAAGTTGGATGTTTCTGTCCGCTTCTCTTGTGCTGCTGCTCGGGATATCCACCTTTGCAGCCGCAGCGCAGGATACCGGCGGAGAGAACAAGGAGAGCGGAGTTGAGAATACACAGGGCGATCCCGAGGGATCAAGCCAGGGGCCCCAGGGATATACCGAGATGTTCGGAAGGTTCGAGCTTGATGATAACGGCCTCTCTGGAAGGTTCGTATCCTTCGAGTTGCTTGACGGTAAGATCGTAGATTATTCATATGAACCGGAAGAAGAGAAGATCTTCGAAACCGTCGGGTTCACCATCGAAGACTTCGAGAATGCTAACACCCGGACGGAAGGCGGGGTCTACCATGCCGAGATGGAAGGATCCCATCTCATGTCCCACAACAACCCCACGGCCATGATCCATGCCACCTACTCCGGAGAGGAGTGGGTAAATATCACATTCGAACCGGCAGAGGGTATCACCTTCGGAGAGGCCGTTGACGGTGTCATACCGGTCGAAGGTCTGTCGGCCGGGGCCGAGATCACACCGGGAACGGATGATTACGAGATCAAGGAAGGTGTGCTGGAGATCAATATCACGAGAGGCGTTATCACCACCTTCATGAGGAAACCTTACCAGACGATGTCCTCCTTCCAGGAGAGTGTCATGAGGAGTGTTCAGGAAGGAAAGATCGACGGTGAGCTACAGGTCATGAAGAAGGAGGGCTCCGCCGCCGAGTCACAACATTTCCCGTATCAGGGAAAGGTCCAGATGCAGCTCAAGGACTCCGAGGAGGGAAAAGAGCTAAAATTCCAGGTCCAGAGTGAGGAGAAGGCAGGAAAGGTCCTAATGTTCAAGGTCCAGGGAGAGATCCTGGATGATGTTGAGACAGGAAAGGTCCGTATCAACTTCGATGGCCAGAAGGCCGTAAGTGCCGGAACCCCGGAGGAGGTTTTGAATGAGAACGGAGAGGAGTGCAAATATTATCTGGAAAGGGACGGAGACAGCTGCTTCAACGCCATGGTCTATGTCCCCGGATTCTCTACCCACGAGATCTCAATGGAAATTGAGGAGGATACTTCGGACAGTTCCTTCCTTTATGCTGGAGCAATCGTGATCCTTATCGGCACAATGGCATTGCTGATCGGGATCGTCAAGAGGGGCCGCAGGTCCTGAGCGGGTTATCCCGACATCCCCCGGAGGGGGTCATTCCGGACCCCCTCATCTTTTTTGTTTTTCAATTATCACCGATTTTCGCCAGGGTTTAAGTCTCATAATTGAGGCTGACTATTAATTCCATTTTTTCGTAAAAGTCACATCTTTTTCTTACATCGCCAGCATTATGATCAGAACTTTTTGAACCATTACACTTTCTCTACCACCCTATGACATCAAAATACCGGCCAGAAACAACAAATCTATCTAAATATACCCCTCACTAACCGTTTTCAAGCAGTGATTTGAGCTTTTCCAAGCAATTCCTTTAGCGCATCCGCTCCATGGAGAATTATTTTCCTGATATTATGGGCAATTGCACGAAGATTATATTCAACATTCACTTTCTCAAGGCCTCTCAACGCGAATTGGGTAAACCCCCGATTCTTCTGCATATCTCCATGCAACGGTTCAACTGTTGACATCCTTCTCTGATATATCTTCTTACCATCCTCAAAATCAAGCTTCTTCCTCATTCTTTTGACCGCTTCATCTTGTGGATAAATATTGATCGTTCTGTTGTTGATCTTCTTGTTTCCATTCTTGCTCTTCCTTCTACACTTATCACTTACCGGACAACCGCTACAGTCTTCAGCTTGATATTATCGGTATTCAAAACCATTTTTGTCCTTACAGGTTCGAACAAAGCTCAGTTTGACTCCTTGTGGACAGAAGTAAACATCCAGATCCTTGTGATATTGAAAATTCCATTTGCTGTATGGATCGTTTCTACTCGAATGCATTGTCTTGTCAGGAACATAATATTCGGTAGTAGGGTCCTGTTCCATCCTTTCGAATGTATCCTTATCGGGATATCCACTATCAGCCAATGTATTTTTATGCGTATCCTCGGTGTTCCTTTCACTTTCTTCTTTCATTGGAAAAAGCTGTCCGGAATCAGATGGGGTATCAATGACATTGACCGGGTCCCATGGGGAATCAGTGATGAACTGGTGTATGGTGTTCTGGTCAAAGTTCAGATCGAATGCAATTTATGTTCTTGAAGGTTATCCCAGTTAAGTAATTCCATGCTGAAGAGCATATCCACCCCAATGACATTATAATTGTTTAGATAGAGTAGGTTGGAAGATCCTTCAGATAGACGGGCTCCTACCCGAAATAATACCCATGCTCCTGCATGTCGCATCCCATGGAATATATGTTAGTGCAAATATCAATAGTATCTACGAGCCAAATCAACCGTTACTGGGTTATCGAATCACAACAATCAACTCGAATGTCATTTTCTCGAATCCTTCTTTTTCCGTTACAACGCGGATTGTGCCATTCAATATGCCGGAAGGCAAAGAGATCCTTGCAAGGGAAAATGGAGGATAGGTCGCACCCCAGTGTTGTGTGCGTTCTGTTTGCTCGGTGATGTTGCAACCGGAAATCGTGACATCAACATTGACTATTCTACTGTCGTAGTTGTCCCAAACGACTATTGTCAATTCGGCATCCGTCGAATAGACCACGTTCTGCTGCCAAGGTATCATTGAGATCCGGGAGATCTTGATCGTCGTCTGAGTTCCAAGGAAAGCCCCATGGATTATTATTCCAAAGATCAGAAATCCTGCAAGTACCGTTATTATCGAGGTGAAAGGGCTCCCTCTTTTTTTAAGGAAATCTTTTACATGTCGTTTTGTATCTTTCATGATCCGACCCTCATTGCTTGTTCATCTCTTTTCCATCCCTTTCTTTTAAGTCGATCTTCGTTCTTGCCGCATCATACTTGTCATGTTGGACCCCATGCAATGCTAATCCTAATAAGATGACCGGGACAGCCAGATAGATCACACTAGATTCCTTCACAAAGGAAGCAATAAAATCAAGCTTGTTGAATTCCACGTTGAGAACGGATCGATCAGAAGTAATGAAGGTCTTGGCATCTTTCTCGGAACCGATGAAATATCCTACCAGAACCCGATATTCATGCGTACCGATACGATTTGGATCGAGATGTATCCACACATCCTCCACTATCAGATCTTCACCTGAAGGAACTTCCTGCCCGGCGAAACCTATGTCATAGATCCATGAATAATAATTCTCCCCCTCCGCCTGCCAATCCATATGTACTGCCACACTTGTTATCTTTATCAAAACATCCAGATTATTAGTGATCGTGATACGGGGTGAGATTTCAGTCTCGGAAATACTTACTCCATGATCGCCGTAAAGAACGAACAGATCATAGTCCCATACACATTTCACCTCCAGTTCCCGGTCTGTTTCCAATGCGGTGGTTTCGGATGGATGGATCAGTAACATTAGAAGGATCAAGAATATCACGGTCTTTCCGGTTTTCCAATCGATTTTTGGTCTTGGGGACCTTCGCCAAAACCCCATCACGGGAAAGTGGTCAATATTACTGTCAGACCTATTCATACCTGTATCCCCGAGTCGGATATCCACACATCCGGGTTCGTATTACAATCGAAATAGAACACATATAGCATTATCGCATTGATGATGGAAAATGTCAGGAGAATGACGAATTGACGGTGGCGTTTTGAAAGTCCGGCCGCCAGAACAATGTACAAGAACGGAAATTCGTGCACGAAGAACTTGGAACTGAATGAGCCGCTTACAGGTTCGTACACGTTCATCAAGATACAAGGAAGTATGATCGATATTGCTAGGATGGAACTGAATAAAAGTACCAATGTCCTCGAGTCCTTTTGGCTCCTAATCCGGTCCAATCCCCAGATCAAACCGATCAATATAACGGGCATGGCAACTAGTTTGATGATGTTCTCGGGGAATATCTGCGCGCCGATGACCGAGGTCTCCCAGCCAACTGGCATGAATGCATCATGAAAAAGGAGGTAAAGTTCCCTATCGTTTGGAAAAATATTCCTCCATTTGATGACACTCACACCATGCTCTTTCGAATAAAGGAAGGAATGCATCCAGGGTAGGAAGATCAAAGCGATCAAACAGAGCGATATCGTAACCTTGATGATCATCCATTTGTGAGTCGTCAGGTATTTCTTCAGTTCGGACCAGAGAACAAGAATCCGTTGATCATCGTGGTTTTTATTTTTTTCTCTAAGTTTATAAGCATCCCTTATTTCGAAAGTATGGTAAAGCAAATAAAACAGTATCAATCCAGAAATGTGAAAAAATAAAAAGTAGTGAAGGTAGAGGGCAAATGCTCCAACTATCGTGAACAATACATAGTAGAGGAAACGTTTTGTCCTCACGATCTTTATGAAAAGAAAGGTAAGGAGAAGAGTGACCATTATGAGCAGGCTATAACTTGTGGCACATTGGGAATATAATATCATAGAAATTGATATAGAGAAAATAAATGAAGAATAAAGAGCGGTTTTTTTATCGAAAAGTTCCTTGGCCAGTAGATAAAGGAAAATGATCGAGATGGACCCGGCTATCATGGAATGGAAACGTACCCAAAAAGGAGATGTATTTACCATTGTCACTTTAACTATCATGTAATAGAGAGGAGGATGAACATCAAGTCTGGATGCTTCGATTATTCCTAGGAAAGATTTCTCAGCCATCCAAACTTCAAAGAGCTCATCCCACCAAAGAGGATGGAAGGAGACTCTGTAGAAACGCAGGAAAGTTCCGGATAGAAATATCAGTATCAAAATATAGTTTTCTTTGATGAAACCGTTGAGATTTATGAACGGTTTTATTGCACCTTTATCTTTTGCGGATAAAAGAGCCGTAACTTCTACACCCCCCTCTTTCACCTAATCCGTGTTTTCCTTATATCTATCTTTTCATATCATATGGCAGTGTGTAAAAAGTCCTCATCCACTTTTCATTTCATTTCTGAAGGTGGATTCTGGGTCAAGGTCAAATTCATGAACAGCTCCCGGCATTAACGACAGATCGTAACCGACCCGGGATAATGATTCCTCGATCCTTTGTTACGTCGGATCTCTGCTCCTGACATAGCTGCCGAATTTCCTCTTCTTGGCCGAATTGGTACTTTCAACATTTGACCTCATATGATATTTCTCACGGGCTAATTCAGGATTTTCTTTAAACTCATTGATCATTCGGAATGTCCTAAAATACTATAGTTAATTATGGTCGTAATCCAATGTCTATTCGATACGTATGGCACGACCAAGAGAAATCAACGAAATTGTTTTTCAAAATCCGACCTGTCGATTCTATCTCAAAGATAACGGAAAAAATATTATTATAAGTGGCAGATATAAGAGCACTGGACATCAAAGATATTACTGTTTTCATTGCAACACTTATTTCATGGAAAACTTGTTAAGATCAAAAAGCGTGGTACCCTTGTAAGAAAAGAGAAACGGATTGTTTATGGAAAACCTGCATTAGAATACATTGAAACTACAAACATTGAGAATTTCAATGGTATATGCCGTGAACGATGTGGAAGAGTTGTGAGAAAGACCAAATGTTTCTCAAAGCGCAGGTCATTTCTGAAATCAGCAATGACGATTTTACATTTTCATTGGAATTTCATTAACAATTATCAAAGGATATCAACACCAGCGATGGGGGAAGGTTAATGATTCACCCTTGGACATGGAAACAGTTTTATTATCACAGATTAACTATCGTTAATTAGGACATTACCAAAAATTTGTAACATAAAAGGCTCGAGTAAATCGGTGATTATCTTTTTCCACGAATGTAGACCTTCAATTCCTTTCCATCTTCCAGGAGTGCCAGCTCCATTCCAATGTGCTCGGCGGCATCGAAAATCCTGTCGTCTCTGTAGAACTCGCCGAATACGATCCTTCCAATCCCCGCATTGGCAAGTATCTTGAAGCATGTCCAGCAGGGTGAAGCGGTTATGTACGCCTCACCTTCGTTGACGGATACACCGTATCTCGCAGCCTGGGCTATGGCGTTCATCTCCGCATGCGCGGTCCTGGTACAATGACCGTTCTCCATCATGTGCCCGACCTCGTCGCAGTGGGGCATTCCCCTCACGGAACCATTGTAACCAGTGGCAAGAATGGTCCTGTCCCTCACGATCACGCATCCAACATGCTTGCGATGGCATGTACCCCTGGAAGCTACCTGCCGGGATATGTTCATGAAATAGCGGTCCCAGGACACCCTTTCAGGGGGCGGGAATTCGTCAAATTCAAGGGTATAGCTGGAATCTCCCTTCGGGGTGAAAAACTCCTCATCGGCCATGGTGATGCATGGGCAATATGTATTATAACAGTAAGGGAAGATCGAAAAGGAAAAAATGGGTAAGGATCGAAAGGACGTGTCGGGTCCATCACGCATTCAATCCCCCCTTCCACCCTCACCCATTGAGAAAAAACACTGATAGAATATAAAGGTAAAGTGGGAAACCATAGTCTGAAATAAGGTATATTTAAGGTTTTTTATCCTTTGTCACCTTCAATTTTCCAAAAAATATCGATATTGGTTGAATTGCATGGTGAATCCATAAATCTTTAGTGGTGGTTACCTTTTTATCCATAATGGAGTCGTGAAGATAATGAGGACGCAATCTATCCCTGCCATTTTACTTGTGCTAATGCTTTCCGTACCTGCAGGTTTCGCTTCAACCGATGATAACCAGGGCACCAGGCAGAATGGAGAGATCAGCCTCGAGCCAGTTCTGGTATACAACAATGTGCTCGAGATCCCGCCCGGAGGGGAGACAAGGCTTGTCATAAAAAATAACGGTGGGATCGAAACCGATGGATATATGGGAACATACGTCGACCCGGATTCAAAGCTGGGACAGGCAGCGGTGTTGCTCCCGCAATGGATGAAGGAAGATTTCGTGAAGAACATGATCGCTGCCGGCTCGCAGACCTTCAGCTCCTCTGTCCAGATAACCCCCGCTTTCGGGGACCTCGATGCCGACGGTGACGATGATATGGTTGTCGGGCGCGGGACGGCCATCTACTTCTACCGTAATATCGGAAACGATGGGGATCCTGTATTCATCCAAGGAGATTGGGAGGACTGGAAACCCATGATGAACGTCACAAAACCGGATGAAGGGGGTTTTGTCAGTCCCACGATCTGCGATTTCACCGGTGATGGTTATGGAGATCTCATCTGGGGGGATTCCTCGGAAGATATCAATTTCATGAACAATCCAAAAATTGGCGATGGTTCCACCGAGGAAGTGAAGATATCAAGTGGTGTGAACATAATAGGAACAAACAATCCACCAACCCATCTTTCACCCACCGTGTACAGAATGGGTAGAGAAAATATGACCCTGTTCTTCGGTGCGGAAAATGGGGAGCTGTACTACTACATCGTCAATTTCGATTTCGGAGAGGAATACTATGCCGGTTATAACGTCAATCTCGACGGCGGTCCAAGGTCCATCAGGATCACTCCCGGACCTGCCTCATTTTCGGCTCCAAGGTTCTGGTCGCTGGACCATGGAGGATCCCGGCTCCTATCAATGGGTTCAGGAGAAGGAATCCTTTATTCTTACAATTTCGATCAGACCCTGGATGGCGATTTCCTTGTTACATTGAACCCCGGGTTCTTCAGGAACGTGGCAACCATCGGCCCCACGACCCCTGTCCCGGCAGATATGAACGGGGACCGATATCCGGATCTTGTACTCGCCAATGGCAACGGTATGGCAGAGATATATCCCCAGCTGGGAACGAATTCTGTACCCTACTGGGCCCCTGACCCGCATGTTCCCGCCTTCGAGGTGGAGAACTATGGATCCGCCTTCGATGATAAGCTGGAAATTTTCTACGAGCACCTGGTGGACGAGTATCTCGATTCGATCATCTCACCGCAGGATTTGAGATACCGCGACGAGATCGGTTTCTGCTGTGCTTACACCCCACCCTCCCAGCTTGCGAACAACAGGTTATCGGACCTCCTTGTTGAGAATGCAAGGTATATCTACGAGAGAGACCCCAAGCTCGATTACGTTGATATCAGGGATCACACCGGAGAGGACTACTACACCACAACCACGTACCGTGTCAGGGTAGGTGACGAATTCAGGTGGATGGAGATCCCCAGAGATGAATATTACTGGGGGATCGTGCATCCCCGGGTCACCGAGGAGTTCGTTGCTTACATCGACCCCTCCACGGGTCAGGAAGTTCTGCCGGAGAACGGCGGGAGATACTGGAGGGAATATCTATGGGAGCATGCCGATGAGCAGTATCCTCCGGGCCCCGACTACCCGGACGATTGGACCGGGCCCCGGGCCTATTATCCCCGCAACGATACACCACCGCTTCTGAAAGAGGTTCTCGAAGGTGTGGATGTCCTCTGGGACCTCGAGCCCTACGAGTACGGACGGGGATTCGACAACTGGGGGAAGAACAACACGCATCCATGGGATTACAGGGAGCACGCCATCGAGAAAATCTCCCACTGGGTGGAAAAGACCTTGGTGATCAACCAGCAGGAGTCACCCGACCAGGAGAGACCAAACCAGCCCGTCAGGATAGCCGCGGACCACAACGGGAACTGCGGAGAGCTTCAAGACCTTACCATAGCCGGAGCAAGGTCCGCCCTGATACCTGCTAGGGGCGTTCACCTTCCGGGCGAGGACCACGTATGGTCGGAATTCTACCTCGGAGGATGGCACCAGTGGGACAACTACTGGTCCGACGCCGGCGGTGTTGTCGCGAACGACCTTAACTACTGGTGGGGCTGGGGGGGAAGAGGAGGCTCCGGCATCTGGGCCACCAACGGTGCCGGACAGGCTTTCGATGTGGGTGCAAGGTATAGATCACCGGATATCAACGGCAAGCTGAGAGTTCAGGTCTTTGACCGTGAAGGAGCCCCTGTTCAGGGAGCAAGAGTGGTAGTCATGTCACACTGGGTCACGGAGCAGATCAATGTGGATACGGGACCCTATCAAGGGCCACTTCCCACTGTTCCACTCCCCTCGATATGGGAATACACCGATTCCTACGGCTTCTGCGACCTCAATGTCTGGAGACAGAACATCAACGTGAAGGTCACATCGGATGTCGGATCCTTCGTCTCGGGCAAATTTTCGGTGCCCGAGACAGGAGGACAATACACCATGTCCGTCCAGCTTCAGAGCTCAATACCCCCGGATACCGGACAGGCATTATCGGCCGATGCTCCGGACAATGGAACAAGATATCTCCTGAGCTGCGAGGTGATCGGTTCCTACCAGGTCCAGACCGATCTCACATCCGGGGTCCGGTTCAGGAACGAGATGGACAGGGGACTTGCATCATTGACATTGTTCAGTGGTGAAGATGATGCGTTGAATGATTTCCACTGGTCGTGGATCAATGATATGGCCCCGGTCCTCACCGATTTTTTCAACGGGGATGAAAATATCACAATATCACTCTCCGATCACAGGTCCATCAAGGAACATACCCGGGTCAGGGTCAAGATCTGGGAAGTGAGGGAGACGCAGGGTGTGGATGAACCCGACCTTTTATTCGTGAATGACAAAGTTCCCGATAATGATGGGATCGAGATCGATAACGACCACCCCGTGGCCGGATGGCTGGTCTCATCGGATCCTGATCTCCTTGGAAACATCACGAGGATCGATATGAAAGGAGGGCTCGTTCCTGCATCTTTCCTGATCGATGACCGGACGGAGAGGGATTGGAAACTGCCTTTATATGGGCTCGGCCTCACCGGAGAGCCAGGCAGGCTTAACGTGCTTACGGTGGAGGTATACGAAAATCTCTCTGGAATGCCGGAGCCACCGGTGAGGTCTTTCCAGTGGGATGTATTCTTCAAGGATACGAAGGGCCCCTGGTGGGAAGAGCTTCACGGGAGGAAGGGAAGCCCGTGGGGAGCCGAGATCGAGCTCGGGGCAGTATACGAGGACCCATTCGGCAATTATGAGACCCTTGGATGGATGGATGATATCTTGATCTGGAGTGGGTCTTCGTATGAGGAAGAGGGCCGCCTCCATAACGTCACATGGACGATAGATACCGGCGACTTCAAGAGCGGAAGACGCAACATCAGGTTGACCACCATCGATATCGAGGGAAACATCCAGCCGGTGGTGTACGGATCCCTCTTCGATCCGGTGATACCCGTGGTCAACCTGACATCACCACGGACGGGAGACGAGCAGTACGAGGATTCGATACTTGTCAAAGGAGAGGTCTTCGACGATGTGGAGTTGGTTTCGTTCAAGATGAACCTCGAAGACAGGTTCTGGGACCTGACCGGGGATATCGATGAGAAGGGCGAGATCGACAGGGTTGTTGATTTCACCGCCGGACCCGGCATCCACAGGATATACTTCAACGCAACCGATGACGTCGGCCTCGTGAACAGCACCTCCCTCACCATCAGGATCCTCCCCCTGCCTGATGATATAAAACCAATCGTCAGCCTGGACTACCCTATTGAAAATGAGAGGATAGAGAAGGGAGAGGACATCAATTTCAGGGGAGAGGCTTATGACAACAGAGGGCTTGCATCCCTGTCGCTCCAGGTACTCGGAAGGACGCACGACCTTCTCGGTTCAATGGTAGGCAGGACCTTTTCCCTCCGATTGGACACCTCGGGGGAGACTGCCGGAAGAAAAACAGCCGTGGTCACTGCGGTGGACACATCCGGAAATTCAGCAAGCGATATCGTCCATTTCGAGATATACGAGGATATCCCGGGATTCAGGGACCGGGAGGTGCCGGATGTGTTCATTTCGGAACCGCTCCCCGACCAGGAGATAGAGCTCGGTTCGACCTTCAGGATCTCCGGGTCGGCATGGGATGACGGTCCGACAGTGGATCTCCTACTCTCCCTCGATCGGGGGGAGAGTTACGAGGACGTTACATCAATTCTCTCGAGGGACATGGGGTTCGAGATTCCCGTGGACACCATGGACCTGTTGAATGAACTCAACGCACCGCCGAACATCATCAGGGAGATCATGGAGGAATATCCGGTCATGTTCCGGGTTACGGACGGGGCGGGCCGTGAAAACAACATAATACTTAGCCTGAAGATGACGGATACCAGGTCACCCGACCTCATCGCACCATCTGCCGAGTTCTCGGAAGAGGACGGAAGGGTGGACCTGGAGGTTAGCATTGATGACATCGGACCGGTCGAACAGGTGACCATCCTGATATTCGACCCGGACGATGTCCAGATCTCATCAACGGTGATGACACACTCCGACCTCCCTGATAGGGGTGGGATGAAGGAAGCCCGGGTCGGGGTGGCCGGGCCATTCACATCCGGAACCCACAGGGTCGTATTCCAGGCTAAAGATGCCTGGGGCAACCGCGGGGAGGTCTCTACCACCTTCAACGTCCCCGTGGCGGAAGAGGAGGGGGGGGGCCTCAGCTTTATCCCAGTGATACTGGGTGTCTTCGGCATCCTGTTCGTTGTCCCTCTGATACTCTACGGGACAGTGAGGGCCTTCAGAAGGAGAAAATCTGTCGAAAATTGACCGGAGTGCAGATAATATTCACAAAAGTTTAAATTCGGAGATTGCAATGTTGGGTCGGGGGTATGAGATTACCCTGCTCTTACTAGGGAGTAGTTTCCATTGGAGGGATGGCCGTGGGTTTCAAATCCATCATCAACGAATATATGAACAAGTATGATAAAAAGGAACAGCCCGATGACCGCGTGCAGAGGGAAATAGAGGTTCAGGAAGCTCCTGCTCATGTCGAAACGAACCCCGAGGACGAGGAGCTCAGGAGGGTGCTTTCCACACTCAGGACCAACATAAAGATAGTTGGCTGCGGGGGAGGGGGTTCCAACACCATCAACAGGATCGTGGAGGAAGGCATCATCGGAGCAGACCTCTACGCCCTGAATTCCGACGCTCAGCACCTGCTAACGATCCATTCCCCCCACAAACTGCTGATCGGAAAAAGGACCACAAGGGGGCTTGGAGCGGGCGCGGCGCCCAAGATCGGGAAAGAATCCGCCCTGGAAGCCGAAGAGGAGCTTAGGGCCGCCATGATGGGAGCCGATATGGTTTTCGTCACATGCGGCCTGGGTGGTGGAACCGGAACCGGATCCGCCCCCGTGGTTGCCGAGATCGCGAAACAGCTTGGTGCCCTGACCATAGCTGTGGTCACGAAACCCTTCAAGGGCGAGGGTGAATCAAGAATGGAAAATGCCGAATGGGGCCTTGCGGAACTCGAGGAAAATTCCGATACCGTCATCGTCATTCCCAACGACAAGCTCCTCGAGCTTGTCCCGAGACTTCCCCTGAACGCAGCCTTCAAGGTTGCAGACGAGATCCTGATGAAGGCGATCAAGGGTATAACCGAGATGGTGACAAAGGTGGGTCTTGTTAACCTGGACTTTGCGGATCTCAAGACGATCATGAAGGGGGGAGGTGTGGCTGTTATCGGGATCGGAGAATCGGATGACGGCAACGAAAAGGCCATCAAGGCCGTTGAGGAGGCGATAAATTCCCCGCTTCTCGAATATGACATATCATCCGCCAACGGTGCGCTGATCTGCGTCACGGGAGGAGAGGACATGACCGTAACCGAAGCGGAGGCTGTTGCCGATTATATCAATGAAAGGATCAACCGGAACGCTTCCATCATCTGGGGAGCCTACATCGACCCCGAGCTGAAGGGTGCCATCAGGGTGATGCTTGTTCTGGTCGGGGTCACATCCGAACAGATATCGGGCAAGACGGTGGGACGCTTCGGCGATCAGGAGAGGGGCTATACCCGAAGAGAAGAGCGTTACGGTGTTCAGTTCATCCGCTGAACAGAGGTGATATCGTGCTTAAATGTCCCCGGTGCGGGGAGGATAACAATGACAGGGAGCTATACTGTGCAGGTTGCCAGGCAAAACTCCCATCCATCAGTTCCTTGAGATCGTCCATTAGGACAGGCCTCGAGCACCTGGACCGCAAGGAATACAGGAAGGCGCTTGACAGGTTCACAGATGTGGTGAGGCAGAACCCCGGCGATATGGATGCATGGTTCCTCATGGCTGTTGCAAAGCTCAAGATAGGAAAGGGTTCCGAGGCCTGGGATGAGCTCATGGAGGTCGGTCTCGCGACCGAGACGGGAAGATGCACCCACTGCCGCGGTACCGGGAAATGCAAGGAATGCGGCGGGACGGGGATCTGCATCATGTGCCGCGGGACCAAGAAGTGCTCCTACTGCGGAGGAAAGGGCACCTGCCCAACGTGTAAAGGTGTAAGACCCGACGAGTGCAATCACTGCAAGGGAACTGGTGAATGCATAAGGTGCAAGGGCACCAACGAATGCAACTACTGCAGCGGGTACGGGCACTGCTCCCACTGCAAGGGGACCGGAAAGTGCACGTACTGCGGTGGCACCGGCTCCGGTCACGAGCTCGACCTCTCCAGGATCTCGAAGGAATTCCACGATCTGAAGAACTGGTTCTGAATCTCGGTAAAAGCTGGCTTCAACCGGATCCATTAAACCACGCTCCGGTTTTGATCATTTATGATCATATCAGCAATACATTGTTATTGTACATAGAACAAAGAAGAGTCAGGACCGTGGAAGTTTATCCTATCCGACGGCCGTAATTCAGCCACCGTCGGGTATCGCTATGGGGGTCGTCCTCCTGTTTGACCCCCCGGCTGTTAAGGACATGGATCGCCCTCTTTATTGCTATACCCTCTTCGTAGAGGTCAATTGCCTCCTCCCGGGTCATGCACGTGGAGGAGAGCTCGGAGCGTATCTCGTTCAAACGCTTCATCAGTCCCGGTCTCAGCTTGTTCCTCTTTTTCTGATCGACAGATGCTTCATCGAGAAGTCTGTCTATGTTAACCCAACTTCCCTCGTACATGATGTAACGGTTACGTTTCTCTCCTATGAAAGAGAGGGGGCGCTCCAGCTTTCCCAGAAGCTCGATGCAGAAACGCTCGTCCTCTTCGGACCCTCCTGTAAGTGGCATATTGTTCGAAGAATGATGTCGGAAATGGTTCATTAATGTTTAGCAAGGGTACAGGCGATCTCGAGACCATCGGGGGGGAGACAGTCCTCCCGAAAAGACCTTTATCTCGGTTTTGATATACTGGGGGTTTTTCCCACAAGTAGTATACCTTTTATATGTGAAGTGGAATGCCCCTTCGCCAACTATCCTGCGGTGGTAGCTCAGTTGGGAGAGCGTCTGACTGAAGATCAGAAGGTCGGGTGTTCAAGTCACTCCCACCGCACTTAAAGATCATCCTGAGAGCGAGGTGACGAGGATGGGAGACACGATATACGACATCGAGATATTCCAGGGCACGAGCTACTTCATAGCAAAGATCATCGCCCACGAATCCAAGGAAAAGCCCATAAGGGAATACAAAACGAACACACTCGAGGAGCTCCTCGAGAACATTGCAAAGGACATCCTCGAGGACAACGAGTGAACTGTCCTTCATCTTTTCCCCGCTCTTCCCATCCATTCCACAAATCTCTTCTTCTGCCCGCTGGACATGAAATACCCGGCATTTGGTCTCCTGGTCAGAACTCCCTTGAGCTCCAGAAGGGAAAGCTCCCTGTCAAGTATCCTACTGGAAAGCCCTGTCTCCTCCCTGAGCTTCTGGTAGGTCCGACTTCCGGCTTCACCGAGCACCCTGGCTATCCTCACCTGGTTATCGTTGAGGACCAGGGGCCCTTCCACAAAAGAGCCTACCGTTGGAAGGAAGCGCACAAAGCGTCCGTCCTCGACCGATCGGATGTTCCCCTCTTCTTCGAGCTTCAAGAGGGTGTGAACAAGATCCCTCCGGTCTGTTGAAACAGCCCTACATATCTCCCTGAACCTGATACCTGGCTGGTCCTGAACCTTCGAAAGCACCTCTTCTCCGACCGGGGACCCGTTCCTGAACAGGATCGTTTGAAAGGCGTAGGAGGTCTTCTCAACAAGAGCGAGGATGATTGCCATGATGAACAGGGTCAACAGTATGACAGGGACGATTATCCACCATGGAAATTGTCCATTCCGGATATTCTCCCCGCCTTCAGGTGCAGGTTTCTCTACCTCCTGGACCTTCGAATAGGCCCTGTCCATGAAAGCAGTGCTCACACTGAACTGGGCAGCGATTATCACAAGGGTTCCATTCAGGCCGCTGATATCGATATCAACGGAGCCCTGAATGCCGTCTTTGAATATCCTTGCCACCTGTGTATGGAGAGTTCCGTTCTGATGGATGATCACCTGTGTTCTGTTGATGGAGAGCGAACCGCTTGAGGATGTGAAGTTCAGCACCAGCACCCTGTCTGTCATACTTTCAACGGTGAAATCGAAGGACGGGTCAACAAAGCTCGAGTTCGGGACAACGCTGAATGTCCATTCGTATGTCCATTTGGGGACCCCGACGAGGATGGGAGATCCACCCATGTGATCGTTGAAGAACTGCAGCTCAAGATAGTATGTTCCCACATCCATGTTCCAAGGTCTCCCAGAGATCATACCCGTCAATGTGAAGCTTATACCGTTCTGGTTGGTGTTGAAAAAGGATACCGTACCATTGAGACGGTAAGAGGTCCAGGGGGGATCCTCCTCGTCCACATCGATATCCAGCAGGAATTCCTCACCTGCCACAAAAACAGATGGGATGTTCGTAAGGAGCTTCACGGGAAGGTCCATGATGGCTACCGTGTGATCAAGGGTCGACGAGTCACCATGACCGTCATCCACCCTTACCCTGAATGTGAACGATCCCCAGACGTTGTCGGGAAACCAGCTCACCAGGCCGGTTTCCCCGTTGATCACCGCTCCTGCGGGGCCCGATACAAGGGAGAAGCCCGTTAGACCATCGCCCTCACCCGTGCAGTTGAAATCCAGATAAAGCCATTCTTTCTCAGGTGCTTTTATTGTTGAAGGAGTAAAGATGACCGGCTTCTCGTTCACAACGAGCACGTTCCACTGAACGTAAGCAAAACCCCCGTTCCCGTCATCAAGGGTGAGATCGAAGGTCCAGTTACCCACGTGTCTGTTCTCCGGGGTGCCGAGCACGGTCCCGTTCCTGAAAACAGTTGCCCACTGCTCCTCAACGGGCCCCCGGATGCGGAGAAGGACTTTCCACATGCTCCCGTCCTCCCTGAGATCAAAACCGGATGAGTATACGCTCCCCTCCCATGCCATGGGATTCCGGGACCTCTCCACGATCAAAGGTGGGGAATTCTCAACCATGATCGAGATGTTGATCGTATCCTCTCCGCCCTCCGAGGCCGCACTTACCGAGAAATTGTTCCATCCAACGTAATCGTTCCCGGGTGTGCCCGTCAGGGAACCTTCATTGAATGTGACCCACTTCGGGTTTCCGGATATGCTCCATACCAGGCTGTCGCCGTCGGGGTCCGATGCTTCAAGGGATGCCTGAAAAAACTTGTCCTCTGTGGCATTGAATATTGTTACCTGCGGATCGAAAAAGGGAGGGTTCGGGCCTCCGTTCGCATGATCGATCACCTGGAAACAACACTGCACGGTGAGTATAAGAATGAGGTAAGTATGGTTCCATTTATCCATCCAGACACCATCGAAAGGGATCTGGCCAGCGTATCAGATTCAATGTATATTATCTTAAGGTGGTCTCTGAGGTCGCAGAGCCCCAAATTATATTCAGGAAAGCTTTATTAACAACCGTACTATATCAGCCTCTGTCCAGGGGTATTGATCCGTATTCCTCGACATGTATTCCAACCGATAGCGGGGTGGGGTAGCCAGGATATCCCGTCGGGCTCATAACCCGAAGATCAATAGTTCAAATCTATTCCCCGCTACCATTTTTTCATTAATGTTAGGGGATAGATTTGAATCATCAAGTATATTCTAATCAGCTTGGTTCATCTTGGCGCTTAAGAAAAAATCATTTTTGGACATTAATTATCATTGATCGAGCTTAACGCCAAGATCAGTGAAATTCCTGGAAGGAATTTTACGCCAAATCTATTCCCCGCTACCATTTTTTAATATACAATCAATATCTGAGTCTTAAAAAATGGCCTGCATAATGAATTTTATGAGTGACGATCTTATTATGCTGGGCCTCGAACTTCCGTAACAGATTCAGATCGACGAAAGGAAGTTACGATTTAAATCATTTTTAGTGGATAGATTTGAACCAATATGCTTTTTCACATCAGCCTGGTTCACCTGGATGTTTGAGAATAGATGGTATTCAGTACCGAAACACTTCCATACCACATCATGCAATGTGATATTTTTGTTGCATCCCCCCAACATTTATCTATCTTCACTCATCTACATTCCCATGGGCCAGCTGTCTAATGGGGATTTGGTCCTGTTGATGGTACAGGAATATCCTAATATGATGATCGCCCACGAAGATTGGGCAGACATCTCTGGATACATTGGCATCACGCCAAGAACCATGAAGAGGTTCATATCGGAGCAATATAACAAGGGTTATCTCTACCAGAAATGGATCAGAGGTGTTTCGTATTCTGTCCTGACCGTACCTGGAAAGAAGAGGATCAGGGAGATACAAACTGAACTCGAGGGATTTTATTTAACACCGTTGGAGCATTCCGTCCCCTCGCCAATCAAACTGGTAACTATCTTGAAGTTGATCAACAATCCATTTTTCAGGGTATTCCTGATCAATCTATTCTTAAAAAGGAATGATTTCGACATTATAGACACCTTGAAAACCTTCGAGATCCTGGAAAATGACACATCTGTTTACAATCTTTTCGAAAATGTTGACCTTTTCAAGGGTCATATCTCACATTCCAATTTTGTGCACAGTTTCATGGAGCATACACTCTACGGTCTTGAGAGTGAAAAAAAAGGATCGGTTGAAAATGACAAGGACAGAAGCTACCAGGTTTTCCTCGTTGACGCAGATCTGAGGGTCGCCAGGGGTAGATTTCAGGAAGCTTTGGACCTATACAATAGCATTATTGAAAACAAAGGGCTGCCTCAGGACATCTGGTTTCTGGCCTGCATCGGAAAGATCAGGACCCTGGGTAAAATGGGAAACATGAATGAAATGGAAAAAACCCTTGAAAAGACAAGATCCAAGATAACAAACAAGATGGTAAATGCATATTTATTACAATTGGAGGCGGACTTTTTAGGTATAGACGGACGGGTCGAGAGGTCCAAACAGCTGTTTGAAAGTTGTATCGGCACATTCAGGCATTACAACAATCCACTTTTTCTGTCCATAGCGTACAATAATTTCGGCATACTGATGTTCAATGAAGAAAATTATTCAGAAGCCGAGAGATTGTGGAAACAAGCAAGAAAATTCGCAAGAAATGCAAAAAGTGAATATCAGGAAGCAATAGTCCTAACGAACCTTGCGAGTATAATGAGAAGGCGTGGAAATATCAACAAATCAATACAATATCTTGAAAATGCCAAAAAAATATATTCCATGTCCAAAAACCTGGAAAAACTCGCCGATGTCGAATTCAATTTTGCTTTGGTATACCTTCAGGAAAAGCAATTTGACATAGCAATGGATTTTTTCAACAGGTCAATGCTTGATACCTTTCCGTTCCTGTCTGAAAATATGAGGACGGAAAGACTCTCAGTTCTATCGAGGGAAGCCGAAAAAATTAAATACACCCCCCAAAAAAATGGTACCAACTACAAGTTGGTTTATATTGAATGAAGACAGAACCGATCTTCCATGACCCGAATTCCTTGCCTATCCTTGGGCTTGCTCGCAACCCTGGCATTGGTAGCGACGGTGCTCTTGGTGGGAAATGTATCTGCCACATCCGATGAATACAAGGCGCTTATTGTTGTCTCAAGTTTCCAGGGAACCAGCCAGAATGAGCTCAATAAGGCGATCGCTTTCTATGATCACCTCATGGAAAAAGGTTACGGTGATGATGATATCCTCTTCCTTTGTTCTCCGAACTTGAACATAAAGGACGGCGATCCCTCCGCTGAGAATGTCCAAGACGGGTTCAACTGGTTAATAGAAAATTCAATGGAGATCACCGAGGTTAACATCTACATCAGCGACAATTCACATTCCTCCGAAAGTGGATCATACTACCAGTTCTATGACGGAACCGTGAATTGCTTCGATATAGTCGATTGGGTTAATGATATCTCCTATTCCACCCTCAATTACATCACGCTGGGAAATCACTCGGGTCTCTTCGGCCGCCAGCTTGTGGGCCCCAATAGAGTGGTTATGAGCTCGATGAGGGATTTCGAGGAGGCCGACACCGATCAGTTCAACATCACCAGAGGACTGCTTGACCCTCTTGCCGATTACAACAATGACGGCAAGGTCAGCATGGTGGAGGCTTTCTGGAGCGAATATATTACACTGCTTCCCGAACCCCAGACCCCCGTGCTCTGGTTTCCAAGATCATTTGGAGGCTAATTACATTGTTAAGCAACAAGGCCGAAATGTTCGAGAAGGATCCGCTTATACAGGCCCAGAAGCTCTATCTTCAGCTTAATCTGAACCACAGTTTTCCAGACGGCGAATGCTGCCTCTGCGGCTCCACCGAAGGCGTGGAAAGAACCATCCTCAGGTCCATAACCTTCGGCCGATCCATGGCTCTCCCTCTTTGTCTGGACTGCCAGATACACAAGGGAAACCTGGATGTGGAGCATTTCCTCAGAATGATACGGGACAGTGACAGCAATCACTGGGACAGGATACTGACCTACAATATCAGAAAGCTCAACTGGATATCTAAACTGACGTTCGATATGATGAAGGAATGAAATGACGCTGATCAATTGCCCATGCATTAGGAATCAACCTGTCTCCACCCTCATCCGGTGAGATAGGTATTGGGGAGGAGAGTGTCCCTAATTCGTCCTCGATCCGTCAAAGAGGACAAAACCCAGGGCCCCGTTCCGGGTCATCGGGGCCCAATCTTCATTCTCGGTCAGCCATCAAGCGATACGTTTCGGCATCGGATATTCGACCGATAACGAATTATTGCCCCTCTCTGTTCTCATGGATAGCGGAGGATATCTTCTTGAAGAGGAGGGTCGAACTGGAACTGTTGGAAACAACCAACAATGACCGGAAGGAAGCAGAGATAACGATCAGAGAGGCAGTTTTCGTGAAGGAGCAGGGTGTGGACCCATCCATCGAATACGACGAGTTCGAGGACTCCTCAAAACACTACGTCCTGAAAGCTGCAGATCTACCTGTCGGCTGTGCAAGATACAGATGGGTGGGTCCGGATATCAAGCTCGAAAGGCTGGCCGTCCTGAAAGAGGAGAGAGGCAAAGGATACGGAACCTTCATAATGAAAAGGCTGCTCGAGATCTCCCTGGGCCTCAAACCCCGAAACATCTACCTCCATTCACAGATCACCGCGAAAAGATTTTATGAGAGGTTCGGGTTCGAAGCCTCCGGTCCCGTTTTTCGGGAAGCGGAAATTGACCATGTAAAGATGCATCTTCGAAATGGAGACCATAAAATGGAAGGAGCAGAGCAGGTACCGGAAAGAGGTGCCATCGATGATGTCTGGAAATGGGACCTGACACCGCTATATGGATCTTCGGATGAATGGGAGAAGGTTTTCGGGGAGGTGGAATCCGAATATCCATATCTCTCCACTTTCAGGGGTAAGCTCTCCGGGTCCAACAAAAATATTGTCGAATACATCATAAGGTCCGATGAGCTTTCAAGGAAGCTAGAGCGCATATTCACCTGGGCCCATCTCAAACACGACGAGAACCTGAACGACACCTATTTCCAGTCCCTCCATGACCGTGCCATCAATCTGATGACAAGGATAGAGACCGAGACCTCATTCTTCGTCCCGGAACTCCTGTCATTTTCGAAGGAAAAACTCCAATACCTTCTCGAGGACCCATCCCTCGAGTTCGCAAGGGTCCCCCTGCGGTCGATGATCCGTCAGAAGGACCATTTCCTGAACGAGAGCGAGGAGCGGCTGATGGCAATGGCCCAGGAGGCCCTGGAAGCCTCCTCCAAGACCTTCGGGATGCTTAACGACGCTGACCTGAAGTTCCCTGACGTGAAGGATGAGGATGGAAAGGAAGTGGAACTCTCACACGGACGTTTCATATCAATGCTTCTGAGCCGGAACAGGGAAGTTAGAAGGGACACCCTCAAGAAGTTCTATTCTTCATACAACAACCACAGGAACACCTTCGCCTCCCTTATAGAGGGGGAACTCAAATCTAGGGCCTTCAGAGCAAAAGCCAGAAATTATCCATCCGCCCTCCATGCATCACTTGACAGCGATGAGGTGAAACCTGACATCTACAACAGCCTTATAGACGCTGTCCATTCCAGACTGCCTGATTTCTACAGATACGTCGACCTCAGGAGAAAGGCCCTCCGAACCGACGACCTGCATATGTACGATGTGTATGTATCCCTGATAGATGAATTCGAGAAGAAGGTTTCCTTCGACGAGGCCAGGGAGATCGTTCTAGAAGCCCTGAAACCACTTGGAGATGAGATATTCGCAATCGTCAGGGAAGGCCTATCATCCGGATGGATCGATGTGTTCGAGAACAGGGGTAAGAGATCGGGGGCATATTCCAGCGGATGCTATGATTCACCTCCCTTCATTCTTATGAACTACGAGAACAATATCAGGGAGGTGTTCACCCTTGCACATGAGATGGGGCATTCGGTCCATACGTACCTCGCGAACAGGAGCCAGCCTCACCTGACATCGGATTACCGAATATTCGTGGCAGAGGTCGCTTCCACGGTCAATGAGATATTGCTCCTATACCATCTCAAAAAGGTCTGGACGGGCAGGAAGGAGCAGGCATATCTCGTGAACCACCATCTGGAAAGCTTCAAGGGCACAGTTTTCAGGCAGACCATGTTCGCCGAGTTCGAGAGGGACATACAGGAGATGGTGGAAAAGGGCACCCCGCTAACACCGGACATACTTGCAGAGCATTACGGAGACCTCAATAGGAATTACTTCGGCCCCCGAATGATCATCGATGATGAGATCAAGCTCGAATGGGCAAGGATCCCGCATTTCTATTACAATTTCTACGTATACAAGTACGCAACGAGCTTCTGTGCTGCAAATGCAATTGCCAGGAGGATCCTCGGTGGGGACATGGAACAGCTGGAAAGATACATAGGGATGCTCAAGGCCGGAGGATCGAAACCGCCCGTGGACCTTCTGATCGAGGCAGGGGTTGACCTGAGGACGCCGGAACCGGTAAAGGAAGCTCTTGAAGTGTTCTCATCCCTGGTGGATGAGATGGACCGTCTCCTGTGAATCACTTCGGTCTGTGATGGCCCCATTTCTCGAGAGCCTGTCTCAGCTCCTTTGCCCGTTTTGCCTTCTCCTCCAGGGTCTCCCCCTCCATATGGGCCTCGATAGCCTGCATGGCGGCCTTTGCACCGGATCTTGTACCTTTCGGATGCCCGTGGATCCCTCCGCTTACAAGCAGAACAAGTTCGTCACCGTAGATATCCATCACATCATGTACGAGCCCGGGATGCAATCCTCCCGATGACACGGGGAAGGCGCTCTTTATCGGGCCCCAGTTCTGCTCTAGCAATATATTGTCCCTGGCGGGGGTCAACTTCTCCCTCAGGACATCCGCTATTGAGCTGACCTCTTCCCGGTCCCCAACAAGCTTGCCCACCGCTGTTCCCGAATGTATCTGATTCACACCTATTAACCTCATGATCTTCGCCAAAAACTGCATGGATATCCCGTGTCGGGGATTCCTGTCAAAGGCTGCATGCATCGCCCTGTGCGCGTGGATCGCCATTCCAAGGTCCGTCATGTGCTCCCTTATCGTCTGGACACCGGCAAACCCCACAATCACCACATCGACCATGGCATAGCGGAACCCGTGCTCATGAAGAAGATCGGCCCTCCTCTTCATCTCCTCCACATCGGCCGTGATGTTTACGAAGGCGTCCTTGATCTCGCCAGTCCTGGCTTCCGCCCTGTCCCTGAACCTTGCCAGGAACATGACCCTCTTGTCGAACCTGTTGAAGCTCAGGGATGACAGGTTCTCGTCGTCCTTGACGAAATCGAAACCACCCATCCATGTTTCATAGCCAACCTTTGCATGCTCCAGGGCAGAGAATCCGATCTTGGGTTTGGGAACGGCCCCGGTCAGAGGTCTTTTCCTGATCCTCATCATTCTCCGTATCCCCTTGATGGAGTGGTTCGGCCCTTTGAAGCCTTTTATATACTTGGCCGGGAGCCGAACATCAATCAATCTCAGATTCTTCACTCCCTTCATTCCGAAGATGTTTCCTGCAATGCCGGAAAGAAGCTGGCAGACATTGCCACTTTCCCATAGATCTAGAGGATAGGCTACCTTCAGATGATTGTCGTTAACGTCGAAAGCCGTTGCCTGAAGCCTCTTCATCCTCGGTGGAAGTTTGGAAAGGGTGGTCCAGGTTCCAGTTGAGCTTTCGGATGCTATTCTACCCGCGGATTCCGTCAGGGACATTCCTTCGGGAGGCTCGAAATAGAAAAGTGCGATCAGGTCATCCTTGATGGGTTCATACTTCGGATCAACGAATTGATCATACCAGTCGATCTTTACCAACTTATCAACTCCTTTTTTAAACCTTTATCAGGGGCCTAATAAAATTTTCTTTCCATGGATCATGCGTATCCTGTCATCTCGTAGACGACCCTGGAGGATTTTGAAACGCAGTTGAACCTGTAGGAGGCGAAGTCCCTGATGGTGTTCCTGAGAATTGTCCTGTTAACCCCGCCGACGATCTCCCCTATGGCATTCCCGTGGCAGAAGAACTTGAAGGTGGGGACCGCCATGACACCGTATCTCATCGCTATCTCCTGGTGCAACTGGGCATTGACCAGTGTCAACCTAGCAATGTCCCTGACCTCATCTGCGATCTTTCTGTAGACCGGGGCGATCGCCTTGCAGTTCGGACAGCTGTTGGTGAAGAACATCACGACAACCAGGGTCTCGCAGAGAGATGTGACCCTCTCGAAACTTTCCCCGTCAAGCTCCTCAAGCGCGGTCTCCGACATTCTATCCCCTTTGGAACATATGTACCTGGGATTACTTCAATCTTCTCCACGATCAAGAGGTAACCTGTTCGGACTATTTCAACGCAAACCATTATAAGATAGAACAGGTTTTAGCGCTGACGCGCAGGCTGAAAAGGAAAGTTTGAAATGGACGAGGAAATTATTGTCCTCGGTCCCGAAGAGATGTCCATGTTGGTCGGATGCTGGAAATGTCCGACCGGGGTTGAAAGAGAAAATATCTGGGGGCCCTTTGGCGAAACTTCGTGGTCCTTCCAAGGACGCGGGACCGGGAAAAGGAATACCGATCATCATCGATCGATTTTTTTTAGCGACCAGTCCAATTTTTATCAACCATGTGCCTGTGCGATCAGAAAAAAGGAAGAATGACCATGGAAATACAGACCTTCGAGACCGATTATTCGGGAAAGAAGTTGGTGATAGAGCACGGCAGGATGGCCCATCAGGCTGGAGCTGCCGTTACTGTCAGGATGGGAGAGACCCTGGTCCTCGCAACCGTGACAATGTCCAGTAAAGCAAGGGAGGGAATGGATTTTTTCCCTCTCATGGTGGATTACGAGGAAAGATACTCCGCCGTTGGAAAGATCAAGGGACCCAGGTTTTTAAAGAGAGAGGGAAGACCCTCCACCGAAGCGGTCCTTACCGGAAGGATGATAGACAGGGGTATCAGGCCCCTCTTCCCCGATGGAATGAGGAACGAGGTGCAGGTCATAATCATGCCTCTCAGCCTGGACAGCGAGAACAAGCCGGACATCGTTGGAATGATCGCTGCAACTATTGCCCTCGAGATATCGGATGTTCCCTTCAACGGTCCCGTTACCGGATGCAGGGTGGGGATGGTGAACGGAGAATTCATAGTGAACCCCACGGTGGATGAGATCGAGTTCTCTGAACTCAACCTGGTAGTCATGGGGGATGGCAAGAGGATAACGATGGTGGACTGCGACGCAAGGGAGATGGACGACGAGAACACCCTCAAAGCCTTCAAGGTGGCAATGGATGCCCTGGACCCCCTGACGAAATTCATGACAGACATAAGAAAGAAGATCGGCCAGGAAAAGAAAAAGGATACGGAGCTGAAATGGAGAGGGAGCCTCTCCGATGATGACAAAAAGGTACTGGAAAAGATCAAGAAGAAAGCCCTTCCCGACCTTGACAAATACCTTTTCAACACTCCAAAGGGCTCAAAGGGTGAGAGAAAGGTCATAATACACGAGCTTGAAGAGAAGCTCGTGGATCATTTCAAGACCAAGCTGGCAAAGAAGGACCAGTCGCCCGAAGAGGTCGAACAGTATCTGAAGAAACTCATGGACACCTTCTTCTTCGAGTTCATCGAGGAGCAGGTCACGGAAGCGATTCTCGAAGGCGACAAGAGGGTGGACGGCAGGAAACTGGACCAGATCAGGGAGTTGAAGGCGGAAACCGGACTGATCCCGAGAACGCACGGTTCCGGACTGTTCTCCAGGGGCGAGACGCAGATACTATCAATGGTCACCCTCGGAGCTCCCGGTGACGATCTGATAATCGAATCCATGGAGACAGATGCCAAAAAGAAATACTTCCACCATTACAATTTCCTCCCGTTCAGCGTCGGAGAGGTCAAGCCCCTCCGGGGAGCCGGAAGAAGGGAGATCGGCCACGGCGCCCTTGCCGAGAAAGCTTTGATACCGGTGCTTCCGAGGGTTGATGAGTTCCCCTACACAATACGTGTTGTTTCAGAAGTGATGGGGTCCAACGGGTCCTCATCAATGGGGTCAACTGTCGGCTCGACCCTGGCGTTGATGGATGCGGGGGTTCCGATCACCCGACCCGTTGCCGGTATCGCCATGGGACTCGCATCAAACGGCAAGAAATGGAAGGTGCTCACCGACCTTCAGGACCTGGAGGACGGAAATGGAGGAATGGACTTCAAATTCACCTCAACCGAGATGGGCATCACAGCGATCCAGATGGATACAAAAACCCCCGGACTATCCCTGGACATCATAAAGGCAACCTTCCCGCAGATGAGGAGGGCGATCAACGAGATACTCGATGTGATCAAAGGAGCCATACCCGAACCCAAAAAAGAACTTTCACAGTTCGCACCGAGGATCATTGCACTTACCATCGATACAGAAAAGATCGGGGATGTAATAGGACCCGGTGGGAAGGTCATCAGGGGCCTGTGCGAGGATTACGATGTCCAGATAGATGTCGAGGATGACGGGACGGTTATGATCACGTCCACCGATTCGAAAAATGCACAGACCGTGGAAAAGATCATCAAGAGCATAGTGAGGGAGCTCGAGGTGGGGGATATCTTCGAGGAAGCCGAGGTCGTGAAGATCATGCCCTTCGGTGCTTTCGTGAGCCTGACGCCCAAGGTGGATGGTCTGCTTCACGTATCCGAGCTGGACTGGGGTCATGTGGACAAGGTCACCGACAGGGTCCAGGTCGGGGACAGGGTCAAGGTCAAGGTGATCGAGATCGACCGTGGTAAGGTCGAGGTCTCCATGAGGGCACTGATGCCCCGCCCGCCCGGAATGGAGCCCAGAGGAAGACGGGATACCAGAAGACCGGATACGAGGAGAAGGCCTCCCAGAAAGGGAAGCTTCGACAAGAGAAAGCGAAGCGGTCCACCGAATGACAGGAACTGATCCGAAGAAGAATTTACTTCCTTCCCGGCACATGGCCGGGAAGGTTTTTATGCTCATTTATCATTAAATATATATACGGATACCATTTCGCCTTTTGCATTCAACCGGGAAGTGATAGAATGACAAACTCAGGCTCATCACCCATAGTCGAGGCAAGGGAGATAGTCAAGATCTACGATACCGGATCCGTCCAGGTTCATGCACTGAGGGGTATAGACCTCAAGGTCGGCAAAGGAGAAATGGTCGCCATCATGGGTCCGTCAGGGTGCGGAAAGACCACTCTCCTCAACTGTCTGTCGGGCCTCGATGAGACCACCTCCGGGAATGTTTTCATCGAGGGAACGGACCTGGCCAGGATGAAGGATGACGAGAGGACGGATTACAGAGCCAGGAACATGGGTTTTGTTTTCCAGTTCTACAATCTACTACCTGTTCTTACAGGTATAGAGAACGTGGAAATGGTCCTCCTTCTGGCAGGGATATCCCCCAAGGCAGCAAGGGAGAGGGCGCAGAAGGCGCTCGAGATCGTCGGACTCAAGGGATACGAGAAACACAGGCCCTCCCAGCTTTCAGGAGGTCAGAGGCAGAGGGTCACGCTTGCCCGGGCTCTCGTGAACGATCCCAAGATCGTCTGGGCAGATGAACCCACTGGCGACCTGGACAAGAAGAACTCCAATGATGTCATGGATCTGATGAAGGAGCTGAACCGACGACTTCAGATGACGTTCGTGATAGTGACCCACGATCCGGACGTGGCATCAAAATGCAGGAGGATCATCCATATGGAGGACGGCAAGATCGTCAAGGACGTTCCCATAACGGCGAAGGATGCTCTGGTGCATCCGAAGGGTATCGACTATTCCTCCTGCGGGGACAGGAACATCGGTGCGGCCAGGATCTCGGCGGAACAGAAAGCATCCCTCTGAGGAGGTTTACCTATGGGACTCGGAAGATGGTTTACGGAACATATCGGGGAGATGGTCCTTTTCCTTCTCCTTCTGATCATGATGCCCATGGTGTTGGTGGGTTTCCTCCTCCCCGCGGATTACAGATTGTTGATGATAATACCCGCATTCCTGCTACTCGCCTTGCTCTTCATCGTCATCGGGATACTGGCACTCACCCACAGATTGCAGCTGATGATGGGACTCAGAAATCTCATAAGACACAAGAGCGACACCGTGATAGCCATTCTCGGTTTCATGATCGGCACGTCCATCATTTGCTCGTCGCTTGCGATCGGCGACACCATGAGCAATATGATAGAGACCCTGGTCTACGATGCTTACGATCTAAGGGATGAATTCATGGTGGTGACGGACCAGGACGGCGGCAATTATCTGTTCAATGGGACACAGGCCAACAATATCTCCGATGCTGTCTGGTCCATAAACGAGGAAAAGCAGCTGATAGACGGTGTATCATGGGAGTTCCACCTCCAGGGGTCCATCATAAACAGGGATACCGAGCTGTTCGAACCGGTGATCAATTTCATTGCCTACAGCACGGCCACAGAGGATTCCTTCGGTTCGCTTATGAAGGATGGGAACGATGTAGATTTCTCCCTGGAGGATAATGAGATATATCTCACTCGATCCGTTTCGAAGCTTGTCGAGGGCAAGGTGGGAGACAGGATACTTGTATCCACCGGACAGACCCAGAGGACCTTCACGGTAAAGGATATCGTGAACGATGAGAGAAGGGCTGGCTGGAGCGGTAACTCCATCTTCTTCAACTTCCACTCCCTCTGGAACATTTTCAATATTACAAATGTCACGGCAGAAACACCAGGGGCGAACAGGGACTGGTCAGGGGGATACTACAACATTCTCTTCGTTTCCAACGAAGGGGGAAAGGTGGACGGGGGCGAGCTCTGTCCCGATGTCGTTGACAGGATGAACGAGAAGTTCAAGGAAATACCAGATCCAGTGGACCCCACAAATGACCTCGAGGTTACCGGGGACAAGAAGAGCAATGTTGACAATGCAAAGGCGGCCATGAGCCAGTTCACAACCATGTTCCTGGCGCTCGGAACATTCTCGATCATCGCAGGGATAACCCTGATAATCAACATATTCGTCATGCTCTCCGAGGAGAGGAAGGAGGAGATGGGCATCTCGAGGGCAGTGGGAATGAAGAAAAGGCACCTCAGAATGGTCTACCTGTTCGAAGGAGCCGCCTATTCCTTCATCTCATCATTCGTCGGTGTGATCCTCGGTGCGGTAACTGGTTTCCTCATCATCTTCGCAGTGGAAAGGATAATAGAATCTGTGGCAGGTTCCGAGTTCGAGATCCTGCAATACTACTCGATCTCGCCGTTCTCCCTCATTCTGGCTTTCATCGGTGGATTCTCCATAACCATCGGGACCACTCTGCTTATCACCCAGTTGATAGCAAGGCTGAACATCGTATCCGCCATCAGGAACACACCCGTTCCAAAGGTGAGGTTCAAGCTGATCACCATTGGATGGAAACTTTTCTCGGTGTTCGACGAAAAGAACAACCAGAGCGATGGCAGCCCTCTTGCCAGATTCCTCTCATTCATTCTGGACAAGCTTGTCTTCTGGGGAACGATCCTTACCGTTTCCGGCCTGGTGACACTGGTTCTTGGTTTTCTGGCAGAACTCGTCTGGCCTGTTTTCGTCGGAGCTTCGTTTGCCATTATCGGCCTCGGGATGATAATACGATACTTCATAAGCGAGAGGCTTACCTACAATTTCGTTGCATCCCTGATACTGGTCATATACATCGTTCCCACACCCGAGCCCGTGAACAGCTTCGGTGCGGACCTCGAGATGTTCATAATCAGCGGGGTTTTCATGGTCTCGGCAGGTGTTCTGCTACTTGTGTGGAACACGGATATCATCCTGTGGGTGGTCGAGAAGATCGTATGCGCCCTCAGGTTCTCACCGGCGTCGATCAAGATGGCGATATCCTACCCTATAAAGAAGAGGTTCAGAACCGGTGTCACCATCTTCATGTTCGCCCTCATAATATTCACCATAACCACCATGTCCATGATCGTGCATGTCTTCAACATCAATATCGAGGAGTTCGAGAGCTCGGTGGGGGGAGGGTATGATATCATCGGATTCTCCAACACCGCCGAGATAGGAGACATGGAAGCTGTACTTTCCGGAACCAATGTATCCGAGAAGGTTAACTGGGACCGTACGGTTAGCCTCACGAACGGGCTTCTGCTCCTCAATATCACCCTTCCATTTGGTGCGGGATACCAGGAAATACCCACATCATGCGGGGGAGTACCGGACAAGTTCATTGAGACGAACGGATACGGATTCAATGAAGTGGCCTGGGACCTGATAGACCCCGATGACAGTATGGAGCATACCGATAAAAATGTCTGGAATGCCCTGAAGGTCTCACCGGATTACGTCATCGTCGATAGTACTTTCGGCGAGAGCGGGTTTATCGGAATGTCCATGGGGGGAACCGTGAAGGCAGGAGATACCATCACGGTATCTTCCCTTGACGGAACACAATACAACAAGACCGTGATCGGGATCTCGAAACTTCTGGGGTTCAGGGCGGTCTTTCTCTACGAGCCATATGCCGGACAGCAGTTCAATGCCGTGGAGAAGAACCTCCATCTGATCAGCATCAAGGGCGAACATGATACCAGGGATGCGGCAAACGATCTGAGGAAGGAACTTGTCCTTTATGGTTTCTATGCCCTTGTTGTGAAGGAGACGATCCAGGAGATCCTGACTGTCCAGAACAACTTCTTCAATCTCTTCAATGCCTTCCTCTCTCTTGGACTGATCATCGGGATCGTTGGTCTTGGCATCGTGACCCTCAGGTCCGTTTACGAGAGGCGGCACGAGATAGGAATGATGAGGGCCATAGGATTCAAGAGGCACTCCGTGGTGATCTCTTTCCTCGGAGAATCGACCTTCATCGCAGGATCCGGACTGCTGATCGGAGCCGCTCTCGGAATAATACTTGGATGGATACTCTGGAGGGACGGCCTATCGGATATGTTCCCGGAGTTCGGGATCCCCTTCAAAAACATCGCCGTTATATTGCTGATAGCCCTGTTCTTTGCGCTTGTATCCGCCATAGCTCCTTCCCTGAAGGCCGCGAGGGTCATACCTGCGGAGGCACTCAGATACGAGTGAAGTCCGGTTTCAGAGTTCTTTCGAGTTCTCCCAGAGACCGTGGATGTTGCAGTATGATGTGGCTATAATGGATCGGAACTCGGACAGTGGCACATGGAAACATGCGCTGGGCTCCGTGAAGGATGGGGAAAAGTTGACCTTTCCGAGGTCAATGACCATGCCGTTTTCCTTCACACCAACAAGCTGGGCCCAGGCTATATGATGCTCGATGGAGTTGGGATGGGCAACCTCCTTGCCAATAATAACCTTGACGATATCCTTGCCCTGCTTTCCTTCTCCCCTGAAGATCTCTATCTCCGGAACGTGTTTCTCCTTTCCCTCGCTCTCGGCTGTCTTGTAAACATCGCAAACCTTCATCCTTTTCACCTTCCTTTTATTATGGGACCTGACGGTTGACCCCACTTATATCTTTGTTTATTAGGACAACCGCTGAAATGTTAGAGCCTCCCATTCTTACAATGATACCGGAACTTTTTATCTATGACCTGAACAATGAGGGGACATGGACAGGAAGCTCCTTTACGGCATCCCGGTCGCGGTCATTGTCCTCGTACTTGCTTTCGCCGTTGTCCTGAACGCTGGGTCCTTCATCCACAGCGAGGATCCGGTAACAATTATCGATTTCGACCACGAAGCCGCTGGCAACCATGTCAGGGAGCTTGTACAATGGGGCCCAAGGATGTCGGGGTCTGAGGAGGAAAGGATGGGAGCAGATTACATCCTGTCCCGGTTCCAGGAAGCAGGTCTGGACGAAGCTTACATCGAGACCTACAGCGTTACCATGTTCGAGGTGATAACGGCCGAGGTGAGCCTCGTGCCTTACATGCGGCCCCTTTACAATTTACCTAACCCCGTTCAAGACCAAATCCATTTCAGGCATATAGAAGAATTCGTCATGCAGGGATACTCGGGATCATTCCACTGGACCTCCTTCAGGGACGATCTGACGGTGTACAACATCGGTGATGGAACTGATGATTCACAGTATGCAAATACCAGGGGCCAGGTATGCCTGATCGAGCAGACGGCCGACACACCGCCAAACTCGGAGGTCTATGTCAAGGCATACCAGGCCGGAGCCAGGGCGATCATACTGCAGAACTGCTGGAGGGGTGAGAACCTGGGCTATCTTCCCATGTTCAAGACCAATCAGAACCCCATCGATTACGATGACTATCCGGACATACCCTTCTTCATGGTATCGAAGGATATGGGAGACAGGATCCTGGACGGACAGCCCGAGTACAGGCTGAGGCTCAACATAGATGTAAGGATAGCAAACATGGATATCCGGGTCGTGGTGGGTGAGATCACGGGAAATTCCAAGCCCGATGAGTTCGTATATTTCACAGCTCACCATGATACATGTTACAACACCATCGGGGCCATCGACAACACCGTGGGGCCTGCTCAGATCATCGAGATCGCCAGATCCCTGGCCAGATATGACACCGATCGCACCATACGGTTCCTTACCGTGGGGGGAGAAGAGGAAGGGCTTTTCGGCTCGACCGCTTACTACGGGGCCCATGGAAGTGAGATCGAGGGAAAGGTAATGGCAGTCCTGAATTTCGACATGGCACACACGGATACCGAGGCCATGTCTCTCTCCATGGTGACCAACTCCAACGATACCCTGAAAAAACTCGAGGAAATAGGGGGAAAACTGCTTGACAGGGAGCCTGGCCTCTCAAAATACCGGATATCCTATCATTATGACAGACTTGACGTACCCTATTCCGATTATTATCCCTTCACCGCTGGAGGCGCAACGGGTGTGGCCGCATGGGGTTCCGGGTGCGAGGAATACCACACCTATCTTGATGACCTCGAACACCTGAACTCCGAATCCCTCCAGGTGGAGGCAAGGGTCCTTGGAAGCTTCGCCCTCTGGATCGCTTCCTAGACCACCGCATGGGTTTTTATTTCTTCAATAAAGCGGGGTACCCGATAAGGTAAAATGGCTTGATATTCCAGGAAAATATTCATGATATATCTCCGAAGGCACAACCGTGTGATTTTTCAGTTCCTTCATATATTCGGGCGGGGGACATAAAAAAATTTCCATTCCAACGAATATGTTTTAATATCGGGTACAAGGTTTTGTCGTGATGGTTCCTCTGAGGTCCCTGGGTGAAAGTCTTTCGATCATTACAGGAGGTTCGAGCGGTATCGGGCTATCCACCGCAGAGCTTCTTGCCTCCCGGGGCTCGAAGGTGATCATAATTGGAAGGGACGCCGGAAAGCTGGAGAATACTGCGTCATCCATCGAGGGTGTTGTCGATACCCATTCCCTGGATGTCTCCGATTGGGCAGCAGTGAAGAGGGCAGCGGATAAGATAATTCATGACCACGGACCCCCTGATATAATCGTCAACTCCGCCGGGGTTGTATATCCAGGCAGGTTCGAGGAGATCGATATCTCCCTGATCGACGCGATGATAGATATTGACCTGAAGGGGACGATAAACGTATGCAAATCCTTCATCGTGTCCATGACCGGTCCCGGTCACATAGTCAACGTCTCATCAATGGCCGGAATAATGGGCCTTTATGGTTATACCGGATACAGCGCGGCCAAGTTCGGGATAAGGGGTTTCTCGGAAGCATTGAGAATGGAGCTCGAGCAAAAAAATATCGGGGTCTCGGTGGTTTTTCCGCCCGACACGGAAACACCCCAACTCGAGTTCGAGAACACAAGGAAACCCTCGGAGCTTGAAAGGATATCGGGAACCATATCCCCTATATCCCCGGAAAGGGTAGCTAAGGCCATCCTGAAGGGTATTACCGGTGATTCCTTCCTCATCTTTCCCGATATCTCATCGAAAGCGACATACCACGCCAACAGACTTGCAGGTCCGGCAGTAAGGTCGTGGATGGATAAAAGGGTTCGAAAGACTCCCTGGGAGGGAGAAAATGGAAAGCGGCGATAAAAGGTCAGATCGCATTCGATGGTTCATTGCATGTGGGGCCTGTATCATCCTTTTCATCCTTTTGATCTCGACCTGTGCGGTCCTCATCCTGAGGACCCTGGAACCTACCGTTGAGGTCATGTCAGTGATGGTCAATATCGAGGGCGGGGAGGCCAATGTCTCCGCCAGGTTCCGTTACAGTCCTGATGTGGATACAAAGAACGAGGAGCTCTTCATAAGGTTCGAGGATGAAGATGTGGACCTTAACCGCGAGGGTTCGGGTTTCTGGGCGGTTCTTGACAAGGCCCAATTCAGGGAGATCATCGAGAATGAGACCGTAAGGGTCATTGGAAAGGTGGAGGTGGAGCCAATTCCGTCGTTCGACCTCGAAAGGGATGTGGATTCAAGGGTCGACCTATCCTTCCTGGGCGATATCCTGGATTCGGTCGAGATCGGGGACGTTGATATCTCGATCAGGGTACCCAGCACGACGGTTGTCGATTTCGATCTTACGGTGACCATGTCCAGGGATGTGAACATCTTCGCAAGGAACACCACGGCCGAAATAACTGCCGGAGATAGGAGCTTCGAGGTGGACCTTACCGACCTGGAGCTTCTCAGTGACGGAACCGGCCACGGCAGGGTGGAGATGCCCACTGGAACCCTCTTCCAGCTGGCCCTCTGGGGAGATGAGGTCATGATAGATGCGTGGGGCCTTCAGACAGGGTTCGAATTCCCGGTAACCGGCTGATCAATGGATATAGAGACCACCGTTGACATCCAGGTCCGAACCGGTGATGTAGGAGGACAGGTCAGAAAGAAGAAAAAGCACTGCACCTGCGATCTCAGATGCATCCCCTATACGCCCCATGGGAACCTGGGATATCCTCTTCCTTCTCTTATCCTCACTATCGCCGGCAAGAATGTCCGTGTCTATGTATCCCGGAGATATCGTGTTGACCCTGATATCGGGTGCAAGCTCCCTTGAAAGGGACCTGGCAAGGCCCAGTATTCCGGCTTTGGAGGCGCTGTAATCGGCTCCGTAACCCGAGCCCCTGTGTGCCAGTTGAGAGGATATCATGACCACGGAGCCTTTTTTCATGTGTGGAAGAGCTGACTTCACGGCTATGAAAGCTCCATCGAGGTTCGTCCGAAGGGTTGACCTCCAGTCGTCAAGGTCCATCTGCGGAAACTCCATTCTCCGGTATATGCCTGCATTCACCACCAGGCCATCAATACCACTGGTATCTCCTTGACAGGCAAACTCATCCATGACCCGTTCCATATCACCCTGATCGGAAGTATCAGCCCTGAAAGACATCACCCCGCTGCCGAGCTCATCCACCAGTCGATCGGCCAGTTCTCTGCTTGCCCTGTAGGTGAAGGCCACCAGGGCGCCTTCCCGGGAGCAAGATTCAACGCATGCTGCGCCTATTCCCCTCGAACCACCGGTTATTACGATCTTCCTGGACCTGAGAATTCCTTCTGAGATCACTTCCATCACTCCTCGACGAGATAATTCTTCCAACCGCATCTGGGACAGCTTTCCAGCCAGATGGGAAATATCTCCCCACATCCGTCACAATCCATTGCTTCCCCGGGATCGAGCTCACCCTGGATCTCCCAATCCTCCTCGTCATCCTTCCACTCCTCCTTGTATTCGTCCCTGGACTTGAGCAGCAGAGCGAGAACCGCGATCACCAGGACCATCAGGACAAGGGCCACAATGATAATCAGCCATATGGGGGCGCGTGGAGGATCGGAGACCCCTCTCTCGTCCACGAGGGGATTCCCTCCCGCAAGATACTCCTCGAGATTGGACCTTCCGTCACCATCGGGGTCAAGGTAGGCATCGGATGGGTCCATGGGATCGAGATCGTAGTTGCTCTCCCACTCGTCGGGGATCCCGTCACCATCGTCATCGAGGTCAATGTAGTCCAGTATACCATCCGTGTCGGTATCCCGCGGATAAGAACTCGATGACCTCGGATCCGTACCGGCCTGTAATTCGGTGAGGTCGTTGAAGCCGTCATCGTCGTCATCCTCATCGGCATTGTCACCCGTCCCGTCTCTGTCGGTGTCGTTCCATTCATCGGGATCGTCAGGGAAGGCGTCCATCAGGTTCTTGATACCATCGCCGTCCGTATCATACTCATCATCCAGCTCGGCCCATATCCCTATGGTCGAATTCAGGGGCTCCCCTTCGAGAATTATCGAGTATCTGCCGGTGGATCTTTCATAAGAACCCGGACCTGCCAATGTCCAGTTGTCTTGATCCAGATAAAATACAACCGTGGAAGCGGGTATGATATCCTTCCTGAATTCGAGGATGGAAACTCTGGCATATGCCTTTCTGGGTAACAGCTCCCCGAATTGGAACCGGAAGATGCATCCCAGGGGCTGTAGATTGCCAATTCTTACCGGTTCTATTTCGGGTGTCAATATGAGGGGAGTTCCAACACCAACCGTCCAGAGGGTTACATTTAGAGAACCCAGATATGATTCAAGGATATGGGTTCTGATGATCTCATCAACAATAAGGTCGGGCAGGGAGATGTTGACATCGTATGTCCCCTGATGCGTCTTGAAGTTTATCCTGTACGTGCCGGGTTTCAGTTCCAATACCCTGGAATAGTTGAGACCGTTAACCGGATCCAGACCCTCACGGGGAACAAGGGATAACCCGTAAAGTACCCCGGATACATCAACAAATATTCCGTCGGGCATATCCCCATCGATGTCGCTGTAATTGACCGAGAACCTGAAGATACCCTGGTCGATCACCTCCACCTCCGGATAGGAAAGAAGCGGCTCATCATCCACCGGCTGTACGGTGACGTTGATCAGGGCATATCCCGTGAGATCCGCCTGGTCCCTGAGTAATAGGTTCACCGTCCCATGACCGTTCATGTCCTTGTAGGGTTCGATATACAGGACATTACCCTCGACCCTTGCGGAAAAGACCTCATATTCATCAACGTTTGCGGATAGAGAAACCACCTCTCCTTTATCATCATCGAAGATGTAGGGAGAGAGGTCCATGGTAAATGTTGTGTCCTCCTCCAGTTCCACATCAACGGGGACCCCCTTGAAATATGGAGGATAGGGGACTGGTTGGAAATATACGATGAACTCTCTTGACCTGTTGGTCCTGCCATCCGTGGCATTGACGGTTAGCTTGAACTCCGGGTCGGTTCCATCACCATACAGAAGGGTCAGTATCCTTCTTGCGGGGTCGTACGTTGTGTTTGCCGGATCGTCCGTCCAGATATCTATCTCACGGATCGGGGTGTCCTCATCGGAAAGGAACACCTCAACATCGTAGGGGATATTTTCAACAGGATGGAGATAGCTCTCGGAGAACTCCATGGTGAAAGGGTCGTTGACCGGGGTTATGTTTACCTCTATCGAGTATGTCCGCCGATCATATCCGTCATCCAGGGTTAGGTTCACGATCTCGAAACCCACAGCCTCGTCGGTATAGAGGAACTCTATCCTTTCAAGGGTCCTGTTATACCTGACCGATGGAGTGGATGCATGGACCGTTACCGAGCCCGCATTGTTCCGATCGAGGACCCTCGAATAGTGATATGCCAATGCATCCTCGAAGATGTTCATCCTTGCCGGGACGGAGGACAACTCCGGAGGCCAGGTATATCTGAGTACCTCCCTCCGGGGAATGGTTCCGTTGAACACGTAGGTGTAATTGACGAAATGGGTAAAAGGAGAATCCTGTATCGATATCTTGTAGGTTCCGGCTGTTTCATTCCTTCCTCCCTTGATAAAGGAACTCCCCTCGAATATTAGGGGGGGGACCTCTCCCGTGGAGTTCACTATGAAACTCAGCCTCATTATGTCCATATGGTCGAATATCTCCACATTCGCATCACCCCGTGGAGATCCGAGATGGTCCACCACGAGCGCAGAAAGGAGCGCAAATGTCCGGAATTCCGATCCGTTGTCCCTGATCCGGATGCCCGAATGGTCCAATGTGGAATTGTAAACCCTTGCTCTGGCTCCGCTGTCAAGGACGAATGTAATGTTCGATATCTGTATTGTTGAATTTCTGAGCACGAACTCCTGGGGCCCCACCAGGGAAAAGGAAATATTCGCACCGGTCAGATCCACCCTTTCAAGGATCCCTCTTGATCCGGGACCGAAGAGGAGGCCTTCCCAGGAGCCTTTGATGAGGGAACCCGAGGGCCTCATATCAACGGATGATCCTTCACCGCCCGCATTGAGTGTTCCGTTGATGATCAGTGATGCTCCTTTTCCAAACTCAACGATCGTCCCGGGGAATATCCAGAGGGTCGCCCCCGAGATCACGCTGATGGTTCGGTTGATCACCACAGGAGATGACTCCGGACCCCAAAATGTATCCGTTGTGATGTTGTCCTCGAAATATACATCCATTTTACCGAAAGATGCTCCTGATCCGTCCCTGTCCCCGGAGGCCTGGACCGGATGCGGGTTGAACTGGGAGATGAAAAGCATCGAAATGACCAATATCAGTGACCATTCTCTCCTGGGTTTCATAGGGTATCGAAATACCAACGATTTGCTTGTATTAAATCTTTAGCTGGACCGATCGCTCGGCCAGTTTCCGATATATGTACAGGTTAACCGAAAACATTAAAAGGTCAGAAAAATAGTGGACAGATAAAATATATAAATATGATCAGGTTAGCCAGTCATTCGCAGGCATTCCGATGCCCACTCGAAAGATGAGCATATCGGATCATATCTCGGAACCCTCAAATGAGAGGAGGTTCGCCACATGAGTAGGAAAGTCGTACTCGCCATGATGATAGTCGCCCTTTTTACAGGTTCGCTCTGGGTAACCGGGGAATCGGGAGAAGGGCAGTATGTGGACAAGTTCAACGGAAACAACGGCATGGATTGGGACTATGTGAGATTGAAGGGCTCCGGTATCAACCTTTACGATTCACATCTTTATATTGAGCTCGAAAAGAACGTTCCTATCTCCATGGCCTCTATGAAGATCTCCACCGAGAACACGGAAACCGGACCCTGGATAAACGAACCCTCGGTGGATGTGGGTCTTGACGACAATCCCGAATGGAAATATGCTGGCACGGGTTACGGGGATTTTGGCAGGGTCACTTCTTTCTCCGATGAAGCCGAGATGAAGACCAATACGTATACGGGCAATCAGAATAAACCTCTTGGCAGCATCCTCGTACCTTCCGAAAGCACCATACATCAGGGAGGAATGACCGTCAGGGGAAGGTTCGAACCCACCATCTCCTCTCTTTCAACGCTTTCAACCGGAGGTTCCATACCTTACTCTCCGACTCATATCAGGGTAGGTGAACTTACCGGCGATTCCCTGAACGATACACTGCTATCAGCGGGGAGGCCTGGCTTGCTCTACCTTTACAAACAAATTTCCGAAAAGAGCTTCGAGGGCGATAGGATCTCTGCCATAAAGTCATCAGTTTATGACTTTCTTATCTACGATGTTGACCAGGACAATGATAACGATATCGTTTACTCCACCTCCTCCGGCCTCTACTGGACGCAGAATTCGGGATCTGGTTCTTTTTCCGGCATCTATACCATAACCACAAATTTCAACCCCTATCTCCTTGAACTGGCGGATATGGACGGGGACGGGAATGACGAGGTTATCATGGGGAGACAGACGTTCTATCTTGGCAATACCCAGAACGCCATAATGATGGCAAAGAGGAGCGCAGGGACCAGTTTCAATATTTGGCCCGTTTACGATACGGGGACCGGATCAGGAACCGCTACCCTGAATTTCCTCAAGGTAGGCGACTGGAACAATGATGGTTATACTGATGTGTATACTGCACTCTCCAATAACAAAGTATATGTTTACGAGAATCCGGCCAACATCTCATATTACACCGATACATCAAGTATACCGGCAAAGGCCAGATGGAATGACAATCAGGTCATATCGGAAAGCTATACCATATACGGATTCGACGTAGGTGATGTCGATCAGGACGGTAAGGCGGATGTGGTCCTTGCGCCATATACATATTATGGGGCCAGTATCTACTATTACCGGAACGGTGGTTCCAATTCCTGGTCGAAATACACCCTGATATCAGGATATGTCTACTACCCAAGGTCAGTAGCCCTTGCTGATATTTCCGGTGACGGATACCTGGATGCCTTCTATTCCGTTGGCAGTTATTACTACAACAATCGTGTAGGATGGCTGGATTCACGGGGCAACCCGAACAAGAATTACTGGTCGAATACGAACGTTCTCAGCGGGCAGACCGTGACCGGGACCGATTGCTTCTCGGGGGATCTTAACTCTGACGGGCATCGTGATGTTGGACTCTTCTTCACCACGAACAAACAAGCCATAGTATACTACAACGATGCTCCATATGATGGCTCCAGACTATCCCCAGGGTATATCGAGGACGGAGGTCTCGTTGGACTCTCTGACCTGGAACACTGCGATGTAGACCAGGATGGTGATATCGATTATCTTGTCACTGCATACACCAGCGGAACCGTTGGTTGGTTCGAGAACGACGGCTCACCTTTCGATGATGGTTGGGAATTCCACAGGATCAACGGTATCATTATCAGCGGTGCCAAAGAGGTCGATTGGGGAGATATCGACGGTGATGGCGATATTGATGTGGCGGTTTCTTCCTACGACTCCCACCAGATCATGTGGTTCGAGAACACCGGCATCGTCAGATCCATCTGGGAATACCATCGTGTTGGTAGCATGAACTATCCCTTCGGTATCGGGGTAGCGGATTTCAACCAGGATGGTATAATGGAAATTGTTGCATCAGCAGGTTATTATTATGCGGACGGGATCAGGTGCTTCTACACATCGGACCCGACCGGTTCCTGGAACACATATTTTATTGCAAACAGCCTTTCATATTGTGGTCGAATAAACATAACAGATATGAATCGCGACGGGTACATGGACATTATTGTAACCGTGAACGGGTATTCTGGGTCTGCAAATATATACAGAAACCCCATGCCAAAAGACCCCAGAACCAATGCGTGGTCTGCCATAAGTGCGATCTCCGGACTTAGCTATCCCCAGGAAGCCGTTCCCATAGATATCAACAATGACGGGAACCTGGACGTTGTTGCCACCTCAAACTACGGGGGGGTCAACTGGGGTAAATCCCCCAACAACGCCAACTCCACAGGAGGCTGGCAAAGTTACTCAATAGTGGGTTCCCTAAGCTATCCTTACGGTATCGAGGTGGATGATGTCGATCACGACGGCTTCGCGGATGTGTTCGTCACGTCGAAATACATGTGGGATTACAGCTGGGCATACGGACAGGGGCTTTTCTGGTTCGAGGAAGGGGATGATCCAACAGCTGCCTGGGAGAAAAGGACACTCGATTCAAGCACTACCCTGACATCCGCTGTAGCCATCGGTGACCTCGATGATAACGGCGTGACCGAGATCTTCACCGTTTCCTACAATCAAAATTCATTCAAGGTCTCGAGACCCACACTGCATTATCCTTCGCACATCGAGATAGACCTCGGAAATGACGGGAATGTGGACTGGACCTGGGTTGGAACTCTCAGAGGTACAACCAACATAGATTTCGGAACCCAGCTTCAATATGTCATCACCAACCGGCCATCCGGTGTCAGCGTGACAAGAGATGCCTACGGAAATAACATGATGAACATACCGATATATCTCAAGACCTCCACGAAAGGTCGATTGACAGGCTGGGGTGTCCAGGCAACCTACAATGTCACCTTCAGTATCGACAACGGCGGAAAGCTGAAGGAAGCGATCTCCCGTCTCATACCGGAATATAACGACCCGAATGATCCGCAACTCAGGATATACGTACTCTTCTCCGGCAGGAGCGAGGGGACCGCAAGGATATTCGATGTGAAATTGGAGTACAATGCTCCACCGAAATTGATCAAAGCCCTGCCAACCGAGCTCACGGTCCAAGAGGACTCCATGAAGAGAAATGTTCTGGACCTCTCGAAATTTTTCCAGGATGACTACGACCAGCCGAACATGCTCAACTATCAGGCATACATGACCGGATACAATTATAACAAGGTCAACGTATTCATCGAGAAAGGTGCAAATGTCTCCATCGATTCCACCATCACCAAGGACTTCGACAGAGAAGCCTACGTCAAGTTCATAATAAAGGATAACGGCGGCCCTGGAGGTGTTCCCGCACGCCAGTATGTAACCAAGGAGATAAGGATCGATGTCATTCCGGTGGATGACCCGCCGGTTGTATCCAACGGGACCCTCCCGCAGAAATTGACAGGATACGAAGGAACAGAGGTACAGGTCCTTGATCTCTCAAAGAACATGTACCTGTTCTCGGACCCTGATGATCCCATGGGTTACAATATTCGATTTTTCGCGGTCCTTGATCCGGACGGGACCTATCCACTGGACCTTTCATCCGTCAAGGTCAGGATAGCCGACAAGAAGCTTTATGTCAGCAGCGAGGATGACTGGTACGGCGAGAACATCCCTCTCAGAATATACGGATACGATGATATGAGCGTGAACCTGAACGATGACCCCTATCACATGACATCCATCGATATACTCAACATCAACGATCCCCCGACCTTTGCGGAGATGCCGGATCTATGGATGAAGGAGGATATCCCTCAGAAGAACATCATAGATCTTTCCCCATATGCCGATGATATCGATACCCCGCCACTCCAACTGAAATACTCGATCACGGGATACACCAATTCCACACACATGACGGTGAAGTTCGACGACAGGGACAAGAGCAAGATCAATGTAGAAACCGGAACACCGAACTGGTTCGGGATCGTGGACGTGGAAGTGGAGGTGACAGATGGTGAGTTCACGGTGCAATCCTCGTTCAGGATACACGTTGAACCCGTTAACGACAGCCCATGGATTTTGATAAAATACCCTCTTGAGGACAGAGCGTATCCTCCCGGTGAGTTTTCCATCGTCGGGGAAGCCTATGATGTGGAGGGCATCGAAAAGGTCGAGGTCCTGTTCCAGGACAGATGGTATGAAGCTCTGGGAAAGAATACATGGGGGGTAACGTTGGTTGCACCGGATTTCGGGGTGATCACGGAGAACGTTCCCATTCAGGTCAGACTGACGGACCTCCAGGGGGAGAAGGCTTTCAGCTACGTTAACATATCTATCCTCAAGGCCGAAGAGCCTCTTGACGACGACTGGGACAACGATACCTACAAGAACACCATCGACAAGTTCCCCCTGAACCCGTCGGAATGGGCGGACTCTGACAATGATGGCGTTGGCGATAATTCAGACGATTTCCCGTTTCACTCCGAATGGTATCTCGACTCGGACAGGGACGGCATAGCAGATGAGGCAGATGATTATCCGTTTGACCCGACCAACAGGCCATTTGCCGAGGTCGATGTGGAGGAGGGATCGTCCGGACCTGAAATGACCATTCCGATTATTCTAGTTGTTTTGGTGGTCCTGTTCCTTGCCGCAGCTGTAATGTCCCTGCTCATGTTAATCAACAAGAGGAACGCATCTCTTGATCCGAGGAAGACCGTCGTTTATCATAACAGGATGGTAAGGCGCAGGGAGATGATAAGAAAGCTCACCGGAAGGGACAGGGTAGAGAGCATGCTAGAGAAGATGCAGTTGAAGAATTTCAAAGCACCGGGTTTGTCTCCTTCAAGTGTACCGTCTATTCCAATGCCAATGCGACCCTCCCCCGCTCTCCCACAACCCGGACCAAGGGGCCAGCCGATGACCGTGCAGAGGCTGCCCCCTCCTCCGCACCCCGGAAGAATGATGCCGCCGCCCCCTCCAAGGGCCCCACCCATCGGATGAACGATGATCCACCAGCCGGATATCGAATGATAGCACGGGCGCCAGAAAGGGAAAAGTATAATAGACCTTGAAAGACCGACCCTACAAATTTTATATAATGTAGATACCCTTTTCCATCGTTCCGGTCCAGCAGGAAATCATGAGACCGGTGTTTATTTGGGGGTATAGCATGAAAAGATCATTGACGTACATTATCCCGTTCCTTCTAATGGTCGGAAGTCTGATAACTGCGGTCGATACCGGAACCGAAGCCGAGAGAACTGACCAATTCTACGATGATACTGGAACAAATGTCGATGGGGGTCCCATCAGGATAACCGATGGGGGAGGCTCGGACTCGAGTTATTATTTCAAAGTTGGAAGGAACGTACCGATATCCGAGGCCTATCTCAACATATCCACCCGAAACACCGATCATGGAGGGGCCCTTAAGGACCCTTATGTTGACATCGGGATAGACGGAAGGAACGAGTGGCAGTTCTCGGGAGAGGGCTATGGCATGTTCGGGGAGCAACATTATTTCAGCGATGACAAAACAAGGGTTTCAATGAACTTCCCCTCATCTGGGGGCGCAATTTCGAGCAATTCCATACTCATCCCCGAAGGAGCGGAGATCAACGATGCCGAGATCAACATTATGGGAAGGTTCATACCCCAGTCCATCTCGACATATAAGGCCATGGATGACCCGTCAAGTGTTGCATTGACGGGGTACGCCATGGAGCACGGCGACATCGACCAGGACGGGGACGATGATATTGTGGTATCGGATACCAGGAACTCAAGGATCCTGTGGTTCGAGAATCCAGGTGATCTTAAAAAGAAATGGCCGGCCCACACTGTCTACTCGGGTTCATACACGACTAACGTATACAGCATTGACCTGGCAGATGTGGATGGGGACGGGGATCTTGACATCGGAGCCACTTCCTACACAAGAGGATATGTGATGTATATCAGGAACAACAACATGGGTGCATCCTGGAGCATGTACCGATTTTACACCGGATTCAATTATGCAGGAATGGTGAAGATAGCGGATATGGACCTTGATGGAAACCCTGATTTTGTTGTTGCTTCTTACTACTGCTATCTTTATTATTCCTACCCTTTTCTATACTGGTTCAAAGCCCCGTCAAATCCCAATACCACCTACGGATGGGGTGCGAACAGGATCGCTCAATCTCCCACATATTATATCTATCCCTATCTCGGACTAGATGTGGGAGATATGAATGCCGATGGATACCCGGATGTTGCTATTTCCCTCTACCCCCAGTATACATACTATGGCAACTACAACAGGGTGTACGTATACTGGAACCCAAAAACAGGCTCAACCTGGTCTCAGAAGACAGTGGATTCCTCCGCGCAGAGAGCCTTCAACCTGGCAATAGGAGACCTAACAGGTGACGGACTCAACGACATTGCCGCGGCAACTTATGACGGATCCAGAGTGACACTTTACACCAATTCCGATAATGGTTCCAACTGGTCGGAGTCGACAATTGGCTCGATAAGCTATCCCAGATATGTCAGGATTGTTGATTTTGACAATGATGGAAAGAATGACACGATCGTAGGCGGGGGTAGCGGATCCTATGAACTTGCAGCTTTCTATCAGGGACCCTCCTCCTGGATAAAGCACAGCATCACAAGGGAGGTCATGAACCCACAGGCCTTCTCCGTTTTTGACATGGATGATGACGGTGATCATGATTTCATTGCTTCCGGAGTATCGGCCTCGCAGCTCGTACAGATCGAGACACTCACCTCATCGCCTCCTCCCACCTTCAACCTGACATGGCTAGAGGATGGCGGAGTCAAAGATATCAGGGCTATGGATTACCACGACATGAATTCTGACGGTTTGACGGACATCATACTGGTGGGATACTCCAGCGGATGGGTTGGCTGGATGGAAAATGATGGGGTTCCCTACGACAGCCCTGGCACCCTCCACAAGATAGGGGTCCTTGGAAATCCTATCAAGGTCATGGCCGCAGATGTCGACGGTGATGATGACAAGGACATCGTTGCCCTTAGCTCCAGTGGAACCGTTACCTGGTGGGAGAATAACGGTGATCCTTACTCGATGTGGCAGCAGTACACCATCACGACGAATGTTCCAAGCGCCTATTCAATGTACGCGGGTGATTTCACCGGAGACGGTAAAGCGGATGTGGTAACATCTTCCGCAGGCGGTTATTACAATTGCTATATCAGGCTTTACCAGAGCCCCACCAAACCCAAGGAAAGTTCCTCATGGCCGTATAACACCATAGCAAGCGGTATGCAGTACCTCAAGAACATATGGGCCGACGATATGGACCTCGACGGAGACCTGGATGTCCTTGCGGTCTATGGAGCTTACGGATCCGGAGCGGTGGTCTACTACAGAAATTCCCGTCCCTCCGGCAACCCAATGTCCGGAACCTGGAGCAGCGTGAACATAGGTGGAGGGATGTATTATCCGGAGGATGTGAAAACCATTGATATCACCGATGATGGCTATCCTGATGTTGTCACAACCGGTTCCTACTACTACAGCAGTGTCAGGTGGTTCGAGAGCCCCGGTTCTTCCGGTGGCTGGACCGGGAGGATACTCTATTCAGGATCATATGATTGGAACCTTGCTGTCGGGGACATAGGGGATGACGGATATGCTGACATCGTATTCAACAGAGGGAGCTCCTCTTCCCCATCCTCGATCTACTGGTACGAGGAGCCCGAGGACTATACTCAATCCTGGATCGCCCACAGCCTGGGTGGTTATTCAGGAACCTGGGCTCTGGGTGTCAACGACCTGGATAACGACGGTCTGGCCGAGATCATGTCGAGTTCCAAGAGTCTTGATGAGATCAGATCCTACAAGATCAATGCGGTATATCCTCAGGATGTTGCATTGGATTTCGGGGCCGATGAGACAACCCCGGACTGGGAGATGTCAGGGAATCTTAAGGGGAAAGCCAAGTTGGAATTCAGACAGGCTCTCCAGGATGTCATGGATGAAGTCCCGACCGGGGTTTCAAGGATCACGAATGCCTACGGGACAACTTTGCTAATGATTCCCATTGAGGTGTATTCGAGGACCCTCGGTAAGGTGGCCCTGGAAGGCATATCCATCACTTACAACGCTTCGGTAAGGATAGACAGGAACGGAGAGGGTAAGAGTCTCTCAAAGGTCCTCGACAGAATTATACCCGATTATGTGGGTTCCGACCCCTATATCCGCATCTACCTGGCCGTTGGAGCCCGGAGCGCCGGTGAGGCATACGTATCGGACCTGTCCGTTGAATATAATGCAATACCAAGACAGACCAAACCTCTGCCCGATTTCATCGTGGATGAGGATTCCACAGCCATCATCGACAAGGACCTGGCAGAATATTTCTCCGATGATTACACTGCCCCCGGGAATCTGAAGTTCAGGATCCGACTCGGAGGACCCTTCGCCAACAAGATCGATGCAACCATCATCAATAACAGGGTCCACCTAGATTCCACGGTTACCCGGGACTTCTACACCCGATCTAGCACCAGTGATATTGTTGGTAGGATAGTCGTGGAGGATGACGGTGGTCCGAACAACGTTCCCTCAAGGACCTTCTACTCCAAGGAATTCCCCATTATGGTGAAACCTGTCAACGATCCGCCTGTCAGGACGGGCGAGGTGCTCCCAACCTTCGAGGCAAAGGAGGGCGGTACCGTAATTGTCGGGAACCTTGACGAATACGATCTGTTCTACGATGTGGACGGGGATAAACTGACCAACATGCTCGTTCCTGACCTGGACTTCGATTCTTATGACGAAGGCGCGGGGTTTGGCATAACATACTATCCCAGAAACGGCTCCCTCGAGGTATCCCTCAGCGAGTATTCGGACTGGACGGGAAACGTCAGGGTACGACTCTATGCAACAGATCAACCCACGTTCAATCTGAACGAGGATCCTTACGTCGATTTTATCGTGAATGTCATCAACACCAACGATGAGCCCTACTGGCTCCACGTTCCGAACGTCGAGGTACTGGAAGATGTCCCGACAAACAGGATGATAGAAATCACCCAGTATGCCGGTGATATGGATACGCCAAGGAGCGATCTGAATATCCATCTGACCGAATATACCAACAAATCCTTCGTGACCATATCCACCGACAGAACCCCATCCGGGCTCCTGTATATCTCATATGCCCCCAGAGTGGAGAACTGGCACGGACAATCCACGGTGTTTTTAACACTAGATGACGGAGAATTCTCAGTTGACACATGGTTCGATGTCATAGTGAACGAGGTGGATGACCATCCCAAGGTTTGGATAAACGAACCCATCGAGAACGGCAGGATCGAGCCAGGTTTCTTTTCCATCGTCGGGGAGGCATCCGATGTTGAAGGCATCGAGTACGTGGAGGTCCTCTACAACGGGAAATGGCTGCTTGCCCAGGGGACTACTACATGGGGTATAACACTTGAGGCTGCGGGAAAAAGTGAGATGCAGGAATCCGTGCCAATCCAGGTTAGAGCTTCGGACGGGGAAAATATTGTGTATGCCTACGTCAACATTACCATTCTCCCCCTGGAAGAAACAGAGAACCCGGATTTCGACGGTGATGGATATCCCAACATCATCGACGCATTCCCCTTCGATCCTACCGAATGGTCCGACAGGGACAAGGATGGATTCGGGGACAGATATGCCGATGCCTTCCCGGATAATCCGGAATGGTATATGGATTCCGACAGGGACGGTTTCGCGGACAAAGCCGACACAAACCCCTACGATCCAGATCTCTGGGACGATCAGGACGGTGACGGAAGGAACGATTTCCTTCCCCCGATATCACGAGACGAATCAAATGATGGGGGTATGAGCTATACCTGGCCCATTCTTCTCTTCGTGATCGCGGCTGTTCTACTGATCATTACGGTGGTTTCCCTTGTGATGTTCTTCAGGAGGAGAAAAGCCTCGAAGGACCCGGTGAGCATGGCCAAATACTATGCAAGACAGCAGAGGTTCAGGGAAAGGAGACACGATCTCGTGGAAAAACTACCACTCGCGAAGATCATGGAAAAACTCCCAGGTTCGACAACAGCGCAACCAAGTTCTAGCTTGCCCATGCCATCCAGACCCGGCGGACCCTCACCCATGATATCAAGACCGGGCTTGGCATATCCGGGATCTCCAACAGGTGCAAGACCCATGCAGGCCCTCCCCCCACCAATGAGAAGTGGACAACCCCCCATGATCAGGCCGCCTGGCCAGTGATCCGGGGACCCACCTCAACCTGTCTGTCACCCCTCCCGGGGGCCATTAACCACAAGGTATAATATCGAGGAAAATGAAATCCAAATGTACTTTAATACATTCCATCGGATGATTCCGGTGAAGCTGCTTATCTCGGAAGGGCAGTATACTGGAGGAAAATATAATGTTGAAGAGCCGAGTCCTCGGTCTGGCATTGATATTGATATCGTCTGGCATCCTTCTCGTGGTCGATCCCGGTCCCGAAGCGGAAAGGACAGAATTGCTTTATGATAATTCCGGAGCCACAATGGAAGGCGGTCCAGTCAGGGTCACCGACGGAGGAGGATTGGACACACAGTACTATTTCAGGGTCGGCAAGGGGGTTCCGATCTCCGAAGCCAGATTGAACATCTCAACTCACAATTCCCACCTTGGACACTCCCTGAAGCAACCCTTTGTCGATGTCGGACTGGACGGCAGAAGCGAATGGAGCTATGAGGGGGCGGGTTACGGGGATTTCGGGCAGCAGACGGTCTTCTCCGATGACAAGGACAGAAGGTCCCTCAGTTTCCCGAGCTCGGGCGGAACCAACTCCGGAAGCAGTATCCTCATCCCCGCCGGTTCCGAGATCATCGATGCGGAGATAGGAATAAGAGGGCGATTTATCCCGCAGTCCATCACATCCTACCAGATAGAGAAGGACCCTGCCAGCGTGTCAATAAACGGTTATGCTGTGGAAGAGGGCGATATGGACCTCGACGGGGACATGGACATCGTTGTTTCGGACACGAAGAACTCCCGTATACTGTGGTTCGAGAACCCCAATTCAACCTCCGGCGAATGGATCGTTCATACAGTCTACAGTGGTTACTACGTGGACAACTGCTACTCGATCGATCTCGGAGATATCGACGGTGATGGCGACCTGGATGTGGCAGCTTCCTCTTACTCACGCAATTACGTGATGTACATAAGGAACGACAACAGGGGAGCATCCTTCACAATGTACAGATTCCAATCGAGCTTCAACTATGCGGGAAGGGTCCGCATCGCCGATATCGACCAGGACGGGAATCCCGACATAGTGGTTGCTGCTTACTATTACTATCACTACTCGAACTACGGGGAATATATCTACTGGTTCAAGGCACCATCCAATCCCGACACCACATCCGGCTGGTCGTATTATTCGGTATACACCAATCCCACCTATTATTTCTACACATACCACGCGATGGATGTGGAGGACCTGAACGGGGATGGCTATCCCGATATCGTGGTCGGTACTTTTCCCCAGTATTCCTATTACGGAAACGACTACATCACCAGATATATTAATCCAAAAACCACCGGGACATGGTCCAGGCAGGTGATAGACTCCAGTGCAGGCAGGCCCTACACCCTCGAGATAGAGGATATGAACAACGATGGGGCCCCCGATATCATTGCGGGACAGTACGATCTCAACCGTGTTTCTCTCTACACCAGTTCCAGCTCCGCAAGCAGCTGGTCAAGGACCACCATGAGCAGCTTCACCAACCCGAAATATCTCAGGATATACGACCTGAACCGGGACGGCAAGAAGGATGTACTTGTCGGAGGGGGAAGCGGCATATACGAACTGGCGGTGCTCGAACAGGGCGCCTCTTCATCAAGCTACACGAAAAAAACCGTGACCAACTCGGTGATCGATCCCATGGCATTCTCGGCGGTGGACAGTGACGGTGACAGTGACCTCGATATGTTCGTGTCCGGTACATCCGGGTCCCAGCTGGTGCTCATCGAGACCACGGACATTTCCATCCCCCAATTCAAGGTCCACTGGCTGGAAGACGGAGGTGTGAAGGACATCAGGGCCATGGACCACCACGATATCGATGGTGATGGTGATCTCGATATGGTGATAGGGGCCTACTCTACCGGCTGGATAGGCTGGTGCGAAAATGACGGCACTCCGTTCGATGGTGCGGGAACCCTGCACAAGATAGGATCCATAGGCAACCCGATAAAGATAATGATGGCCGATGTCGATGGTGACGACGACAAGGATGTCATGGTCCTCTCGGCCGGGGGTGCCGCCGTATGGTTCGAAAACCAGGGGTTCCTTTCAAGCGAATGGGCTTCCTACCTGATCACTTCCAGAGTCCCAAACGTTGTCGGCATGTTCGGAGGGGATTTCACGGGTGACGGGAAAGCGGACCTTGCGGTGTCCGCGGACAACGGTTATTCCGACGGTTTCATCAGGTTATACGAGGCCCCCTCTGATCCAAGAACCCCTGACTGGAATTACAACACCGTGGCAAGCAGTGGACTTCAGTATATGAAGAATATATGGGCAGACGATATGGACAAGGACGGGGACCTCGATCTCCTCGGGGTCTACGGAGCCTACGGCACGGGTGCATGCGTCTGGTACAGAAATCCGAAGCCTTCGGGAAATCCGATGTCCGGGTCCTGGGCTGGAACATCCATCAAGAGCGGGATGTATTATACCTACGACGTGAAGACAGTAGACATAACCGATGACGGATATCCTGATGTGGTGACCACCGGAACCTACTACTACAGCAAGGTTTACTGGCACCACAATCCTCTGGGGCGCCAGGTGAACTCGTGGACATCCTATGTTCTTTTCTCGGGCTCTTACGACTGGAAGATCGCCGCGGGGGATATTGGCGGGGATGGATACGCTGACATCGTTTTCAGTCGGGGTTCGACATCGTCCCCCAGCACGATATACTGGTATGAGGAGCCCGAGGATTACACCCAGAGCTGGATAGAGCACGGTCTCGGGTCTTACAGCGGTACATGGGATCTCGCCATCGCTGACCTGGAAGGGGACGGGATACAGGAGATCCTCTCCACCTCGACCTCGCTCGACGAGGTCCGGGCATACAGGATCAACGCTATTTTCCCTCAGAATATACAACTTGACATAGGAGCCGACGAAGCCGTGTCCGACTGGAATAGACCGGGGGAATTGAAGGGTCCGACCAGGGTGGATATCAGGGACGCTCTTCAGGAAGTGCTTGACCAGGAACCGGGAACAGCCCCCAAGATCAGGGATAAATACGGTACATACATGCTTTCCATCCCTGTCGAGATAAGCTCCTCCAGTCTTGGCAAGATCGCAATGGAGAACATCTTCATCAGGTACAACACCACCGTATTGATCGACAGGGACGGGACCGGAAAGACCCTCTCGAGCGTTCTGGACCGGCTGATCCCGAATACCCATGACCCGAAGGACCCTTACATCAGGATATATGTAGGGGTCGGCGCCATGAGCTCGGGGGGGGCATACCTCTCGGATCTAGAGGTAGAATACAACGCAATTCCAAAACAGACAAAACCCTTACCTGAACTCTACGTCGATGAGGATTCCTCGGCAACAATAGACAGGGACCTGACGGAATATTTCTCCGATGATTACACGCCCTCGAAGGACCTGAACATAAGGATCAGATTGTCTGGCCCCCAGGCATCGAAGATCAGGGCATCGGTTGTCAACAACAGGATCGTACTCGATTCCACGGTTACCAGGGATTTCTACACCAGAATGTATGAACCCTATGATATCCGGGCCAAACTCATCGTGGAGGATAGCGGCGGACCAAACAATGTTCCATCGAGATCACTTTACACCAACGATATTCCGGTATTCGTCCGTCCCATGAACGATCCGCCCGTAGCGACCGGGGAGATCCTTCCGACATTGTATGCCAGTGAGGGGCAGACATCCATAGTGGCAGACCTGGACGATCATAACCTGTTCTATGATGTGGACGGAGACAAGCTCAACTACATGCTTGTTCCCGATCTTGATGATCCCGGATACGAGGAAAGTGCCGGTTTCGCCATAAAGCACTATCCGAAAAACGGCTCTATCGAGGTATCGCTTCTCGAGAACTCGGACTGGACGGGGACGGTCAAGGTAAGACTCTACGCCACCGACCAGCCGGAATTCAATCTCTTGGAAGATCCCAGGGTGGATTTCGTGGTCTCAGTAGGAAACATCAACGATGGGCCTTACTGGCTCCCGGTCCCCGACCAGGAAGTGTCTGAGGACTTACCCGTCATCAGGCTTCTCGAACTTTCTCAATTCGCAATGGACATGGATACGCCAAGAAGCGGTCTTTCCATTCAGATCATCGATTATACTCAGAGGTCGTTCCTGACCATCTCCACCGACAAGACAGGAAACGGCATGGTCCATGTCAATGTGGAGCCCCGGTTGGAGAACTGGAACGGAAGATCAATGATCTGGCTCTCACTGACCGATGGCGAATTCTTGTCTTACACAACCTTCAACATAACCATACTCCCGGTAAACGATCCACCAACGCTGAAGATCACCTCCCCTCAGGAGAACGGAAGATTTGAGCCCGGGTACTTCTGGATATCGGGAGAAGCATCGGATATCGAAGGTCTTGCATACATAGAAGTGGAGTTCAACGGAGAGACCAAGATAGCAAGCGGACTCAATTCGTGGGGTACCAATCTCAGCGTAGAGGGCTCGGACGGGTTCCGGGAGAATGTGCCGATCATTGTAAGGGCATACGATACACAAGGAGCTTATGTTACGGAGATGGTGAACATCACCATCATGCCGGTGAAGGTTCCTCCACCCTACGATAGCGATGATGACGGGGTCCCCGATATCATCGACGAGTTCCCGTTCGATCCCTCCGAATACAAAGATTCCGACAAGGACGGGATCGGGGACCGGGCAGACCGGTTCCCGATGGCCCCGGAATGGCAGTATGACTCCGATAATGACGGATTCGCCGACAAGGCCGATACCGATCCTTTTGATCCCGGCCTCTGGGACGATAAGGATCGAAACGGGAAGAATGATAACCTTGATACGGGAAATGATCCCGGAGATGAAAAAGATGACAATGGGAAGGATCATATATGGCCAATAGTGCTGTTCACATTTTCGGGCATATTGCTGATCATTGCATTTCTCTCCATGGTCCTTTTCATCAGTAAGAGAAAGGCATCCAGGGATCCGAGGGCCATGGCCAGATATTATTCCAGGCAGCAGAAAAATCGAGAAAAGAGGCACGATCTGATAGAAAGACTACCCCTAACAAAGCTTGTTGAAAAATTTACTCTTTCAGGTGATAATGTGAAACCCACCACCCCGGGACTACCTGGACCTACACGGGCCGCTCCGACAATGTCGAGGCCAGGTCTACCCCCGATTCCCACGAAAGCTCCATTAAATGTGAATGGAAGATACCTGCCGGTTCAAACAGCTGGAATGCGTCCGGCCCCGCCGCCTAACATGGGTAAAAGATGATGTCCGGTTTGCACAAAAAATACACCTCATGTGAAGTTTTAATAATCGATAAGACCTTACACGCAAGGGTGCTGGAAACCATTTCCCCTGGGGGCATTTTGATTGCTTGAAGATGATCTGGTTGATTGTGGAGCGGTCAGGTTCGGAGATTTCACCCTTACTTCCGGAAAGAAGAGCAGGTACTACGTGGACATCAAGAAAGCGTCCTCAAGGCCTGACATCCTTAAAAGGATAACCAGGGGTTTCCTTGACATCGGGATGGAATGCGACAAGGTTGCTGGCATGGAGCTCGGGGCTGTACCGCTGATCGTAGCATATTCCCTCGAGTCCGGGGTCCAGTTCATAATAATCAGAAAGGGCGAAAGGGAACACGGCACCGGGAGGCTGATCGAAGGTGATATTCTCCCCGGGGAAAGGATACTTCTGCTGGAGGATGTTGTCACCAGCGGAGGTTCGGTGATCCGGGCAGCGGATCACATTATCCAGGCCGGAGGGAAGATCGTAGGTATCCTTTCAGTGGTGGACAGGGAGGAGGGTGGTACGGAAAAGGTAGGAGAAATTGCTCCTTTCCATCCCCTGGTCACTGCCGGGCAGCTTCTCAGCATGACAGACGGAAAGTGAAGGAAACTATCGGGTGAACAAGATGAAGGTCCTCGTTATCGGGAGCGGTGGAAGAGAGCATACCATCGTCTGGAAAATTCTTAAGAGCAGATGGGTCAGCAAGGTTTACTGCGCTCCTGGGAATGGAGGTATAGCATCCCTGGCCGAATGCGTCCCGATAATGGCAGATGATATCCAGGGACTGCTTGACTTTTCCATGGAAAAGGATATCGACCTTACAATTGTGGGTCCGGAAGCACCCCTTGCCATGGGCATAGTCGACAGGTTCGAGGAGAAAGGGCTGAAGATATTCGGGCCCACAAAGGCTGCGGCAAGACTGGAATCCTCGAAGATCTTCGCCAAGGAGCTGATGGAAAAGTACAATATCCCAACCGCATCCTCCAGAACCTTCCTCTCGACCGAAGATGCCAGAAAATACATAAGAGAAGTGGGAGGGCCAATGGTCGTCAAGGTGGACGGTCTTGCGGCAGGGAAGGGTGCATTCCCATGCGAGGATGAGATGGAAGCGCTCCGGGCCATCGATACGATCGGATCGGGTGCTTTCAAGGATTCCGGGGAAAGGATTCTGATAGAGGAGTACATGAGGGGAGAGGAAGCCTCGATCCTGGCTTTTTCCGATGGAAAGAACTTGCTTCCCATGGAGTCGGCACAGGACCATAAAAGAGCCTTCGACGACGACCAGGGGCCCAATACCGGAGGGATGGGGGCTTACTCCCCCGCCCCGGTTGTTTCCGAGGATCTGGCGTCCAGGGTCTACGACGAGATACTCGTCCCCACCATAAGGGCCATGGAGAAGGAAGGATGTCCATACAAGGGTATTCTCTATGCCGGTCTGATGATAACGGAGGAGGGACCGAAGGTGGTTGAATTCAACTGCAGGTTCGGGGATCCCGAAGCACAGGCTGTCATACCAAGGCTTGCAACGGATTTCATTAAACCGATCCTTGGATGCTGCGACGGAACACTGGACAGGGTGAAACTTAGATGGAGTCGCAATCACTGCGTATGCGTTGTCATGGCTTCGGGTGGATACCCGGGGGCATACAGGAAAGGTTTGGAGATCCGGGGCCTCGACAAACTGGAAAAGATGGACAACATGCTTGTTTTCCATGCAGGGACAAAAATGGAGGAAAATGGTAAGTTAAGGACATCCGGTGGGCGTGTCCTCGGGATATGCGCCCTTGGACCGACCATCAGTGAAACCATCAGGAGTGCATACAGGGGTGTGAAGAAGGTCGATTTCGAGGACTCCTTCCACAGAAAAGATATCGGAAAGAGAGCCCTTTACCACATAGATGGGATATGAGATCTCACCCCCATTTAATGGGTCAAGCAGGGGGCATCTCAGGCTCTTCGATCCCGGCGGCTGGATCCTGATCGAAACCTTCAGTTTGTGCAGGGATATTGAGATGGTCTTCCTCATCATGCAATGATGTCTGCTGCTCCGATATTTCATCCTTTCTGGACCCCGATGCCTCATCCTCCGGTCCCTGGACCTGTGCCCCCTCGGTTGACCGCAGGTTCTCTGCCGGGATCATTCCTTCACTCCTGATCGGGTCGGATCCCTGTTCTATCTGATCCGAGATAGGTTCTTTTTCATCTTTTTCCGCTTCATTTTTTCCCTTACCCGCCCTCGCCAGAATGAGTACGACGATAACGATCACAATCAGTGAGATAACGGATATCACGAATATCAACACGGGCCAGAGGGAGTCATCCACTTCCTCATCATCATCGGATCCGATCTCAACAAGCGAACCTATCTCAACCTGGATCTCCTCCTGCTCGGCAAACCTGACATTGCCCACCTCCACCCATGCGTTGTAGGTGAGATGGGTATAGGTGAGAAGGTCAACGTTCTGTACCGATGCCCGGTATACACCTTCCTCTACCCGGGCAAGCACGAGGGTTACAGGTATGCCGCAGGAAGCACCTTCACCGTAGTTGCAGGGAAGGACCCTCCCCTTGACCACACCGTCCTCAGGAACCCCGGTTGCCTCCACGATAAAGAATATATTGCTCCCCTCCCCTATCAGCCGCTGGGAAGTTATGTTCATACCTGGCTCTTCCTTCTCCGGGACCACGACAACGACCGTCATCCTGGATATCCGGTCATCGATGTCAACCTTGAGACTGAAGTCAAATGTCCCTGATACATTCGAGGGAACGGAAACCTTCAGCGTCTCTTCAACCAGATATCGAACCCTCCCCACGGGTTTCTTCTCCATGGATGCATCCTGGAACCTGAAGTACATGGGAATTCCCTCCCCCGGGATCTCAACATCTTCAGCGAGAACGGACCAGCCTCCGGGAAGCCCCTCCACGGATATCAAATAATCTATCTCCCCGAAATCCCCTTCTTCTGTCTGGAACCGGTCAAGGGAATATTCGAGTTCACCCTCTTCGGGTGATCCGATCCTCAGCAGAGCGTCATTATCTGTCAGGTAGGCAATGGGGGCCTCGTTCGGGATATAGGACATGGATTGGACTACCGTTCCATCATCCAGGGCGAGTACCGCAATGATTCCCTCACCGTCATTCAATGCATCGATGGTGAGATCGCGGTCATCCCCGGGTTGAAGATCATCGATTTCCATTCCCGGAAGAGACCCCATGAACCTGTGGGACATGGGAATTCCCTGGTGGTTCCTGAGATCGGAATGTGCTTCTATCCTGTAGATCGAAATACTGCCGGAGATGGACTCGCGATATTCCGGCAGGAGACGGACGTTCAGGGTCAGTGTGTCCCCTTCCTGGACCGATAGCTCAACGGGAGGGGTCTCCAAGGACATGGCATCCTCTATCATTTCAAGGATCTCATCCCCGTCCGTCTCCAGATCACTGTGGCTCCCGCTCTTCTGGAAGAGACCCCTGTCTATGAAAACCTCGGGAGTTGTAATGATGCCGAGGTTCTGGGCGACGAGGTTCGAGACCGGATCCTCTGTGACATATACGACATACTCGAAGTCGATCTCGGGTTTATCGTGGAGCCTTTCCAGAGCCTCCTCCACATACACACAGGGGGCGCAGGTGGTCTGGGTGAACATCTCGACGAATACCGTGTGACCGGTCCAAACCGGCCTATCGACAATACGATACGAGATGTTCAGTACGGGCGCTTCATGATCGATTGGGAAAGGGGCTATCTGATCCCATTCAACCGAAAAATTGGTCCAGATATCACCAGAGACCGAGGTGTTCAGCTCGTATGTACCCGGATATCTTTCCCCCTGAAGCAGGTTACCGGCTTCGATCACCTCCGAAAGTCCGGATGGTTGGGTGATCAAGGTCGTGGTCACGTTCCCCGCTTCGGCCGTTCCGGAATTGGAGATGAAATATCTGAGTGTGACGTTCGAGGCCGTGTAGAACACGTTTCCCCCGGCCCCCGGAGGGACATCATCAGGATCGTATATCATATCCCCTTTTGTTATGTCCATGTTCGGAAGCTTCCACCTGGAGACCTTCAGAGGAAGGTCAGAGGAACCTGAGAGTTCGCCCATCTCCGCGGATATATCCACGTTCAAGTTGATCGAACCCTCGAAAGGAACATCGACCCGTACATCGAGGTCCATGGAGAAATTCCCTTCCTGGTCCGCGGTCGTCGTATTGAAGATATCCAGATCATCGATGGATACGTTCACCTTTGCACCGGATGCAGGCTCTCTTAGATCGGTATCGATGTTTCCCGAAAGAGTGATCGTCTCATTCGGATGTATCGTACTCGGTGACATGCTGGCATTTATCACAAGAAATTTCGCCTTCCTGGCCACATGTATCGTGAAGGAGTGCAGCGAAACATAGAACTCATCGTACAGATGGAACTCATAGGTAGCATTCTGAAAGGTCCCGACAGGATAATCTCTGGAAAAATTCCTTCCGGAGGGATCGACCGACATCATTTCCATCGGTCCGCAGGAACCCCCCCCGCCTTCTTCCACGATACACCACTGGATACGTACCATGGTAAGAGGTTCATCATGTATGTTGAACTCGGCGGTCACATTGAGCGGGGTATCAACCTCCGGCTCTTCGGGATCCAGACGCAGATCCACAAGCTCGGGTGCAGTGGCAAATGCCGTTTGGGAAATGAATAGAGGTCCGGTCAGTATGAGGAGGAATGAAAGTAGTCCCGAAACTACGAGGATACGACCCTTGGATTGCATGATGGTAGATAATTCTCACTTTCATTAACTTTGGCCCTTTCAACTTTACAATATCCGATCTTACAAAATGGGAAAAATAAATTTAAAAAAAAGCCCCTTCCGGAGAAGGGGCTGGAGCAGGGGAATTCCATGTTCATATCTTCAGGCGATACCGTCGTTATCGGTATCCTCTATGTGGCCGTCCGTGGAGTCGGAACTTCCCCTCTCAACACCGTCGATGAGCATGTCGTTGTCAGTGTCCCAGTCGTTGGGGTCGAGGCCTAGCCTCAACTCCTCATCGTCCCTGAGCCCGTCGCCGTCGGTGTCGGGGTTGTTGAAATCGGTCCCCATGGCCATCTCGTCGGTGTCGGTTATGCCATCGCCGTCATCGTCGGCGTTGCCGTCGCCGTCACCGTCGCCGCTTCCTCCCTGGGCCGGACCGCTGCCGGCACCGCCGGAGTCTCCGCCGCCATTTCCGCCACCGCCGGTTCCGTCATTATCGGAATCCTCTATGTGGCCGTCCGTGGAGTCGGAACTTCCCCTCTCAACACCGTCGATGAGCATGTCGTTGTCAGTGTCCCAGTCGTTGGGGTCGAGGCCTAGCCTCAACTCCTCATCGTCCCTGAGCCCGTCGCCGTCGGTGTCGGGGTTGTTGAAATCGGTCCCCATGGCCATCTCGTCGGTGTCGGTTATGCCATCGCCGTCATCGTCGGCATTGCCGTCGCCGTCACCGTCACCGCTTCCTCCCTGGGCCGGACCGCTGC
>Ga0272441_10000794_pt1 | contig 69619 bp, 58 predicted proteins | sample SSMProp6N_FD_193582 | JGI IMG/M metagenome (GOLD analysis project Ga0272441, IMG submission 193582) | Marine sediment archaeal communities from Little Sippewissett salt marsh, Falmouth, MA, United States - SSM-Prop-6N | ecosystem: Environmental > Aquatic > Marine > Wetlands > Sediment ...
ACGGGGCTGACAGCGGCACTACACCGACTGATCAAACCAAGACTCACGACGTGGATCTCACACTGGCTACCAATACCGGCGGCCTGGCCCTGGCCGGTTACACATTCACCGGCTGGAACACAGAGGCAGGCGGCGGCGGTACTCATTACGATGAAGGGGCGACCTATGCAGGCAACGCACCCCTGGCCCTCTATGCCGAATGGATAGCAGCCCGCCCTGCTACGATACCCACCCTGTCCGAATGGGGCATGATCATTTTTGCCCTGTTGACGGCTGTGGTAGCGATTGTTTTCTTGAAAAGGAGAAACATGACCGTATAGCAATTACGGTAAGCAGTACACTAAAAAGGTCAGGACCTGTCCAAGGGGAATCATGGTCTAAAACCATTTCGTGTGAACATATGTCCTGGCCCTTTTCATTGCTTCAAAACAGGATATTACCGTCTTACTCCTGATGGCATTCGGTGTCGCTGTGTTGGAATATTTTTACTCTTTCTTTGAAAACGCAACAATGTACGACAGCTTATCGTGCTTTACCGGCGTTGGCTTTCTATACTGTTTTTTATCTCTCTTGATAGTTCGTATACGATTTGCCCCCGTGTGACGGCAATCACCTTACGGTGAGGATACCAGGTAATTCATTTTATCAGATGGAAGCATTGTCGGCGATGATGGCTGTAAGTTTTTCCTTCTTCACCGGCTCCGGTTTTCGATATTCCTTCCTTTTTTCTTTTGTTTTCTTCATTGCTCTTCTTTTCTGTGATAATAACCCGGCTCTCCTATCGGCGTTTGATCTTCGGAGGATACTCCCCCACAAAGATTCACTGCTCTAGACTTCATTAGAAAGCCTCCTTGATGTCAATGAGATAAGCGCAATCACCGGATTATTGCCTTATTACCAAACAAAAGAGCCCGAAATAATCGGACTATGGTTTGTTAACCCATTGCGCGTCACTTTATAACAATACTAATATCGCCTCACGCGCCACTTCTCAAAAAAGGTTATGTCTCTCTGTAGAACATTCACTCAAAGATCATAACCATGGAAAGGGGTGTTAGCCATGGGGGAAAGAACAAAGACGGTATCTATTCAATTTAATATACTGTTGCCCGCTGTTATAACAAAAAAAGCAAAATGGTATTCTTCATACTGTCCTGACCTTGATGTGACTTCTCAGGGAGCTACCGAAGAGGAGGCAAAAGAAACCTGTCTGAAGCTTTATTTGCATTTCTAATTTCTTGCCATGAACGTGGCAATCTTGATGCAGTACTACAAGAATGTGGATTTATCCCCGATTATTCAGCGTCATTACAAAAAACTCCAAATTTGTACGATTCAGATTATATTGATGTTCCCTTGCCCTTCATAATTGATATGGGCAAATATTATAGATGCCACGCATAACTCCGGTTCACTGGAAAACTCTTTAATGTATCTTCTTGAAAGAAGGTTTTATATTAAAAAGACAAATGGGCTCGCACCGAACATATACGAACGAGGGAATACTTCGCCCTGTCGTAATACCAACCTACTCTGAATTAGATGAGGACATAATTCGTACAAACATGAGAACGGACAACATGACCCGGAAGAAATATTTTGCATTGCTGAATCAGTGTAAATAATTTCCTCATTTTCCACTTATGTCTCCTTGGTATCGATTCTCTGAAAGGAAGTGACAAAAAGCTGCAATCACGCATTGACTTAGTGTCACGCGAGATTTAAAATGCGTGCGCGGAAGATTTGAATTACGATTTAATATAGGTCCTCAAGTATTTTTGGATTTTAGGCGATCATCCGGCTTTATCCTGCTTGAGTTTCTTCATTGAGTTTACATTTTACCCTATAGGATACAAATGGAATGATTCGCACGTATGTGTATGGATGCACGTCATTTTCACCTTCAGTCCGGGACATCCATTTAACGCGATATATACGTTGGCCATACTATCATTCCAATCACGTCAATCCATATTTTACGAATATTGGCGCGTCCCACGCTGTGTCTCACGTCACTCCAAGATCATCACCACAGGATTCTTCATGTGAATTATTCTGTAAGCATACTGTTGCACGTTCATTACCTGACATTTTCATGATCGAGCAATGTCGTTTATTTTTGACGGCGAAATTGATTCTTCTCTTGTCATGTTTAACGTATGGAGGCGTTACATCCAATGAAGCAACAACAGCCCTACCAAACAATTCTGTACTGCTCTCGCTTGGCACTATTTGTTATTTTTCTCCTCTTCTTATTCGGTCCACTCAATGCTTCCGCTCAAACATTCACATTCGCTAATGGACCATTGGATCCTCCTGGCGCGATTGACGGAAGTACTGCAACGACGACTTTCCTGCCCGTGAACCAATACAGTAACGGAGCTCAAGATCCGCCTGGTGCAATAGACGGAGGAACGGCGACCACGACCTTTTCAGTTCAGGCCGATGATTTCCCCGCCGGGTACATGGTCGGCAACGTGAAGCTCCAAATTACTTTCGCCAAGGTGGGAGGGGGAACCTGTCCCGGCCCGGGCGGTGGTGATGACTGGGCCGAAGAAATACGATTTCGCCTCACCAGCCCCTCCGGCGTTACTGTCACACTGGTCCGGTATGGTGATTATAATTGGTCCAATCCCGATGTCGGCCAGGTAACGGTCACTTTCGATGACGACGCGTTGCGCAGTGTGGCGGGATTGAAAATCAAGAGCGGCACATTCAAGCCCAGTAATGGCGCCATGGCCGACTTCACCGGCAGTAACCCCGAAGGTCAATGGACTTTGTCTCTCAGCGATCGAGATCAGTGTGATCCGCTCTGTTTTGATAGCGCAATCCTGACGATAACAACTGCCAGGACTGTGAGGGGAACGGTTACATGTGATGGGGCGACACTGGCCGGCGTGGCAATGACAGGTCTCCCGGGCGAGCCCGTCACGGATGCAGACGGCTCATATGCCGCTTTTGTTGTGTACGGGTGGTCCGGTACTGCTGTGCCGACCTTTGCAGGGCGCACTTTCTCTCCCGTTGAGCGTATCTATGCCGATGTTATAACGGATTTTAACGACCAGAACTACGTCGCCACCATAAACACCTATACCATTTCCGGCACGGTAACAGACGGGACGAATCCTCTTTCAGGGGCAACCCTCACCTTCTCACATAACGGTCACACGGAGACCACCGCGGCGGATGGTACCTATAGCTATGTCGTTCCTTACGGCACAACGACGACGGTCACACCGTCACATTCGGGATATCACGGCTGGTCGCCGGTAAACCGGACGGTAAACGCCATTGCCGCCGATGCATTCAATCATGACTTCCAGGGCACCATCAACACCTACACCATCTCCGGAACGGTGACGGACGGAACGAATCCTGTTGAGGGTGTGACGATCACATTTTCCCACGACAATCATACGGAGACAACGGCGGCGGACGGCAGCTATAGCTATGTCGTTCCATACGGCACGACGACAATGGTGACGCCGTCCCATGGTTCCGTAAAGGAATGGACACCTGCTCACCGCGATATTCCGGCGGTGGAAACCGATGTGTCGAACCAGGACTTTCAGTGTTGTGACGACGGGGACGGCACAGACCAGGAAAACGGACCGGATGGAACCGATCCTTCCTATGACGGGAACGGCGACGGCATGGGCGATGGCTTTCAGGATAACGTAAGTTCATTTGCCAGTTGTGACGGTCAATCATACCTTACCATCTCGTGTCCCGATGTATCCTGGTTTGAAAACGTTCAAGCTATAGGGAATCCCTCTCCTGACGATATGCCGACAGTCAATTTCCCCTGCCAATTCTTTGAATTTGAGGTGTTGGGACTTGATAATGGCGGGACTACGACAGTAACAGTATATCTGCCGGAAGGCACATCATGCGATACGTATTGGAAATACGGACCGACGCCGGATGATCCACAACCCCACTGGTATGAGTTCTTGTATGACGGCACCACAGGTGCGGAGATTATTGGTGATGTCATTATCCTTCACTTTGTAGATGGCAAAAGGGGAGATGATGACCTGAGCGAGAACGGAATAATCGTTGACCAGGGCGGTCCGGGTAAAAGAATCATGTCAATTCCGGCATTATGTCCGAGGGGTATGTCCATACTCATTCTCTTAGTGATGATGGCGGCTGCGTTCGTTCTCAGAAAAAAACGAACCATCGCAAATCAACATATTGCCGATTAAATCCCGACAAACCGGGCTCATCATTATCTTCCGGTTTTTTCGATACGGCACAGGAATGCCATAAGAGTATGAGTTATATCTTATATTTCTGCTTTTTCCTGACCAGTGTGGAAATGTCGACACCAAGTTGTTGAGCCGCATCTTTCAACGATGATGACTGGTCTAAAACGCTTTGAATAATACGACATTCATGGGAATTCATCATGCCTTTGAGAGTGCCTGATAGTTCCAGCAACTCCGGCGATGACGCATCCTCCGATGTCAAGTTATGATCCTTTGTGTGTTTCATCAACTGCAGGTCTTGTGTGCTGACATAGTCGAAGCTGCTGACAATATGCTCCTCGATGGATTCTATCTCAATGCAATCCCTGCTCGACATGACCACGAGTCGTTCAATCATGTTCTTCATCTCACGAATATTCCCCGGCCACGAATAACTGAGAAATATTTCAAGCATTCTTGTGGAATAGTAGCGTGATTTTTGATACTTGGAATTATACTGCTCCAAAAAAAACATCGCCAGTGGGATAATATCGTCCTTCCTTTTTCTGAGCGGTGGTATCACAACATTGATAACGTTCAGACGATAATACAGATCTTCCCTGAATTTCTTTTGAGTAATCAGTGCTTCCAGATTTTTGTTTGTGGCCGCAATGATCCGTGCGTTTGTTTCGATGAGATGCGTTCCTCCCACGCGATAAAAGACTTTGTCTTGTAAAACATTGAGGATCTTTGCCTGCAGCGGAAGTGGCATATCCCCTATTTCATCCAAGAAAAGGGTTCCGTTACGGGCAAGCTCAAACAGTCCGACTTTTCCGTGCTTGCTGGCATCGGTAAAAGCCCCCGGTGCATAACCAAACAATTCCGATTCCAAGAGGTGATTGGGGATCGCCCCGCAATTCAGTTTGATGAGATGCTGCTCGCTGCTTTCTTTGTAAATGCTATGAATAAACTGAACGAGAAAATCCTTCCCGACACCGGTTTCCCCCAAAACAAGGAGGGGTGTGTCCAGAGGTGCAATTTTGATGGCCTTGTCGAAGATCGTTGCCATTGATTTACTTCGTATTTCCGTCGTATACGGTGCTTTCTGCTGGGCCTCTATCTCTCTTAACTGATTTTTTAGGGTCAGTGTCAGGGATGTCACGTTCGCCAACTTGTTCTTCAGTGCCTGCAATTCCGTCAAATCCCGGCTTGTCAGAATTATCCTTTCCAGTCGCCCATCAATGAAAACGGGTGCACCTGTGACCAGACAGCTTTTTCCCTTAAAGTAATTAAGAATTGTGGACGATGGTTTCTGGGTTTCTATAACCTTTGCCGCGCAGGATGTGGGAATTATTTTATCATCCATCAGCTGGTAAACCGATTTGCCAATAACTTCTTCGCGCTTTAGAGCCGCCATTTCAAGAAAGGCGTCATTGACATACAGAGTCACGCCACTTCCATCCGTTATATAACAGCCATCATAGAGATGATCGAGCATTCGGTCGGTAATAATCCTTTTCTGATTCGTGATTTCCACTTGCTCCATTATTTGAACATAATTTGTATAGTCCTGGCAAAACATGGCATAAGAATCATCATTTTTAATGATATCAACAGCAAGCGTTTGACCACTTCTCGTTGTAAAGCTGGTAAATTCATGGTCTTGATCGAGAGATAATGTTTTGAGCTGAGGCATGAACCGCATGATATCGTTGCCGAGAAGCCGGTCCTCCGCCTGCTGAAGGATTGTGGAGAAATTCTTATTGACATACTTAACAGAGAAATCGTTGGCAACGATGGCAAGTCCAAAAGACGCTTCTTCAAAATAAGATTGATCCAGTTTCATATGTTCTGCCCCCATCTCGTCATGGCATATTGAGAACAAATACCGCACGCTACGGCAGACATCATCTTTATGCGATACTAACAATCAGAACCGCGTGATTGCGATACATGACAAGACGTCCATCATGTAAACAAATCTCCACGTCGCGCACTTGTACGGCATACAATCGATGTCGTCGCATCCAAACCTTAAAAAATATAATTTTCACAACGATTCTCAGATACTGCCGAATCCCCATCGACAAAGAAAGTATCTTTTCACAAATTATGCAGTTTTGCAATAATGATGTTAATCTGCATATTTTTAAAATCTAAAGCATTATCATATTGTTACGAGTATCACCCTTTTTCTGTAAAAAATAATATGCACAAGTGCATAACCGAAATAGTCTTAACGGGGAATTAAAAAGAGTTGACATGAGAACCCATCTTCTAAAAGATTTCATAATGCGAAATTAAATACTTCTTGATCGTGAATTGTTATAACTTGTGATATCAAGTCATTACAATCATTCGATCTCACTTGTTCTTCCAGTTCACCTTCGATACGGAAACGGCTTTTAAGAACATGGTACATTCTTTGCGATCAAGCAATCCCGAGCACAAAGGGGAGAAAGGCCTCTCGGAATCGAGAGTGTTTCTGAATACGATATATCTGTAAGACATTTCTCTTACGCTCACGAGATACACGTAATTTAAAAATAACAGGAAGTTGTTTTACCTTCATTTCATCCTTGCGGAGTGGTGTATCCATTGCTCACGAGCGGGACATAAGACAGGAGGATTATATGGCCAAAAATAATAAGTTGATGCGTGAGGTCGCCGTCGTCGGCGCCGGCATGTCGCGTTTCGGGATGTTCGCTGAAAAGGATTCAAAGGACCTGTTTATAGAAGCGTTCAGCGAAATGCGTTCTTCCATTGATAAAGGATTCGATCCCCATGAAATTGATGCAATGTATCTTGGTAACTTTACCAACGATTTCTTTGTACATCAGTCCCACTGGGGTCCCATTATTTCCGACCTCATCGGTGTAGTACCGAAACCGTCGACACGGACGGAGGGCGCATGCGCGTCCAGTGCGTTGGCGTTTCGTGAAGGCGTACTCGCTATCGCATCAGGCTTATATGATATCGTACTTGTCGGCGGCGTCGAGGAAATGTCGAAAATGTCCACGGAAGAGGTAGCAGAAGGTCTCGCCCTCGGGGCTTCTCCGTATGAAGCACAGGTCGGTTTCACCTTCCCCGGCGTTTTCGGTTCATGGGCCACGGCCTACTTCGCAAAATACGGAGCATCGCGCGAAGACCTCATGAATATCACGATTAAAAGTCACACCAATGCGCCGCTGAACCCCAAGGCGCAGATCAACATGACGATATCGGATATCATGACTGTTAAGAAAAACAGTGCCGAGAAAAAGGGTAAACCCATACCGGCCTGGAATGACGAAAGAGAGTTTCTCCGTGATCCGCGCGCCAATCCCATGATCGCCTGGCCGATGCACCTTTTTGATTGCTGTCCGATCAGTGACGGCGCCGCGTGTATGCTTCTTGTGGCTTCGGATATTGCCACAAATTTTACCGATAACCCCCTCCACGTTATCGGGATCGGTCAGGGAAGCGGCAGCGGTCTCCACGCGATGGAGAACCTCACATCAATGGAAGCAACGAAAAACGCCGCCCGTGAAGCATACGACATGTCGGGCCTCACACCCCGGGACATTCAATTTTGCGAGGTCCATGACTGTTTTTCCATAGCGGAATTGTTCCACATCGAAGATTTGGGCTTCTTCAAACCCGGCGAAGGATACAAAGCAATAGGAGATGGCGCGACGAGACGCGATGGTCCCATGCCCATCAATACGTCCGGCGGCCTGAAGTGCAAAGGACACCCTGTCGGTGCAACAGGTCTCGGACAAATGTTCGAAGTCTGGAAACAGCTCAGACAGGAGGCCGGTGACCGGCAGATACCAAAACCTGATCTTCATATCGGTGCCGCGCATAACCTCGGCGGTACGGGCGGCACATGTACGTTTACGATTTTGGAAAGGAGATCATAATGGAGAAACGACCATTTAGCGACATCACATACCGGCAATATCTTTCAGAAGAACGTTTGATGGGATCGCGCTGCAAACAATGCGGTCGCACATATACGCCACCGCGGGCTCTCTGCATCTCCTGCTACAGTAACGATATGGAGTGGGTTGAAATGAAGGGACATGGCACACTCGCCGCCTTCACCTGCATAACCGTGGCACCCAAAATAATGGCGGATGAAGGATACGGACGAAACAATCCCTACTGTGTCGGAGTCGTTGAATTGGATGAGGGCACACGTGTCGATGCGCGGATAGAAGGCGTCGACGCGAAGAATCCCGAATCAATTACAATAGGAACGGCGATGACGGCATCATACATCCATCGTTATGAAGATGAGAAGAAACACACGACATTGTGTTTCAAACCCGTGTGAGATTTTTGTGAGGAGGTCAGTGGGATATATTCCGTTGTTAATCCAACGTAAAAAGACAGGAGGTAGGTTATGAAAAAGAGGATTGTGTTATCACTTTTTGTTGTACTGACGGTTGTCTGTTTCATGTGCGTGACGCAGGCATCGGCAAAAACCATTAAGTGGCGTATGGCAACGGGCCGTACCCCCGCGTTAACTCCCTATCATGAGGCGGATGTCAACCTGGCAAAGATGATCACTGAAATGAGTGGGGGCCGTCTCGAGATTACCATCCATCCCGCCGGTGAGCTGATGCCCGCGTTCGAAATTTTCGACGCCTGCAGAAACGGTGTTATCCAGATGGCATCATCCTGGTCCACCTACTGGACAAAGAAGAATACCGCTTTTGACCTTTTCTGCTCAACAGGATTCATGATGACGGCCGTTGACTGGATGACCTGGCTGTACGAAGGCGGCGGACTGGAGCTGGGGCAGGAACTCTATGACAAGTACAATCTCGTTTTCTTCCCCATGGCCGTGACCGGTCCTGAATCGGGGTTTCGTCTGAACAAGCCCGTCCACAGCATCGCTGACTTTAAAGGCGTTAACATGAGGACAGGCTGCCTCCAGACAATCTGGGTCCTCGAGCAACTCGGTGCGAACCCGGTGAGGGTCCCCGGAGGCGAAGTATACATGGCTCTGAAACTCGGCACTATTGACGGTGCGGAATATGGCGTGCCGAGTTGTGACTGGAATATGAAGTTTCAGGAGATCACCAAATACTGGCTGACCCCGTCAGGCTGGCACCAGGTGGGGACAATTTCTGACCTGATGATCAATAAAGAAGCCTGGAATGCCCTACCCGATGACCTCAAGGCGATCGTGGCAAATGCCTGTAAGGCAAATCTGGTCTGGTCCTATGCCAAAGCAAATGCCGGAGCGATGGAGGCATTCCGTAATTTCAAGGAAGCCGGAATAGAGGCAAGCCAGTTGGATGAAGCAGCCCAGTCAAAAATCGAGGAACTGTGCATGAAATTTATGGAGCAGGAAGCCGCACGGAATCCCGATTACGCGAAGATTGCCAAATCAATGGTTAAGTTCTTAAAAGAATTCGACCAAGTACGGAAAATAGAAGGCCGATTTGCATCGGGTACGGCACTGAAATATTATCCCAACATACAGTAAAACAGGGTGATCCATGAAGGGCCTCTCCGTGACAACCGGGGAGGCCCTTCACAACAATGGAAAAACAAATATCTCACGCCAGTAAAAAGGGAGAGCACCCATTATGTTACAGCGAGTAGCAAAAATATGTGATGGTATCAGCGAGCGGACGGGGGAAACGGTTTCATGGCTCATCTGGATCGTCATGGCCTTGTGCGTCTTCGAAGTGGTGACACGGCGGTTTTTTAACTCGCCACACAAATGGACTTACGATGTCACCAATCTGTTTTACACACTGCACTTCATGCTTCTCGGTGCATATACCCTTTTGCATAAAGGACATGTATCGATCGATATCTTTTCAGTCAAACTCAGCAAAAGAACCCAGGGAATTATTCAGATTATCACCTACGTGATATTTTTCTTTCCCTTTTTCATTGTCCTTTTTTTTGTCGGCCTCAAGTCTTGCGTGTCGTCGTGGTCGCTTTTTGAAAGAACGTCTATCGGTTTGCCGTTTATTTATCCCATTATAAAAACATCAATTCCCGTGACGGCCGTACTGATTTTCATCCAGGGAATATCAGAATTTATTAAATATATTCTCTTCGTAAGTAAAGGAGGAACAGAATAATGTTTAACATCGATCCCTTCTGGTTGACGTTCCTCATGCTTGGCGGGCTTTTGTTCGGATTGTTCCTCGGTCACCCTCTGGCTTTTGTATTCGGCGGGCTGTCCGTTATCTTCGGTTATGTCGCGTGGGGCCCCGTGAGTTTCCTTCTCTTCACAAACCGGATTATCGGTCTCATGGACAATTTCATTCTCGTGGCCATTCCCATGTTCATCTTAATGGCTAATCTGCTGAACCATTCCGGGGTCGCCGACAAGCTCTTTGACTCACTACGGTACCTCATGGGGCCCATGCGCGGCGGAATTGCCTTGGCCGTTATTGTTGTGTGCACGATTTTCGCTGCCTGCACGGGTGTTATCGCCGCGTCAATCGTCTCGATGGGTCTCCTCGCCCTGCCTATCATGTTGAAATACGGATACGACAAGAAACTGTCATGCGGGACAATCTGCGCAGGCGGGACGCTGGGTATCCTCATACCCCCGAGTATTATGCTCATCGTCATGGCTGACATGTCGGGACTTTCCGTGGGAAAACTCTTTGTTGGTAGCGTCGTTCCAGGGTTGATCCTTGCCGCTCTTTACATAACCTATATCTTGGTTCTGTGCTGGTCCCGACCGGCATTGGGCCCGCCTTTGTCGGAAGAGGAACGCAATAAAGTATCCATGGGCGAGGTTCTCAAGATGGCCCTGATGTCCATGGTCCCGCCTGTTCTCCTCATTGTCGGCGTACTCGGCTCAATATTCACCGGTATTGCCACACCCACCGAGGCATCCGGTGTCGGGGCGTTTCTCGCACTTCTCCTGACCATCGTCTACGGTCGTTTCAGCTGGGCTATGCTTCGTGAGGTAACCCTCTCAACGGCGAAAACCGTTGCCATGGTCATGGTAATACTCATTGGCGCTACCTGCTTCACCGGCGTTTTCATGGGTACGGGCGGCGGAAAGGTCGTGTCGACCTTTATCTTGGGATTGGGTCTGGGAAAGTGGGGCACTCTGATAGCGATGATGTTTGTCGTCTTTCTCCTCGGTATGTTCGTTGACTGGATCGGCATCGTGTACATTGTCTTTCCTATCTTTCTGCCGATTGCCAAACAGCTCGGTTTCGATCCGTTGTGGTTCGTTGTGTGCATTGCCGTCTGTCTGCAATCGTCATTCCTGACGCCTCCCTTCGGATATGCCCTATTCTTCATGAAAGGAATTGCGTCGGAGGAACTCACAACGGCCGAGATATATCAAAGCATCGTGCCCTTTGTCCTTATGATCATTATCGGCATGGGACTGTGTTTCGCTTTCCCCGACATGATTCTGGTGCCCGCAAACCTTATAAATTAACTGAAATGATCAGAAGTGGTGATCATCGTTATCACACATATACACGCTGAATAAGGAGGTACAGTAAAAAATGGTAATAAATAACTCTGTAGCACTGATAACAGGTGGAGCCGGCGGAATCGGTGAAGTGACGGCGAAAGCACTGGCCGCGGCCGGAGCAAAGGTTGTCATTTGTGATTGCGTCCAAGATCAGATCGATCGTGTTGTTTCTGAAATCAAAGGTGCCGGCGGCGAAGCAATCGGTGTCTATGGAAGCGTTACCAGCGAAGAAGACCAGTCGCGGTTTGTGTCGGAAGCGATCAATGCTTTCGGAAAATTGAACATTATGATTCCTTTCGCCGGCATTATCCGTGACGGGACTGTCGTTACACCCGATAAGGAAACAGGCAAGGTTTCCAAGAAACTCAGTTTCGATAGTTGGAAATCAGTTATCGACGTCAATTTGACGGGAACCTTTCTCGCAATCCGAGAGAGCGTTGAAGCAATGGTCAACGGCGGATGGGACGGCATTGTTTTTGCGATTTCATCCATCGGCAAAGAAGGTCAGGTAGGCCAAATCAATTATTCCTCTACAAAGATCGCCGTCGCCTATATGCCCAAGATACTCGTGGGAGAATTTATGCTCAGGCGAATCAAGAATATCCGCTCCGTCGGTATTGCTCCTGGTTTCGTTGCGACATCGATCCTGAAGGGCATGAACCAGGAAGCCCTTGCAGGTATTCTCAAGGATGTCCATCTGGGACGCCTGATTGAACCGGAGGAAATCGCCCGTCTCATTATGCACTGCATCGAAAACGATGCCATCAACGGAACGACCTTCGAAATCACGGGTGGACTCTGCTACAGCAAGGCCCGTGCAAAATAGCACGAGTCTGCAAATACATATAATTACCAAAAGAAAGGGTGGCTTACAATGAGAAAGAATAAAATTGTAACGGCACAGGAGGCGGTGTCCGCCATCAAGGACGGAGATGTCATTGCCATTGAAGGATTTGTGGGAAGCGGCACCGCCGAGGCACTGTGCATTGCTCTTGGAGAACGATATGCAACGCGGGGCGAACCGAAAGACCTCACGCTGATCTATTCATCAGGGCCAGGTGACGCGAAGGAAAAAGGATTAAACCACCTAGCCCAAAAAGGTCTCTTCAAGCGGGTTATTGCGGGACATTTCGGTCTCGTACCGAAATTGGGACAACTCGCCCTTGAAAACGCCTTCGAAGCCTATAATTTCCCTCAGGGAATTCTTACTAATTTTTACCGGGCCGTCGCCGGCAACCGTCCCGGGTTCTTTTCCAAGGTGGGACTTGGAACATTCGTCGATCCGCGGATTGAAGGCGGGAAAACCAATGATCTTGCGAAAGAAGATCTCATCCGCATTGTTGAAATAGACGGAGAAGAATGGATATTCATGAAAACCTTCCCCATCGATGTCTGTTTTATCCGCGGAACAACAGCCGACACGACAGGCAATATCAGCATGGAAAAGGAAGTGCTCACCGTCGATGCCCTTTCCATCGCCATGGCAACACGCAATAGTGGCGGACTCGTCATCGCCCAGGTAGAACGCGTCGCCAATCCCGGTACACTTCATCCAAAGCTGGTCAAAGTCCCAAGCATCATGGTGGACCACGTAGTTGTCGCTGAAGAACAGCAAAACATGCAGACATTTGCCACACAGTACAATCCATCTTTTGCCGGGGAGCTTCGCATACCGATGGGAGCAATAGAGAGACTGCCTCTCAATGAACGCACCGTTATCGCGCGTCGTGCGAACTTCGAGCTGCGTCCCTATTACGTCATTAATCTGGGCATCGGCGTGCCCGAGGGAGTCGCCAACATCGCTAATGAGGAAAAAATACTCGACTACCTCACGATGACTGTTGAGCCGGGCATCATCGGCGGCATGCCGACGGGTGGTCTCGATTTCGGCGGTTCCATTAACCCGCAGTCAATCATCGATATGCCGGACCAATTCGATTTTTACGATGGAGGCGGTCTGGACCTGTGCTCTCTTGGCATGGCCCAATGTGATGAAGAGGGAAACGTCAACTCGAGCAAATTCGGCCCTCGTCTGGCAGGCTGCGGCGGTTTTGTCGATATCAGCCAGTGTGCGCGGAAGACACTTTTCGTCGGAACGTTTACCGCAGGAGGTCTTAAGACGGAGATCGGCGACGGCCAATTGAGAATTCTTCAAGAAGGAAAATTGAAAAAGTTTGTTAAAAAGGTTGATCAAATCACTTTCAGTGGCAAGATTGGCAGCACAAGCGGCCAGGAGATTTTCTACCTCACCGAGCGATGTGTCTTCAAACTTATCGACGGCAAGGTCGAACTGATCGAGGTCGCGCCGGGCGTGGATATTGAGAAGGACATTCTTGCTCACATGGAATTCACACCCGTTATGAACGATGTCAAAACAATGGACCCTCGGATTTTCACGGCGGGCAAAATGGGCATCCGCGATGCCTTCCTCACATACGATATCGACAACCGTATACGATATATGCCTGAAGACAACACCCTCTTCCTGAATTTCAAGGGTCTTGAATTGGAAAGCCTGAAAGATATTGATATCATCAGTCAGATTGTTGAAGAAAAATGTCAGAAAGCCGGCAGAAAAGTCAATGCCATCGTCAATTACGATTCGTTTAACATCGACGATGACCTCATGGATGCATATCTCGATATGGGACAATATATCATCGAGAAATACTATGCGAAAGTGACACGATACAGCAACCGTGAGGAAATGCGAAAAAAACTGGGGGGTGAGTTCGTAAAGCGCGCGCTCGAACCGAATATATTCGAGACGGAGAATGAGGCACTGGGTCTTTTCAAATAAGAAGTGCTCGAGGGAGTAACAGTATCGCTCGTGAGAGCGATACTGTTACTCAGATATGAAAGCAAAAAATCCAGAGGAAACCGCGCATGAACTGCCATTATTGAAATTCCTTGTTTTCATAAAAGAGCGGATTTCTGCGTTTGAAACGATTTTTCACTACACGCAGATCTGTTGAATTATCGTCCCCACTTTCACGTTCTCGATATTCAATACGGAATCAAGTATCGCGCGGGCTTTTCTTTCTTCCATGATCATGTCGCAGATGTTCATGAACTTTTTCGTTATGCGCTCTTTCTTTTCCGCCAGAGAGGGAATTTCCGTATAAACATCACGGAAATCGCTCACTCTCTTACCCTGTATCGTCGTGATGTCGACTCTCGCCTCCATGGCCGTGAAGTTGCTGTCACAGACGAGATCAATTTTTTTCATGTAATCGGTAACGATGGGTTCGATCACTTTTTCATCACTGAACGCCTTGAGGCCTGTGTCACCCCTGAGAATGGCGTTGGCGACACAGTAGGGGATACTGAATTTCCCTTCCAGAGCCGTTTTGGGGGATGTCTTACCCGCCGCGTTGAATCCCAGGCGGGACGCATGCACGACGATACTTTCGATGTCTTCCGGCCCCAGACCCTCCTGCGCCACCAGTTTCAGCGTGGCTTCGATGGCCGAGTGTGTGAAATGGCACGAGGCGTGATATTTCTGGGCAAGTTTGTCGAAATCCCACGCGACGCCGAGCGAGGAGAGCACATCCTCGTCGATGGTTCCGGAGAAGACCTGCAGATAGCCGTCGGGACCTTCGAGAAAGTCCGGCGAACAGGTCATGCCCACCTCTCCCAGGAGAGCCGCCTTCATGCCGTCCCGGGCCGCGTTGCCCGCGTGGAATGCCTTGGTCATGGTCCCGAAAACGATTTTCATACCGCTCGACATCGTTCCCGCCAGCCCGAGGGCAAATACCGTTTCCTGTTCATTCAAACCCAGGAGACGGGCGCACCCCGCCGCCGAAGCGAAACGCCCGATGGTGGAGGTGGTATGCCATCCGCCGTCGTACTGTTTTCTCCCGGCCAGCGTGCCCATGACCATGGCTAGTTTGAACCCGATGATATAGGCCGTAAGCAGCTCCTTGCCCGTCATATTCCGCCATTCGGACAGTGCGAGGAGCGCTGACACCATGCCGACGGACGCGTGGCGGATATCAACGGTCGTCGTGTCGTCGAAGTCCATGACGTGCGAAGCGGCACCGTTGATGAGGGCCGCCTGCAGGACGGACTTTTTCATGCTTTTGCCCAGGATGGTGGCCTGCTCCTTCCCCCCGGTCACGTCGGCATAGCGAATGAGCCGTTCAACCACGGGAGAGTCAACACCGACAAGAGCGCAACCCAGCCAGTCGAGAAAGGCAATTTTCGCGTTTTCACGGGTCTCTTCCGGGATGAAAACGTCGTCCGTTCGGACGATAAATTCCGCAAGTTTCTCCGTCAGTCCTTTCGCGTTCTCCTTCTCCGTCATTATGTCTCCCACTTATTTTCCCGTAAAGCGAGGTTTACGTTTTTCAATGAACGCGCCGTAACCTTCCGCCGCGTCGTCGGTGTTCTGCAGATAACTGAAGACCGCCCGTGAATATTCGTAGCCGCCACCGTTCCTGTTAACGGCCTCCTTCACCATGCGGATGGAGAGGGGCGGCATCTCTTTTATCTCTTTCGCCATGTCCAGAACGGTCTCCATGAGCCGGTCCCGCGGGACAACACGATTGACAAGACCCCACTGGTACGCTTCCTGCGCGCTGAGTGCCCGGTTCGTCATGAGAAGTTCCTTTGCCCTGTATCGGCCGACTTCCACCGGAAGTCTGATGATGCCGTACGGTCAAAGCGTCCCCAGCCGCGTCGCCGGCCAGCTCAGCGTCGCCTCTTCGGCGGCGACATTCATGTCGAAGGCCAGAAGCCATTGCGAACCCTCTCCGGCCGCTGCACCGTTGATGGCACCGATGATAGGTTTCTCTAACTCGTAAATGCTCCGGAGCATGTGCTTCTTTCTGAGCCGTGACACCGTATCTTCGCTTTTCCTCTGTTCAAACTCACCGATATCCGCGCCCGCACAGAAAGCTTTACCGGCACCCGTCACGACGACAACTTTCACCTCATCGTCCGCCTCGAGTTCGTCCAGGATATCCAGCATGCGTTCTTTCATCGCCACGGTGACCGCGTTTCTCTTCTGCGGGCGGTTGAGCGTTACAACGGCGATACCTGAATCCTTTTCACACACTATGGTTTCTTCTGTTGTCATCATGTCTCCTTACAGGTGCCGAAGTTTTCGCACCTTTTCACTTGCCTCAGGCTGCGCTGCTCCCGTACCGATAATATCCCCTTCAAACTCCGACAAGATCGCAAAGGGATTGCTGACATTCGATTGGCGGAGAACGGCGTTTCTCACCTCTTCTTCACCCCCGAGCCTCTCGATCCCGAAACTGCCGAAACGCTCCCGCGCCAGCTGCATGATCCATTCTATACGGCTGTTCCGCCGTCTGCGCTCGAGAAAGCCTGTTTCTACAAGATGCAACCGGTGTCGATCGAAGGCACCGACAAGTTCATGGTGTCCCCATCCCTCGAGGGCGGACATCATCACCACATCGAGCTGCCAGCCGTTCATGAGAGACTGACTGTATGCCCTGGCCACCATCAGGTCCTGACGCGCCCGGGCCGCCAGCATCTTCTGATCCGCCTTGTTCACCACCACGACGTGCGGTATCTCCATGATGCCCGCCTTCATGAACTGCAGCACATCGCCGCTCCCCGGCTGGACGACGAAGGAGACCGTATCGGCGACAAGATCTATCTCCGTCTCCGATTGACCGACGCCGACCGTCTCGATCACGATGACATCATAGACCGCTTCAAAAACGACGAGGCAATACCGTGTCCTCTCCGCCAATCCGCCCAGGTGTGTGCCCGCCGCCATGCTTCTGATAAAAATACCCTCATCTGACGGGTCATAGGCAATGCGCGCCCTGTCACCCAGAAGCGCCCCGCCCGTCACCCGGCTGCTCGGATCGACGGAAATGACGCCCACTGTCCTGCCCGACGAACGGTATTCCTGAACGATGCGGCTCATCATCGTCGACTTGCCCACGCCCGGCGGTCCCGTGATGCCGATGACGTGCCGCTCCGGCCGTGCCATGAGTGAGAGTTCCTCAATGATCCCGGCAACGGCATCACGCCGTGACCCGTGCCTGTTCTCCAGACAATTAAGCGTCTCCGCGATGGCCTTCTTATCCTTGTCTCTTATCCCCGTGATATTCGCCTTCACCTACGTTTCACCTTACAGGGGTATGTTCCCGTGCTTCCATGGACGGTCATCCACCTTGTTCTTCAGCATCTCCAGGGCGCGAATAAGCTTGGGGCGTGTCGTCGCGGGTTCGATGATCTGTTCCACCAGCCCGTATCGCGCCGCATCGTAGGGCGTGGCAAATTCCTCGATGTACTGCTGAATCTTGCGCTCCTTCTCCACCGCGTCTTCCTTGCGGAAAATGATGTTCGCCGCACCCTGCGCGCCCATCACGGCAATCTCCGACGACGGCCACGCAAATATCATGTCGGGACCGCCTTCACCTGAACACATGCCGATATAGGCACCGCCGTAGGCCTTCCGCACCACGATGGTGATCTTCGGGACCGTCGCCTCCGGATAAACATAAAGCATCTTCGCCCCGTGACGGATGATCCCGCCGAACTCCTGCGCCGTGCCGGGCATATAACCGGGCACGTCAACAAAGGTGAGGATGGGGATGTTGAAGCAGTCGAGAAAGCGGATGAAGCGGGCCGCCTTGTCCGAGGAATCGATATCGAGAACGCCCGCCTTGACCCGCGGCTGATTGGCGATGATCCCCACTGTCTGCCCGTTCATGCGCGCGAAGCAGGTAATGATGTTCTGCGCAAAGAGACGCTGCGTCTCGTATATCTCGCCGTTGTCGACAATCAACGCGATGACCTTCTTCATGTCATACGACTTGTTGCTCTCCTCCGGCACGATCGTATTGAGTCGCCCCTCCATCCTGCCGGCAGGATCGCTGCAGGAAACGACGGGCGGTTTCTCGCGGTGAGAGCTCGGCAGGAAGCTGAGGAGCTTCTTGATCTGCAGGAGACACGCTTCATCATCATCGGCAACAAAGTGGCAATTGCCGCTCTTCTGGTTGTGGACCATCGCCCCGCCCAGGTCGAGCTGACTCACTTCTTCGCCCGTTACCGACTTGACAACATCCGGACCCGTGATGAACATCTTGCAGTAGTCCTTGTTCACCATGTACACAAAATCCATCAGGGCCGGTGAATAGACGGCCCCGCCCGCCGACGGACCCATGATGGCGCATATCTGCGGAATCCGCCCCGATGCTTTCACGTTCCGGTAAAAGATGCGGCCGTACGCGCGCAGCGACTGGCTCGCCTCCTGTATCCGCGCTCCCCCGGAATCGTTCAGCCCTACCAGGGGGCAGCCCGTCTCAAGCGCCTTGTCCTGGCACTTCATGATTTTTGTCGCGTGCATCTCTCCCAGCGCACCGCCGATGACCCCGAAATCCTGGGCGTAGGCAAAAACGACTCGGCCGTCGATCGTTCCATAACCCGTGACCACACCCTCCCCCGGTACCTTTACCGTCTCCATGCCGAATCGGTAACACCGGTGCTCCACGAACTTGTCCATCTCTTCGAAAGAGCCCTCGTCGAAAAGGAGATGCAATCTCTCCCGCGCCGTGAGACGCCCGCTCTCATGAAGCTTCGCCACGGCCTTCTCGCCGCCGCCCGCCTCGATAACCTGTTCCTTCTCGCGCAGAAGCGCTAATCGTTCGTTACTCGTCATCTTATATCCTTCTTTCCAAAAAAGCCGCTGTCACCGGTAGCGCTCGTTCGCGACATCGACGATCTCACTCATAATAACGTTGAGGTCATAGTCTCTCGGCGTATAGACGCGCTTGACTCCCGCCGTGAGCATGGCCTCCCTGTCCTGATCGGGAATGATGCCACCCAGCACCACGGGAACGTCCCCGATTCCTCTTTCTTCCAGGGCACCCATGATGGTCGGCACAAGACTCTTATGGGATCCGCTCAGTATGGAAAGGCCGATGATGTGCACGCCCTCCTGCAGGGCGCTCTCGGCTATCTGTTCCGGCGTCATCCTGATGCCCTCGTAAACAACCTCCATCCCCACATTGCGAGCCTTCACGGCGATCTGCTCCGCGCCGTTCGAATGACCGTCCAGACCCGGCTTGCCGACAAGCATCTTCAGATTCCGGCCGGTTTGTTCGCCGAACTTCCTGACCTCGGCATTGACCTCTTTTGCCTTATCCACCTGCAGATCACCGCGGGCGATCATGCTCACGCCCGTGGGCGCCCGGTACTCGCCGAATACTTCCCTCAGCGTACCGCCCCACTCGCCCGTGGTCATGCCCGCGTCGGCACAGAGAATGGATGCCTCCACGATATTATCACCCTTCATCGCCGCGTCGCGCAGTGCGTCGATGGCGCGGTTCACCTCCTCCCCGTCACGGCCGCGCCTGAATGCCCGGAGCCGCTCAATCTGCTCGGTTTCGGCGGATTCGTCGACCGTCTGAACGGAATCGCTGACACCCTCAACGAGGGGGCTGGGCTCCGCTTCGACAAACTTGTTCACACCGACGAGGACCTTATCGCCCGACTCGATCCGACTCAGCCGTTTCGCATTGCTCTCCACAAGCTGTTGCTTCATGTAGCCGCTTTCCAATGCGGGTATGACGCCGCCCATCTCTTCAATCCGTTTCATCTCCGCGTCGGCAGCCTCTTCCAGCTCCTTCTCCTTCCGCGCGATGACCGTGGACCCGTCAAAAATGTCCTCGTACTCAAGGAGGTCCGTCTCGTAGGCGAGAATCTGCTGCAACCTCAAACTCCACTGCTGGTCCCACTTCCGCGGCAGGCCCAGCGCCTCGTTCCAGGCCGGAAGCTGTACGGAGCGGGCGCGGGCGTTCTTGCTCAGGACCACGCCCAGCGTCTCATAGATGATACGCGCGATATTGTTCTCCGGCTGCTGCGCCGTCAGACCGAGACTGTTCACCTGCAACCCGTAGCGGAATCGGCGGAGCTTCGGGTCCTCCACGCCGTACCTCTCTTTGCAGATCCTGTCCCAGAGGCGCGTAAAAACGCGCACCTTGCACATCTCTTCCACAAACCGGATGCCGGCATTCAAAAAAAACGAAATACGCCCTACCACGGCAGGAAAATCCTCGGCCCTCACCTTGCCCCCGTCTCGAACCGCGTCAAGTACCGCCACGGCATTGGCCAGCGTGAAGGCCAGCTCCTGCACCGGCGTCGCGCCCGCTTCCTGCAAGTGGTAGGAACAGATGTTGATCGGATTCCATTTCGGGATGGTGTTCACCGTGTACTCGATCACCTGCGCCGTCAGCTTGAGAGACGCCTTCGGCGGAAATATATACGTGCCCCGGCTCAAATACTCCTTGATGATGTCGTTCTGCGTCGTGCCACGAAGCTGTGATACGTCGGAACCCTGACGCTTCGCCGTCGCCACGTATAGACCCAGAAGCCATGCCGTCGGTGCGTTGATCGTCATCGATGTGTTCATCTGGTCGATGGGAATGCCGTCGAACAGCGTCACCATGTCGTCCATGGTACACAGGGGAACTCCCAGCTTCCCCACTTCACCCCGCGCCATGGGATCGTCGGAATCGTATCCCGTCTGCGTCGGCAGATCCATGGCGATACTCAAACCCGTCTGACCCTTCGCCAGGTTCGAACGGTACCGTATATTCGATTCCCGCGCGCTCGCAAATCCGGCATACGTCCGCATGAGCCACGGTTTGTCTTTTACGTGATTCACTGATTCACTCATTCGTCTCTCCTTTATCTTCTTTTCGTTCCGTAATCCCTACGAGGCGGCTTCGCCCGCCTGTTCCGGCTCCATTCCGCCCTGTAAATACATCGTGCCCTTATCCCTGTATTTGGTGTGCCATGAAAAAGCCTCATCCAAAAGATGCGGCACATGACCGCCCACGTCCCGCTCGGCACGTTCCACATAATCCATCAACTGGTCTCGATAGAGGGGATGTGCACATCTGTTAATGATCAGGCGGGATCGATCGCGCGGGGATGTGCCCCGAACATCCGCCACACCCCATTCCGTGATGAACACGTGAACGTCGTGCTCCGTACTGTCGATATGCAAGCACATGGGCACAATTCTCGAAATGGCATCCTCTTTCGCCGTCGATTCCGTGGTGAATATCGTCAGGTACCCGTTACGAGTGAAATCGGCTGAACCCCCGATACCGTTCATCACGTGCGTTCCCATTATGTGCGTGGAATTGACATTTCCGTAAATATCGATTTCCAGTGCCGTATTGATGGTTATGAGCCCCAGCCGACGCGTCGTCTCCGGGTGATTGGTAATATCCAACGGTCGCAGCACAATGCGCGACCGGTATTTTTCGGGATCGCTCCGGAAACAACTGAGCACGCTTTGAGAAGGCGTAAAGGCACACCCCGATGCAAAATCGAGAACACCGGCATCGATCAGGTCAAAGACGGCATCCTGAAGGATCTCGGAATACATGTTCAGATACTGGAAACCCGAGTTCTTTAGACCTTCCAGCACGGCGTTCGCGATCGAGCCCACGCCCGATTGAAAGGGCAGAAGGCCCTTCGGCAGCCTGTCATGTTGAACCTCATACTTGAGGAAATCGATGAGATGGCGGGCGATGTCCCGGCTTTTCTGGTTCGGCGGCTGCAGAGTGCGTGTCTTGTCGGCAATGTCCGTCTCCACAATATGGCTGATTTTATCGATTCCGCAAATTGTGTACGGTGTACCGACACGGTCACGCGGCGTCAGAATGGGAATCGGCTTTCTGTAAGGCGGTTTTTTCTGTATATAGATATCGTGCATGCCCTCCAGTTCTGCCGGCTGGGCCGTATTGAGTTCAACAATGACGCGGTCCGCGTTCTGGACGAGGAGCGGTGTATTCCCGACGCCGGTCGTCAGGACAAGATGCCCATCTTCGGTAACGGCAATCGCCTCCACGATCATTACATCCACTTTCCCGAGAAAGTTGTAGTTGACCTGCTGGGCCGTATGACTGAGATGAATATCGGTGTATCGGATGGTGCCGTCATTGATACCCGTCCGCATGCTTTTATTTGATGCCGCGTAATAGGGCAACCGCATATCCACGGCACCGGCGGCAGCGAGTTCTTCCTCCACCTCCGGTCCTACCGACGCGCCCGACCAGATATTGACCTTGCATCGTCGACCGCCTTTTACCTGTTCCGCCAGCGCGTGGGGCACGGCCTTGGGGTATCCCGCCGGAGTGAACCCGCTCACACCAATGGTCATACCATCATGAATGGTCGATGCGGCGGTATCCGCGTCGCTTATTTTCGAGAACAACTCTTTGTTTCGTAATTGCGAGGATGTCAGCATATGTCCTCCTTAACTGTATGGTCCGCATTTTCACGACTCGAAAGCGTTTGGTATTGTTAAAAAAACATTTTCAACAGTTATTCCTTTTTTCACATCGCGCTTCGGAGGGACATACGGACACTCCCGTATTTTCGGACCCTGGGATACGCATTTTTAAGATATGCCATGGTAGGTGGGGTGCCGAGGACGGACCGTGGAAAGGACCGGACTTTTTTTCGCTTTATCTTTCAGACATTCTGTGCTTATTAAATCCTTACAATCGCAGAAAAACAGAACGATTACTATTACGGACACATCTATTCGATGACCATGAAAACATGCTCTATTATCCTGGCCGATGACCACACGATTGTGCGTGAGGGCTTGAAGTCCCTGCTCATGCAGCACCCACCCTTCAAGATTGTGGCGGACGCGAAGAACGGTCTCGAGGCAGTTCAAAAAGTCCGGGAGATATGTCCCGATCTCGTTATCATGGATCTCTCGATGCCGTTGATGAACGGCATGGAGGCTATTCGTGAAATCAAGACGTCCTGTCCCGATGTGAAGCTCCTCGTCCTCACCGTGCACAAGACGGAAGAATACGTCATCGCCAGTCTCAAAGCGGGCGCCGACGGCTATCTCCTTAAAGACGCGACCCAGGAAGAGCTTCTTTACGCTATTCACACTGTATGGGAAGGCAAACCGTACATATCACCTGATATATCACAGGCGATCATCAGCGGATATCTGGCATGGCAGAAAGACAGGGGTTTCGATTCACTCTTAGATACACTCACCGCCCGGGAACGGCAGGTCCTGAAACTTGTCGCGGAGGGACACACGAGCAAAGAAATATCTGACTACCTTTTCATCAGCGCGAAAACCGTGGAAAAACATCGAGAAAATTTGATGAGAAAACTCAACATCCACAGCACATCGGCGCTGACGACGTTTGCAATCGGTAACGGTCTCGTCATGCAATAATATAATCCTGTCTAAAAGAGGCTGATACAAAGGGCGATTAGGAGGGATTTCCCCATATGACACGCACCGTCGTTCCCCTTCCGGGGAACGAATCGAGAAACCATTTGCCTCCCGACGTGCTGGCCCGCTCTCGAATGCTCGCGAGACCGAGTCCCTTCCTTCGTTCTTCATCGAAAATGACATCATCCACATTGAATCCCACCCCATCATCGGAAACAATCAATTCGATGCCGCCATCCTTTTTTTTCACGACAAGCGAAACATGGACGGCATTACTGTGTTTCACGATGTTATTCAATGATTCCTGAACGATACGGAAAAGAGGGATTTTGACCGCTTCAGGAATATGATCTTCCGAAATGTCGATATCTTTCACGATCGAGAGCCTGCTTCGATGTTCCATGCATTCTCGACACAACCACGATATCGTCGCCAGTATGCCGAGATCTGACAAGGTGGAGGGCCACAGCTCCATGCAGGTCTTCCTGACTTCATCGACGGCATCCTGTATCTGAAAGACCGTTTGTTCAATCGCGTCGAGAGATTCACCCGAATCACCCCGTCTCATTTGCGTGATGTTTTTTTCGAGATTGAACTTGATTCCCGTCAGATACTGTCCGATTCCGTCGTGCAATTCCTGGGAAATACGTTTCCGTTCCTCTTCCTTGGCGGTAAACAGTTTCGACGACAGAATGCGCAGATTCTTCTCCGACTCGGCGAGTTGTTTCTCAGCGAATTCCTGCTCCGTAATATCTTCCATATGGGCAACGACAATGTCGGGGAACACGAATATATACGTAATATCCCTCAGTCGCTTCTCACCCGTGGTAAACCGCCGGTACGCCGTTTTATACCGTTTCACCATCGATTTTTTCCGCATGCACAACGCCAGATCGTCAACGATGTTCGGTTGCTCGACATAGAGTTCAGCGGCTGACCACCCGAGGAAATTGGCCACACGTCCCTGGGTACTCTTTTCGGCCGATGTGTCATAACCGATCAGGATAAAATCTTCATCCCGTTTCAGCCATGAAAGCGTCACGGTGAACGACGAGCGATAGTATGCGTCATCACGCGTCTTAATGATCAGCGACCTGCTCTCGTTATTCGTCTTCTCTGTTTCATCGACCATTCTGATGCAGACCGAGACGTAGCGCTCTTCATTCACCGTCAGTATCTTGCTGCTGTATTCAACGGGGAATATGGTTCCGTCCTTTTTTCGGGCACTCCTCCATACATAAATTCCGTTTGTCGTATCTTTTTCCGTAATGATATCTGGTATGAAATGAGCGAAATCTTCGGGAACGAGGTGCTTATGCGTGAGCTCACGCATTTCCTGCTTCGTATAACCAAAGACACGGCAGGCATTCTCGTTACAATCCACGATACAGCCGTCAGGGGAATAGAGCAAGAGGATGTCTGGTGATGCGTTGAAGAGTTCTCGATAAATCATTTAATTCTCTTTAAGACAGAAGTACGGGAATAGCTGCACTCCCCGGCATATCGTAACCGGCCGTTCTTCGGCTCTTTTCGCCGGACGGCATTGAACTGATCGGACACCGTTACCATATAAAATTCACGGGATTTTCTCTTCTATTGTATCGACACGAGATTTGCAAGATATATTCAGGCTGCGCCGTACCACAGTGCCGGCGTGTAGCATTTGATACGTCTTCCTGCGTTAAGTTACGTTTATCCCATCACAAAAGGCTGTCGACAGGAACATGATTGAGATTGAAGGCTTCCGCGACAGCCTGATAGGTCACGTGTCCGTCAACGACATTGGCGCCCTTCTTGATTTCTTCTGATTCCCGCATCGCCTGTTTCCAGCCCTTGTTTGCGATTGCCACCGCATAGGGAAGCGTGGCGTTGGTCAAGGCCATTGTCGAGGTCTTGGGCACACCGCCGGGCATGTTTGCCACACAGTAATGGACGATACCGTCAACGGTATAAATGGGATCGGAATGGGTCGTCGCCTTGGATGTTTCGAAACAGCCTCCCTGATCGATGGCAACATCAACCAGTACGGTTCCCGGTCTCATGGTCTTCAGCATGTCCCGGCTGACCAGTTTCGGTGCCTTGGCTCCCGGAATGAGCACTGCACCGACAACCACGTCGGCTACTGTTACTAGATGCCGGATGACGGCCGGACTTGAATACAGGAGAATGCAATTGGCCGGCATGACATCGCTCAGGTATCGGAGACGATCAAGACTCATATCGAGCAGGTAAACTTTTGCACCGAGGCCGCAGGCCATCTTGGCGGCATTGATACCGACGATTCCTCCCCCGATAATCAAGACCGTTCCCGGATCAACACCCGGCACACCGCCGAGAAGGACTCCATGACCGCCGTGGACCATCTCCAGATACTTCGCGCCCTGCTGAATCGCCATTCGCCCGGCGACCTCGCTCATTGGTGTCAAGAGCGGGAGTGATCCGTCAGGTTTTTGAATGGTTTCGTAGGCGATGTTCACCGACTTACTTTTAATCAACGCGTGGGTCAATTCCTCGGCAGCCGCGAGGTGCAGATAGGTGAATACAATCTGCCCTTCTCGAATGAGATCGTATTCTGACGGCAGGGGTTCCTTGACGTGCATCACCATCTCGGACCGCTCATATATTTCTTTGGGTCCATCGATGATTTCGGCTCCGGCCGCCTTATACATATCATCGCTGAAACCGCTGCCGCTGCCGGACTCCTTTTCGACCAGCACCCGGTGTCCGTTCAAGTTCATGACTTCCACACCGGCGGGGGTCATGGAAACCCTGTTTTCCTCCGCTTTGATCTCTCCCAGTATACCAACAATCATTTTCGATCTCTCCCACATGGAAATACTATGCGCATTCAAGTCATCGATATGACTTCATTATTCCGATCTATGGTTAAATGACCTCCATATCGGGTGAGGTCTCATTCGTAGCAAATCTCTTCATTCAATCGTCAGGTCAGGCCATAAACAGTAACAGTCAACTCTTGTTTCACAATAGCGGTGTTGATTCCACTCGATAGAACACACACGGGACGCCTGAGCGACACAAGTCATTTCAGGTTGAAATCGACACGACTGCCCCGAACACCTTCCATTTTCTCGGCCTGCAGGTTTTTCGGTTCCACGAGGAAAAGCCTTTCTTTTTCAACTTTGTCGGAACTGAGGATATGATCCAAAACCCGGGATGCACGCTCATATGCCAATTGTCTCAAATCGCTTTCCGTCACAGCGATGTTTTCCTGCATCATGTCTTCCACGGCATCCGTTTCCAGTTTTTCCAGTTCCTGTCTTTCCTTATCTCCCGTGATGCCCCTTTCCGCTGTATACGCCGCCATGAGATACTGCCGGTATTCATCCGGTTGTACGGTGACTTTCTCCACCGGTGGTATCTTTAACCCTTTTTTGATGTAATCCTCGTATTTCGCGGATTTTACTTTCTTATCCAAAATGACCTGTTTGATCCGGGCCGTGTCGGCATCCACATCCACGTGACCTTCCATTTCAAGTTTCAGCATGGGCCTGTCGTAGAGCGCTTTTGCCAAAATATCCAGTTTTTCGGCACTTTTTTCGGTGACCACCGCGCTCCCGGGATTGAATTCCACGTAGCCCAGTTCCTCTCCGCCGAAAAGTGACCCGATAAAGGCAAAGGGAGCGGTGACCACCTTCTCGATAATATTGCCGATGATCTTCAGGATAAAATAACCGACGCTGAATTTCGGGTCGTCGGTGCGGCCGGTAACGGGCACATCGAGGTCGATTTGCCCCTTTCTGTTTTTCAGAAGCGCGATACCCAGTTTTACGGGCAAACTGAGGGCATCGGGGCTGTCCACCTTCTCACCGAGAGTCAGCTGATCGATAAAAATCTTATTCCGGGAAACGAGCTTCTTCCCCTCAATGGTATAGTCCAGATTCATGACCAGGTTACCCTTGTCGATAACGTACCCAAGGAACTTGCCCGAGTACGGTGTCAGGGGACTCAAGTCCTTACTCTCCATGGACACGCGGACATGGGCGAACAACTCTTCAGAAAATGGGTCGACTTCCCCTATAATGTCTATGGGAACGGTCTTGTCGAGAGCCCCTTTCAATGCAACACGGGCACGGCGTGTGTCCTTCGATGTCAGTCCTGTCACTGCGCCTTCGATGTTATAGAGATCGCTGGAATAGGTCGGTTTAATCGACTTGTCGGTAAAATTGACATGCCCGTTTTCAAAGTTTATTTCCTGAATATCAATAGGGCCGACCGCAGGCACCGGCGCCTTCTTTTCTTCTGGTATCGCCCCGCCCGTCGGTGCCGTCTTTTCCGCCGGTTTCCCCTTTTTGGCGATGGTAAGAACGTTGATCGTCTTATCGGGATTGATGATCAGTCCCGCATAGAGATCTGAAACGGTGATATTGTCGACCGTGAGAAACGTGGGGTTAAAACCCGCCTCCAGGGTGCGGAAACGAAAAGACTCAAAGGCAATCAACGGCTCTTTTGCCGTCTCATCGACGGATGAAAAGTGCGAAACGGCGGCGGTGCCCGTATATGTCGCCGTCAGTGCGCCACCCTCCGATTGACTGACTGTCACAGTGCCTTCCGTACCAACCGTCCCCTCCTCTATGATGAGCCCGACCTGATCAAGGACGTGTCCGCGGAACGGGAGGAGATGATATTCGTCAACGGATACCGTGAGGTCTGCTGAAACGGGATTGACGCCCACAGGACCGCCGATGGAGACGGTTCCCCCCGCGTCATCTTCAAAGGTCAGGGTCACGTCACCGGTGCTTTCCGGGGCCGTGGAAATATTCGTTCCCGTAACCGCGATGTTTTGAATCGTTATGTCAACCGCTTCTTGGACTGAACGTAACGCAGCATCGGTAAAAACGATTTCTCCCTCCGTTACACTGATACTCTCGCACTCCATAAGAGGGATGCCCCGTTTATCCCCTCCCGTGTTACCGGATACGTCTGTTTCGTGTGCTTTGCCCACCTTCTTCCCGCTCGAAACAAGTGCTACCAGATTGATCACCCCGTCCCGATTGCGTCTGACATGGAGAAAGGGTTTCTCGAGTTTCAGTTCTTTGATGATCAGCGCCTTTTTAAAGATCGAGGAACTCTGCACATTGACATACAGATTGCCGACCGATGCGAGTTGCCCTGAGGCACCGTTTTCCGCGATTTCACACTGTTCTATGCCAACGGACAGGACATAGGGATTCATCCGGATTTTTTCTATGGTAACATTGCGATGAAGGGCCTCGGAGAGTTTATCCGTCACGATGGGTTTGATGACAAGCGGTGCAACCCAAAAACCGATGACGGTATAGAGAATAAAGCATGCTGCAAGTACGACGGCAATTCGTGTTACGATCCTTTTCATGATTATCGCCCCCTGAAATGCCCGTTGTGGATGGTGTTATGTTCTCTCATTCCTGATAATTAATTGTAGAAATATTGTATCATGAAAAGAATAATAATGCATTGAGCTGTCGTAAGAAACCCGGAGGCTGAATAATAATTTTTGGCGGCACGCGGTCATATCACCAGAAAACGTTATGTGCGTCGGTGAGTATTCTTACTCCCTGTGGTCACGGCACGTAAAATATGTTATGAGAATCAGTAGCCTGGTTAAAATACTCATAGCTGACGATCTAATATGCAGACTTATATATTGATATGTTTCATCGTGTTCCTTGCAGGTTTTACACAAGGCCTGTCGGGGTTCGGTTCAATTCTCCTTTCTTTACCCCTTCTCGCAATATTTCTCGACATCAAAACCGTCATTCCACTTGTTGCCCTCATGGCATTCTTCATAACCGTCATTCTCTTTGTCCAACTGCGCAAGCACCTGGATTGGAAGAAAATATGTCCGCTTTTCATCGGTGCCGCGCCCGGCATTCCTCTCGGCGTCTTTTTCCTCAAAAAACTCGACAAGGACATTATTCAGTGGGTCCTCGGCGTCACGTTAGTAGCTTACTCCCTGTACAGTCTTTTCTTCCGATCGTCTTATAAGCCGATGAGAACGGCATGGGGCTACCTGTTCGGTTTCTTATCGGGCTGTCTCGGAGGTGCCCTCAGTGCCGCCGGCCCGCCGGTGATTGTGTATACATCCCTTCAGAACTGGAGCAAGGACACGATAAAAGTAACTTTGCAGGGATTCTTTCTTGTCTCCGGTGTTATTGTAATCTTCTTCCAGGCACTGAACGGCCTCACAACCGTCCTTGTCATCCGCTATTTTGTTGTCTCACTGCCTTTCCTGGTTCTGGGCACTTTTACGGGCTCCCTCTTCTACGGCAAGATACAGGAAGAACATTACAAGAAAATGATCCTCGTGCTCCTGGCGCTTTTGGGTGCTTTTATGATCTACCGGGCTGTTTAGAGCGTATATCCTCAATGATGCATAATTACATCGACACATCGTTGCTGCTAGAAAATTACTCCACTCAGCACTCGTTTCAAGAGTCAAGAGCAGACTTGACCCCTTTGCCGCGCAGGTAGTTCAGATATTCGTCGGGATCGTTCAGGAGCTGTGAAAGGACTGCCTCATAGGACTGCGACGGCTGGGAGAGCATGATGGGGAAACCGCCGTATCGAAGGAGATCCCATAGCTTTCCGGGTACTCGTCCCTTCACCCTGTTGCTCATGGCATTGACAACGGTGAAAAAGAGGCGATACAGCCTTTGCAACCTGAACGACCTGTCAAGATGCGACAATTGCCGGCGCCGGTACGCCCCGACGAGATGGAAAATCGCGTCTTCATAGATACTGCCGTACCAGCCGTGATCTTCATGTCTGTTTGATCGCTCCAGACCCACCCATGTAAGGTTTTCACGGAAGGCCGTGAACACGAAGCCGACGCCGGAATCCACGACATAATGGTTACAACTGCGGCTGAAACGCCGGTACGCCTCCGACGCATGCTCACTCTCCGTCAGCAGGAATTCCGGCTGACAGGTCACGTAAAAATCTTTACGGAAGCAGAGACAGGCAGTGTACAGGGCCAGGTAATGATTGTGGGATATTGTCGACAACACACAGGAGTCTTCAAGTTTCCTCGTGACAATGTCGACCCAGTCCTCCCGGACGGGGAATGAATCGACGTGCATAATGACGACATGAGTAACGTCGTCTGAAACGGCGGTCTGAATAATGTGTTTCAGGTAGAAAGCGTGTTGTTCGCCCCCCTTCAGTCTGGTTCGCGGCAGGGGGACAATCCGCAGACACGGTTCTTTCTCAAGCTGTAAAATAAAGGGAGATTCCTCTGTATCGATCCCGGCATAGAGGGTGTACGGCACTTTCGTCAGGGTTCGTATCTTTCTCAGGTGAAGAGCCAGCAGTTCTTCGTTTTCCCTCTTCACCAGATAAACAACAACTATCCCTAAATGCATGGGTCCGTTCCTAACGCGACACGTTCACCGCTTTTTCATGAAGCACAAAATCAGTGCGATCCGGCGCGACGGTTACATCATCGCGGTATATCTTTTCATCTTTCCGTATATCCCTGTTCAGGACAACATTATCGGCGAGGCAGATCGGCAATCCCGGCCGGTTTGTCTGATCGATACAGTTTTCAATCAGTCCGTAACAATTGTATCCTCCGATGCCGTCCAGCGTATCACCGCGTTTCAAATCTCTCTTCGCGTAGGCATAGACGTTTGTCTGAAACCCCTTGTCCGGCTGAAGGAACGGTCTCCGCCGGGTAACGGCATCCACGACACTCTTTATGGCTTCGATATGACAGAGGTGATAGGGGCGGTAGAAGAGATAGTACGGCCCCTCCCCCATTTTGTAATACTGGAGCATTTCCCGTTGATAGGGATGGTCGCAGTAGCCAACGGCGAAAACGCCTCCGCCGGGCTCCGCTCCTAAAACGTAATCTACGAAGGGTGTTTCGTTCTGCCAGAGGCTGTCGAAATCGAGCTTTTCAAATACCTCTTTCACGTGATTCGCCGGCGGTCCGTACATGCCGGTAACGGGTGTCACGAGTCCGTATGCGTTGGCAATAATGGCCATCTCGATGTTAAGCTTTGTCCCGTCCGTATAGGAGGTGCACATCCGGTAATCCAGGTTGCGTTTATCGGCCTCCGGGATAATGCTCGTAGGATTGGCATAGCGGTCCAGGAATCCCTTGATATTTCCTGCCATGACCAGTTCGAAGCCCCAGTCCTGCAAGTCATCGATCAGGTGCTTGATCACACCGTACTGATCGCCGTCGCAACTGGTGCAGACCACATTGTTTTTCTCGGCAAGCCAGGCGAGATAGGGACCGAAGATGAGGTCTATCTCCGAATTCATCAGAATGAGATGTCTCCCCTGCTCGATGGTGGCAACGGCATATCGCCCCCCGTCAAGAACGGTGTTCGTAGCTTCAATAACGGCATCAACCACATCGATCTGGGGGATGAGATCGCTCTTCTCGGTGACGGCGATACGATTGTTTTGCATGGCCCGGTGCATCCCGTCCAGATTATCAACCACCTCAAAGGGCACATTCAATCTCCGTAAAAAGGCTATGCTTTGATCAATATTGATGTCGGCAATCGCCATACACTCTATTCGCGGGGTAATCGATGACTGGTAGAGGAGTCCTTTCCCCATCGAACCACAGCCGATTATACCGATTCGTAGGGGATAGCAAGCCTCCGTGCGTGCATCATCCATGGTCGTTCCTTTCTCATGAGCAATCGACATCCCGGCAGACATATCATCATGGGTAACCTGCGGCCCATAGATTCCAAAGGGCGCTGTCCTTTTCCGCTGTGTTGATCATATCAACCAGGAAAACTACAAGATTGAGCGTCATACTACATTTTTCGGTAATGAAATAACTCACCCCTCGCTTGTCACAAGCATGGGCCGCATGGTGTCCTGCAGTAATCGCCTCTGGCCCTCGAAACTTTCTTTCGTATCAAACCGTGGACACCGAATCGGTTTGCCGAACCGGAGGATTACTCTGGCAAAGGGCTTCGGAAGCATGAATCGATCCCAGCTGTTGAAATACCATGCCCTGTCCGCGCTCGCATAGAAGGGGACAATAACGGCATCGGCATCACTCGCTATCCTGATGGCACCCGGTTTGACAACCCCTGCCGGACCTTTCGGACCGTCCAGTATATGCGCAGCCAGACCTGTTTCTTTCAGTTTCCGGATCATTTCGTGCAACGCCTCGTGACCGCCTTTCGACGACGAACCCCGAATTGTGTGCCAGCCTGTCCTTTTCGCCACGCCGGCGATGATTTCCCCATCGGCACTCCTGCTGATCATGAGACTGGGTCTATACGGACGGTACTTGCTGAAGTAGCGAATGGCCGGTGAAAACTGCTGATGCCATCCACAGAGAAGCACTCTGCCACCGTTCTTGAGATAGTCCAGCCATTGATCTTCATTTTCAACGATGAGGCGAAAAGTCGCCGAATAGAAACGTACCAGGCGATAAAGAAACCCCAGGAAAAATTTTGAAGTAAGAATAGTATATTTCATGTTTCTTGACATGACCGATTGTTCCTCCCTCATGATGCCGCATCCGTAATCGCTCGTCACTCTTTGGTGCCGAGCACTCCTGATTCAACAGAAAGATAGTTGGTCATATCACAGCAAATATAGGTATTCGCGATGCAATCCCGCTGTCTTCTTCTTGTTTCCGTGAGTATCCCGTTGTCCTCCCGTGTGTCAAGCTGAAACAATGTACATTGTTCATTGCCAATCCCTTTATTCTTGAACCTTTTGTGGGATATGTATTACTATTATGTCCGGTGTAATAAGTAACCGTACTGAGTCCGAGGAACATCGCATTATGTCAAGATATGTACCATCGTTCTTTATCGGGGCCTTTGCACTCTTTCTTTTTTCTCTTAACACACTCACATTGACCCCTGCTTTGTTTCTCATTGTTTTTCTCAAATTGATCATCCCCCTCAAAGGAATACGAAACCAATTTTCACGAATCCTTATCGTCATCGCCATGATATGGATCGACATCAACAGCCTCATACTCAAGATCAGCCAGCGGATTACCTGGGATGTCCAGGGGATTGACAGCCTTTCCACCCGTGAGTCCTACCTGGTTATCAGTAATCACCGTTCCTGGGCGGACATCTTCGTTCTTCAGCATATCTTCAGGCACCGCATCCCCTTTCTCAAGTTCTTCATAAAGAAGGAACTGATCTGGGTTCCTCTGCTTGGCGTGGCCTGGTGGGCATTGGATTTTCCCTTTTTAAAACGGTATCCCCGTCATATCCTGGAGAAACACCCTGAACTGCGGGGGAAGGATATGGAAGCAACCCGCAAAGCCTGCGGAAAATTCAAGAATCATCCCGTCTCCGTCATGAATTTCGTCGAAGGCACCCGATTCGATTACCACAAGCATGAGCGACAGGAATCACCTTATCGGCACCTCCTAATGCCGCGTGCGGGCGGCATCGCCCTGGTTCTTTCCAGCATGGGGGATTACCTGTCACACATCCTGGACGTAACCATCGTGTATCCGGAGAATGAACCGCCTGTCCGCTTTTGGGATTTGCTGGCAGAGAAAATACCTCATATCACCGTACGGGTGAGGGTTCTTCCCATCCCGGATAATGTCGTCGGCATGAATTACGGCGAGGACACGGCATTTCGAGAACAAATCCGCCAATGGATCAACCGGGTGTGGCGGGAGAAAGACGACCAGATCGAGGCGATTCTGTTGGCCTACTCCGCTTCCTATGAGGCAAAGTAAAAGCGTGACAGCACATCCATGAGGCCTCTTTCATGGATAATCCTCACATCATGTTGAAAGCACTGTGCCATTGAATATCCGATACCTTGAATAGGTTGAAACGGGCAAAGGTAATAGCTGTGCACTTCAGAGGAACGGAGAATAAGATCTCGCGCCTATTCTTTTTTCCCTTTTTTGAAGTGGTCCATCGGAGGCACTGTTCGCTGTCTGGTCGAAAACCGTATTGAACCTGTGGGGCATACGTCCCTGCATGTATAACAGGCAAAACAATCCGGTATGACTTTTTTATCCTGTTTCAAAATCGCGCTCATCACCGTCGAAGGGCAGGCCTCGGCACACTTGCCGCACGCGATACAGGTATCATAGTCAACGCTTACCCTGACGCGGCTAACTTTCTCAACCAGCCACCCCACCAGTCCAAAAGGACAGAAAAGGTGGCACCAGGGACGGTACATGAACAGGCTTGCCACCAGGAGTAATCCGATAAAGATCATCCCCCCGAGGCCCAGATACATCGGGTTATAGACCTTGAAAGGATCGATTGGTTCGACGATATCGCTGCCCCACGATAAAGCAACTATCGTAAATAGTACAAGGAACACTATGCGAACGGTATTTGTGAAAGTAAAGGGCAGTACAATTTTTTTACCGATGATTGTTTTATGTTTATCTGTTTGATTGATCCGGAAAATCATGTCCTGCAGGGTACCGACCTGGCATCCCCAGGCGCAAATATATTTGTTGGCAAGGAAAACAAGCGCCAGAAAGATCATCAGGGCAATCATTCGAGGGGGAAAGATCGCCTGTGCCGTGCCATAGAGGTGGATGGCATCTTTGACCGTACCCATGGGGCTGGGATCCGCCCCCATAATGATACCAAAGATCAGAACGGACGCACAGAGAAAACCCTTTCTGGTTACGGACGTGACTTTCCTCTTTCTACAGTAGAGGAAAACGCCTGGAAGAAAAATGAACCAGAGGCCGAACTTCAGCGGGATCTTGACCCAATTTTTACTGGCTGCCTCTGAAGTGAGCGCCAGTTTCCGTGTTGCCATCACGGTAATCTGTTCTGCTGTTCCGTACTCGTCCAACCTTTTTCCCAGATCGGATGGCGATTTCAGGTCAAAGAGCTCCTTCAAAACATTATTCGGCAGGTCATTTGCCTGGCCGAACTCACTGAGAGTCATTTCGTCGTCTATCTTCAATTCCTCAATGTGAATGGCTTCTTCGGGTTTTCCTCCCCAGATGTGAACTGAAATAATTGACAAACCGGTAACAAGAAGGACAACTACAAAGAACGACGCCACCGTTTTTACTTTCGGATATTTTCCCATCTGTGCAGCCCCTGATAACATTTTTTCAACTATTGCGCGGCATAGCGAAACAGCAATGTCCATTCCCAAGTGTAAGACGTGAGGCCTTGAGTTGATAAAAGATGCACCGTTTCCTGAATACTCCCCGGCTCTCTCCGCGTGATTACGACATTTTTAATAAGCCATCATCCAGAATCTGCTGAAAATGGTCCACAACCGTTTTCTCAAGAGGCGTGTATGACATACCAAGGTCTTTCTTGCTGTAGGAGTTATCGAATTTAATGGGAATACCAGCATTTTTGGTGACATATTCCCGCGTGAATCCCTTCATAGGCGCGATAAGCCAGAACATAAATTTCGGAACCTGCTTTCGCGGGAATGGATACTTATCTCCGAAATGATTCCGGAGAATCCGTGCGATGTCCATGATTGATGCCTCGTCGCCGACGATAATATGCCGTCCGCTTGCGTCAGGCGTAAAGCCCGCCAGGACATGGGCTCGTGCCACATCACGGACATCAGCGATGCCGTTCCAATACTCGGGTACACCCATCTTATACGTGCCGTCGCCGAATTGAATCATGGAACCGATACTCATGGAATCGCTTCGCTTCGACAGGGACGGGCCAAGAATCCATCCGGGATTGACTACCACAAGATCCCACTGGGTCTGTTCGCCAGCGATGGCCCATGCTTCCTTTTCCGCGATCGTCTTTGAGTATGGATAGGGCTGGTGCTCAGGACTGCTCGTCGTGTTCCAATCGTTTTCCGTCAAGACACCTCCCGGTGTCGACGCAATATCTGCGTTGTCTCCATAGGTCGCCACGACACTGCTCGTGAAAACGACACGCTGAACTGCAGGGTTTCTTCGTGCCGTCCCCAGGACATTTCGTGTCCCCTCTCTTGCGGGTCGAATCAACTCTTCTTCCGGATTTTTAATCCCCGTGATGAAAAATGGTGATGCCGTATGGAAGACCACCACGCAGTCTTTCATCGCTTCATCAAAACTCCCGGCATCCAGAAGATCCGCCTTGAATAATGTCAATTTCCCCGGCAGTTCCTGTGCCATTGCCGTCAAGTGAGCAAATTTTCCCGTATTTGAGGGATCTCTTACCGTGGCATGGACATCCAACCCCTCTTCAAGGAGCATTCTGATTATCCACGATGCCACGTAACCAGTACCTCCGGTAATCAATACCGGTTTACTTCTGTCTATTTCGCCCATTGTATCTCCCTCACTTATCGTGGTTTGGTGTTATCAACCGGCAGAAGCCATAGATAATCTGCATGAAGGTTATGTCGGCCCGCCACATTTTTGAGAAAGAACCGAACACCGCATGAATCCTCGAGGAATGCGTCTCATTGTCAGATTAAACATTTATGGAAGTAATAGTTAAATATTATTATGCTTTCGGCCATTGAAGGTAGCGTCACAAATGCAGTTTTGATGTATTTCACTACAAAAGGTGTCGCCATGAGGTGCCTGCCGCATCGATATTAGAACTATTATACACAATGATGATTGTTAATGCTTTGATAAATAGCGGATTATTCTCGCTATGGTCCGCACACCGGCTGCTTCGTCGTCGTTCGCGCCCTTGCTTGCCCAGTCGCCCAAGATGCTCCCTGCTGTACGCTTTTGTTTGATCAAGACAACATCGCGGAGTTTTCGCGCCGTGGCCAGCTTCAATGCCAGGCCGAGAAACACCGTTCAGGCACCACAGCCAGCAGGCGCAAGGCGAAAAAGAAGGCAATGGTTGTTTTAAAACCCGGCATGCATTCCTCTATTCACATGAATGAGAAGATACCACCGTCATTTACCAGCCGGCAAAACAGTATTCCTTATTTACTCATGATGGCTTGTAACTCCCATTGACCCTGCACAAGGCCAAAGAAAGCTCTTTTCTTCAATGAGGGGAAAACGGCTTCAAAAAGCATATCGCTTCTAAAGGAAAGTTTAACTTCCATATTTTCTGTCGCATCGGGAAATCCCAATTGTGACAATGTAACAGGCGACCCGACATAGGCATCAACGGCCTTACCGATTTCCACCTTTGCTGTACCATCTCTCAGCTTAATGCCTGTTGCCTGATAAAATTCGTTAAACTCCACGTCGATTGCCAAAGCCGCAAAGGCGAGAAGAATACCACAACCGATGATGATAATAGACGGGAAAATACGCTTCATAATTTATCCTCCCGCTATCAGGTTAAAGAAGTCTACGGGAAACGGTGAAGAAATGTCGATACAGTTTATTTACACAAAAACACACGTTCTTTCGCACCCCGTCAAAAGCATTGAACTGACGATCCATTATCCTCCCCACAGTCTAACGCGTGATATTTCACCGGGCGACCAGAGCCTCATGCGGGGTCCCCACGTGCCCGTGCCGCGGGTCACGATGAGAGTCATGCCGTTGATATCGTAGCGGCCTCGGATGTAGGGATAGACTGTGCGAACCAGGTAATTAAAGGGCCATATCTGACCGTTGTGGGTATGGGCAGACAACATGAGACTGACGCCCGCCTTTGCCGCGCGATCCGTCATCCAAGGAGTATGAGAAAGGAATATTGTCGGGTCTGCGGGACGATTGGCCAGCGCGCGGTCAACAGTGGCTTCCCCTCCCCCGGTTCGGCGTCGCGTTGTAGTCAGGTCATCGACCCCCGCGATGAGCAGGTTTTTAGTCATCCGTTCCCACTCGTTTTCAAGCAGTCGTATTCCCGCCCCGGCCAGGATCTCTCCGGTCACATCCCGTCCGTTACGCCACATGAAGTCATGGTTTCCCCGTACCGCCCACACACCGAGGGGTGCCGACAGTCGCCGCATGACCGGTATCATATCCGCGGGATCACATCCGCGCTCGAAGAGGTCACCCACGAGGACAATACAATCAGGCCGCAATGCCTGTACCTGCTCGACACGGGCATTCAGCCAGCCCGGTCCGATGGTCATGTCACCGGCATGCAGGTCTGCCAGGACGGCAATGGCCGTACCGTCCAATTCTGCGGATAAGCCCTGTATGGGCACGTCGTAGTCTTTAACAACGGGCGGACGAAGGCCCTGTACATGGGCCATGACAATCAATACCAGTCCGCACGCCACAGCCACTGTCCGAATACGACCCGTCTCTTTTCGGAACAGAAAGCCGAACCCGCTTGCCACGTCTGCGATAAACAGGCACACCGCGAGCAGGAAGACGCTTCCCATCCAGTGCATACCGGCAACTTCGAGCATGGCCGCCGTGAAACCCTGTCCGTGGCGTCCGAAGACTAGTCCCAGAAAGAAGATGAGCCAGAGTGCCAGGCCTGCCGCGATAAAGACCGCGCGGCCAACCCGCCGCTTTCTCAGGGGCAGTGAATACAGCCGGAGGAAGACATAACCGTGTACTATCGTCACGAGGCTGATCAGTATGATACCAAAGAAGTGGATAGGAACCTCCTGTCAGTCATATGACTATTAGCGGAACCAGATTTCTTGCCTATGATCACAGACCATACCTGAAGAAATTTCAGTCTCCCGTCTTCTCTATAGGGCCTCATCCCCGTCTTGTGACCCCCGTCAAGTTCCTGTTCCAGTTCGTTGCGAATCGCGGTTGTTCTCTTCACGTCCGCTCCCGTCATTGCAACCCATCGTTGAAAATCAACCGGGATGTTCCTCGCGTCGATCCGTGTAATGGAAAGTCCTGCTTCTTTCATGATATCGACAAGCTGTGCCTGTGTCAGAGCTTTCGTGTGTGACAGGTCACGCAGTCGCTCAAGATGATTATAACGCTCAATAAGCGTCTCATCGTCGGGGGACAGCAAATCAATGATCCCGACTGTATGACCGGGTTTGCACACCCTGACCATCTCGCAAAGTTCAACATCAGGATTTTCGAAGTGATGCACGGCAAGACGGCTGACAACCATGTCGAAAGTGTTGTCGGCATATGGCAGGTGTCGAACATCGCCTTCTTCAAGCCGTATGTTCTCAATACCCTTTCGCAGAATTGTTTTCCGGGCTTCCTCCAGCATCGCCGGTGTCATGTCTACGGCAATCACTTCTCGGACATGCGGCGCGATCGCCTGACTGAGATGCGCCGTACCCGCCGCGATATCCAGCACTCGGAATGCTTCATTCAACGGCAGGACACCGACCATCCAATCAAGGTATTCTTGACTTGACAGCGTCAATCCTGTGCCCCCGAAGAATGTCGCCTGCCGCGAGAATTCCCGGCGAATTCTATCACGATGCTTCATACTCTCACTCGCTCTCACGCAGTATTCCCCACAATGATGCGACGCATTGACACATCCTGTTCTCTACCAAACTGAATAGTGGCTGCAAATCAAAACTTTCACCCCAGTTGTTATAAAAACTGCGCTTACGACAAACAGAATACACATAGATTATCCACTGTATATTATCTTTGTCCACCTATTTTGTACTTACAGGTAATTCAGGATGTACTGGTAGGGCTTCTCCGGATTGGTCAGGACATTCCCCGGTTTCTGGGTTCCGGTGAGGGAATAAATCCGAAAGAGGGCGAGACCGTCCACACAGGCAATTTCCGCGATACCGTTTTCACGAGCGTATCTCACCATTTCCAGAAGAGTGCTCCCGAGATATTGCTCGGGATGCTCTTTGAAAGGACCGTAAAAATCGACGTGTTCAAAATCAGGAAGATCATCGGATCGCACGATCTCCCGGCCGTTCATTTTTCCCGTTTTCCCGAAGTCGAGGGCGTTGACTCTCTTCTTCGATTTGTACACAGACGAGCCGGGTCCGTAGGTATTCGACCACAACCTGACATAAAAGGGATCCATTTTTCTTTGTGCCAGCGGCGCGAGAATAAATACGCTTTCAATGAGGGATCTCGGCTGCGCGAACTCTGATACCGTCACGAAGAAAATATCCTTCCCTCTTTCCCTCGTTTTATAGCAGTCGACGACTTTGAACATGTCGGGAGACGGATCAATCGCTTTTCCGAAAGCAAGACGAGCGTCACGGGCGGCAATTATTTCTTTCATCCGCTCCTTTTCCTCGGGTGCCTCCGTGAAGCTCCGGCGCTTCAGGAAATCAGCTGTCAGGGAACGCTGCTTTCGCATGCCCCCGAAAACGGTCTTTGCCGCGTATCCCGCGATAACCAGAACGGCAATGGATATGATCAGAGTTAGAATATTGTCCATATGGCCCTCGTACCCGCTGCATGTGATGTCATCGGGGCTCTATGTTCTCCTGTTCTTATCTGACAGAGGCCACCCCGTTTAACAGGTTATCGGCGTATTGCGGGCAATACTTTATAACACCAGGATCACACATCACCGGGTACTGTTCGATTTTCCCTTTCCGTCAACCGACTCAGTCCGTTCATTCACATAGCGTATAACTTCCCGGTCCAGCGGAAATTGTCCCGGCCATTCTTCAGTCCGTACTTTTTCCTTCGACAGCTCTTCCCCCGGGACGACCACGCCCAGGCCGAATGGCGTTTGTACCTCGACGGCGTTCTCATCGGCCACCACGTGGGAACCGTCCAGCCGTAAGGCGGCGGTACCCGCATTGATAATCACCTTTCGATTGGCAAAGCGTTCTTCACGGCTGGGCGCGCAGACACTGCGACAGAAACCGCAGACGGTGTAGTAGAACCAGTCGGGATTGAAGACAGCTCGCCGATAGTCGGCAAAGCTGTTATCAGCGGCCTGCATCTGGGGGTCCGCTTTCTGCAGCTTTATACACAGAGCGTCGAGTTCCTCTTTATCGTCGGGCAGGGGGCGACCGAGCCGGTAGGGACTCCAGTTCGACCATGTCGCGTCGGGGGCTAATCCCTCATAACCGGTGCACCCGATCCAGCAACAGGTGTTGGGCCGTTTGAGGGCGATGGTTTCCGTCACACCGGTGACGGTCACCTGGATCGACTCCTTTGGGTGAATCATTCCCACGGGACAGACCAGGCTGCACATCTTGCATTTGTCACAGGGATGGTTGTCATCCGGGATGGGTGTGTCGGATCTCAAGACGGCGGAGGTCAGAACGCTCCCCAGCTCGACGAGCGCGCCGTATTCCCGGGTCAGCAGATTGCCGCTCCAGCCCAGGCGCCCGATCCCCGCCGCGAGGGCCGCGTAACGATGGGAAAAGTCCGGATGAAACTCTGTCATCTCCGTCACGTCGGCGGCACCGTCCTCCGGTCGATAGGAATTATTGATATCGACACTGACGGCATCATATCCATCGGATCGGAGTCTTTCGGCAAGGGCGTCACCGATCATATACAGTCTCCGGACAACCGTTTTCCTGTCCTCGCAGTGGCCCCGCCAGTCCTTTTTACTGATGAAGTCCTGTGCGATATTCCGATCCAGAGAAATAGCAAAAGAAATGACCGACTGTGCCGTCGGCAGAACATATCGCGGATCGGCTGACGGGGGACCGTCCGCGAGGAGTTCAGTCGTGGTTATCCCGACCAGATCGGCACCGAGACCCAGAGTGAACGATTTCAGTCTCGCTTCAGCGGAATTCATAGGCATATTCCCTCAAAGTGATGCTATTGGTATATGGTTCTGCAGTGCCTATCACACCGCTGTCACTGCTCGTGCCAGCACTATGACATGTGCCACACTATTCAGACAACCAGGCTTCCGCTTTATCTCTTTCACTTCTGTCAAAAGCCTTGATTTCCAGACCGGGGTAGAAGATCCCCTCAAGTTCGCTGACTTTCTGCAACCACATCGCGTCGGTCAATACGGCCGCGCGTTTGAACTTTCTCATGAAACCGAGCATTGACGGAAGACGGGAAAATTCGATGGCAATCGCACCAAACGACGGAATATGAAAATCGATAATCTCATAGAGCATCTTCCCATTTTCAATATTCTCCGACTTGCTGATCAGTTCATCCAGCGCGATCTTCATGCCTTCGGTATCCAACCTGCCACTCAACTGCATATCCAGGCGATCCACGCCTTTACGTTCTATTGTGAACATACGCTTTCTCCTTTCAATGAGTTTGGATGCCAAATGTGGATGCTAAATTGAACGGCCCTCTTGAGTATTTGGCTAGGTCCGGTTCAAAATATAAAAAGAAAAGTTCAAATATGTTGCAAAAAGGACCCATAATAAATATGGCCACAACAACGTCGATGCTATTTTGCTCTTCTCCCAGAAATAATAAATCATAAACACCAAAGAAACATCAAGGACAACAATATCAATCAGTGCCAGAAACGGACTTTGGAGGCGAAAGAAGAGTGTTGTCCACGCAAAGTTAGCGATTAAATGAAATGCTATCAGGAAGTAGATACCAAAACCGGTTCCTGTCTTCTTATTCTTCACAAACAGAAATATGGATACGGCAATCATTACGTACAACACCGTCCACACAGGTCCGAAAACCCAGTTTGGTGGAGTTAATGCCGGTTGTTGGAGCCCCTCATACCAATCGTTCATTTTTCTTTTGTCCTATGGACCTAACATGCGATTAACCGGAAAAGCGTCTCGGTTTGGTTTGTGCGCAAGCACATAATCGTGCCATAGATGCGTCCGGTTGAAGCGAGTCTTAGCTTTTAATTTCCCTCCCGATTTCTTCAAGTATTTCAATTTGAATTGCTTGTATCTTCATCATCTTTGACCACTGATCCAACAATAAATGATCGACTTTCTCGTGAAGAGTGCGTATTTCAATCTCGGATTTTAAATTTACTTTATAATCATTCTCCGAGCGAATTCTATCCTTTTTTTCTTGCCTGTTTTGACTCATCATTATTATTGGTGCTTGAATGGCAGCAATACACGACAATATTAGATTCATTAAAATAAATGGATACGGATCAAATGGTTTTATAAATATCAAAATACTATTAATAACAATCCAAATACTTAATACGAAAAAGAATATAATAATAAATTTCCAGCTTCCCCCGAATGATGCAACTCTATCAGAAATAAAATCGCCAAATCTCAATTTCTCATTCAGGGTTGTATTTATATCCTCAGCAACAAGTTCGTTTTCCGTAATACTTCTCAACACTTCACTTTTAAGGTTTTTAATATTACCGGTTTCCTCTTCGACAATTGAACTGATATACCGTTCTCTATAACTATCATAATCATCTCTACAAATGTAGTCATGCTCAGTCCAATTTGGAAAATCCTTAATGATAAGAGTTTCGATCTCATGTCGTATGCCTTGGCCGATAATTAACTGATTATCAGGAAATTCTTTGTGACATACTTTACATTTATTCATATTACATTCCTTTTGCACTCAGCTTTAAGCTAACGGCATGCGCATGAGCCGCCTAGCAGGCTGTGCTCTCATATGTTCAGCGTACATCGCACACCAACGAAGACACTGGGCGACTTGACCCCTAGCCGAAGGATGGGTCGGCTCCGTGCGCTTGTTGGGCTGTCTCAGGGTTTTCTTATTGCCACCATTTACCAAGAATTATAGTAGTTACTCCTACGATACTACTCAGAAATGTCCCCCAAATGAGGTCTATTATTGATATTTGAATTGGCCATGATTTTATCGTAGCCAAATTTGTTAAGTCATACGTGGCATAAGTAACCAATCCAAAAAGTGCTGCTTTTCCGAAGCTGATCCATAGGTTTTTTTCTTCAATTCCCGGGAATACAACAAAAACTATTATGCCAACGATAAAGAGAAGATAGAAAATTATCGCTGCTATCCAATTGGGAGTTTCTGTCATTATATACCCGAGATATTTACTGTATAGGTTTCTGCTGATAATTCCCAACCAAATCGCATCAAGAATTACAAATACTACTAATGCAATTAAATAATACTTCCCAAATTGAGCCATAATACCTCCTTATTATCGTACTTCTCTAACCGCCCAACCAATTTTTATATGGTTTCTCGATAAATCTTTCACAGACCTGATTCAGCTTCGTAATACAGGTTTGTTATGTGACGAGAAATACCATAACTCTTCGTAATATTAGTAAATGTTTTTATCATTCTCATTATTTAGGCGTATTATCGAGTTTCTTTTTAATACACCCTCATATCCCATAGCGTGTCTGTCTGACCGGGTATCTTTTTCTGTCCGTATGTGAATCCAGTCCTTCAGGACCTCAGCGTTTTTCCGTCCTTTGTATCCGAACAGTCATTGTATCTCCGTCATGAAACATCAACCGGCGGTTAACGAACACATTCTACTGATTTGTATTATAAACTGCTTAGTGATTTAAAAAAAGATTTCTTACTGCAGAAAAGCGACCATTTTTTACCATTTCGTCGGACCACGGTCAAGGAAAAGGGGTGTTTGTTGGCGTCAGTTACTATGGGTTGTATCGTGTGTTGCGCAGGTACGGTTCGTGTTTTTGTAATCATTGCGATTAAATGCCTCTTTCTACAATTATGTAGTTTTATTTGATCATTACAACATATCCGTATTAATATCTGTTTGTTTTTATTGGTTTCATATTTCATATTTTCCATTGAATTACAGGTGTATATGATTATTTTTTCTTCCTGGCACGTCTTTTGTTAACCTACGAATTCGAAATATATCTCGTGGGAGGTAATTATATGATTTCTGGCGATACAACGTGGATACTCATCAGCACCGCTCTCGTCTTTCTCATGACGCCGGGCGTTGCTCTCTTTTACGGCGGCCTTGCGCGCCGCAAGAACATGCTCTCGCTTCTGATGCAGTGCTTTTTCATTATGTGCCTCATCAGCCTGCAGTGGGTAATCCTCGGCTATACACTGTCCTTCGGTCCCGATACGGGAAGCGGCATTATCGGCGGTCTCGCCTGGCTGGGGCTGAATGGCGTGGGAATGGAGCCGAGCGGCGAATATGCCACGACGATTCCCCACCTGTCGTTCATGATGTTCCAGGGCATGTTCGCCATCATCACCCCGGCGCTCATCGTGGGCGCCTTTGCCGAGAGGATCAAGTTCTCCGCCTTCGCCCTTTTTATCCTGCTCTGGTCGACATTGGTCTACGATCCCATCGCGCACTGGGTCTGGGGATCGGGCGGTTGGTTGGGATCGTTGGGCGCGCTGGATTTCGCCGGCGGCATCGTCGTTCATGTCAGTTCCGGGGTGTCTGCGCTGCTTTTGGCAATCCTCATCGGGCGGCGTGTAGGATTTGACAAACAGGCCTTTGTACCGCACAACCTGCCGCTTACCGTTCTCGGCGGTGCGCTCCTCTGGTTCGGCTGGTTCGGCTTCAATGCGGGAAGCGCCCTTGAGGCGGGCGGCCTGAGCGCTCATGCCTTTGTCGTCACCAATACGGCGACAGCGGCGGCGGGTCTCACGTGGGCCCTTATCGAATGGAAGAGAGTCGGTGTCCCCACGGTGCTCGGTATCGTCACGGGCGCTCTGGCGGGGCTCGTCGCCATTACGCCCGCCTGCGGCTTCGTCAGCCCCCTTTCCGCCATCATCATCGGCGTCATGGCCAGCATTTTCTGCTTTATGGCCGTCACGGTAATGAAACCGTTCTTCCGTTACGACGATTCCCTGGACGTTTTCGGCGTTCACGGCGTGGGAGGGATCTGGGGCACTCTGGCCACGGGTCTTTTCGCCGATAAGGTCATCGGGGGCACGGACGGGCTCTTCTTCGGAAACGCGGCACAATTCGGGATACAAGTGCTCCTTCTCATTGTCTGTATCGCCTATGCCCTGCTTGTCACGTGGATTATCTACAAGGTCATCGATATCCTCGTCGGGATGCGCGTCACCAAAGAAGATGAACTCGTCGGGCTCGACCTGTCGCAGCATCACGAATCGGCATACACCGTTCTGGAATAGGAGAAAACGCCATGAAATATATCATCGCCGTCATACAACCGCACCGTCTCGAAGAGGTGCAACAGGAACTGGAAAACGTGGAAATCTACCTGATGACCGTTTCGAACGTCCTGGGACGGGGCCGTCAGAAGGGATTCACCGAAGTCTACCGAAGCGTCAAGGAGGTGGGGCTCCTCAAGAAGATCAAGATCGAGATCGCCCTGAACGAAGAGTTTGTGGAACCGGCCATCAGCGCCATCACGAAGGGCGCCTTCTCGGGTAATACCGGAGACGGGAAGATCTTTATCCTCGATCTGAAGGAAGTCGTCCGCATCAGCACGAGTGAACGGGGCAGTGTCGCCATCGGATAACACGGCGGGTTATCTCATACTCCATCATGCTTCCCCCTGAGGCGGGGCTGGTCCTCTGACCGTCTCCGCCTCCCCTCCTCTCGATCATTGTTTTGTCCATCATACAGGTATTGATGACTGTGAGTACCGAATAACCTTCTGAAGGGCTTATTGTCGCGGCGCGGCAGCGTATTGTGTCAACTGCACGTGATATCGCATTATATCTTGACTTTACACATTTTTATCTCTAGGAATCACACGAGAGACGTCGGGCAGCATATTCAGCAGGGAAATTCGTTCATCCCATATCGGGGATTTGAGAGGTGCCACACGAGAAGACGAGACGCCCCGCATAATTCACAGCGTCATACCCGCGCATGGCACGCCGTCTGGGGAGCTTTTTTCATTCTGAGCATTAATTACGGCGCGCGTTATTCATTCGGCGTCTTTGTCGAACCCATGTTCGCCGAATACGACTGGTCTCTTTCGACCATATCACTGGCGGCGACGATCAACCTCGTCCTCTATGCCCTCGGGGGCATCCTGACGGGCTGGCTCCTCGACCGCATGGTGCCGAAATGGATCGCCGTGGGCGGCACGCTTTTGACGGCTGCAGGGTTTCTCGCGGTGATATTTGTCTCGCAACCCTGGCATCTCTACGTCTGTTACGGGATTCTCTGCGGTCTCGGATCCGCGGGGATCGGCGTCGTCGTCTGCAGTTCCTATGTGGGGAAGTGGTTCGCCTCCGGGCGCGGTCTCGCCATCGGCATCGCCACCACAGGCATCGGTTTCGGCACAATGATCTTTCCGCCCCTGGCCGGGGCCATCGTCACGTACCTGACCTGGCGGGTGGGATTCCTTGTTTTCGGCGTCACCGTTCTCATCACCGGTCTTGTCGTTTCACACTTCGTCATGGGTTCGCCACATCCCGTCGATGATACATCGTCGCCGACCATTTCCCGTGATGACATACAATGTGATACGGCGGTACCAGCGCCGAATCTGTCCCTCTCCGTCCCTCTGATTCGGGACGGCCGGTTCTGGATCATCTCCGGCGCCTTCGCCGCCGCCATCCTCGTGGAAATGTCCGTCTATGTCCACCAGGTGGGCTTTGCCATCAGCGAAGGTATCTCTCCCGTGGCCGCGGCCTTCGCGCTGGGAATCATCGGTATCACCAGTATCGCGGGACGAATCGTCTTCGGATGGCTGAGCGACCGTTTCGCCGACCCCAAATACGCCGCCGCGGCCGGATTCGGTATCATGGCCGTCGGCGTTATCGTTCTCACGTTCTCCCACGATATGGCAACCTTTTATCTTTTCGCCATTGTCTTCGGCTTCGGGTACGGATCTCTCGCCCCCATGATGCCCCTCCTCGTGGCGGATCGCTTTGGCCGTTCCGTCCTGGGTACAACCTACGGTTTGGTAACTTTTATCGCCGTCGGTATCGGCGGAGCTCTGGGACCGGTGACGAGCGGCGTCATCGTCGACATGTTCGGGAGCTATCGTGCTGCCTGGCACGTCGATCTTCTCATGCTGATTGTCGCCGTTGCGCTCGTGGGCTTTCTCGGTGGGCGGCGCGTGTCTGTAAATAATAATTAGCGCCGCCCTGCGGTAGACGGCGCATGTTACGAATTACTCCGTACGTGAATCATTATCGCCGCTCGCGATTCGATTCATGGGCGTAGGTTACGGATGCTCATCCTACTTATATGTAGGAATAAAGATGATGTGCCGGACTGATAAAAGCAGATACTACATTGACGTAAAATTTTCATCTCTTTGTTATTACTATAATAATATTCTGAGCCCTGGTTTATATGTGTATATTGACAATCGGGCATGCTATTTGCCTATCACGTTTGCGTATGTCGCTGCTACCGTTCTCGCGGCGGCGTGGCAGTGACCATTACTGTGTCACACATCGCATACAAGGAGAACCATGACTATGAGTGGTAACAAAGCACGATTACAGGCCGTCTCGGAGCTGTCGCAAACGAACAAACTGGAAACGACCTTTGACTTCATCGGCGATTCCGCCCAGGAGTTGTTCGGGTCCAATGTCTTCAGTCTTCGGGTCATGAAAGAGCGCCTCCCGAAGGATGCCTTCCGGTCCCTCAAGAAAACCATCGAAACGGGGACGCCCCTGGACGAAAACATTGCCGACGTCGTGGCCGCCGCGATGAAAGACTGGGCCATTTCCAAGGGTGCAACGCACTTTACCCACGTCTTCTTCCCGCTCACCGGCCTGACGGCGGAGAAACACGATTCCTTTCTCACCCCGGACGGTGAGGGCGGCGCCCTGACGGAGTTCGAGGGGAAGACACTCATCAAGGGCGAGCCCGACGCGTCGAGCTTCCCCAGCGGCGGCATCCGGACCACCTTTGAAGCACGGGGATATACGGCATGGGACGTCACCAGCCCCGCCTACATCATGGAGAATCACAACGGTTCGACGCTCTGCATCCCCACGGCCTTCATCTCCTGGACGGGAGAGGCCCTCGACAAGAAGACGCCTCTTCTCAGGTCCATGCAGGCGCTGGACAAGCAGGCGAAACGGATCCTGGCGCTCTTCCGTCACGAGGAAATCGCCACGGTGCGCATGACCGTGGGATGTGAGCAGGAATATTTCCTCATCGACAAGAAATTCTACACGAACCGCCCTGACATCATGCTCGCCGGCCGCACTCTCTTTGGCGCGCCCCCGGCGAAGGGACAGGAATTCGACGATCACTATTTCGGTTCCATCAACGAGCGTGTCCAGGGATTCATGATGGAGGTCGATCACGAGCTGTTCAAGCTGGGCATCCCCGCCCGGACGCGCCACAACGAGGTCGCCCCCGGCCAGTTCGAGCTGGCCCCGTACCATGAAACGTGCAACCTCGCCGCGGATCACCAGCAGCTGACGATGACCACCCTGAAAAAGGTGGCCGAGCGAAACGGCTTCGCCTGTCTGCTCCACGAGAAGCCCTTTGCCGGCATCAACGGGTCCGGGAAACACATGAATTTCTCCATCGGAAACTCAACGCAGGGCAACCTCCTCGATCCGGGCACCACGCCCCACGAGAACGCACAGTTTCTCATATTCTGCGCCGCCGTGATCCGCGCGGTCCACTGCCACGCTCCCCTGCTCCGCGCCGTCGTGGCAAGCGCCGCTAACGACCATCGTCTCGGCGCCAACGAGGCACCGCCGGCGATCCTGTCCATCTACCTTGGTGACGAGCTGACGAAAGTCTTCGAGCGGATACAGAAGGACGAAAAATCGTCTTCACAGGGAAACGGTCACATTCACATCGGCGTCGACACTCTTCCCGTACTGCCGAAAGACTCCGGCGACAGAAACCGCACAAGCCCCTTCGCCTTTACGGGAAACCGTTTCGAGTTCCGCGCCGTCGGTGCCAACCAGTCTGTGGGCGACCCCATCACCGTAATGAACACGATCATCGCCGACTCCCTTGACGACATCGCGGCCAAGCTGGAAAAGGCCGACCCGGCGAAACTCAATACTGCAATACAGCACGTGTTAAAGGAAATCCTGGCAGAACACGGCGCAATCATTTTCAACGGAGACGGTTATACGGAGGCATGGCAGGAAGAAGCGGCCAGACGGGGGCTCCCCAACCTGAAGACGACGGTAGATGCGCTCCCTGCCATCACTGAAGACGAGGTCATCAAAATCTTCGGAAAACACAAGGTCCTCTCGCCCGTGGAATTGGAGAGCCGGGAGGAGGTTTACTTCGAGCAGTATTGCCTGTCACTCATGGTGGAGGCCAATCTTACCGTCAAGATGGCCAAGACGATGCTCTTCCCCGCGTCGATAAGATACCAGGGTGAACTGGCGAAGACCTGCTCTCATTTGAAGACTCTCGGATACGACTTCGATGCCAGTACCCTGGCCACGGTGACGGCTCTCATCAGGAAGCTGGAAGACAGCGTAACCGAGCTGGAGGACGTCATCGCCAAGAAGGACACATCGTCGATATCGGCCACGGCACGCTATCTGTGCGACACAATGATACCGGCGATGCGGACGGTCCGGGAACACGCGGACAAACTCGAAGAAATCGTCGCCGACGATCTCTGGCCGTTACCGAGTTATCAGGAAATGCTCTTTATCAAGTAACATTGTTCTATTCACTGCGAAAAGATGCGAAAAAGCGGTTGCCTACGAACCGTATGCCACGAGATAGAATCACCTGTTATGACGCGGGGCGACACGTCACAGAAAGAAAGGGGCACGACAGCACACATCTGTCGTGCCCCTTTTTATGTTGTAGTATATTCTATTTACTGACCCAGCGGCCGGTTATCCAGACACCCGCGGCGTTAAGATGCCCGTTCACCCAGGAAAAGCCGACCTTCACCTCGGGCCGCCAGTAACCGTCGACCCATACCGAACCATCCCAGTAGCCGGGCACCCAGGCGTGTCCAGCTTTCGGCGCATCCGGCACCCAGTGACCGGGGATCCAGCGATCTCCTTCCCAGTGACCGTCTTTCCAGTGACAACCCGGTTTTGCCGGCGGCCGCCAGTGACCCCCGACGAGCACGCCTGTGTGGAGTTTGTACCGCGGCACCCACAGATGGCTTTTCGCCGGGCGCGGCGGTTTTGCCGGGACATGAACGATGACCGGCTTTTTCACCACCACCGGCCTGGGCCGCGGATGCGGGCGAAGCGGCGGTTTTGCGATGGTGTATCCCGTGAAACCGAAAATCACCAGTGTCACGACGGATACCGTCATGAAGTTTCTTACTACCAACCTCATACATGCACCTCCTTCACAATGGTTACAGTCCCGTATCAAACTCAAGGAGTTCACCCTGTTTAATCTCGATCTCCTCCCCCACGGGGAGAGGTTCATCCATGCCCTTCAGTGTCATCACAAGATCGTACGTCCCTGTGGGGACGGCAAAGACCCGCCAGAGCGGTTCCTGGTTGTCCCAGCGGCGCTCTACGTCGATAATCGGCGTTTCCCCGCCGACTGGCAACAGAGCCCACGCCTGAACGGATGTTTCCGCGGGCTTCATGAGTTTTATACCGGCATCGATGGTGACATAGGCCGTTTCCCCCGCCTTGACCGCCAGTGCGTCAACGAGTGTCGTCGGTGCCTTGCTGCGGCAATATGTGAGACTGACCGTATAGGTGCCGGGAATGACGGGCTTCGATTTGAAAATATAGTAATCGTTATCCCCGCTTTCCAGTGTAATCGAGGGGGTTCCCGTCTCCTTCTCTTCTACGGTAATGGACTCGACTGGCATGGATTTCAGGTCATCGGCAACGTTGAATGCGATAGTCCCGAGGGCGCATTCCGCAACTTCTCCGCCGACGACGGTCCATGTCCCGAAAGGGACGTCCGTGTTCGGCCTGTAGTTCGTATTGGCAAAGCCGGCGACGATCTGGTAATCACCGGCAAGCAAGGGCTGCGCGGAGTCATTCTTCGGGTTCTCAACGGTTTTGACAACTTTGCCGTCACTCGCCCGGATAATCGTGAAAGCACCGATGCTCTTCCCTTCACCGGGGAAAGTAATACGCAGTTTGCCGAGACGGGACACCTTTTTCTTCGTGGTGACCTTCGCCTTCTCCACCTTTTCTTCCACTTCCTGCGTCACCGTCGTCAGCGCCGCGAGCAATGAATCGGCATCCTCAGCGCCGAAGTAGCTTCCACCCGCCACATCGGAGAGACACTGGAGCTGTTCCTTCTGTTCGGCGGTGACGTCGAATCCGACGACGTGAAGGATGAAGTGTATACCCGATGCCTTCAACGCCTTCACGACGCCGCAGGGATCGTCGTGACAGGTTTCCTCCCCGTCGCTGACGAGTATGATCGTCGTTTCCGCCTCGTTACCCTTCAGTTTCTCCGCAACCATGGTAATGGAATCGGCGATGGGCGTCATCCCCTTCGGATTGATGGCATTCACCGTATCGACCAGTCCCTGCCGGTCGTCGCTGCCCGGTTCGACGACGACCTCGATGTCGGCACAGTCACCCTTTTTCCGGTGGCCATAGACGGTAAGACCCACCTTCACTTCTTTCGGAAGAGACGGCACGATTTTACCCATGACCTCACGGGCAATCTCGATTTTCGTCGTGTCGTTGACACGCCCCCACATACTTCCCGACGCGTCGAGTACGAACATCACCTCGGGATACGCCGCCGCCGAGGCGGACGGTATAATACCGAACACCAGAAGCGCCGCTACGACACATACCAGACTGAATATCTTCCGCATTGATTTCCTCCTTATGATTACTGCCCATGCAGTACCGACTCTCAGCATCCGGGCATCGCCAATACACTGTTTACAGGCCGACACTGTGATGATAAATAATACAATGATGTATCGGCAGTGAAAATAAGAAACTTGAGACAAGAAACGGCATGGTGATTGATAAAAGGAGATGCCATGATCGGGGCGATCGCCGGCGATATTATCGGATCCGTCTACGAGGGTGCACCAATCAAAACAAAAGACTTTCCCCTCTTTCACCCCCGGTGCCGGTTCACTGATGACTCCGTCCTCACCGTCGCCGTGGCGGATGCCATCCTCACTGACTGTGATTATGGAGACGCCGTCAGGGAATTCGGCCGTCGTCATCCCCATGCGGGCTACGGCGGGACCTTCACACACTGGCTCTTCTCTGACGACCCGCAGCCCTACAACAGCTGGGGCAATGGATCCGCCATGCGCGTCAGTCCCGTCGGCTTTGCCTTTCAGACGGAGAAAAAGGTCCTCGACGAAGCGGCGAAAACGGCCGCCATCTCTCACAACCACCCGGAAGGGATAAAGGGCGCCCAGGCGACGGCCCTTGCCGTTTTCCTCGCCCGAGAGGGCCACGACAAAGAGTCCATCAGAAGGCGGATCGCCGCGCTTTTCAACTACGATCTCGATCGGACCGTCGATGACATCCGCCCCGACTATTCCTTTGATGTGTCCTGCCAGGGCACCGTGCCGGAGGCGATCATCGCCTTTCTCGATTCAACGTCGTATGAAGACGCCGTCAGAAACGCTGTCTCCCTCGGCGGCGACAGCGACACCCTCGCCTGCATCACCGGCGGCATCGCCGAGGCCTTCTACGGCGATGTCCCCGCTCCGATACAGACACGGGTCCGGGAAATCGTGACTTCCGACTTGCTCGCCGTCATCGATGAGTTCTGCAGGATCTACGGTCGGCACTAGCAAGCTTTGCCAGCGTTATGCCAATGCAATCGATATGAAACGAAACCCTATAGCTCCCATCTAATAAAGTCTCACACATTCTTGGAAAGTATGATATGGTCCACGCTGACTGAAAATCCCATACGATTATTCATAAAAGAGGAAGTTGACGAATGATTCACATCCTGTCGAGAGCCGTCCAAACCGCGAAGATCCTGTTTACACGGAAAATACGCTCTCATGAATCACCACAATCACGGCATGTCGCGCCGCAACCAATCGAACAGGAAATCGAAGAAGCACGAAGAGGCCCCATGACATTCCAGGAACTGGGCCTTTCATCGAAAAGCCTCGCCGCCGTGGAGAAAATGGGATACGGTGAAATGACTCCCATTCAGGAAGCAACCTATCCCATCATCATGGCAGGACGCGATCTCTGCGCTCTTGCCGAAACGGGTTCCGGGAAAACGGCCGCCTGCGCCATTCCCCTGGTACAGTCAATCGATACGGCGGAAAATGCCATCCAGGGACTCATCATCGTTCCCACACGGGAACTCGCCATCCAGTACGTGGAAGAGATTGACAAGATCGGCGCGGATATCGGTGTCGTCGCCTTTGCGGCCTTCGGGGGTTTCAGTAAGGATATACAGGTTGCCAAAATCAAGCACAAGGTGCACGTACTCGTCGCCACACCGGGGCGCCTCATCGATCTCCTCTACGACGGTGTGGTGCGTCTCTCACAGGTGCGGTGCGTTGTTCTCGACGAAGCGGACCAACTCCTCATGGAAGGATTCCTTGAGGATATTGAGCTCATCATGTCCTGCATTCTCCACGAACACCAGACACTGCTCTTCGCCGCCACCATGGACGACGAGGTTACCGCGCTGACGAAGAAATATCTCCGGGATCCCGAACATATCACGCTCCTGACGGAGAGGGCAGTGCCCGCCAGCATCGATCATTACTTCAGCTACATCCATCCGAAACAAAAAGAAGCAGAGCTTATCTCCTATCTCACACGGGAAAAGGTCAACCAGGCAATCATCTTCTGCAATGCCCGCCACAAGGTGGACCGGCTCTTCCGGGATATGAAGAAGACATTCAAAGACATCGAATACATCCACGCGGGTCTCAGCCAGAACAAACGGTCGTCTCTCTTCCGGCAGTTCAAATCGATGAAGGTCCGGTATCTCATCGCCACGGATGTGGCCGGGCGTGGGCTGGATTTCACCCACGTCTCTCACGTCATCAATTGGGACCTGCCCTTCGACACGAGTCAGTATACCCACCGTACCGGGCGTTCCGGGCGCATGGGCCGCAAGGGCACGGCTTTGACCTTCGTCAGCAAGAGCGATCTCCCCAAGATCCGGGAACTCTTTCGGAAGAAGGAATTCACTCCTCACTGGATCGGGCGAAGTCCTCTGGAGGACACCGGTAGTCCCCATGGCAAGCAGACGCCGAAAAAGACGGGCGGTTCGCGGCGCTACCGCGGCAGGAAGCGCTCAAAGCCACCGGGAAAATCGTCGAAACCCTCATCCTGACACTGTGTTCTCAATAGTCCCTCACCGAACCGCAAGAGGCGTAGTATGCACCCACTGTTCAAGCCACCGGTCTCGACGCAATCATTTATAATAAGTCGTTATTCTGCTGCTTTGTAAACATGCACATCCTGCTGTGGGAATGGAATGGCGATCCCCTCGGCATCAAAGCGTTTTTTGATCTTTTCTTGAATTTCAAAAAACACATCCCAGTACTCCGTCGTTTTAACCCATGGCCTGACGGCAAAGTTTACGCTGCTGTCCGCAAGCTCCAGCACGGCAATTGTCGGAGCGGGATCGTCTAGTATGCGGTTGTCTTCAGATAATATGTCCGTCAGAACCCTTCGTACCTTGTCCAGATCGTCATTGTAGCTGACACCTGCGACGATGTCCATTCTTCGTTGATCCTTGGCTGTGTAATTAATGATATTGTCACCGGTTACCTTCGCGTTCGGTACAATCACTTTTTTATTATCCGGCGATTTCAGCTCAGTCGTAAATATGCCGATTTCTTCAACAACGCCCGATGTTCCTCCGGCCTCAATGTAGTCTCCCAGTTTGAATGGCTTGAAGATTATCAGCAGGATTCCAGCAGCAAAATTTGCCAAAGACCCTTGGAGAGCAAGACCGACGGCAAGACCGGCGGCGGCAAGCACGGCCACAAACGATGCCGTCTGCACACCCAGCTTCCCCAATGCGGCAATGATAACGAAAGTCATAACGGCTATGTACGTCAGCTTCGTCAGGAAAGCCGCGAGGGTCTCATCAGCACGACCTTTTTTAAGTATCCGCTTTACTACCGACCGTAAGCCAATGGCGACGAAGCGTCCGATAATATAAATCGCTACGGCGGCAATAATCTTCAGTCCATACAGCGTTATCAATTCCTGTACTCTCAAGGCAATCTGTTCCACATTGCACCTCCTTTTACTGCTTTGTTGTTATTCACATGCACTTACAATCTTGCAGTTAAATGTCGGATAATGCGTAATGATCTCCTTCGCTCATATGGATTTTCGAGTTCTGATTTATGAGAGCTCCTTCCGTCTTTTCATGTCATCTCTCAGATTAGCCCGAGGTTATATTAATTTTTTCTCGACTTTTTTGCACCGGCAGAGAACTGAATACACGCAGAATGTCACAACGTAAAAAAGCCCCCATTTTTCCTAAACGGGGGCTTCATCATCCTTTTCATGGGACACTCCGCATGGAGAATATTTAAAAGTTACGCTCCGTGTAAATGCTGCTCCAACTTAAAGTACTGAATTGATATCTAGCATAGTTGAGACCGGGTAACAAGGAATTTGCCCAAGAACCACCCGGGAATCGATACACACTTACGGAAACAATTGAATACCCGTATGTATTCCCCTGAAATGCGTGCCGCGGCTTCCAGCTTCATCACCGGTGGCTCGGCATACTGGCGCTTCTTCCTGGTGCCTGGCCCCTGCTTATTGACCGACCTCCCGTCATTCCAGGTTTTAGCTCTCTCGATTCCGATGACGGGGATCTACCCAACGCGCGTGACGCATTATTGTTTCTCTCCATTGCCGATGTCTGATTCTTGCCTGGTGACGGATTTCGCCCTACCCCGGGTTGCTGAACCTTCTCTTCTGTCTGTTGAGACGTGCCCCAGAAACGTGACGGATTGTCATCCTTTTCTGCTGCCGGTGCACGACTTGCGCCTATCGGTCGTTGCTCCACCGTTCCAGATCTCGAATTCCCTTGGTCCGATTTATATGGTGTTCCTAATGAGCGCGTGGGAGAACTTTCCCTCTGGACGGGTGCGGCATCAGGTGCCGACCCGGGCAGCGTGTGCCGAGCGAGGGGGAGATTTTCGTGATCCGCGGCTTCATTCGACCTGTCCATAGGGGTGGACCGTGACAGCGCATCTCTGCTCGACCCCGGTTTTTGTGAAGGCCCTGCCTCCGGAGTGTTCTGCCGCAGGGTTTCACGAATCTGACCTTTTTTCTCTTGTGCGCGGATCGCTTTGCCGCTTCGAGAGGCCCCCTCTTGCTCTTTTTCACCCGAAGACGTAAAGCGATGAGAACGGATATTGGTTTCATCGCCTCTGTCGAGCGGCTTGACAGCAGACCGCCACACCTCCCCTGATGTTTTACCTGCGCTATCAGGTCCCTTCCGGTGATCGAAGCTCCGGATCGGTCGCGGTCCTTTCATATCCCGACGCTCCAGGAACCGTGTCTTCACACGGGCTTCCCATGCGCGGTCGTGCCGATGTTTCCACCGTTTATGGACATAGATAGGATCATAGAAAACATGCCTGGCATGCACTGAAAACCATGGATAAATCCCTCGCTTGTAATACCTGGTCGCGTAATAGTCCCCGAAATAATAATGACAGTAACGGGGTCTCAGGAAGAGGGCGTCATCGAAGATGCCGAGGTCAATCACAAAGCCGGGCGAGAAGGCGAACGATAACCCGAGGTGAATCCGCGGGAAAAATACCGGTGCGAACAGGACGCCGCGAAGACCGATGGTATAGTCCCAGTAGCCTCCGACGGAGATATATCCCCGCGGTGTCCAGTTATAATGGGAAGGCACCCATATCCAGTCCGGATCCGTAACGGCCCAATAGCCGGGCCGCCAGGCATATCGTCCATGGTGCCACACCCAGCAGCCGGGTATCCAGGTATATTCCTCTGACGGTGCATTCCGGTTGGGACCGGTTTCAAGAGACTCAGGCGGTTCGGGCAGGAATTCCGCCTTCTTCTCCTCCACCCCGCCCCAGTATCCGGAAACCCATTGATATCCGTTTTCCACGCGGAGCCAGTAACCGGGAACCCACTTTCGGCCCGGCGGCGGGACTCTCCAGACCCCGCTGATCCATATGTATTCCTCCCGTTCATCGTCCCAGGCCCAGTAACCGGTAATCCACTGGACATTTCCGTCAGGCTTCTGCTCCGGTGGAATCTCCTCTATCAGATCCGGCGGTGCCGTGAGGACCACGATCCCGGCCTCGGGCGTCAATGTCACGGCCTCAGCGAATGCCTCATGGATGGGTCCCGAAGCAAGCACTTGGAAGTCTTCCTCGGGCGTTTCCGCGGCCCTCGCGGCGTTGACCGCCGGGTCCGGGCCGAATCCCATCCCCACTGTCGTTAGTACCATCACCATGGCATAATACGTGATAATTCTCATCATGGCCGTGGCTCCTTTCTCTTGTTTTCATCACCACCGCAATCTCGTCACTCCGGTATTGGTGATTCACGAGAACGCGTTCCAACTCCAGCCACGCGTCAATTATAGCCCGGCGTCACCGGCAAAAACAACTACAACATTATGTGATTTTAAAGGAGAAAATGTGAAGGCGTGGCGGGAGTCCGCATCACGTCTGATGCTTAGCGCCCACGGTCGAAGGCACGACCGACAACAGAGCCGCCGCTGAGGCAATCAAATAGGCACAGGCACCCACGAGCAGCGCCTCCCGGAAACCGTACCGTATGGCAATCAAAAGCGCCGCCGAGGAGCCGGCCACGGAACTGATTCCGTTGATACCCCACATCCACGGTATGACGTTCTGCTCCCCGCCTTCCTTCAACAGGCGAACGGCCAGGGGAAACATAAATCCCAGGAGAAAACCAAGTCCCAAGAGGAGTAGCGCAGACAGGCCGAGGCGGATCATCAGGCTCATCCCCAGGAAGAGCTGGAAAACCGTCTCCAAAGACAGGCAGTAAACACCGATGAGGGCGGCGACGGCGAACCCCATCACCGCGACGGCGACGCGACATTGCCGGGTCCGCCACAGTGAACTGGACCATGACCCGGCGCCCGAACCCACGAGAAGGGAAAAGAGTATGACGGCAATACTGACGGTGGGATGGCCGAGAAACAGACCGAACAACTGGATGAGGGGGATCTCCACGAGCATGAAACCCATCCCCAGCATCATGAAGACAACAATACCGATGAGAACCGTTCGCTGAGTCCCGCCAACCCTTTTTTTTCTTCCCCGGGAAAGGAGCGGGAGACCGCTGACGACAACCAGGAGAATGAACGCAGTTACCGTCACGGTAACGACGGCACGGGGCAACCCGACATCGTACTTGAAGAAGAAGGGATTATCGTCTGATACGGGGCTGACGTCATATCCCATTTCCTTGACCTGATCCGCGACCGCCGTGAAGGAATACGTCCCCTCCGCAATCCCGGCAAGCATCCTGTTGATAAAGCCCGTCGCGCCGCCGAGAGGAAAAAACGATGACGAGAGATCGTATCCCTTTTCCCCCGCCGCCCGGTACATCGCATACGCCCTGTCGCAGTCGAAGGGTTTCTTCTTCAGGATAAAGACGGGATATTCACCATCTCCCAGAACGGCGATATGTTTCATCACATCCGCCTCCGAGACTCGGGAATCGGAAAGCGCCGTGAGTGCAAGTCCCAGCAGACGGGTCACCTCGATCTGCCCGTGCGTGACCACGATGAAAGCACCCTCCGCCGTCAGGTGTTCATAGTATTCCCTCAGAGAATCCGTCGTTAAGAGGAAATTTTCTGTTAACGCGTAGCCTTCCCGGCTCCGGCTTGTGTTCGTCGCGGGCAGGCTCATGAACAGTATGTCGTACAGCCTTTCATGACGTTTGAGGAAACTCCGTCCCTCTTCAATAATAATCTCGACCGAGGGAAGCGTCGTGTAAATCCCCCCGTTGTAATCGCTGTAATCCCTGACGATATCGACAAATCCTTTGTTTACCTCCACAGCCGTGATGTGCTTTACGCCCGCCATCTCGCCGATGAGAATGTCCCGCCCGCCGCCGGGGCCGATGACAAGCATGCTGTCCTTTTCACCGTCCTCAAGAAAGGGAAAGGGGAAATAGCCCGGGAATGCATCCCGAATTTCGGACAGTGCCGGCTGGCTTCGTGTCACGTCTCCGTCGAATCGATACATGGGCGTTCCCGCCGTTCCATCGATATAGATATCCATCCGCTCCGGGTGTTTCCCATAGGCCACGACATCTATGCGCCCGAAGGCAGTCCATCGCGTGTCCTCGATATGCCCGGAGACGGCACCATAGAGCGCCTGATGGATTTCCTTCTCCTGGTTCACGCCGACGGGTATGGAAAGTGTCATCGTGCCCGTCATGCTCAGTATAAAGATGACGGCACACACAATCACGCACGCGGCGGGAAGCGCGTACCACTGCATCATGGCGGAATATTTATTCACTTTATCGTTCATGACGGACATAATATCGAGCATGCGCGGCAAAGAACACCGCGGACGCCGATGCAAAGACGGCCGCGAGGAAGGCGGCGGTGATACTGCTCATAAGGGAAAGCGCGATGACGACTAAACAACATCCCAGCCCCGCGCCGAGAAGATCGGCACCGTAGAGCGCTGAAACGTACCCTGAATATCGGTGGAAAGCATCCGACAGGAGACAACCGGCCGAAAAGAAGGGAACAAAGAGCAAAACGGCGTAGATGAGAAGCTTTTCCCTTACGGCATCTATCGTGCCGATCTCAACAACGAGTACGGCGGAGATAACCATCGTCACGGCGACGACCACGGACCACCAGGACAGCACCTTCGGACCGAGAGAACGATAGTACGCATTCGACGCCAGCCGCTGAACGGCAACACCGCCGCTTCCCAGGCCCAGCAGTGTCAGGGACACCACCGCAAATACGTAATGATAGGAAATCACGATCGAAAGAAGACGGGTCAAGGTGATTTCGAATGTCAGGACAGACAGGGACAGCAAGAATATGCCGACCGTGAGACAGGTCATCGTGTTGTGCTCCTCACCCCGTTTTGTCATGGGCCTCGCCGTCACTCGTCTCCGCACGGGTATTCACAATGAAACGTCCTGCCGCCTTTTCGACGGCAGGACGTTTTCTACGACCTGCTAAAAAGGAAGATTATATCATTTACCATGCCTTGTGGTAGATCTCAATAACCTCTTCCACTGTGGGAACGACGGGATTATTCCCGGGACTGCCCGAGGCGATACCGTCGTTTGCCATCTTCTCCACTTTTTCATCAAATGCGGCCAGGTCGACTTTCACCACATCGCCGAGGCGGGGTACTTTCAGGTCTTTGTTGAGTTTCTTCAAGCCCTCAACCAGTGCCGTGCATGCCGCGTCGTCAGAATCGCTGTCCGAGGCATATCCCATCGTCCTGGCTACGGTGGCGTATCGTTCCGGCGCGCCGGAGACGGAAAATTCCGTCGCGTCGGGGAACAGAACGGCATTGGAAAGACCGTGGGGCACGTGGTAGAGTGCGCCGATGGGCCGGCTCATGCCGTGGACGAGACAGACACTGCTGTTCGGGAAGGCGATACCCGCCTGCAGGGAGGCCAGCATCATGCCCTCTCTCGCCTCTGCGTTCTTCGGTTCCTTGAATGCCTTGAGCAGGTGCTGCGAAACCAGCTTAATGGCCGACAATGCAAAGGGATCCGTCATGGGATTCGCCTTCTTGGATACGTACGCCTCAACGGCGTGAACGAGCGTATCAACGCCCACATTGGCCGTCAGGGACGGGGGGCAGCTCATGGTGAGTTCGTAATCGACGAGAGCAACGTCTGCCATGATGTTCAGATCCAGCATCATCATCTTGACGTCTCTTTCCGTGTCGCCGATGACGACCACTTTCGTCACCTCGGCGCCCGTTCCCGCCGTCGTGGGAATCACAATGACAGGCACACCCTTGTTGGGCACCTTGTGAAGTCCCGCATACTGGCTCAAGGGCTCTTCATTTGCCGTCAGGACAGAAATCATCTTCGCGCAATCCATGGGGCTTCCGCCGCCGAGACCGACAACGGCCTGGCAGTTGGCCTTTTTGAAGGCGGCCAGACCCTCACGCACATTGGTATCCGTGGGATCAGGATTAACGCCGGAGAACAGTTCCACTTCCACGCCTTCTTTTGTGATCGCATCGCTGACCTTTCCGGCAAGGCCGCAATCAACCATGAATGCATCCGTTACCAAGAGGACCTTGGTTGCTTTTAATCTCTTTGCCTGGATCCCGGCTTCGGCGCTGGCACCGCCACCGACGATTATTGTTGAAGGTACGTTAAACATTGTTGCCATAGGTTTTTACCTCCTTATGTTTAAATCGAAATATGTGAATCACCTGGGTGAATAAGATACTATAGCAGGCCGAGTTCCGCGAGCTTTTCATCAGTCGGCAGCCCGTCTTTATTCCACCCCCTCAGTTCATAATACTCATCGAGCATCTTATCGAGGATTTCCCTGGATACGAACAGTCCCTTTGCGGGACCGTCGGGAATCGGCTCGTTCATCACGCGGTAGGGCAGGACATCGTCCTTTCTGCGTACCCCTCGTTTCGTATTGATGAGCCGCTCCAGATTGTAGATGCGCTCCCCGATTTTTTTCAGATCGTCGGCGTTCATGTTCCATCCCGTAATGTAATTGAGGAATACCGCCATGTCTTCGCTGACGGCCGGCGGTTTCATCATGCCCTCTTCAATAAACCGGCAGACAACCAGCGAGTCCCCGAGACAGGTAAAGTAATTGCTGTCCACACAGTACTCGGGAATCGTTTCAAAACCCAGATTGGGATCAGCATGTGTCGCATAGTTCGGCCGCGCGTCGTGGTGACTGCCACCTCGCGTTGATGTCGAGTACGCGAGTCCCATGCCCCGCAATCCCCGGGCCGAGTGACCGGCAATTTCCAGCCCCTGCACCTCGTATAAATATTTGTACGCGTCACCGCCGAAATGGTTTGCGATACCGCGGGATCCCATGGCGAGATAGGCGCCGATGCCTTCCCGCTTTACCGTTTTCTTGATGAGATCCGCCATGGCATCACCGTTATCGAACTTCACTGTTCCGCCCAGATCCGCTTCAGTGAGAATGCCCCGTTCCATGCATTCCGCGACAAAGGACAATGTTACGCCCATGGAGATCGTATCGATACCCAAATCATCGCAGAGATAATTTCCGATAAAAATGGAAACGACATCGGCATTATCGTTCATGGAACCCATGGCATAGAGCGTCTCGTATTCGGGCATCTTGACGCTTTTGCCTTTGAACTCGCCCTTGTCGATCTTCACGTTCTTACCGCAGGCGAGGACACATCCATGACAGGCAATGTCATTGTCTTTATACTTCTCGAGGAAGAAATCGCCGGATATATCCTGCCACCGGTCGAATGTCTCCTGCTGATTGTTTCTCGTCCCAAGAATTCCCTTGGCATTGATCATGTTGGGAAGCGCCGAGGTTCCCACCTTGGTCATGCCGCCTTTATTCTGTTTGAGTTCCGGCAGCTTCTCCTTCAGAAAGGCCTTTAGTCCGCCCGCATCATACAGTTCCGCCTTCTGGTTTCCCCGGGCGACAACGGCCTTCAGTTTTTTCGATCCCCACACGGCACCGATACCGCCTCTCCCGGCCAGTCCGGGCCGTCTCCCGCCGCTGCAGACGTTGGCAAAGACAATCTGATTTTCACCGCCGGGACCGATCGACATGGCGACGGCACCTTTCCCGCTCTTTTTCTCAAGAATTTCGTTGGTCTCTTCTGTGCCCTTTCCCCAGACATCCGAGGCATCTTCGATAGATATGCCTTCATCCGTAACCGACACATAAACAGGCTTATCCGACGCGCCGGTGACATAAACCGCCTCGTACCCGCTCCGCTTCAGGGCCATCCCGAAATCTCCACCATAATTACTGTCGGCGAATAACCCCGTCTGGGGTGACATGGAACCGAGATGCCCCCGGCTCGTTCCCCATATAGCGGAGTCCGTCATGGGACCGACGGCAATCGCCACGCCGTTATCCGGACTCAGGGGGTCCGCGTCAAGGGGCACGTTATCATATATCAATTTCGCCACGAAACCGTTTCCGCCGAGGTATTTCCGGGCAAATTCCTCGTCGAAGGACTCCGTCACGATTGAACCGGTCGTCAAATCAATCTTGACTATTTTTCCACAATAACCGTACATCGCTTTCACTCCTTTTTTATTCTGCACGTTAATTTCTAACGCGCCAACTCCCTGTTGCATGCGACAGGGTTAGCAAGCGAACATAACTAACCCCTTACCTCGCGGATGCAGGTTCCCCGTCATTAGAAGCGGGGCATCTTCAATAATGCACACTGATCGAATGTGATATTCTCTTAATTAATACCATACATTCTGCTAAGAATCACATGTTCAGTCATCCAACCGCTTGCAGGTGGGAAACGCAGCGTCATGAAACTGACTCCGCGTTTCCCCATTGAGATGATTACCCTGCTCCGTAAATTGACCATCCCACAACAACCAGCATTCCATTATGTTTATCACGTAATAGTATCGTTTCTCCCTTACGTGTCATTTCCTCTGTCATTTAATCAGACTCGGCAAATAGGTAGCCGTCCAGGGCACGAAAATGCAGACGAGAAGTCCGATAATCTGCAGGAATACGAAGGGGATGATTGCCTTATAAATATCGAGCAATGTGATATTCATCCATTTTTCCGTTGTTCCGTTTAGATAGAACAGAGCGTATCCAAAGGGCGGCGTGATGAACGACATCTGAAGATTCACGGCGACAATGACGATAAACCACAAGGGATCGAAACCGAGCGTTTTCGCCAGAGGCACAAATATGGGAAAGGTGATGTAGATAATGCCTATCCAGTCGATCATGAAACCGAGGATAAACACGATGATCATCATAACGGCAAATATTCCCCAGCGGCCCATGAAATCAAAGGCCATGAGAAGATCCGTCACCACATCCCCGCCGCCGAGGCCGATAAACACGCCCGTGAAGCAGGTCGCTCCGATGATGACCGCCATAACCATACAACTGCTCTTAAAGGAACTCAGGCAACACTCGCCGAACGCCTTCCATGAAAACTTTCCATAAACCACCATCATGACGAAGGCCAGGAACGCACCGACACCGGCACCTTCACTAGGCGTACAAATGCCGGCCCAGATGGAACCCAGCACACCGATAATCAAGATGATGGGCGGGAACAGGTTGACCAGAAGCATACGGGCTTTCTGTGCCGAAGTGACCGCCTGACGTTCTTCCAGCGTCAGGGGCGGACCCTTTTCGGGATGTCGCCAGCAGACGATAACCACGTAGAGAAAGAAAATGAGCCCCAGAATCACCCCGGGAATGAGACCGCCGGCAAACAGTTTTCCAACGGAGATACCCGATCTGTCCGCCATCATGACGAGCATGATGCTCGGAGGGATAATGATGCCCAGTGAACCCCCCGTCGCAATGACGCCGGTGGCTATGCTTCTGTCGTAGTTGCGCTTCATCATGACCGGCAGTGACATGAGGGACATGCTCACAACGGTGGCACCCATGATACCGGTACACGCGGCAAAGACGACGCAGAGAACGACGACGGCCAGCGCGATACCACCGGGAACCGGTCCGAAGACATACATCATGGCAGTGAACAGGTCTTCCGCGATTCCTGACTTTTCCAGGAAGCTTGCCATGAGAATAAAGAGTGGTATCGCTATGAGCAGGTAGTTCGTCACCGACGTATAGGCCCTGTTGACAAGAAGATGCAACGACGCGGGCCCCCATCCCAAGATACCGAAAACAACGGCCAAACCTCCCAGAACAAATGCCATGGGAGCACCAAGCATGAGGCCGATAAAGATTCCGGCAAACATAAGAATAACGACTATTTCCGGTGATAATTCGATCATATGTGTACTCCTTTTGCGAGGAAATAGACTTCTCTGACCGTGTGTGAAAGATTTTGTATAAAGAGCAGAAATCCGCCGACAGGTATGGCCAGTTTTGAGGGCCACACCGGCGCATTGAACGCGCTCGCAGATTTTTCAAATATCACAACGGAATCGTAGAAAAAGAACGATCCATAGACGATCAGAACAAAGCTGAAGAGCCCTGTAAAAAATACGAAACTGATGATCGTACAGATCGCCTTTGTTTTATCGGAAAAGTGTATATAGAGAATATCAACCGATGCATGTCCCTTATAGAGCTCCGTATAGCCCATTGCCAGCATACAAACTGCCGCGGCAAGGTACATCGTGCTCTCCAATGTCCATATTGTCGGGGCACCAAGTATTCTTCTCGTGAACACCTCAAAAACAGTCAGAATAACCAGGCTGAGGATTATCCACGACGTGTACCGCCCGACACGGTCGGAGAATGCATCGATGCCGTTTACAAATTTTTTAACGTCCATATATGTCCTCCGCGTAAGGGCTCTCAGGGGCTGTTAAGCCCCAGAGAGCCCCTCAAAGATTTCGTTCAGATATCACACGACGCTACTTCGCTGTCACAAAGGGCACATCGTCGCTCTGCCAAACGGGATTCGTGACATAGGGAGTTCCCACTTTCCAGAACTCCTGTTTTTCCATCCGGTCGCGGACTGCTCTCTCGAGAGCGATGACTTTATCATAGGTTCCGGCTTTCTTCGCAAGAGCCTCAACCTTGCCGTAGAACTCATCCAATCCCCAGGGATTACGACCGAACATGAAGGGAGACTGATACTGTCTCCATGCGGCAAAGTCTTTCATGTATTTGGTCTGCGAGAAGAGTATCGTTGCATGGTCGGGATTCTTTTCCGCGTCTTCGAGCAGGTACTTGTAGGACAGTTCCTGAACTTTCTTCAGGGCGGTTTCATCCAGTCGGGAGATTTCCGTCCCGGCTTCCAGGAATTTATTCGTATACTCGGCGGAACTGTATTCGAAGTATGTCCACGCCCACATCTGTGTCGCCATGGCCGCTTCGCGGAACTTGAACTTCGTGATGTCGTCAAGTTTGTCATATGACTTCTTGTTGATCATCAGACCGCCGATGGGACCGGGCTGATGCCATCCGGGCAGCACCCAGTACTTCGTGACTTCCTGGAATCCCATGGACCAGTCACATTCCGGCACGGAGAACTCGCCCGCGTCGATTGTACCACGCTGAAGGGCCATGTAGATTTCCGCTCCGGGCATGAAGACGGCGGCACCGCCCATATCCTGGAGGATCTTCGCCTGGTTCCGACCGCACTGGCGCATCTTGACGTTCTTGTACTCGTCGAGTGTCGTGATTTTCTTGTTTGATCTCTGTCCACACTCGGGACTGGTCAGCAGAAGGGGGAACCATTTGATATTGTATCGCGCGTAGAGTTCCTGACACAGTTCCAATCCACCGCCCTGCCAGAACCACAGGAGGTAGTCGGCCGGCGTGAACCACATGGGAACGGATGTAATGAGGCTGAAGGCCGTATTCTTGCCCTCCCAGTAACTGGGCCAGTCCGTACCAACCTGGATAATATTGTTCCGCACGGAATCAAATATTTCCTTTGAACTGGTCAGCGTCCCACCTTCATGGAACTTTATGTTCAGTTCCCCTTCGCAGAGAACGTTCATAAGGTCCATCCAATACTTGTCCGCACGCCACAACGTAATGGAGGGCACCCAGATCGACTGGCCTTTCCACTTTGTAACGGCAAAGGCCGACGGAGAAACGACGGTTCCTATCATGGCTACGATGATGAAAGCCGAGAGCAACCAGATTAATACTTTTTTCTTCATTGCTTCCTCCTCCTAAACGCACTTGTAAGTTAACTGGTCTATTCTAATATATAAAAGCGTGCCATATAACCGCACGCATACCTCACCGATAGAACGGCTGATTCTTTTCGTCCGCCCCCTTTTGTCTCTTCCCCATCCGGCGCGCGTCCGTCCTCATTCATAAATCACTTTCAGAAGATCAACGATTTTATTGTCTCTCCATTTACTGAGTTCTTCGATGGTTTTGTCTCCTATCGATTCTTCAACACCTTTCACGAGCATGTCCCTCGACTCGTCAGAGATTTCGCTCCATGTGGCCATTTCTTTCCAATAAGAGCCAAAAGCTTTTCCGATATGATCAATAAAATAACCGTACCCGCCAGTTCCACCGCCCAGGTGGTAGATCAGATGTTGCCCCATCAACGCCCATCGGATACCGGGGCCAGCATAGAGGGCTTTATCGACATCCTCAACGGTAGCGACACCTTGGAGTACTATATCTATTGCCTCCCTCCACAGCGCTGCCGCGAGCCGATTCGCTATGTGCCCTTGTGCTTCTTTCTTCAGGACAACAGGGACCTTGTCGAGTTTTTCGAAAAATACTTTCACATCGTCGACGATTGCCGGGTCTGTCCGCTCTCCCGGTACAAGCTCAACCAACGGTATAAGATGCGGGGGGTTGAACGGATGTGCTATAAGGCACCGCTCGGGGTGTTTTGCGGCCTGCTGAATTTGAGTCATCAACAATCCTGACGAACTGCTGGCGAGAATAACCGAAGGATCTGTTAATTCATCAAGTTCCGCATAGAGTGGCTTCTTGACATCATAACTTTCTAGTGTTGATTCTTGGATATATTCGACACCATCAGTCAGTCCCCCGAGATCCTTTACCTGAGAAATGTTTTCTTTGAATTTGTCCGAATCAGTCTGTTCTATTAGACCATAACCAACGAGGGAATCGAGATTCTCCTTTGCCTTTCTATGTGCCTCAGTCAATATAGTTTCACTGACATCGAACATCTTTACCTTAAAGCCCTTTGTCGCAAAAAAAGTCGCCCAACTGGCGCCGATTGTACCGGCCCCGACAATGCCTATATTACGAATATTCTCAGTTCCCATAGCGATTCTCCTTGTGAGCCGAAGCGACATCCGGCGAAATGTGAGTGGGGGATTACCGTTCTGTTGACATATCTATGGCAGCCTGTTTTTTAACATACTATATTATAATGTTAATACACACAATATAAAGTATTATTTTACTATCATCATAATCATCCTAATATATAAGATGATTTTCTTTGTCAATATGCTTAGTTTGACATAAGGATTTTGCCGCCCTCGCCCCGAAATGATGCCGCTAATATATCTGTCATCGTTGCTGTTTCATGACGGACTTATACAGGACTTTCAGAGATAACCCCCTCACCCAGCCATAACTATATGTAATAGCTGTACATATGGCGATATTTTCTGTAAGACCCCTATTGTAATGATGTGTATATTATGTTTATTTGGTG
>Ga0272441_10000795_pt1 | contig 69550 bp, 67 predicted proteins | sample SSMProp6N_FD_193582 | JGI IMG/M metagenome (GOLD analysis project Ga0272441, IMG submission 193582) | Marine sediment archaeal communities from Little Sippewissett salt marsh, Falmouth, MA, United States - SSM-Prop-6N | ecosystem: Environmental > Aquatic > Marine > Wetlands > Sediment ...
GTATCATTTTTTGTAACCATCTGGGGTATCCTTATAAAGAGTTGTCATAACTTACAATATAAGGCCCAGATGGTTTTTTTCAACGTTTTTTAGGTTTTCTCCTTAATGTTCGTGCAAAATTCGGGTACTAAGTTACCAATGTCCCCCTCCCCGCGACTCAAGCATATATCCTGCCTGCTGCAGCACAAACATCATGAAGATAAGCGGTATGATCAGTACAATCTTCAGAGAGAACATGTTCTTTTGTATAATGCGCCATGAAGACCGTATGCGAAGCCTGAGGAATCCTTTAATGGAACCTATCTTTTTTTTCAGATGATAGCCGCATCTGCCCCTGTGTATCATCCACGACATGAAATATTTCAGGCTGGTTATCGGCTTGTGGTACACCTTCATATCGGGACAGTATCGTATTTTTACTCCGTTCCCTGACCACCGCACGGAAAGTTCGGAATCCTCTCCTCCTGCCATGGGAAAGGTTTCGTCGAACATTCCGTGTTTGTCAAAAACGTGTTTACGGGCAGCGAAGTTGCACGAGGTGATATGGTCTGTGTATCCGTGTTCATCCACGGGCCACATATTCTCGAACCCGGCATTGGCCCCGCCTGGATATCCCAGGCAGGCGATCGAGTTACCGAGGAATGTGGAAGGGGGTATCGACGTGTTTCCCATAAGGGCGTCCGTTTCAGGATCGCTGAATTCTCTGTGTACGGTTTGGAGCCAGTCATCTGAAGCAGTGCAGTCGCTGTCGATACAGGCGATATATTCTCCTTTCGCGTGCTCGATACCCCTGTTCCTTGAGTATGCAGGTCCCTTGTTGGAATCATTGACAATGACATTGTCCGCGAACTGCTCTGCAGTCTCAGCACTGCTGTCTGAAGATGCATCATCAATGACAATGAGCTCAAAATCCCTGAATGTCTGCTTTTTGATCGATTCCAGCGTTTTTTTAAGGTCCTGAGCCCTGTTGTATACAGGTACTATTACTGATATCAGGGGAGAAGTCATAATATATTTTTTGACAGGATCAGGATTAACATGATTATAATCAAACGTTTCAGAAATTATACAAATTTCGAGAATGGAATGGTGGAATAATGGAATGATGCCACATACAAAACCGAGTATTTAGTGTATTAGTTATTTGTGATTGCGATTTATTTCTTTTACTAAATACTTCTTCATTGTCCAACATTCCAACAATCCACTATTCCAATATTCCAGTTGATGAGCCGTTTCGACTATGCTCAAGGCACTGTCGCAGATCACGGCCTTTACAGCGTTGAAGCGAACGCAAATACTATATCATGATTTGTCCGAATGTCAAGCGTATTAACCCTCAATTTAACAAAATAAGCGAGAAATAACTTGAATTGCGGTATATTCGATATATAATACGAAAGAATCTTTCACCCCCACCTCAATCCTCCCCCGTTGATGGGGAGGAGGAGAGATGGATGATGTCAATATAGTCGAATATCCAATTTTCAAGTTTTGTTACATGCTAATGTTAAAATGCTGAATTTACAATTTACAATGAATATTCTATGAACGTAATCCTTTTAAACCCGCCGTGGCCCGGTCCCGGCATAGGAACCAGAAGCCAGAACAGGATCATAAAAAAACGATCCGACCTGTATCTTCAGTTTCCCATTCTTATGGCATACTCCTGCGCGTGCCTGAAGCAGGGGGGGCATGATGTAGTCTTCATAGACGCTGTGCGGGACGGGCTTGACTATGAGCAGACGACTGAAAAAGTGATACAAGCCGATCCTGATATCATCGTGATGGAAACAGTCACGCCGAGTATCAATTATGACTATGCATATATGACAGAACTGAAGGAAAAAACAGGGGCCCGTATTATAGCAACAGGCACGCATGTTTCATATTTCGGCACTCAATCCCTTGAGGAATGCGAAGCGATCGATGTTATTGTCAAGAATGATTACGATACACGGATCAGGGATACTGCAGACGCAATAGGGGATCCGGAAAAGCTGAGCAGCATCACAGGCATTTCTTTCAGGGACAAAGAGGGCCTGCATGACACAGGTGCCTGCTTTTATGATCCTGATCTTGACCGTCTCCCGTTTCCTGACAGGGAAACAGTACCGTTCGAACGGTACGGAGAAGCATTTTACAACAGGACGCCGTTTACCAATATGCTTACAAGCCGCGGATGCCCCAACAACTGCAATTACTGCATAACATCCAATATAATGGAGGGGGCACAATGGCGGACACGGTCAGTTGCCAATGTAATAGAGGAGATAAAGGAACTGACCGGGAAATACGGGGTAAAGGAAATAAACTTTGATGACGGCACATTCAATATTACCCGCGACCGCGTAATGGAATTATGCGGGGAGCTTAAAAGAACCGGCCTGAACATCCTGTGGATCTGCAATGCGCGCGTTACGCCTATAGACATGGAAATGCTCAGGGAAATGAGATCTGCCGGATGCAAGATGATACGGTACGGGGTTGAATCGGCGGACAAAAACGTCCTTGACTACATGGGCAAGAATATAACGCTCGATCAGGTCAGGAACGCATTCAGGCTTACGAAGAAAGCGGGGATACTTGCTCTCGGCGGTTTCATGTTCGGATTTCCTGTGGATACGCGGGAAACCATAAAGAAGACGGTAGCATTCATGAAAGAGCTGAAGCCGGACATGATCCAGGCATCAATTCCCATGCCCTATCCCGGGACAAGAATGTATGAGCAGGTAAAGGAACAAGGCCGGCTCGAATTCAAGGAGTGGGAGGAATTTGACATGACGCACGGTCCTGCTGTTTCCCCGGAGGGCGTCACGCGTGAGGAAATGAAGAATATACTCTCACGAGTATACAGAACATTCTACCTGCGGCCCGGGTTTATTCTCCAGACACTTCTTCATATCCGCAGATGGTCCGATATTGCGAGGATATGGAGAGGATTCAGAAGCATGCTCGGCCTTGTCAGGTTCCATACATAGACTGATTGACTGTGTCATGAAAGTATTAATGATATCAAGAGACCATCCCCCCCACAGCATAGGGGGTATAGGAGCGGTATCCCATGCCATCGGAACACACTTCCCGAAATACGGCATAGACCTTACCGTGATCGGGCCGTATCCTAGAATGGGCGGGACACAGAAAGAGGTCAGAGACAGCGTGACCATTTACAGAGTGCCCTCACTGGGATCGTATTTCATTACAAAAATACCTTCGTTCAGCTATTTTGCATCGCGTCTTGTTTCAAGGATAGAAAATGATTTTGATGTGATCTATTCTCACGCGTCCCCCCTGTTCTGCGATGTGGAAAAAACCTTTGTATATCATTTTCACCAGACACGGTACGGTGAATACAGGGCGTGCAGGGCTGCTTCAAAGCCTTTTCATGCTTTGCTGAATCTGATGTATGTCCCTATGGATGAGATGGCTGTTAAGAAAGCTGACGGAGTTATAGTGCTGACGGAAAGAATGCGCGGGGAAATCGGCGCACACATCCTGAAGACGGCTAAGGTCGGGGTCATCCCGAACGGAGTGGACACCTCCTTTTTCAGGCCCCTCAGGAAACGAAGGTTCACCGGAAGGAAAAAAACAGTGCTGTATGCAGGCCGGATCGATGCGATGAAGGGAATAGACACCCTGTTCAGGGCGTGCAGCCATATCAGAAATACTGTGGACATGACTGTGGTTATTGCCGGAGACGGCCCGGAACGTTCCAAGCTTGAGCACTACGCCCGTTCAATGGGCCTGCCTGTTTATTTCCTCGGGCGGATATCACGGGATGAACTTGTTGCTGTATACAACAGGGCGGACCTGTTCGTGCTTCCTTCGATGTATGAGGGATTTCCCCTGGTGGGGCTGGAGGCAATGGCGTGCGGGACCCCGACTGTTGCATCCTCTGTGTGCCCGTATCCCGATAACAGCAGATTCGAGACGGGCAACAGCCGGGACCTGGCTGGTCTGATGGAGAGCATTCTTACCAGTGAGAAAAAAATGCGGGATCTTTCCGAGTATTCCCTGGAGATCAGCAGGACGTATGCCTGGGAAAAGGTTGTTCCCAGGATCATCTCTTTTTTAGAAGGAACAGTGCGTGACCGTATTCCCTCAAACGGACGGAACGCTCGCATACAGTCATATCCTGCTGAAAGGAGACCATGAGACACATAATCATCGGCCTTGACGGAGTGCCTTTTCCTCTGATCAGTGATCTGTCGGGGAAAGGGATCATCCCGAACATTGAGGGGCTTATCCGGACAGGTACGTTCCGGCACATGAAGTCGAGTATTCCCGAAATCTCCTCAGTGGCCTGGTCGTCGATGATTACGGGCACAAACCCGGCTGAACACGGGATTTTCGGATTTACGGACTTCCTTGACGATTCCTACGGCTTCAGGTTTCCAAATTACACAGCCCTGCAGGCGGAGCCGTTCTGGAACAGGACTGACAAAAGGTCTGTTATCATCAACGTGCCCTCGACATTTCCGGTAAAAGAGATGAACGGAGTCCACATTTCAGGGTTTGTCTCGCTCGACCTTGCAAGGAGCGTCTATCCCGAAGGGTTGCTGCCCCGGCTTGAGGAATTCAATTACAGGGTGGATGTCGACTCCGGGAAAGCCCATGAATCGATCGGGCTCTTCCTTCAGGATCTTGATGAAACCCTGGACGCCCGCATACAAGCCTATTCATACCTATGGGAGAACGAGGATTGGGAGATATTCATGCTCGTTTTCACAGGTACGGACAGGCTCATGCATTTTCTGTGGGACGCGTATGAGGATGAAGGCCACACGCATCATCAGGCTTTTTGTGACCATTTTTCCAGGGTTGATGCGGAAATCGGGAATATTATTTCAAACATGTCCCCTGAAGACACCCTGATCATCATATCCGACCACGGGTTCGAAAGCATTGAAGCGCAGGTGTATGTGAATTTCCTGCTCCGGGAAGAGGGATTTCTCAGTTTTGACGGCGAAATAGGCCCTAACCTCAACAATGTGAGTCAGGATTCGAAAGCGTTCGCGCTCGATCCAGGGAGGATATATATCAATGCTAAGGACAGATTTCCCCGCGGATCGGTTGGCAAGGATGACCGGAAGGCAGTACTGGACGATATCGAAGCCCTGTTTGCAGGCCTGGAAGTGAACGGCAAACAGGCCGTACGTTCAGTATTCAGAAGGGAAGATGTGTATTCAGGCCCCCTTTGTGACAAAGCCCCCGATTGTATTCTCATGGGAAACCCGGGATTCGACCTGAAGGGGAGGGTTAACGCTTCATCGCTCAGCAGCAGGGAGATATTCACAGGCAAGCATACGTATGATACGGCATTTTTCATTGCAAACGAGAACATCCCTGAATCCGCCATCCCGGATGATATACGCGTGCAGGATGTGAGAAGCATAATAGGCTTGTGAGCAGGTTCATGATGAAGATGTAGTTTTTTATAATATGTTTTTGTTTTTTTTTGACTGTGCCTTCGACCTTAGACTGTTTGACGTTAAGGAACATGTAATGGGTGCTACACGTTTAACCGACGAAACCTTTGAAAAGAACGTGCTCGAATCGGAACTGCCGTCACTTGTGGATTTCTGGGGCTCATGGTGTCCCCCGTGCAAAATGGTTGAGCCGGTCATGGATGAACTTGCTGAGGAACTTGAAGGCAGAATAAATATATATAAAGTAAATATAGACCAGAATCAAAGCGTACGGTCTGAGTATAACATAATGGGTGCTCCCACGTTCATCCTGTTTGATAAGGGCAGGGAACTTACGAGAGCAGTAGGCGCCAGGTCAAAGAAACAGCTCCTCCGCATGCTGGAGCAAGGATTAGGGGAGAATAGCAGTGAATAATACTTCTGGAAAAATCTCCGAACGCATGAAAGTTTTCATCACAGGCGGCGCGGGCTTCATAGGATCTCATGTGGTACACTATTGTATCGAAAAAGGTGTTTCCGCTGTCAAACTCTACGACAACCTTACAACAGGAAACCCCGCATACATAGAACAGGTCCTCTCCACATTCGGAGAATATGCGAAGACTACAGAAGAAAACACCACGCAATATACCCTCTCCGCTCGCTTCCAGCCCGTAGGGCTTACAGGCCGGAGGGGCGGGAGAGGGGAGGGTGAGGGGGAATCCCATAATCCCGGCGATAGCGATCATGCCGGTCCGAAGAATGCTGATCCTTTACTCATAACGCTTGTCCAGGCTGACATTCTTGATTTTGACGCTCTGTGCAGGGAAATGTCAGGTTTTGACTGCGTTATCCATCTTGCCGCCCACACACGTGTTGTAGAATCTCTGGAAAATCCCCGGGAAAATATTGATATTAACACAACGGGAACATTCAATGCTATTGAGGCAGCACGCCGGAATACTATTAAACGTTTCATATTCGCTTCTTCGAATGCCGCAGTTGGCGAACAGGTGCCTCCTGTACATGAAACAATGGTGCCCAAGCCCCTCTCCCCGTACGGTGCAGGCAAACTTTTCGGTGAAGCTCTCTGTTCAGCCTATTCCCATTCATACGGGATGGAGACAGTTGCTCTCAGATTCGCCAATGTATACGGCCCGTATTCGGATCATAAAACTTCAGTAATAGCCGAATTCATCCGCCGTGCCAAACAGGGCAGGCCTCTTGAGATTTACGGGGACGGATCCCAGACACGGGACTTTATCCACGCCCGGGACATTGCCCGGGCCATCGGCCTTGCTCTCACTGCCTCCTCTTCAGATGATAACATTTTCGGCGAAGTTTATCAAATCGCCACAGGTATGGAAACCTCAATAAAGGATCTGGCACAGGCTGTAGTGGACTTGAGAGATGAGGGTATTGATATACACTATAAAGATTCCAGGAAGGGCGAGATACAAAAGAATTTCTCTGATATAACAAAAGTGAAAGAGCTGTTGAAATTTCAGCCGGCTGTTGAATTAACACAAGGCCTGCAGGAGGTATGGGACAGGTATGAATAATTCACAAATGTTCCCTCTCATTGGTGTATTCCGTTTATTGGTGCCCGAAACAGACCGGTATTCAGGGAGATGAATTCATGAAACCCAGGTTAAGGCATTTTCTTCATCCTCTGCAGACCGCAGGAAAACTGAAGCGGTATTTGTGTGTAAAGCCCAGGCGCATGGAATGGCTTGTGAATATATACAAGCGGCTGACCGAATACAGAGAACCTGAAAAATGGGTTTTTATCGCCGGCTGTTACAATTCAGGCACGACCCTTCTGGAGCATATTCTTGCGTCCCATCCCGATATCAGTGCTCTTGATGAGGGGGTGTTCCTGACAGATCGGCTTATTACGCCGGAAGAACTCGGTTGGACGCGCATGTGGCACAAAGTGACGGATAAGGTCAGGCTGACAGAAGCGGATACCGGTATAGACGCGGAAAAAGTTAAAAGGGACTGGTCTATATTTTTTGACAGCACAAAGCCTGTATTTCTGGAAAAATCTATAGTAAACAGCACGCGCATGAGATGGCTGCAGAAACACTTTAATAATTCATATTTCATAGCGATCATACGGAACGGGTATGCAGTTGCTGAAGGCATACGGAGAAAAGCCCCTGTCGGCAGATGGGGCATACAGCAGTCAGGTGTCAAAGGGACGTACCCGATCGAAATGTGCGCAGAGCAATGGATGGAAAGCAACCGTATTATTGAAGAGGATTCCGCATATATTGAACGGTTCATGAAAATCCACTACGAATCACTGTGTGCGGACCCGAAAAAGGTCATTACGGGCATATATGGATTCCTGGGCATTGATCCTGAACTGCATTGGCATAGTGACACTGAATGGGAGATCCAGGAAAAAAAAGCGGTTATAAAAAATATGAACGAGCGGAGTTTCAGAAACCTGACCGAAGAGGAAATCCTGAAGATCGAAGAAGTGGCTGAGGAAGGGCTTATCAGATATAACTACCCGTTATTAAGCAAAAGCGCGGGATCCGGCACACAATGAATTCAGACGGATCGGAAAAAACAGCCCGTGACCTTGCAAAAGGCGGAGGGATCATCCTTCTGGGCTCTTTTGCAGGGCTCGCAATGGAGTACGGCATGCGTGTGATGGTCGCGAGGAATCTGGGTGTTTCGCAATACGGCCTGTTAGCAATCGGCACATCCGTTTTAATGATCGCCGGGACATTCGGTTTACTCGGCCTCCAGTCTGGTTTAAGCAGGTTCATTTCATTTTACCGGGGCAGGAATGAAACAGGAAAAGTCAAGGGGACCCTGACCGGAGGGTTAATGATAACCGTGCCTGTGAGCATTCTATTCGGCATAGTGACATTTGTATCCGCTGAGAAACTGTCTGTCTGGTTTTTCAATGAACCGGAAATGATCCCTGTAATCAGAATCTTATCCGCTGGCGTGCCTTTACTGTCGGTATTCTTTTTCCTTCTGGCTGTTCTGCGCGGATTTAAGAATATGGGGTATTTTACGGCGGCAAGGGATTTTTCTGAAAAGGGAAGCCGCCTTGTTCTGACCGCAGCAGTTCTGATCGCGGGATTCGGGCTGCTGGGGGTATGCTGGGTATATCCTGCGGCACTTATAGTATCTATTATTACAGGTATGTTTCTGCTGAGGAGGATTGTAAGGAAAGAGAAGGACTGGGACGCGTCAGATCATGTATCTGTCAAAAAGGACCTTGTTGTTTTTTCGCTGCCGTTAATGGGAGTACGGATGCTGGGAATATTCCGTCACAGGATCGATACGATTATTATAGGTTTTTTTATGACATCGTACTACACGGGATTATACAATGCTGCAATGCCTATTGCCAGAGCCCTGCAGATGGTATTGAGCTCCCTCAACGGGATATTTATGCCGTCCATCTCAGAATTGTACGCTCAGAACAACATACAGGAGCTGCGCAGCGTGTACAGGCGGACGGCAAAATGGACATTCTGCCTGACACTTCCAGCCTATCTGTTCATCCTGACTTTTTCACGACAGATCATAATGGCTATGTTCGGCAGTGAATACAAAGATGCGTGGATTCCCCTGGTCATACTGGCGACCGGAATTTTTATTAACACGAGTTCAGGGTCATTCGGGGATACATTTATCGCAGTAGGAAAAACCGGGGTGAACCTGCTTATTGTTGTTTTTCTTGTGAGTATTAATATCATACTTAATATTATTCTGATCCCTCTATGGGGAATTGCAGGGGCGTCCATGGCAAATGCAGTTTCGCTGATTATTGTATGCATTATAGGCTTTCTGTATCTTTATAAGGTCCTTAAATTGCAGCCCTTCAGTGTATATCATGTAAAAATACTCCTGTCCGGGTCTATTGCGCTCGGAGCCGGATGGCTGTTTTATTATTTGATGTCAGATTTTTTTAATGGAGATATTCTGTTTGTATTTCTTTCGTTTTTCCTGATATATATATTGCATTTCATCCTGTTGTATGTATTCGGGGGAATGGATGAAATCGAACAGAATATGATTAAGAACATCATTGCAAAATTTACTGCTGGAAAATGATGAAACGGATCATAATACGGATAGTCGCTTTTATCTCCGATATATTATTTATCAATAGAATATATTCCTATATCAACAGAAAAAAACTGCTTATTATAGGTTATCACAGGGTGCTGGAGGAACAGGACGGCTGTTTTCCGGCTGTCAATAACGATACGTTCAGAAGGGAGATGCAGTATCTGAAGAATCGTTATAATATTATATCTCTGAAAGAAGCTGCTGAAGCATTGAAGTCTCACAGGAAATTGCCTGATTATACTGCTGTGATTACCTTTGATGACGGGTACAGGGATATATACGTGCATGCGTTTCCTGTGTTAAAGGATTTGAAAATACCGGCCACCGTTTTTTTTACAGCCGATTATATTGACAATAAAGAGATCCCTTGGTGGGATATTATCGGTCTCATTTTTAATAGCCGGAAAAAGGAATTATTCGATCATGTGAAATCAGCTCTGAATATACATGCAAGACGCAAGTCGCGATTGCTCGATCATCTGAAAACGGTACCGGATGAACAAAGGGCCGGTTTAATCCATGAATTGAAGACCAGGTTTGATGCGGAATCATTATCCGAAAAATGCGCTGACCCTCTGATGATGCGCCGGGATGAGATCAGGGAGATGCAGCAGGGAAACATATCAATAGGTTCCCATACCTTGAGCCATCCGGTTCTCTCACGCGTTCCGGAAGAGCAGGCTCTCAGAGAGATATCAGGATCGAAAAAAATACTTGAACATGAGCTCGGATGCGAAGTGCCGTATTTCGCATATCCTGTCGGGAGAAAAGCCGATTACAATGAAGATACGAAACGTCTTGTCAGCGGGGAATATGAATGCGCTGTCACAACCGTGCGCGGGCTTAACAGCGTGAATGGTGACCTGTATGAGCTGAAAAGGGTTTTAATCGGAACATTTTCTTTCAGATGGTTCAAATCGGAAATATCGGGGTTTTTCCCCGTACTCAGGAAAATAACCGGACTGCGGTTCTTCGGACGGTACTGATGAAAAAAAATAATACAGATACAATAAAAATATTGTTCGTGGGCGGAAAAAGAGGTTATAAAACCGAACAACCGCTGAGGGCGGCTAATGCTGATATTGCTGCTATTGATTACTCCTCTTTGATCGCCAGGTTTTTTGTTTTTCCTGTGCTGTTCATAATAAAATTCATTTCCTGCTCTCCTGATATTCTTCTGACGGATATATTCGGATATCCGTATCTTTTCTGTGCTGTTTTTTCAAAGATATTCAGAATTCCCCTGATCATAAGGCTTCGAAGTAATAAATACGATAATGAGGAGGATATGCTCCGTTATACCGCAAAAGAAAAAGAATATATAAAATGGATACGGACAAAGATATGCTTTGCCCTGGCAAAACATGCCCTGTGTCACGCAGCGGGAATTGTAACGGTATCTGAGTTTGTGAGGAAGAATGTCATTGAAAGGACCGGAATACCGGGATCAAAGGTCATCACTGTTCGTACTCCTGTGGATGTCCGGAAATATCAGGTACAGAAGGACAGAAAACGTCTCAGGGAAAAATGGAGTATTCCGGAGAACACAAAAATAATTTCGGCAGTAACAGGATTCGATTTTCCGGGAAAAGTCAGGGGACTCAGGAAAGCAATGCCCCACATCGTCAGTGTGCTTGAAAAAAGGGGTGATGCTCTATTCATTATAGCAGGCGGGGGGACCCTTTTTAAGGAGTTTTCTCAGGAAATCAGGGAATATCCGCGTGATGCCGTCAGGATCGAAGGCTGTATTGAAAACGTGTCCGGTCTTTATTGTATATCTGATGTTTTTGTGCATTTTTCCCTGCAGGATGGTTATCCCAGCACTGTGCTTGAAGCGTTCGCTTCAAAACTGCCGGTGATCGTTAACAGATATCCGGCAATGGAGGAGCAGGTAGACAACGGCCGGAATGGATGTATAGTGGATATTGAAAACCCTCACGAGCTGGAGGGAGCGCTGAACAGCCTGCTCGATTCTTCGGAACTCAGAGAAAAGTTCGGAGAACACGGCTTTGCAAAAGTAGAGCGGGAAAACAGCGATATGTATGTAGGAACGCGTCTCCTTGAGGGGATACGAAGTATAGTGCAGAACCTCTGATTTCCAAGCTCTGTCTTGGAAAAAGCTTGACATAGAAAATAGCGGATGTATAATTATACACTTTACATTTTGCACCGGGACGCACACTATGCGTATACGATACTCGGTGGTAATACCTGCTCTGTTTATCGGGTTCTGCCTGGTTTTCATACTTCTGCTTTATATTTCGGAACAGGCGAAGCGGGAACGTGAAGAGGAAGCCCGTCAGGCTCAGAAAGCGTTCACGTTAATAACTGAGGAAAGAAGAGCGGTCAGGGGAATGCTCCTGAAGATGCAGGATGATCTTGCAAAGCAGCACCTTCAGGAGGCTGTGGCACGGTATAAAGAAGTAAAGGGAAGTGTGCAGACCATGTATGATTTTGCCAGGGATATCCCGGGTGAGCAGCAGCGGGAACGGGTAACCGGGAATATACGAGGCCTTGAAGCAAGGCTTGAGACATTATATGACAGGCTCACACGGGGCGATATGAAGGGAGCTGAAGCGGTCATCAGGACAATAATTCCATCCAAGCGAGATACCAATGGATAAAAGAACAGAAAAGACTCTGCGTGTGATAAAAAAGCTTGCCCGGAAATACGGCGTAAAACGAAGGGTAAGGAACTATCCGTTCATCACCGGGCTTATTTTCGAACTTTTTCAAAGCAGATGGCCTGTAATGGAATCCAAAGAGTATGTCGATATTCTTACGTCTGTCTATTCCGACTGGAATGAATTCAGGCATACTCCGCTCAAATACATACAGGAGGACCTTGATATTTCCGTGAGGGATATCAAGTTCGTCGCGCAGCTTAAGAAATATCTTGAAACTATCTATTCGGTCTGGTTTTCATTCAAGCAGGAAGTATTTCTCGACCTTGAAGCAACGGAATGCCTTTCAGCATTGAGCAGGCAGGGGCTTCCCAAGGAGATAACAGCGTGCGCGATATGCACATATCTCGGAAAACCTATACTGCCTCTGACCGATCCGGTCCTCAGGTGCATTAAGCGTTTGGACATATTCCCTTCAAAGGCGTCACGCAAACGGATCAGGACATTTTTCAGAAAAAGGGGCGAGGAGGGCCTGCTGGACGTATATCAGGCATACAGGCTTTTTGAAGAACATTCAGCAGCATTATGCTTCATAAAAGAACCGGACTGCAATGCGTGTTTTTTGTCCCGCAAAGAATGCAGAGGCGATGAGTAATACGCTGTATGTTTTCATTAAAGCGGCAGTATGCATTTTCTGCCTTGTGACCTCCTGCAGTGCTGCCAGAAAAAACAGCACTGTTAACGGTGCTGCAGAGACTCTGCCTGCAGTAGTAACAGAGGAGCCTGATGCAGCGGAAACCGCCGGGGACATACAGACGGATGTCCGGCCTGAGGAAGAAGCGTCAGAAACGGAACGTACGGATATTCATCTGCCTGAACCGCAGATCAGGGTCGATTTTTCCCAAAAAGAGAGGAACAAGCACAGGGCCCGGGCAGTGAATATGATGGCCGCCATGTACGAAGCGCATGATGAATCGGGAAAGGCCGTGCAGGCACTGAGACAATGCATTGCGCTGTCCCCCTCGAATCCCTATTATTATGAAAAGCTCGGCCTGATGCTCGCCGGTTCCGGCAGTGCCGCCGAACAGAAAGAAGGATACGGCATGCTTGAGAAGGCTGCCTCCAGAGGTTCAGAGAACGGGGATATCTACTTTATGCTCGGTGAATATTTCCGGAAGAACGGCGATCCGGATAAAATGACAGCATATTTTGAACGGTTCATCAGCCTAAGCCCCTCTCTCAAGGAACAGGCGGCAAAAGCGGACCTGCTCTACAGGAAAAGGGGATTTTCCCTTAGGGGCTACGAAGAGCAGAAGAAGCTGCTGAAACTTAAAATATCCTATCAGCAGCTCGAGAATGTGTATCAGAAAAAAAAGGACGTGAAGAACCATGCACGGGTCCTTTCAGCACTTTCAGCCATTAGTGATCCGTATAAGATCGGACTTGCCTTTACCTATATGAACACGCATGAGTTCCAGAAAGCGCTGAAAGCGGTAAACAGCATAGAAAATGTATATGACCTTGATGAACAGCGGTTTGGCGATTTCGTGCATCTCAACAGCGCACTCTGCACTGTGCCCGGCTTCCTTCCTGCGGATGTGCGGAAAGGGATATACTCGTCTGTTACGAACAACATGCGTGTATATCTGTCAATAAAAGGGAGTCTGAACAGCGTGCTGCTCGCAGGGATATCATTCTGCTCCCGCAGCGGGAACAAACGTGACATCGCGGAATTCATTGACAAGCTCGTTGCACGGCCCGTTGATCCTGATACTGTTGCAGGTGCCGTGCTGACACTTGTGCGAAGCGGGCAGCGCGAGGCAGGGCTTTCCCTGATCGAAAACATTGAGAAGCAGTGGGGAAAGGGCATGAATAAAGGACTGTCTGTGCTCAAGGGGGGGCTTCTGTCCGCCGCGGGCAGGACAGAAGAAGCCCGAAAGTACATTGATGATATGATCTCAGCTGCTGCAGGGGACATATCTGCGGATCTGTACGGCAAGACAGCACATTTCCTCACGGATATGGAATGTTTTAAGGAAGCTGAATATTTTTTCGGGAAATGTTTGGAAAAAGAACCTGACAGCACGGCCTTTGTTTCAGGATATGCATACGCTCTTTACAGAAAAGGGCAGGTTGAAAAAGCCTTTTCCATGCTGGATTCGTTTCTGCGGAAGCGGCCGGAAGGCAGTGCGGAGATCGAGAACCTGTACGGCTACCTGCTTGTTCTCGAGAAGAAAGACCTTCCCAAAGCTGTACGCCTTATCGGAAAAGCCCTTGACAGGGATCCTGATAATGCTGCGTATCTCGACAGTATAGGATGGGCGTATTTTACAAGCGGCAACATGGAAAAAGCGGAACAGTATCTTTTGCAGGCGGCCTCAAAAAGCGAAAATGAGGAAATTTACGATCATTGCGGTGACTTTTTTTATGCTGCGGGCAAACATGAAAAAGCGCGGAAATTCTGGATCGATTCATATCTGCTCCGGCAGAACGAAGCAGTAAAGGCCAAGATCCGCAAGGTGAACCGGCAGCTTGCTCCGGATAGAAAGTGAATTATGGCAGGACATTCTCACTGGGCAGGTATTAAGCACAAAAAAGCGCGTGTGGACGCCAAGCGCGGCAAAATATTCTCGAAGCTCGCGAAAAGGATCATACAGACGGCACGGAATGGGAGTGATCCCGAATATAACTTTGTTCTCAGACGGGCGATCGAAAAGGCGCAGTCGTACAATATGCCCAAGGATAAGATCGAGAACGCGGTTATGAAAGGGGCAGGTCAGCTTGGTGATTCCCGGCTGGAGGAGATCGTATACGAAGGATATAATTCGGACGGAATAGCGATCATGGTCGAAGCCCTTACGGAAAACACGAACAGGACGACTCCCGAGATACGGCATACTTTTGAGAAACGGGGAGGAAGTCTGGGGTCTCCCGGAAGTGTGGCATGGAAATTCACTCCACAGGGCCTGTTCCTTGTCAGGGATGAGGAAATGGAGGAGGAGGAATTCATCGACATCATGATCGATGCCGGCATAGAGGATTATTCAAAAACGGACAGTACATACGAGCTCTATACATCGGCCGAAGCGTTCGCTGAGGTCAAAACCATTCTTGAACAGAAAGGGTTCGAGTTCAGCGCGGAGATCACGAAAGTGCCCAAAACTCCCATAGAAATAGATAAAAGTCAATACGAACGGGTTCTTCCCCTGATGGAGGAGCTTGAGGACCATGATGACGTACAGGATGTATATGCTGATTTTGATGTGCCCGATGATGTGGTGGCGGAAGTGGATAAAAATTGATGGAAACCCTTATTGAATTGTGCCGTGATTATTATATTCTCACGCTGCTTCTGCTCTATTTTACAGTGGGAAGACTGTCTATCCTGATCGTTGTCGTATTCGACATATGTCCGTTCTGGCTCTGCGCTCTTGTCATTACAGGCATTGAAATTATCCAGGTTCCTGTTTTCTACCATTTTTATTCGTATATGGCTTCGTTCTTCCGCAGGATAAGGAATTTCATTGTACGCAGAAAGGCTGAACACAAGGAGGAGGGGGCTGTGAAGGATAATGCGGGGAAGGGCTTTTTTATATCACGCTTCCAGTCCTGGGGTCTGCCCGGTATATTTGTGCTTTCCGCTCTTCCCTTGAAAGGATGCGGTGTATGGAGCGGCATTCTTCTCGGCAAAACGCTTTCTGTGGACAAAAGACGCCTCTATTCAGTCGTGGGCACGGGTGCTGTTCTGGGCATCTTCTGTTTAACGGCCTTTTCCGTGGCTGCCCGGGAAACAACCCTGTCCATTGTGGAATCCTGTAATATCAGCCCCTCGGTACGGGCCCTGTTTGAATGAACAGAATGGCAAAAGACGCCCAACATAAAAAAGAGACATATCTCGAGGAATATGTCCGGGAGACACGGACCCACGCCTACAGCCTTATTCTGGTCCTCCCTCTCGTGCTGATATACGAGGCCGGGATTCTGCTTGTGAATGAATACTCATTCCGCAAGGCGGACGTACTGGCAAATGAAATAATCGTGCTTCTGTTCGAAAAGCTCGGACTGCGCAATGTGAACATAATCCCCGCTATACTGGTTCTGGGAATACTGTTCCTGCTGCAATTCAAAAGCGGCAAAAAATGGAACATCAGGTTTTCCAACATACTGCTTCTCCACGGGGAATACATCATGTACGCTGTTCTGTTCTTTGCTGCGGTCGCGTGGATATTCCCGGGAAGGCTTATATTCAGGATGCCGGAGCCCGTGTATATTATTCTCTCCATAGGTGCGGGCATATACGAGGAGTTCCTGTTCAGGCTGGTATTCCTCTCAATCCTTATATACTTTTTTGAAAAATCGCTCAAAGTGGAGAACAGAAGGACTATCTATGTTGCGGTCGTTATATCCGCGATCTGCTTTGCAGGGTTCCATCACCTGCTGGGAAGTGAGCACTTCAGATGGGCCGATTTTTTCGTAAGGTCAGCGGGAGGCGTCTACTTCGGTTATATATTTCTTACAAGAGGCTACGGCGTGTGTGCGGGAACACATATAGGGTTCAACATTCTCAGACTGATGTTCTGCGGATAAAAACAGCCACGAAGACACGAAGTCACAAAGGAAGGACTAGAGTTCAAGAACAAGAAAAGAAACCACGAAGACACGAAGTCACAAAGTCCCACATAGAATACATATTGCAGAATGAAGCAAACCTCTATGTTAATTGTATTTTTTGCCTAAACTTGTTGATCCTGTGATCCTGTCTAAAATATTTGTTGTTTTTTGTTTATGTTATCTTGTCTCTTTTTATGTCCTGTGATCCTGTCCATATTATTTATTTGTTTTGAATAACCTCTTCTTCGTGTCTTTGTGCCTTCGTGGTTCCTTTTCTCTTCTCTTAACTTTTAACTTGTAACTCTCAACTAACTTCGTGTCTTTGTGACTTGGTGGTTCATGTGAAGATCAGTGAGATATTTCTGAGCATCCAGGGTGAATCCTCGTATGCAGGCCTGCCAACAGTGTTTGTCAGGTGCGCGGGCTGCAACATGTCGTGCGTCTATTGTGATACCGTGTATGCCAGGGAAGGGGGAGAGGAGATCCCATTCGAAAAGGTAGTGCAGGAAGTCGGGAAATACAGTATCCCCCGGCTGACCGTTACAGGGGGCGAGCCTCTTCTGCAGGAGGAATCCCTTATGCTGGCCCGTGAATGCAGGGAACGAGGATATGATGTCCAGGTCGAGACCAACGGCAGCATCGATATATCAGCGGTTCCCTCCGGTGTGCGCACTGTTATGGACGTAAAGACCCCGGGCAGCGGAATGTCCGGTATGAACGATGAAGCAAATACGGGAAGGCTGCGGCCGGGAGATGAAGTCAAGTATGTTATCACCTCAAAGGAGGATTTTGAATGGTCTCTGGAGCACCTCACGGCCCGTGCCCTTCATGAACGGGACGGAATCCAGATGCTCTTTTCACCCGCTTCAGGATATATTGACCCTGCGGAGCTTGCCGAATGGATACTGGAACGCCGTTATCCCTTTATCCGATTCCAAATGCAGCTTCACAGGCAGATATGGGGAGAGGGAAGGGGGAAGTAATTTGCGATTTGCAATTGCCGATTTTTGATTTGAGAAGTTAAGAAAGAAGAGAAAAGGAACCACCAAGGCACAAAGTTAAGCAGAAAAGTAAAAGGGTATAAGAAAACAATAAAACCTGTTGATCCTGTGATCCTGTCCAATTTCTTCTCTTCTCTCTTAACTCTTAACTTCTCTAAACCTGTTGATCCTGTGATCCTGTCCAATTTCTTCTCTTCTCTCTTAACTCTTAACTTCTCTAAACCTGTTGATCCTGTGATCCTGTCTATTCTTTTCTTTTTGCTGTTTTTAACTAAACCTTTTCTTCCTGTCTATTGCCCTGAAAAAATATCTTTTTATTTGACAACGGTTTGTTAATTTATATAATTGTATATATAGCAGAAAACCCGAAAAGGTATATACGTGCATGTTTTTACTGTAGAGAGGACCAAGTATGGGGTCAAAAGACGATGATGGAGCGGAAAGGCGGAAATACGTCAGGATCAATAAAAATATCCCTTTGAGGATAACGATTCCGGATGTTGACGGTGAAGGTGTAGACGCTCATCTGGCTTCCGTGACACGGAATGTAAGCATGGGCGGTATACTGATCGAATTCGCCGCTATCCGCGAGGAAATGTGGGATAAGCTCAAGGACCCTGAAGCCAGGCTTGATATCGAAATGTTTTTTCCTGAGCATGACCAACGTATAACAGTAAAAGGTGTAGTAAAATGGATGAAGGAGGCAAACAAATTCCTCGCGCAGTATGCCTCTATCGGGATTTCAATAATTGAAGATGAGGAGATCAATCCCCGATTTCCTGAACTGTGTGAAAAGCTTCAGGCTATTATTGACGAAAAATAGAACCCGGGGAATCTGAGTGAAGGCCAAACTGATATCCACTAAAGGGAAACTCGTACGCAAGGAATTCCCTATCGATCCCCAGAAAGGGCTGGCAATAAGCCTTGACAAGGAACGTATCGAAATACGTTTCGATCCTGATGCCGATACATACCTGTTTGCGTCATTAGGGATACCCGTATCTGTTAACGGTACAAAAATTGAAAAGAAGGACCTGGAGGACGGAGACAGGATCTCTGTCGGCCCCCATGAATTCACATTCGTTTTATCGAGAAAAGAAGGTGCTGCTCCTTCTGGAGGGGCAGAAACTGCGAAGGAGAAGCCGGAGCCTGAAAAAAAGGAAGTGTCAGAAGGGTCTGACACGGAACAGCTTTCAAAAATCGAGTTCTGTGTACGCTGCGGAGTTCCGATAACGGAGGATGATTTCAGTGCGACCGGTGCTCGAAGGATCGACGGGAAGGTGTTCTGCGGCGGATGCGTCGGGGATGTTCTCAAGCCGGGTTCAGGAAAGAAACGGAAAAAGGGTTCCGGCAAAGAAACAAGCGAGTTGACGTCTGAGGAGATAGGAAAAGCGAGGGAAGCTCCCTCAGCACAGAGAAACACCCGGCGCCGTGCACCGGGCAGAAGACGGGCACGAAGGAAAACGCCCTCTGTACGCAAACCTGCATACCAGCGTGCGCACCGTGCACCCTCCGTCTCAGAAGAGAAAAAGGACACCACTGATCCGCTGAAGCCTGTCAAAGTACAAAAGCCTTCACCGCAAAAGGTGACAAGGAAAAAAACGACCGGGAGAAGGGCTTCAGTTTCCTCCGTCTCAGAAGAGAAAAAGGACAACACTGACGCACTGAAGCCTATTGAAGCACAAAAGCCCCCTTCGCAAAAGGTGAAGAGGAAAAAACCTTCCGAGAGAAAAGTATCCGTGCCCGCTGAAGAAGTGCTGGAAACACAACCAGAGCCCAAAGAGAAAAAACCGGGAATATTGCAGAAATCAATATCAGGACTGGGACGTCTGCTGAAAAAAATGTTCTCGGCGCTGGGCCGGTTTTTGAAGAATGTCTTTTCAGCACTCGGCCGCTTTCTGAAAAAGGTCATGAGAGCGGTCCTGAAAGCATCCGGTTCGCTCATAATGGCTGCATCGGTTCTGGGCTTGAGATTCCTGGTGAACGCGGCACACAGGGTATCCTGCGGAATAAAGATCATGCGCATCAAAAGGAAGATCCGCTATCATGAGCGTGAGATAGGCAGATGGGCCCATGAAAACAGCGCGAATACGCTGGCAGTGTCAGATGGTCTGCTGGATATTCTGGCCCGTATAAGGAAATGCAGAAACAATGAGACGTGCGGAGACAAAGAGATGAAGGCCCTGTATGCTGAGGCAGGTGAGCTTCTGTACGACACCTGTTTCTCAGATCAGGAGGAACGCTCAGGCCTTGCTCAAGGGCTTAAGCGCATAGAGGAATGCGAATTGCAGATACAGGAGCTGAAGAAAAAACCTGAGCCTGAAAAGGATAAAGACTCCGAGGAGAAAGCTGAGAAGGAGCCTGAAAAGGATAAAGACTCCGAGGAGGAAGCTGACGAAGAGCCTGAAAAGGATAAAGACTCAAAGAAGAAATCCAAGGAAAAGGCTAAGAAGGGCAAACACTCTGAAGAGCAGCCTGATGAAGAGGACGAAGGGAGCACAGGGAAAAAAGGGAAGAAACCTTCTGCAAAGGACAGCTCTGACAGCGAATGAGACCTGAAGAGCGTATAATAATCGCACTTGACGTTGATTCCGCTGAAGAAGCGGAAACAATCAGCAGGGAGCTTGCTGCGCATGTGGGAGCGTTTAAAATAGGGAAAGAACTTTTTACAGCCTGCGGCCCTTCAGCAGTCACACGTATCAAAGCCCAGGACGGGAACGTATTCCTTGACCTGAAGTTCCATGATATCCCGAATACGGTCAAAAGTGCAGCCAGAGAAGCGGCAAAATTGGGTGTTGCCATGTTCACAGTGCATGCTTCGGGCGGAGGGGAGATGGTCCGCGCTGCCTGCGAAGGGGCGCATGAAGGTTCGAACAGCAGCAGTGAAAAGCCTCTGGTGCTTGCGGTTACCGTGCTGACCAGCATAAACGAGGACATGCTCAGGAATGAGCTCAGGATTCCGTACGCCCCCCGGGAACAGGTCGCTTTCTGGGCGTCTCTCGCGCAGACAAACGGTGCTGACGGAGTTGTATGCTCGCCGCATGAGATCGAAGCGGTGAGGGAGGAATGCGGGAAGGAATTCCTTATTGTCACTCCCGGCATCCGTCCGGAATGGGCGGCTCGGGCAGACCAGAAGCGGGTATCGTCCCCGGGAGATGCGCTGCGTAGAGGAGCTGACTATCTTGTGATAGGAAGGCCCGTTACCCGCGCGCCGGACAGGACCGAGGCAGCACGGCTGATCGCGGAAGAACTTGAAAAAGCGGTCTGAGGTCAGGAAGAAGTAATTAGTAAGTAGTGAAAGAAACAACCAACTAATACACTAAATACTAACTCGCTAAATACTAATTACTACTTACTACTTACTGCTTACTACTTACTACTTACTGCTTACTACTTACTACTTACTACTAACTACTTACTGCTTACTGCTTACTAAATACTGTTAGGAAATATGTCATGAAAATGCGTTTATGTGTGATTGTTTGTATTATGGTATCGGCTGTTGTGTATCCCTCGGGGAGGTACCGTGATATCTTCATCGGCAACAAGCCTGCCGGGCTCGGCGGGGCCTTTATCGGGCTTGCCGACGATAATAACGCGGTCTGGTACAATCCGGCAGGGATGGCATGGATAAAGGGTTCATGCGTGGGAACATCTCCTTCGTTTGAGATCCACGCAAATGGCAGGACAGGCTCGTTCCTGGGTGAGGATGAGGCAGAAGCCTCGATCCTGTTCGTGCCCACAGCCCTTTCCTCTGTTTCTGACGCAGGGCCGGGAAAACTCGGCCTGGGGGTCTTCATGCCCGTTAAAAGCGCTTTTACGCAGACCACGACTGCAGGACCCGTTACAGTGGGGCCCGATACATGGGCAGGATTTCTTGACAGGACCGAGAACGAGGAGATCTTTTATCTCGGTGGAACATACGGGTACCGGATAAATGATCAATGGAGCATCGGAGGAGGGGTGTATTATGTATCATCAACGTACGCGCACAACCTTTCTCGCCTGATTTATGACCCTACAGTCGGAAGCCCCGGTACAACCGATTTTGTGGAAACCAATATAAAGGAATCGGAAAAGCTGACAGGATTCACTGCTATGATCGGAGGTATGTTCAAACCGGTAGACAATGTTAAAATAGGCCTTACATACTGGCTTGATACACGCCTGAGCGGTGACGGGTTATACAAGGAATTCAACACTCAGGTAGGCGTATTGGGATTTGTCAATCCCGGCAACCGGACACTTATTTTCAATACTGATAATGACACGAGGATCATTCCCGGAAAAATAGGCCTCGGCGTGTCATGGCAGATAAATGAGAAGTGGCTGCTTGCCGCAGATGTCATAAGCAGTTTCGGCGCTGAATTTGACCGGTACAACAGTGAGACAATAGAACTTAAGCCTGTAGTGAATTACTCTGTGGGATTCGAATGGAGGATCACCGAGAACGTCCCGTTCCGTTTCGGCCTGTTCTCGAACAACTCGTATTATCCCGAGGTCGACGACAAAAACGAGCCGCAGAAGCCCCATGTTGACGTGGGAGGTGTTGTTATCGGAGCCGGATATGAAGGCGAAGAGAACAAATTCTACGGAGGGCTGAAAATAGGGTCCGGAACGGGTGATGGAAAAATTCTTGACCAGGTTACAGGCACATATGAGGCTGTTGACGCTACTTCCTACACCATCGGGATCGTGCTCGGGATGAATTATAGTTTTTAGTTGCACGTTACAAAGTAAAGGTGTCTGGAGCCTCTGCACTCCAGAGACCTGTAGTGCTTCATGGAAGCAGCTTAACGGTACCAAAGTTCAGGATCGACAGGATAAGAGAAAGAAGAGAAGAGAAAAGAAGATTAGACAGGATAACAGGATCGACAGGATAAGAGAAAGAAGAGAAGAGAAAAGAAGATTAGACAGGATAACAGGATCGACAGGATTTTTATGAAGAAAAATAGAAAGTATTTTAATAAGCATGAGAACCTGAAGATGTATTCGGTCAATTCTGATTTTTACACCTTCTCGCCTGCTAAGTTTTTATATCCTGTATATCCTGTCTTGAAAAAATAGGAGCTTGTAGTGAAACAACTGCTCTTCATTATCCTGATCAGCCTGTTCACTCCCTGTGTGCTTCCATCCGAGGTGTTTCCGGGAAGGGACGCATCCCTGCCTGCAGCTGCCAAGCTGGAAAAAGGATGGAGCGCTCTGGTCAGGGAAGGCAGCATCAGGAAAGCTCTGAATATCTTTGAATCGATTCCTCCCGAACAGAACATGGGTCCGTCCCTGTATATGGGACTGGAAACCGTGTATAATTTCCAGAACCGTTTTACACGTTCCGCTGCAGCCGCAGCACGCGGATTCAGGGCCTGCAGGACATCCCCGTGGGCGGAAATATTCCTCTATGACGCGGTCAACCTGCATCCTGTTACCAGGGACATGGATACTGTATACGGCCTTCTCGGGGAAATTACCGAAGACAGTGAGGTCTCATGTTTCCTGAGGGATTACGCGCTGTTCGAGCTTGCGAAAGAGGAACTGAGGAGGGGCAGGCAGGATGAAAGCCGCAGCCTGTACAGCCGAATGCAGTTTGTGCGGAAAGGGGTCTACTGCGGCCCGTTTTACAACAGGGACGGGTCGGGGTTCAAAAAGCAGTATGCCCCGGAACGGATGATCAGGCTTGACGGAGAGTACAGGGGAATAAACAGGAACGTGGGATGGTTCAGGTACGAGACACCGCATCTGGACGGATACATGGATTATTCCGCCATGTTCTATCCGTTCGCGAACGCGGTGGCGTACGGCCTGTACAGTGTGTATGTTCCTGAAGCTGGCGAATACCTCATTCACGCGGGCACAGGAAATGCACTGAAGATATGGGTTAATTACAGCCTTATATTTTCAAGCGATGATACACATAAGCTTTTTTTCGACAGGTATGTGCTGCGTACCTCTCTTATCAGGGGATGGAACCTTATCGCAGTAAAGCTCGGGACCTCTGAGAACGATACAGAATGGGGCCTTTATCTGAGGGTATCCGGAAAAGAGGGCAGGCCTGTTAAGAAGTGTAAAGCCGATTTTGCGGGAAGTGAACGGATCGGAAGCGGCGTTTTTTCGGGCACACTCCGCAAAGCGGATGTTCTTCAGACCCCTGCGGAAGAATATTTTTCCTCGGTTATAGCACAAGACCCGGAGAATTCTATGGCCCTGGGCACACTCGGTTTTGTATACTCACAGAGGAGCAGGGGTGACGCAGGCGAAAAGCAGGACCTGAAACTGTTTGCACAAGCCCTTGAAAAAGCGCCTCTGTGTCCGCTGTGGGGTGAACTTGCCGGTGCGGTCGACGATAACTTCAACAGGACCCTCCAGACCATGGAAGGGATGCTGCAGAGAAACCCGGATGCAGTCTCCATCAGGGAAAAGATCTGCAGCACACTTTATTCCCACGGGTTCAGGCGCGCGTGCGAAAAACGCTTTAAACAGTTTGCAGACGTGCCTGCGGACAGGCTCGGTTACGTGTATTACCTGAGGGGAAGACTCTACAGGGGGAGAGGCTGGGGTATTGAAGCACACACGTACTTTACACAGGCCGCGGAACAGCTTCCGCGTTTTTTGAACAGTTACAAAGCGGCTGCGCATATTACGGGGGACAGGAAAGAATCTGAAATGATCCTTGAAACGCTGCTCACAAGGGACTGCACTGACGCGTATGCGCATGAGCAGCTTGCCCTTTCAGCCCATAAACAGGGCAGGTTCAAACAGGCGGAACAGCATTACCGGAAGATCATTGAATACCATCCTTCATATCTCAAGGCCTATTATCTTCTCTCCGGGCTCTACACGGATGCGGGGGATGAGGGCAGGACGCTTGATGTCCTGGAAAAGGCGGAAAGGATCTTCCCTCAGTACCCCTCGATAAAAGAGGAGATAGGGAAGATCCATAAGCGTCAGGGCAGGGAGCTCGAGGGGAAGAAAAAGATACAGGAAGCCCTGCATATAGATCCGAACCTTGCCGCTCTCAAGGAATATGTCAGATTCCTTTCCCCTGAACAGAAGGAATTTTACACAGAATGGGATTTCAGCGGCACGCAGGCCCTGGCATCCTATGCAGGAGACAAACAGTATGAGGGTTTCAATTCGGTCGACATCAGAAGCGTTGAGGCGGTCAGGGTCCATTCAAACGGCACAGAGGACAGGATGGTGCATAAGCTCAGAAAAGCCCTGACAGACACAGGGGTCGGCAGGCTGAAGACGGTGCGCATTCCTTTCAGCCTTTCCAGGAACAGGATCGAGATAAAGCATGCACGCATTATCAAGCCTGACGGCCGGGTCATCCAGTCCAGCCGTGTCTTCGACCATTCAGGGGTAAGCACCGGTTCGGGCGGGGCAGCCCTCTACAGCAGTTATCATATTAAGTCGATACAGTTTCCGGAGCTCAGGAAAGGGGACTGTATCGATTACCAGTATGTCATACACGACACATCTCCGGGCCTGTTCACGGACGAATTTTCCGATATGTCTTTTCTGGTCTCTCTTCCGCCTGCAGAACATTCTCAGTACATCCTCCAGATACCGGCAGACATGAAGCTGAATGCGGGCACGTTCAACACAAAGATACGGCCCGACATCAGCAGGACCGGCGGAATCTGGGTATATTCATGGGATCTTTCAGGGTGGCCGGGCATAATCCTTGAAAAATCGATGAGGCCGCTGACGGAATACGTCCCCTATATCGTAGTATCGACAATGGAATCGTGGAAAAAAGCAGGGACATGGTATTCCTACCTGATGAAGGACCAGGCCCGCTGCAGCGAGGAGATGAAGAAAAAGGCAGCTGAACTGTGCCGGGGCCTTGCAGGAGATACCAGGAAGGCAGAAGCGCTGTTCTCCTACGTAAGGGACGAGATCCGGTATGTGGGGATCGAGTTCGGACGCAGTTCAATGAAGCCCCACAGGGCAGAAACAACGTTTTCAACGAGGTACGGGGACTGCAAGGATACAGCCGTGCTTCTCATGTGCCTGCTCAGGGAAGCGGGTATTGCATCGAATGTCGTGCTTGTGCGCACACAGGATATGGGAAGGATAGCTCGAAGCATCGCCTCTCCCTACCTGTTCAATCACGCAGTGTGCCTCATACCGGATCTGGACGGAAAACAGGTATGGCTTGACGGAACGTCCGATTTTTACCGCATGGAGGAGATACCGTGGGCCGACCTCAATGCTCTCGCCCTGATCGTTGATGACTCCGGGGGAACGATAACTGAGATCCCTGATGAACCCGCGGGCACTACGGGCGTCCGAATAAAGGCGGATATAACCCTTAAACCGGACGGGAGTGCCTTTATCGACATATCTGAACATTTTCTGGGCCAGCGGGCTCCTGTGCTTCGAAGGTATGTGCACTCTTCAGACAGGTTCAAGCAGTACATGGAGGCGCTGTACGCCAGGAAATTCAACGGCTTTACGCTCGAAAGCTTCAAAACGTCGGATCCTCAGCGTATTGTCAAAGAGCCGTGGTACAGGATACGGGGAACAGTAAAACGGTACGGGCTTACACGAGGGAACCGGATCATATGCCCCTGCTCGCTGAACCCCCTTTCATTGTCGGAGAAGATAGCTGAAAAAGAGCGCACGTATCCTCTCTGGCTCAGAATAAAGATGTTCCAGGACGAACACATTACGCTGAAGGTTCCCGAGGGGTACAGGACGGCATTTTATCCGGAGAACAAAAAGAACGTATCCGCGAACGGTGAATTCGAGCAGACTGTTATGCTTAAAGGGAGAACAGTTTCCGTCCATACACGGTTTGCAGTGACCGATACGAATGTGCAGCCGCAGCAGTACGGGAAATACAAGGAATTCTGCAGATTTGTCGACAGTGCGACAGAAGAAAGGATCATCTGTGACCGGGAATGAATTTTCCTACCTTAAACGACTGACATACGGGCTTGTCCTGTTTGCCGCGGTTATCATGATCGGGACAGTGGGGTTCCATTTCATCACAGGTGACAGCCTGTTCGACGGTTTCTATAACACGCTTATAACTGTTTCAACCCTTGAGGCCCGTGATTTCGGCGGAAATACAGGGGCAAAGGTGTTTACCGTATTTCTCATTCTTATCGGGGTGGGCAATCTTCTGTTCCTTGTAAGTACGTTCGCGGCGTTTTTCGCTGACGGGGAATTCAGGAGGATTATGAGGAGAAGAAAAATGGATAACGTCATTAAAACTCTTACTGGCCATGTGATCGTATGCGGAGGCACGGATGATATAGGAGGGTATGTCATCGAGGAACTTGAGAAGACAGGCAGAAAATATGTGGTCGTGAACAGCAGTGCCCCTGCTGCTAACAATGCCGACTCAAAGGGATTCCTCTATATCGAAGGTGATCCCTCAGATGATGAGGCCCTTTCAGCGGCCAATATCGGGGAGGCTTCGGGCATCATTTCGATCCTTCCCGAGGACAAGGATAACGTTTTTGTCACACTGACCGCACGGGGGCTTAATCCTGATATCCGTATCGTGGCAAAATGCGTTGACAGCAGGACAGGCAGCAAACTTACAAAGGCTGGTGCGGATTCCGTGGTGAACACGGATCTGATAGGCGGGATGAGAATAGCGTCGGAGCTCATGCGTCCCGCAGCGGTCAGTTTTCTTGATGAGATGATCAGGGTACAATCAAAAAGCACAATACGTTTCGAGGACGTGAAGATCAGTGCAGGAAGCGAATTTGTGGGAATAACCCTGAAAAAGGCAGCCCTGAGCATCAGGTTCAATCTGCTTATTGTGGGTGCCCGCAAAAAGGGGCAGGCAGACTTCGTATACTCGCCTCCGTCCGACTATATCATAGAAGAAGGAACAGAGCTGGTCGTTCTCGGAGACCTGGAAAAAATACGCAAGGTCAGGAAGATCTCCGGAGGGGACATTCGCTGAGGGGGACATTGTTAACTAATTAACTTAAAGTTTGGACCTATATCGCCATGTACACATGCTATGCAATAGGCAATCCTCTTGTTGACATCGTGACAGAGGTCAGTGAAGATGTGCTTGAGCGGTACGGCCTGAAAAAAGGGTATTTCCATTTAAAATCGAAAACAGAAGCGCTGGAACTGCTGGAAAGTGTGTGCAATGAGGATTCCCTGCTTGTTCCGGGAGGGGCGGCAGCCAATACATGCTGCGGCATAAATCGGATGGGAGGAAGATCGTACCTGTGCGGCGGGATCGGTGATGATGATCTGGGCGTTGTATTCGAGAATTCACTTGCTGAAGCGGGGGTCCATTCAGGTTTGAGGAAAAATACTGAACCCACAGGATTTGTCGTTGTGCTGGTTACGCCGGATGCTGAACGCACATTTGCTGTTTATCTGGGGGCAAGTCTTGTTCTGGACGAATCGACCCTCGATACCAACAAACTGACCAATTCCAATTTTCTCTACTTTACGGGTTACCAGTTCGAGCCTGAAGGGCTGAGAAAGGTGATCACCCGTGCGGCTGCATTTACGAAAAGAACAATGACCAGGGTTGTCATGGACCTCGCGGATCCTGGCATAGTTGAGCGGAACAGGGACACTCTGCAGGAGTTTGTCAGGGAATACGTGGATATCCTGTGCTCAAACGAAGAGGAAGGGAGGATATACACAGGAGGGCTTTCAGGGGAAAAATGTATTCGGAAAATGGGGGAGGACACCGAATACACGGTGCTGACGCTTGGAAGCAGCGGTTCCCTGATAAAACACCATAACACCGTATCAGCAACACCGGCACGGATAGTAGAGCCTGTTGACACGACCGGTGCAGGGGATATGCATTCCGCAGGCGTTCTGGTCGGAATGGACAGGGGGTATTCAATGGAGTATGTGGGAAAGATGGGGGCGTTCGCCTCATCAGTTGTTATATGTCAGAAAGGTGCGAGGCTGTTTCACAGTATTGCCCGGGAAGTGGAAAACCTGTGAAGAGAAGGCACCTGTCAGCACCGGGGCGCATCTGTAAAACCGCCTAAAAATCCCTTGACATTATGATGTGAGGCGTATAATAGAAGAACTCAGATCACTTGAGTCACATAGGCTGATTGGAAAAGATGAAATATATCGTTATTATGCTTGCCATACCGCTTGTATGCGTTTCCTGTTCACGTCCCGAGAACAGGAACAGCGGTTCAGCAGACCTAAGGCTTGATGAAGGCATGTTTGATACCCTTTTTGCAGGGCATCAGGGATTGTCTGAGTCCTATATTGGGCGCACACGGAATCCCGGTCATGCGCATGCGCATGAGCCTGTGCAAAAGCCGGACGGACAGCAGAAAGGGGTATTTGCATGGCCTGTTAACGGAAGGGTTCTGACACGTTTCAGGCCCCGGGCAGGGCATGAGGGGATCGAGATTGCAGCCCGTCCGGGAGAGCCTGTGCGTGCGGCATCCAGCGGAACGGTCATGTTCTGCGGTTTTACGCCCGGGCTCGGGAATACGGTTATTATCCGCCATGCGTTCGATATCCTTTCCGTGTACGGGTATCTGTCGGACATACAGACAGAATGCAGCAGGCGCGTTATAGGGGGGGATACGATAGGGAAGGCCGGGGAAAGCGGCTCTTCATCAGGATGCCGTGTCCATTTCATGATATATATCAATTATCGCGGGGCCAGGGATCCTCTGCTTTACCTCGGCCCGGCCAGGGGCTGAGGCATGCTGACCAGGAAGGAACTGGAACAGAGGGAGTATGAGATACTCGCTCCATACGCGCTCAAATCGGGCGATTCAGAGGGACGTTCTCAGGAGGAGGATACGCATCCCTACAGGACGAACTTCCAGAGGGACAGGGACAGGATAATCCACTGTCCTTCATTCAGGAGGCTTGAATACAAGACACAGGTATTCGTCAACCATGAAGGCGACAATTACCGCACCCGGCTCACCCACACCATGGAAGTGGCCCAGATCGGCAGGACCATTGCCAGGGTCATGCAGCTGAATGAGGACTTTACGGAAGCCCTCGGACTGGCTCATGACCTGGGGCACACGCCCTTCGGCCATGCAGGGGAGGAGGAACTCGACAGAATAATGAAGGATGAAGGAGGATTCGAGCATAACAGGCAGAGCAGGCGGATCGTCAAGGTGCTCGAAAATAATTTTAGGGGACTGAACCTGACCCGCGAAGTAACGTCATCGATCATAAAGCATAAAACCGTGTATGACAACGCCGGTACTCATGAGGCTGAAGGGGCTTTTCTCGAGACCCAGGTGGTGAACCTTGCGGATGAAATATCGTACAACGGGCACGATCTGGATGACGGCATTGCCGCTCAGGTCCTGACAGAAGATGAGCTTCGGCACATGGATATCTGGAAAATGGCTGAAGAATGCGTTCAGAAGGAATACCCGGACCTTACCGGAAGACACAGATGCAAACGCATAATAGTCTCGATCATAAACATTTACGTTACCGACCTTGTTTCCAATTCAGAGAAAAACCTTGAAAAGCACGGCATCGGGTCCATAGAGGATGTTGTGGCCTGTCCGGAACAGCTCATCTCATTCAGCGATGAGATAGAATCGTACAACATGGCGCTGCAGTCGTATCTTCGCAAACATCTGTATCAGCATTCACGTATAATAAGAACGGCGAACAAATCGAAGCGTTTTGTCCGTGAAATATTCGCTGAGTACGAACAGAACCCGAACAGTCTGCCCGAGGATTATCAGGAATGGGCCGCGAAGGAGGGGGTGGGACTGAAGCGGGCCATAGCCGATTATATAGCAGGAATGACCGACAGGTATGCTCAGGATGAATATATGAAACTTTTTCACCCGTATACGTAGGTTCGCCGCACTGTGTATCAGGATGCATGCGGCCCGCAGGAAGATTTATGGCACGGCTGATAGTAAAAAAAGGTCATGATGAGGGAATAAACTTTGAAATAAGGTCTTCCCATTTCTCTCTCGGGCGTGATCTCGCAAATGATGTTCAGCTCCTGTACCCGAAAGTATCCCGCGTGCACGCTGAGATCACCTATGAGAACGGAACGTATATCATCACTGACCAAAAAAGCAGGAACGGAACATACATTAACGGAAAAAAAGTACGGAAAAAGGTCCTGGATGACGGTGACAGGATTAAGCTGGGGGATACTGTTTTCCTGTTCATGAGGGAAAAAGGGGATATCGCAGGTTCGGGCGGAAAGATATTCGACAGCACAATGGATGCGTGTGAGACCGTTATTGACACTGTCCCGTCCTGGAACGTCGATCTGCTCAAAAAGAACCGTATTTCCAATTCCCAGCTTGAACTGCAGGACACCAAGAGATATCTTGTTGACCTGCATGAGCTCAGCAGGAAAGTTCCGGAGTTTTCAGACAGGGCATCGCTTCTCTCATACATGGGGAACAGGATCCGTGATGTGATCAAGGCCGACAGGGTATTCCCGATCGTCAGGGATCCGGAGCAGAAGGACGGATGGAACGTGATCGGCATGGAGGAAATGTCGGCGAAAAGCTCTCTTTCAGCAACTCCCATATCCCGCACGGTCTTCGACAGGGCCGTCAATGAAAATGTATCGATAATCATTCACCGTGATTCACCGGGTAAAGATGCTTCAGAGAGCATGGTCTCATACGATATTCATACAGCCCTGTGCGTTCCTGTGGCCGAGGAGGGGGACCGCGGCGGCATCGTGGGCGCTATATATGCTGACAGGCTCGGTGAGGGAGAGAATTTCGACAAAATGGAGCTTGAGTTCGTGACAGCGTGCGCCATCCTTGCTGCTGATGCGCTCAGGGATATCGAACGCCGAAGCGAATATGAGCGGCATGAGCACATACTGCAGCAGGAGGTCCGGTCACGGTATAATATCGTGGGGGAATCTGATGCTGTGACGGATATGCTGGATTTTATCGAAAAGGCCGGAAGCTCGAACGCGGGTGTTCTTATAATGGGGGAGAGCGGGACCGGCAAGGAACTCATTGCCAGGGCTGTCCATTACGTGGGTCAGCGCAGCCCCGAGGTATTCAAGACATGCAACTGCGCCGCTCTTTCCGAAACCCTTCTTGAAAGCGAGCTGTTCGGTCATGTAAAGGGAGCCTTCACCGGGGCAGAATCTGAGAAAGCCGGTGTATTCGAGATCGCCGATAAAGGGACTCTGTTCCTTGACGAAATAGGGGAAATGTCCCCGACAGGTCAGGCAAAGCTTCTGCGTGTACTTGAACAGGGAGAAATATGCAGAGTGGGAGGATCTGATGTCATACACGTGGATGTACGCGTTATAGCTGCGACCAACAAGGACCTTGAAAAGGAGGTTGAGGAGGGAAGGTTCAGGGAGGACCTTTTTCACAGGCTTAACATCCTTGCAATAACCGCGGCCCCCCTGAGAGAGCGGAAGGGGGACGTAAAGCTGCTGATCGACTATTATACCGGTCTGTTCGGTGCGGAATGCGGCAGAACGATAGAATTTTCCGAAGAGGCAGTGAAGGCCCTGTCGGAATACAGCTGGCCGGGAAATGTGAGGGAGCTCAGGAATTTCGTTGAAAGGGCCTTTATACTTTCGGAATCGGATGTAATTGAAAAGGACAGCCTTCCGCCGAAGATCGTATACGGATCCGAAGGAAGGTCAGATGATCTGAAGCTTGAGACTGTGCTTCAAAACCATATCTTGAAGGTCCTTGAAATAGCGGAGGGCAACAAAAAGAAAGCAGCCGATCTGCTCGGAATTGACAGGAGCACGCTCTACGCCAGGCTTAAACAGCAGGAAAAGGAAAAAGCGGAATGAACACGCGGGCAATGTTACCGAGGTTTTTTACCTTTGCCGTCCCCCTGGCCGGCGTAATGGCGCTGGTCACGATCGGGAGGGTTGCCTGGGTACTGCAGGATATCCGGGATGCAGAAAAACCTCAGCATATTTCAGTGCCGGGACCGGAAAAGGAAACGGAACAGGACTCCGGCATACCTGAACCGGACGGGCCGAAGCATACCGAAGATGCCGAGATAGAAGGGATCCCGTCCATTATAAAGAAAACGTCGGTTGCGTATGCCTCTGTCAGCGATTTCAGCGCTTTTTCCCGTGATATCGATTCTGTTCCTCTAATGAAGATCTGGAACAGCCCGGGAGTGCAGAAGGGACTGGAGCCTGTTTCAGTTCTGGTAAAGGAAGCATGGGACAAATTCCAGAGCAAGTACCGTTTTTCCCTTCACAGGATTTTTAAAGGCCTCGAACCGCACGCCGGTGAAACGGAATGCGTTATTTCGGACCTGTCGTTTTTCAGAGGAACGTATACTGTGCGCCTTGCTGTGTGCTGCAGCATAAAAGGGGATACGAACGCGTTCATTGCCCGGTTCAAAGATAATGCTTCAGGACTGATGGAACAGAAGACAGTGAACGGTATAAACGTCTTTCAGAAAAAAGGCAGGTACGGGACATTTTCAGTGTTCTTTAAAGAGGGCAGGATGTTCGCTGCGGCCGGAAAGGACATGTGCAGGAACCTTATAAACCTTCTCAGGAACAGAAACAGGATCGCTGGTGACCGTCTGGCTGACAATAAGGATTTCAAGGCCTGCTATTCACGCCTCCGCAGGGACAAAGGGCTGTTCGTATATATAGCCGACACCGGATTTCCGGGAAAGCAGATTTTGAAAGGCCCTTTCGCAGTGAGCTGCAGTGTCAAAGCAGGAAAAGTGCATGAACGCATAATGCTGCCTTCAGTGAATGTAAAAAAATATGCTGATGACAGCCGCGGAATCAGGACAGGGATCAGGGACACAGAGAATATCATTGCCCGAGTGCACGGCAGGCTGACCGGGGAAAGCGTGGAAGAGCTGGCAGCCCTTTCTTTCAGAATGGTCGGAAGCGGTTCGAAGATCAAGCTCGGGAGACAGAAACAGGGAACATTCTGGGATCACATGTACCAGATCTGCATGCGCGCAAAGGCCCCTGCGTCAGGTGTCCTGAAATGGGATCTCTCGTCCCATCTTCCATCCTGGTACTTTGTTGCGGACCTCCGGAAAAACCCCGGCCTCCGCGAACGGCTGGAATCTCTGCAGAAGAAGTACAAAACAACAAAGATCCGGCGCAGCGACGGTTTGGACATCAATATAGTCCAGCTCGGTGAGGAGAGGCTGTTCGGTTCGTTCTGCTATTTCACAGAGGGGGATACCGCAGTGTATTCGTACAGTTCGCAGCTTTTAAAAAAGGTTCCCGTCCCCGTGTTTGCGAAAGGGTCCGGTACAGTTGACGCTGATTTCCAGTGTACTGTAGACGCGGGCGAGACGGCTGATTTCATAATATCAAAGAGTCTTCAGAAATTTTTTACCATGCTGAAATGGGTCCGCCTGGAGCATATATCCAGGCTGGACAAGGTGGGAGGCCTGATCGGAACCCTGCAGTGCAGGGGAACACACGGGCCTGTGTATTCGGTTCTGGAAGCAGAATCGAATACAGGCGTGACAGGTATTATCCCGCTGACCGTATATCTTCGGAACGTATGTAATTTAAGAGAGGAATGAATATGTTGCGATTGTCATCATCTGTACTTCCTGTTCTGTGTGTTATCATGATTACGGGGATACATGCACAGGAGGCGGTCCGTACCGTCCCCATCGAATGTTTCTATCCCGAAGAAACGCTGTTCTATTACAAGGTATCGAATGCACCCCATCTGATCGGGAAGATGAAGGCCCTCCCTATTACCGGGCTGCTCGAAAAGATACTGAACGAACTGAAAAAAGCCGACAAAAGCGGAAATATCACCAGCCAGATAAACATAGCAGGCCTGACCAAAAACAATATAAAGTATCTTTTCAAAGGCGAGGCCGCACTGGGCCTCTACAGGAAGACAAAGGGGAAAGAGGGAGCAGAAAACCTCGAATGGTGTTTCGTAACGGACATAGGCGTCCCCTCAAAGGATCTCGACTTTGCCCGGGAAAGCGTGTTCCGCGGCATCAGGAACAAAGTGGGGGTCGGCAATATCACAAATACAAAGTACCTTGATTACACGATCACCACGTATTTCAAGGGTGCTAAGCAGTTTTTGAACTATACTGTGTTCAACAACTATCTGATCGTGACGCACACCAAGAATGAACTCGTCAAAACCGTATACAGAATGAAAAAGAAGAGGAACAGTACGCTGGTTGACAATTTTCTCTTCAAACTGGTGAAGCAGGATCCGGAAACCCCGGCGGACGCCCGCTTCTTTGTTGATGTTGCAGGCACGGCAGACTGCATCAAGAACGTGCTGCCCCCGGATGTCAGCCATTTCATGAGCTATCTCGAACCTACCGGCCTTCTTCAGATCAGGGCTGCGTTCGGCTTGATGACACTCAATGAGAAAGGCGTGGATGAAACAATACGGATATATTTCGAAGAGACGAAAGGGTTCATTTCGCTTCTCGAAACGCCTAAAAAAAGCACATTCTACTGGCAGGATATCCCCAAATCAGCGGTCGGGGTGAGCGTGTTCTATGCGGATCCGGTATCCCTGTGGACCGTTTTCAATACAATGCTCAAGGAATATCCGAAATTGCTGCCTGGAACTGAGGAATATATCAAGGACTACAGAGCTTTTTTGCGGACGCTCCAGGTGAAATCGGGTATCAGTATTGAAAAGGATATCCTTGGAAATATAGGAAAAAACTGGGCTGCTATTTCGCTTCCAGCGGCAGAAGGGAGCATACGGGGCTATCATCTGATCCCCATATATTCGGTAGAGGTTTTTGACGGGGAATCGGTTGCAAATGCTCTGAAAGCGGTCTTAAACAAAGGGCTGAACCTGAGGCTGTCTGTCAAGAAGGAAGGGGAGCAGCGCATCTACTACAGGCAGTTCAGTGAAATGTATTTCGCCTTCACGGTGATAAAGGATAAATTGTATATAAGCATCCATCCGAGAATGCTGGCCTATTTCATACGGCACATGAAGATAGAGAAAGAATCAGTGCTGGAACATCAGGCCGTGAAGAGCCTTGCGGACGCGGGCCCGTGCACAGCAGCCTCATGGGTTGACTTCAAGAGAATGCTGGGTTTCATCGGCAGAAAATACGGGCTGAATAAAAAGATCACGATTAAAAAGCTGTTCGAAGCCGCCCTTGAGGAGCAGGGGAAAACGCTTGCAGGGATGGGTATTTCCCCTGACGCGATTCCGTTCCCGAATCTCGCTTTTCCGGGACTGGATGAGATCGGGGAGGCCCTGAACGTGTATACAGGAAGGACCGTATTTAAAAACAACATTTTTACATCCACGTACGTTTCTCCGGTACCTATCCAGGTCGTGCTGGCGGGAACAGGAATGGCAGTAGTGCAGATGATACCCATTCTGAAACAGCAGCATGAAAAGGGGAGGGTCGCTGTTTCCTCCGAACGGCTGCAGGAAATTTCCTTTAACCTCAACCTGTATTCCATGGAGCATAACGGAAAGTATCCGGGCTCCCTTGAAGAGCTGTATCCTCAATACATACGGTCGCTCAAAATATTCGCTGCCCCCGGAAAGGAATCCTCTCTCACCATGAAACATCATATATCGCAAAAGGGGATGTTCGTATATAAAAGCATACCTGATATAAGCAACGTAAAGAACGAGGCTGTCATTGTATATCAGAAAAAGGATGTGCATTCGGGCGGTTTCTTCGTTCTTCTCAAGAACGGAACCGTCCAGTGGAGGCTTTCCAATATGTATAAGCGGACCGTGAATGAATTCGAGGGAAGCAGTGTGGAAGTAATAGAGTAAAATTCGGGTAGAATAATTGAACTTTCTGCAGGTTATTGTATCTAATACTAATGAAAGACCTTGATAGTGCTAACAGACAGTGCTAAAAAGCAACTGGACAAAGCGGCTCTGGCTTTTAAGAAAGGCGACAAAAAGGCTTTCGACGTTATTTTCCGGCTTGCAGGCGATCCGGTGTTCAGGATCTGCCGTCATATAGTCGGTACGTTTCACGAAGCGGAGGATGTTATGCAGGAAGTGTTCATGAATGTCTATACATCACTGCCTGATTTCAGGGGCGAATCCTCGTTATTCACATGGCTGTATACAGTCGCGCGCAATAAAAGCCTGAACTACATAAAGAAAAAGGACAAAAAGGAAAAAGCGGTGCTGGACGGGGAAACGTTTCAGGAGATCGAATCGTCTGAGGATGACAACGGGGCCGCCAGGCAGAAGGAACTTGACCTTATGCACGAATGCATTCAGGAACTGCCGGCAGACTTTAAAAGCGCGATCGTGCTCAGGGACATCGAAGGGCTGACATACGATGAGATCTCGCAGATCGAGGAAATTCCGGTCGGCACCGTCCGTTCGCGGCTCAACCGCGGGCGTGCAATGCTTCAGGAGATGTTTTTTTTAAGGCGGGGAACATAATGGATTGCGATATATGCAGAAAAAATGCTGCGGATTATATCGAGGAAAAGCTTCCGGACGGGGAACGGCAGTCGTTCGAAGGCCATATGGGGGAATGCGCGGAGTGTTCCCGGTATGTTAATAACTTGACATATACGCTCGAATGCCTTCATGAAATGGGCCGTGAAAAAGCCCCTGCCGAGATGATGGACCGCGTTCGGGCCCGTATATACAGCCGTTTTGATACAGCGGAACCTGCACCTGACAGAAAAGCATTCTCCCCGGACCTGCTGCTTTTTATTCGGGCAGCGGCTGTTCTGTTCATTGTATTTCTGATCGGCTTTTTCTGGCATTTGACCGTGGGGCAGGATGAGTATACTGAGTATTCCATGACGCAGGAAAACATACCGAAAAAGAGTGAAAAGGATCTTCTGCAGGACAAGGAAGGCTTCACTGGAAAAGCAACGGAAAAGCTTGCGAAGCGTGGTTTGGATGCAAACGAATATAAAACGAAGTCGAAGCCGGCGCACAGCCCGATGGAAATGGCAGACCGTCTCGATGATGAAGTGGAATATAAAAAAGAGTCTGCAGCGAATAAAGCGGATGAACTGCCGAAGCAAAGCGCACCCGATGCACAGCGTGAGCAAAAAAACATTAGGGAAAAGAAAAAATTCACTCCTGCGGACAAGGCGAAGGAATCAAAGGAAGCAGAAGTGCTTATGGCGGATATCCAAAAGAAAAGAGAGAATACGAGGAACCTTGGCGTGAATGGCATACGGCCCGTGGCTGACAGTAAATTTCGTGCTGAAAAACCCGCGCTCAAAAAACAGGCGGGCAGTTCGGTGCGGATCCCTATGAAGAAGCAGGAAGAAGTCAGAAAGCATATCGCGGCTGTATGTGCAGGCACGAACGTATCAGGAGGCGCGGGAGCAGCGGCACAGTGGGGAGAAGGATACAAGGAACTGCAGCGCAGGGCCCGTAAAACGGAGAGCGAGGAACCTGGAGCAAAGGATAAAGCGGTTGTGCTGAGGGACGCTAAAAATGACGCACGTTCGTCAGCAGCAAACACTGTGCATAAGGAGGAGGAGAGAGCGGCGGTTACTCAAGAAGCAGTGGTTGCAAAAACAGAGGAAGCAGATGCTGCTGAAGAAGTCGAAAAGGCTGCAGAACCGGTCGCGGAAGCAAAGAGCGGTCAAAAAAAGAAGTCTGAGGATGCAAAGGATGTCGGTGTAGCAGGAAGAAGAAAAGGAGGAGGGGGATATACATACACGCTGGAAGTGACTGCTCAGCAGTACAAGCAGATCAGGGAATATTTAAGCACTGTGGAGGGAGTGCACTATATAGCTTCAGCAGGAAAGGAAAGAAACCGCAATGAGGATGCTGAAATACACGCATTCACAGTGAAGGATAAAAGTGATGATGATATGAAAACCAAGAAGGTGTATTCCGGTGACATAAAGGGTGAAGGGGGCGGAGCACAGTATATAACGATCCGGTTCATAATCATAGGGCAGCCTGCTGAACAGCCTGCTGCACAGGAAGGGAAAGATCAGGAGTAACAGCCCGGCAAAGCCGGGATTTTATTGCGGATTTCGGATGCCGACCCTATATCCAAGGTAGCCGCAGCTTTTAAGCTGCGTTTTATTTTTTGTACTTTTAACTTGTAACTTTTAACTTGTAACTAACTTCGTGTCTTCGTGTCTTGGTGGTTTCTCTTCTCTTATAACTTCTAAAATCAAAAATCCATTATATTAATCTCATTCCGTCCCTCCTCCTCCCCCTTGATGGGGGAGGATTGAGGTGGGGGTGAAACCGAAGCTGCAGCGTAGGTTAATCGGTGTTCGATATTCAACAACAGTAGTTGGGTTATGGTCAGGATGCCGGTTTGGTTAATGGGCAAGGGTCAGGTAGCCGGCGCTTCCCTCGCTTGCCGGCTAACTTGGAACTTGCGTTATTGCGGTATTGTGATTTGCCGGCTCCCCGGCTCTTTCCTGCGAATATATTACATAACCACGTGATTATCGAACGCAGGCTTTCCTGACGCAGCGACACTTCAACACTTAAACAATTATATAATTATATAATTATATAAGTCTTTAAGTATACCACCTGCCAAAGAATTCCGAGAAGAGGAAAAAATAATATAATATCTTCTTGAGATTCAGCAAAATCCTTATATTATTATTGGTGGATATTCCTGCATGGAAGGAAGAAAGGTGATCCCGACACACCATTCTGGCGGCCGGGACTTTCAGCATTCGTAGTTTAGTAGCTTTAGCAGTTTACGGGTAAATTATGAGCGAAGAAAAAGAATGACAGAAGAAAAAAAAGCAAAACTATTCTGGAAATGGATGCCAATAATCTGTATATTGGTATTTGTGGTGTTAGTCGTAGCTTTCTATATTATTTGGATCAAGATTGAAAGGGCACGGCTGAATACAGCTGTTGCACAAGCAGAGGATTTCCGGAAAGAAATACAGCATTTATTAACTGAAGAAGAAAATGCTCCGGACAATGGGGCAAGGTTTTTGAGGGGAATACTTGAGGCAAAAGGCTTAATAGAACTTGATCGAGGATTACATTATGTACATATAACGGATGCACAGGAAAAGGGAAACAATGCTCTTATCAATAAATGGTTAAAAGACAATCCTGATTGGATACTTCAAATCAATAAGCTGCGTGAATTTAAAAAATTCAGATTTAAGCGGGATATTTCACATATACCTTTCCCCTATACGGCAGAATTATCAGCATTGCGGGGATTTTTCAGAATTCATTCGACAATGCTTGTTGCACTTGCAGAAGAAAGGAAATTCAGTGAATACTTGCAACTTGCACATACCCTTGAATACCTATTCCAACATCTTGATGAGCCGAGTCTTTGTGCTTTTTTAGTCTACCGTGCATGTGATTCCTTGTTATGGAATAATGGGATAGGCCGGTCTCTTCGATTTATTGAAAATACTGATGTTATGGACGAGTTGATTGCAGCGCTTCACGATCAGGCATTCACTAAAGCAAAACTGAAAAATATAATCAAGGGCGAAGTAGGAATTTACGGTCCCTGGACCGTAAGATGCACTTTGGATGAATGTAAGAATTATTATTTTATGATTATAACAACGGAAGATCAAGAGCGGCGAATAAAGAAACTTGGGAGATTATATGCAATTGGTGGCCCATATCTTTTGAAATCCCAGGCAAATTGGTTGAAAAATAACATACATATGATTGATGTTGCGGATTTGCAATTTCCTGATAATGTGAACGAAGCACAAGCAATATTAGATCTTAAAAATAATTTTGGATATGAACTCATTGAAATTACAAATATGATTGATTTTTTCAAAAACAGTTTTATAGAATATGCACGAGCTAACACCCTGCGGACATGCTGGAAAACAGCAATGAGGATACATAAATATAAACTAGAGAAAGGAAAACTTCCTGATTCTATAAAGGAAATCAAATACTATCAACAACAAGGGTTACCGCGCGATGGGTTCTTAGGGAAGCTTGTAGGCTATAAAGTGATAAATAACCCTTATTGTTTCAGAATCAAAGCTGCCGATATGAATGGAATAAAAAGTATAAATATTCTTGAACCAGAAAAATGTCCTTCTACGGGTAAATATCGGCATGAAAGATTTGGATGGCAGTATAAAGGAGTTGAGGAAACAATTGTGGGCATAGATTATTATGACCTGCCGCAGGAACATGGGTCAAATACCCCTGCGAAGTTAATATTTAAAGCGAGTGAATTAAAAGCATACAGCAAACAGCCGGAAAAACTGTTTACTGAAATATCTATCAGGCCCGAAACAAGAATTGGAAAACCAACAGGCGGTTTTATTATTACAGGAATGAAAGAGGACGCATTGTTAAGAAAAATGGGATTGTGCAAGGGAGATGTGCTAGTATCTGTAAATGGGAAATCTCCATTGCATTTAATGTCATTATTGCAATCAAATCTGGATCACTTTACATTTGAAGTAAAAAGAAACCGTAAGAAAATTGAATTTGAAGCAAAAAGAAACGGCGAGGATATTATAGTAATCATCTGTAATATAAAACCTCTTTTGAAACCATCGAAAGATGAACTCCAGGAAACAGAATCAGAAGAAGACAGTACTGAAACCCGCACATTAATAAACTTTAACACTGTTTATTTGGAAGTGTTTTTGAAATTTATTTCTCGTCAATGCGGGATGAAAAATATCATGCCTGACGATTTGAAGGATATGGGGATAGAGCTGACCTTTAAGAAGGATAAGGTTATGGACGGCAGCCCGGAAAACCTTCTGAAGATATTGAAAACCAAGCTGAATGAAATATACCTTGACTACAGGATTGAGAATAAACAGATCATCATATTCAAACTGCAGGGATTCAACAGCAGGATTACCCATCCAGAGCCCCAAACAATCCCTGGACAGGATATTTCAGTTGAAAAGATTTTAGTTGCTGATGAAGGTGAAACATTCGCGGTGATCAGCGGCAGGAAATTTAGGGAAGGTGATACAGTTCAGGATGTTACTATTGTAAGAATAGAGAAATACTTTGTGATATTCAAAATACCTTATAAGAATGACGGCTTTTATTATTCAGTTGCAGTTCCGGAAGAATTGAAAAGTGAATAGAAAGAAAAAGCTCTTATTAAAGATAAGTTTGATATGCTGAATACGACAGGATATCCTGGAGCAATTATATGGATTGTCCTTGTCTTGGTATCAGGAGGTATATTCACAACAATACATTATGCTGTATCCTATTTCCCAAAATTATTAAAAGAATACTGTGCTATTAAAAAAGAAGATAAACCATGGAAAAATACCTGATATTTCTGCTTGTGGTTTTTGTTGTGGGATGTCAAACACCGGTTCATAAAAACCAAACTTCAATGGGCATTCTTCCAAAAGAATATAAAGAAGAAATACTTGCTGTTTATAGAGCAGTCTTGGCAAATGATTTGAATGATACTGATATTAAAGATGTTGTTGTGAAATTAAATCCTAAGTATTCTATGGATGGCATCTTTTTGTTTCATGAGTTTTTACCTGAGGTTAAACTTAAAAATGTATCTGGTGATATACTGAAGCAATATAAAGGGAGGCAAATTAAATACGTTGGGTTTAGTAATAAAGGTGGGAAGTATGATCATCCTGAATTAGATAAGGTTGAGGAATTGGCAAAAACCCAAAAAATATCACCATTGACTGTTGAAAATACTATAAAGTGGTTTGAATCAGTAAAATCTAAAGATGAAAAAGAGCTGATTTTAAAACTACTTGCAGCCAGCTATGATGTGCAAGCTTTGCGCTACTTGCTGGAATTGCTCCATGACTGTGATCCTATTTTGAGGGGTGATGCTACCCAGGCAATCGATGACTTTTATTCTTTAGGTCTGGATGAGCGGATCCTGCGGGAATATTCAGAGAGGATTTTGAAGGGGGCAATAATAGAATTAGTTCTTTATAAAGAAATCGATTTACGGGAAACTATTGAAGAAGCGGAACTTGGAGACATAGTGTCATTGGGTCTAATTCGGAACTATATAAACATTAATCAAGATCCAAAACTGGATAAGACAATATTAAAAGAGGTATTTAAAAAGAAGTCACTTGTATTTGACACAGGTCAGTTGCTTAGAAAAGATGGTAATCTGGATTGGGAAAGAGTACCTGGGATTTATTATTATTTGTCAAGGGTTGGCTTTATTAAGAAATTGGACGCAGCTCTTGTTTATGTGGGCGGATACCATGGTTCTTTATGCGGGGCTAGTGCTATTTATATATTAAGAAAATATAATGGCAAATGGAAAGTGTTCGGCAGCGTTAATTATACGAGATCATGAACATGAAAAAGTACATATTCCTCATCGTCATATTCTTTGCCGGATGCAATTCGGATATTGCTTATGGGATGTGTTATGAGTAGATCCTTCCAAAAAGGGCCTCAGGGAGTGAGAGGAGACAGGCAAAGCGGCTCCAAGGTGTCCAATTTGACGCCATTCCAGCCTTTTTATAGTGCCACTGAAAAAGTGTATAACAAGTATTATGATCGCTTCAAGAATCGGACACTGCCGCTGATTAAGATCGAACCTACGCACGAGGATTTTATCTTCCCTGTTTCCATGCATGACATCGACTCTCAGCTTAAGAAAATACCGAGGCAGTTTACAGAGGGCATTAAGGCTATAGAGGCTGATGATGACTGTTATGGAATAGAATTTGGAACAGGTGCTTTCAGTCTCGGCGTACCCATAAGCTTGGGTATCGGTTATTTAAGAAGCGAAGATGACAGGAATATCTTTTACATTTCATTCGGAATTGGCATATAATAAGACTTTAACAAAATGAAAAAAGCAGTTATAATTGCGGTTGTGATGGCAGTTATGGTGGTTGCGGGGTGTGGGCAGATAGAGCCTGTTCCAGATGAAAAAACCGTATCCCGTAAATCTGACAGGACAATAGTCACACCTCATATGCGGGTTAAGATAGATAAGTATAAAAACGTAATCTACTGCTCCACATTTCAGATAGCGTGGAATATGTTTAAGAATAAAATATTAAAAGGAGAGGATATTAAACTTGAAGGTCAGCCTGATACTGCGGTCTTTCTTAATAAGGGGGTCGGGTCCAGGAGTGATATTTCAGAAAAAGACTATATTGCTCTGGCAGGTACAAAAGAGGATAATATAGTCCGTCGAATAAACAAAATGCTCGCTGAAAAATTTCCTTATGAAAAACCTGTTACTATAGAGCTGTTCAAAGAAGACGTCCTGTTGTATGCATATCTTCATAAAAACCTTAAGTTCAAGAACGTCTTTCATATTTACGATGATGTTATGACATTTAATACAGAAAAAGAAGAAGGGGATATTGAATCATTCGGGATTTACAGGCCTGAAAATGAGGATGCGTTAAAGGAGCAGGCAGAGATACTGTATGTGTCATATGCTGATGAAGGGAAGCACGGCAAATATGTAGCTTCATCGGTCATTCTTGAGCTTAAGACAAAAGACCCGGACGACCGTCTGATCCTGGCCTGTATCGAGCCCAAAGAAACGCTTTTAAAAACAGTTGAAAACGCGGAACAATTGATAAAGGATTTTAAACCTGAATACAGGGATCAGAAGAAATTCAGCGATCTGCGCATTCCAAAGTTTGATTTAGACATTAAAAAAGAGTATGATGAATTTAAAGGTAAAAAATTCATGAATCCTGCCCTTTCACTTCAGGGGTGGTATATAAGGGAAGCGACCCAGTCGATTAAATTCAGACTTGATGAAAAAGGCGCACTTCTTTCCTCGTTTGTTATGTTTATTGCTCCCATGGGATTACTTCCTCCGGATATCGTTTTCAACAGGCCGTTTTTAATATATATAAAGGAGGATAAAGGGAAACACCCCTATTTTGCCATGTGGGTGGGTAATTCAGACCTCATGGTAAAAAGGAAGTCAATCCCTGCATTGATGGAAATGCTCAGTTCAGATAATGAGACAGAATGGAAAAATGCTGCAGAAATGCTTGCAAGAAAAAGTGCTGAAGCAGCGCCTTTTCTTGAAAAAGCTCTTTCAGACAAAGCTCTGTGCCTTAAGGCAATTAATGTTATTTACAGAATTAACGAATTGTTCCTTTTAGACAAAGCTGGATGGACAGGCGGAATGAAAGGGGATTTAAAAAAGGATATCCCCAATTATAAAAGGATCATTCAGAAGCTGGAGCACTGTCTAAATGATAAAGATGTATCTGTTCAGGTAAAAGCAGCATTTACCCTGAATGAAATTGCTCCCAAAAAGAAACTTGATCTGTCTTCCTTAAAAAAACGCCTCAACGATAAAGATATATCAATACGCGTCAAAGCAGAGTTCGCCCTGGCAGAATTAGAACCTCACAGGAAACTGGACCTGGACGTAGTAATTGAAGGGCTGGAACATGGTAATGACAAAATTAGATTGTTTATTCTTGACGAAATATTTTATATTGTAAAATGGAAATACTGCACTATCCCATACGCCAAAAGAGATGACGAATATATATTGTCCGGTTTCTCTATGAGTAAAAGCCGGCTGCCTGAATTGGGATTGATATGGAAGGGGAAGTGCAGGATTGAACAGATAATAAAAGGAACAGATGATTTTTCTGAACAGTTGATAAAAATCAGCCTGACCGATAAGGGCAAAGAATTGAATAAAGGAATTGAAACAGTATTTAGACAGGGGAACAGAGAAGTCAGGAAAAGAATACTCAGTATATTCGCTGAGATGCCTGTATTTTCAGGAGGCGGGGATATTGTGAAAGAGCTTTTCCGAACATCAGAAGATGAATGGACGAGACGGAAAGCAGGTGTTATTCTTTGGAAAAGGTACAGGGACAGGAAGGGCCTTTTATATCAGATTAAAGACCATTACATGAAAGATGATCATTCTCTTGATCTGGATCTGATATTTTCAGATAGAAAGGAGGCTCTGCCATATCTTGCCCGGCTGCTGAAGGATAAGGATCGAAAAGTAAGAGGCCATGCTGCTTCAGCATTGGGAGGTCTGTATAACGCAACATGCGAACTTCCTGCGCCTCCCCGGGAAGCTATTGATGCGCTTATTGCCATGGTTAATAATCAGAATGATGATGATCTCCGCAGTGCACTTTATGCTCTTGAAGTATTAGGCAGCCATGCAAAGCCGGGTGTTCCCGCTTTGATGGATTTTGCCAGAAAGAATAAAGACTATTTATCATTTGATATGGTCAGAGACACCCTGAGCCATATTGATGCATATGCAGAAGCGATTTTAATACTGGAATTCAATAAGAAAAATTTAAGAAATGAGGCAGAGAAAGCTTTTGATAATTTAAAGGGATTTGATTCTCCTGATGCAGTACCCCTGCTGATAGGATTAATGGATCACAAAGACCGTACAATAAGATATGCTGCGATCAAAAGCCTGGGCGGTATAGGGCCTGGTGCTGATAAGGCCCTGTCTGCTTTAATAACAAAAATGAGAGATGGATCAGAATTGTCAAGATTATATGCAGCGCAGGCTCTTCTAAAGATAGCACCTCATAATAATGAGGTAAAAGCTGCATTGTTCGCAGCATTGAAAACCGATCTCAGTCGTGAAGTGCGGACAGGTATTACTTCAGGCTTAAGAGAAGTTGCCCCTCCTTATAAAGGCTTTATACCGATACTTATTTACGCATTGGATGACAATAGTATTGAAGTAAGACAGGGAGCAGGCAGGTCTCTCATAAAAATAGCAGACAGATCGGTATTGCCGGCATTGAAAGAAGTATTGAGGAGGAGTAGGGATGATAAAATAATAGAAGAGCTGGAAGAATTAATCAGAACCCTTGAAAAGGGAAAAGAAGACAAGGATACAAATATTAATTGGAAGTAATGATAATAGTCCGGGATATTATCATCAGAAGGATCATATGACTAAACCCATCATAATCCTATTATTAATAACGATCCCGTTACAGGGAGTACTGTATGCTATGCCGGTTCCTTCGGAGGGGGATGATCAGAAGACTGTACCTGTGCATGGGGGGGGCAGTCCGCGTTTGGCTTATAACAGCGACTATGACACGGCTAGCGGAGTTGCTTTATTGGGAGTAATGCTATATATAAGTTATGATTTAATTACGGATGATAATAAATATAATGATTATTTAGGGTACCCATTAGCAGCATTAGGAATTATGATAACTGTGTACTTGATTTATGCTACCTTAGCATACTAAGGCGGAATAGAAAAATAAACAGTGCCGGAATAGCAATTGAAGAGAGCAGATAGATGGACATCGTGATTTACATTGTCGCAGCCATTATAGGTGCATGCTTCCTGGCGGCAGTTATAGGGGTAATCCGGAAGATTATCAAAAAAGATAGTAAAGCTGATAATACTGAGCATGAGAAATTATCTCAAAATCATCATTTGACAAAGGATTAATGGAAAAAATATTTTATATTTATATTGACTTATTGATTAGTAGTTATATACTAATATAGTTATTATTAGTATTTAATTCAATGTTGGTAAAAATTTTAATATTCAGCAAACTACTAATTAGTACAAAATTAGTAGTTAGTTAGTATTTTGAATGCAAAGGGAAGTATTACATGAAAATTCCTCGTAAGCCGCCAAAACTGCAGGAAATACTGAAAAAACAATCTGGAGATCCTGTTGATTTTTTAGTGAAAATGGGCCAAAGTGTAAGGGATACTACGTTTAACAATCAATATATTCATTGGGATGAATTACGTTTAAAAGATTTACCGAAAGATACAGATATTGAAGAAATATGGGCCGGATTGAAATTCCGCAGAATGGGAAATCGTAAAGATATTCCTTTAGAAGACAAGGCGGGCAGCTTATTCTCATATTGTACTCCTGATTATTTACAGGAATCTTTAGCTTATATTGATAGACATGCATCAGGGAAAATACAGACTGCAGACCAGATCACAAATTCCCAAACAAGAAATCGATATATAATAAGTTCTTTAATGGAAGAAGCAATCAGATCGAGCCAGTTAGAAGGAGCTGCAACAACAAGAAAGGCTGCAAAAGAAATGATTCGCACCGGAAGGGCCCCTATAGACAAAAATGAACGGATGATATATAATAATTATCTGACAATGCAGCATATTCGGAAAATAACGGATAAAACGTTACAGCCTTCAACTGTTTTAGATATCCATAAAAAGGTGACAAAAGGTACACTGGACGATCCTGATGAAGCCGGGAGGTTACGAAAAGAGGAGGATGGTTTTGTCCGGGTTGTGCAAAACAACGATGGGTTAATTTTACATGATCCGCCATCTGCAGAGGAATTGCCGAAAAGGCTTTCTGGAATGTGCGACTTTGCCAATAAAAAAATTCCTGACAGTTACCTTCATCCTGTGTTACGGGCAATTATTCTGCACTTTTGGCTGTCATATGACCATCCTTTTACTGACGGGAACGGCCGGACAGCAAGAGCGCTGTTTTATTGGCTGATGTTGCGGGAAGGATACTGGTTATGCGAATTTATATCAATATCACATGTTTTAAGAAATGCCCCGTCGAAATATGCCCGTTCATTTCTTTATACAGAGACCGATGATAATGATCTTACTTATTTTTTAATATATAATCTAAGAGTTATTCGAAAAGCGATTAATGAACTGTTTCAATATATCGAAAAGAAAGAAACTGAGATTACATTGTTAGAAAACAGGTCAAGAAAACTACTGAAGCTGAATCATAGACAAAAAGCATTAATTTCTCATGCCCTGCGCAACCCTGACGGCGTTTATACTTTTGCGTCTCATAAACAGAGCCATGGAGTATCATTTCAAACTGCCCGTACTGATTTATTATCGTTAGAAAAAAGCGGTTATTTAGTTAAAGAGAAGATAGGGAGAGCATATCATTTTTATCCTGCAAAAAATCTGACTGATAAGCTTGCATAGAATATTTTAGTATGGAAAAGAATAAAACAAATATTGTAATGATTGGAATTATTTTAATCGTTCCGATAATCTTTTTCTCTATAATTATCGGTTCAACTCAGTGGTCTGATACTGAGAAAAACGAGATTATGCAAAAAGATATATCTTTAATGGATGTCTGGGACAACGCTTTTTACTATGCAGTGCCGGGCAAGAAGAGGGATTTTGATCTTATATCCGGTGGTGAGGATGGGGATATTAAAACTCCTGAGGATAATATTAATGTCTGGGACATCAGAGAAAATAAATGAGTGACAGAATAACCAGAGTTTTTAACGAGCCGCCCTACGATCCTGACAGGGACCAGGAGGCCAAGGCGGAAACGGGAAAACTGCCGCTGGCAGGAGCGAATAAAATTAAAGAAAAATGGATAACAATTATCTCAATATCCATACTGTTTGTGATTGCTGCAATAATAATCTCTATTTTCGTGAGACTATCAGCTCCTTATTCACCGCCTTTTATAAAAGTTCCTGAATTGATCGGGACGTGGGAAGCTGACTGGGGATCCACACGAGCTTATGAAAAGAATCCTTCGTTTTCTTGTCCTCTGTCACAAAAAGATAAGACATCAAAGGCCCTGATGGAGAGCTGGCATCATGACAATAAACGAATAATTTTTAAAACTGATGGAAGGGTAATACAAAAGCCGGTAAGTAAGGGTAAAACAGAATACACTCTGCATTCCCGCAGCAATGGACATATTGTTCTCACTATTAATCATTATATTCACCCCATATTCAGTTCAAAAAAGCGGACCATGAAAGGGGGTATGGAAATCCAGGTTATCAATCCTGATCGTTTTGCCTTGAGAATTACGGAGGATTGCTGGATGATTTATAATAAAATAGAGTCCGCTCGCGATGAAGAAGAACCGGAATGAAAAGTAATTTTCTTACAATCGGCTTTATGTTATTCGCAGTTCCGGAAGAATGAAAATAGATGGCTAGAGATAATGCCAATAAACTTGAATTTAACAAGAATGTTTTAAAATATTGTCTGTATGTCCTGAATGAGCGGATAAAAAATGATCCGAAACACTCATGGTATTGGAATATAAAGAAAAAAGTGGCCTTGTATTTTTTGCGGTCTAAACCGGGCTTTCAGAAGAAAGAATTAGCTGAACAGTGTAAAATGGCTGGAGAAATATTATCTGAGGAATGCAGGACGCGCATAAAGAAAGAACATCCATTGCTCCAGGAGGAGGAAGAACAGGCAAAACCCCATACAACGTATGCAGAGACAAAATGGTATAAGAAAATAATTGAACGGGTTGAGAAATATATAGAGAAATAAATGACAGAAGAAAATAAAACCAGATATGATACACCTCCCTATCCCAACTGGAAAAAGGGTTTCTCCTGGGGTCTTGTGTGGGGATTGATCGGAGGGATAATCTTTTTTGTCATGGCTGGTTTAGCCCAGATAATCTCGTCTATCGGATACCATGATTTCTTTTCTATGAAGCATCTGAAGAATGCATCCATGTTCGGGCTGATCGGCTTTTTGGTTTGTCTGACAGTTTTCGGGATTGTGATTTCCTTCAGGCCTGAGATAAAGCAGAGAAGTGTTATATTCCTTATAAAAAAGGTAATGAAACGGAAATATATCTTGCCCTGTTTGACATATCTGACAGTGCTGTTTTTTATATATCTGTTTGCAGGGATATTTGCCGGCGGGAGAGAGATGAATCCGGAATTCTATGCATTATATTTTAAAGGTTTCATTTTGGCAATGTCAGGGCTGTTAGTGGGTATTGGGAGTGTGTTCACAGCCATTGGATTATATTTTAACTTGTCAAAACCTTTTAAAAAGGCGTTTTTTTACAGCGGATATGCAGGACTGGTTACTTATATTGTTTTTTTTAGTATAACCTTTTTCTTTGCCTCAATACCAGGTATAAGCCCTGTCAGTTTATGTTACACACTACGTCCGTGGTGGAAAGCACAAAATTGGGTTATGCAGCTATTCCCGAGTATCTTTGTAATATGGATCTTCTTTCATACCGCAATTGCATCTGAGCCCATGGAATTTAATATCAAATATCCGGACAAAAGATCAAAAACTGAATCGGAGGATAAGTGATACAATGAAAAAGCACATTAAAACACTGATAATTATATGACTCATCGTCCTTGCTATAGTTATAGCAGTATGGTATCTGTTTTTTAAGGATCGCAGAATCAGAGCAAACGAGGGCGCAGCAGCTGCAGGATTAAAAACGTTTAATGGGATGCTTGCTACATTTACAAAAAGCAATTATCAGGGCAGAGGAAGAAGCTATCCGCAGGGATATGGCCCTGGGACAAACAGCGGGAAATATTGCTGTTTATATTATGAGTTTAATTGTGCAGGTGATTATGTGACTCTGATCGGAACGGCAGATGCATATGCTGACTGCAGAGCAGATGGGGATACTGATGCTGTTGAAGGGGAATCGGGATTTTATCAGCCATGTGTGAAGACCACTGACCCTGAAGCATGTATGGCAAAATTCCAGATGAAACCCAAAGCCGGATACTGGTTCGGGCTGATGATGTACTACCATAATGGGAAGTGGAGAGTCCCGTACGATAATACGTATTCAAAAGACCATTATGCAATGGTCGCATTTCCTGCTGATTACGGGTCTACCGGACAGACAACATTTATAATCAATGAAACAGGAACCGTATATTCCAAAGACCGGGGCAAATCCGGCTATCTGGATACATATCCAGGACCCGACCCTGTACAGCATGGCTGGGAGGTAGCGCAATGAACACTCCGAGTCTTTTATTTGTTTTAAATTTCGGTCATTTGTGTTTTGGATTTAATTGGGATTTGGTGCTTGTTATTTAGAATTTCCCGGTATCGCCGGGCTATGGCTGGGAAGTAGCGCAATGAAAAAATATTGGTTCTTAATATTAATTTGTTTGTGGGCAATAACTATTGTCTTTTTTGGACTTGCTTTCGGATATGGTACTTCCGGTAATGATTATTTGTATGGTCTATTCGCAAAAATAACTATTCTTTTTTGGGTCTTGACTGTAATTTGGAATATCGTATTAATAGTCTTAATGGGTATACATATTAAACAAAAAGGTTTCGCAAGGTTAAAAATACCAATTGCACTTATTTTAATATCATTGGTTTTTCATTTAATGATAATTTTTAATGTAGTACTTGCTGATGTACCTCAAGACGATGAGGGATTGATTAAGATAATTAAGAAAGAAAATTTGGAGGTAGATAAGGAACCAAAAAAATGAGAAAGATATTTAATGCTTTTTGTTGTTTGATTGTTATGCTTTTAATATTCCTTTCAGCAAATGCAGAAGCAGCGAATAAGTCGAGCGCTATTGCATGCATGGCTTCATTGACTAAAAAGGGAGCCTCTGTTGATGAATTAAGAGTTGCATTAGCATTGCAGGAGCTTTTCTATTGCCGATTCTGCCAGATATCCGGTATTACAACGTTAATGACCATTGATGAAGGGCTTAATACCGATTATGGAAGGCCGTTAACTATTACTATGGATGATGAGTGGATCGTTCCGCATTTCTCTTCTGCTGATGAAGCCATCCCATTTGCCAGGAAACACAAGATAGATGTTCTGTTCTTCGGGAATCTATCATTCAAAGCTGGTAAGTACATGATTAGTATTCAATCTACTAATCGCAAAGCAAAAACAGTCAAATTTGAGTGTGCAGATATCCAACTCTGTGATAAGTGGCTTGAAGCAATATGCAAGCTGGCTGATCATGTTGGTGTAAAGCTCGATACAAACCAGGAAAAGAAGATACGATCAAACTCAACACGTAACATTATGGACATAGTAACTTTAGGAGCAATGATGCGGGATGTTGAAATAGAAGGCTCACTTGGCCCGGATGAAGACTTTATGAAAATTATAGGGGCAGACAAGAAAGGGGAAAAAGCACTGCAAGACTTTTTATTCAAATGCGAACTCCCTGAAACCTTTTATAAACTTTCCTATTATATGCATCAAGGCGATACTGAATTTGGATGGATGTACTTTCTCTCTGCTATTGGTAGAAATAATAATTTCTCAAAACCGTTCTATTTTCTCCGTTTGAGTTCTATTCCCACACTGCCAAGACATATTTTAGAGGATCAAGGGTATGGTACTGCTAAATTATTTAATAATTTAAGGAAATTCAAAATTGATGGGGCATATATAGAAAAAGTGAGATCAAATATCAAAAAAGAATTAATGGATACACATATGTGGTATTGCAGACAGGTTCTTGAAAAAGACGAAGATGACTATATGGCAAGAGGGACTCTTTTAGTATATCTGGCTCTTCAAAATGAACGTGATAAATTTAAAGAACAAGCTTCAAAACTGAAAAAGCAATATCCTGAGTATGCTGGTCAAATATTCTCAAAAGTTGTATTACCGCATATTAGGACAGATAAAAAGAAGTGGATTAAGGAATTTTCAGATAGCAAATGACAAAAAACAACATAACAGAAACAGTTAATAAACCCTACGATCCTGAAAAGGATCCGGAGGCCAAGTCCGGTACTGACCGATTTCCAAGGGTGGAGAGGGGAAGGGGGAAGGGATTAATAATAATATATTCAATAGCTATTGTGCTTTTGATAGGAACTTCTATAGGAGAGAATATTTTCCGGGGTTTAAAGACTGCGCCTGAATTAACAGGTACATGGGAGTTTGATCGTGAAGCTTCAATGGCTTTCGAACAAAATTCTCCTCTTAAAATTCAAGTCCTTGAAAATAATTTCGAAAAAGAGTGGAAAGCGAGATTTGTATTTAAGTGGAATGGAGAAGTAATATTCGGTAATATACAGTTAATGAGTCGTTATCCGTATAAATGGAATGCCCGTTATCAGGTTATTGAAAAACAAGGTAATTTGCTTAAGATAAATATTGATACGTATACCCCAAAAAGAGAGCTGATTGTATTGAACTACAAAACCTTATCTTTCGATGAAGAATATGAAATACTTATTATTAACTCAAATCAAATTGCCATGAAGGCAGGTGTGTGGTTGGTCTTTAATAAGGTTGAAAATACTTAACATGACAGTTGGCGGAAAAATATCCTTAGTATTGCTTGGCCTTGCCGTTTCGTTATTGTTAGTTCAGTTGTTATATCAACAGCCAAAGGAAGCAATGCATGACCCGGACCATCCCTTCTGGACATACGTAAGAACAATGGTTATTGTTGACAAAGTATTGAGTTATCCGACCAGCCTTTTCCTTGGTGAGGCTATTACATCAATACTGGAATTAATTCTATTCTTTACTTTTATTGTTCTGAATCCTTTTGTTATCGGATACTCGATCGAATATTTTTGTCTGGGCAAGAGGAAATGACTAAACCCATCATAATCCTATTATTGATAACGATCCCGTTTCAGGGTATACCTGTATATTTTGTTAAAAAACAATTGTAATCCGCATGAGTTATGTATAATATTCTATAGCTGTTTGTAAGATATAAAGGATAATATTATGAAACTGGATATAAAAGGAATGACTGCAGAAGAGAAACTGCAGGCAATGGAAATGCTCTGGGATGATATCTGCCGTAATGCTCCTGATTTTAATTCCCCTGAATGGCATAAGGATGAACTGGAAAAACGGGAAGGGCGTGTTAAGGAAGGAAAGGAGAAATTTGTAAACTGGGAAGATGCGAAGAAGGATATCCGGGATTCTCTCTAATGAATATTAAAATATTAGAATCGGCTATAGAAGATTTAAAAGAAGGATACTTGTTTTATGAAAATCAGGAATCAGGTGTAGGTGATTATTTTCTTGATTCATTGTTTTCCGATATTGATTCTTTAAAACTATTCCCGGGATCACACAGTATTCACTTTGATAAATATCACAGGCTGCTTTCTAAACGGTTCCCTTTTGCTGTTTATTACCGGATTGCTGAAGAGGAAATAAGAGTCTATGCAGTACTTGATTGCCGGAGAGATCCTGCATGGACGAGAAAAAAGCTTGAGAATGATTTTGAATAAAGTTACAACAAACTGATTTAACTTTTGGCAATTTCACAGGGTAAATCCTTTCCTGAAAAACCTCTTGCAAAGCATAATAATAATGTATAATTGTACCACCTAAACTGGAGTTGTGTATAATGAGTGGCGAGTACTGGAAAAATGTCTCTGAAAAAGATTCAAAATTTATGGAAAAGATGATAGAATATGTAAAAACAGATCCGGAGGCAAAAAAAGAAAGTGACGGATTAGGTAATATTGACGATTTATTAGTAACTTAGCCTTTCAGTACTTCGATAAAAAACAAGATGTTTTTGAGAGTCAATGTATAACTCACTGATTATAAAGGAAATAACGATGGCTAAGTCACGGCTTAAAAATTTGTTTCCTAATAAAAATTCTTTATGCATCATGTTTTTATTGAACATGCAGGAAGACGATATGTTTCAAAAGATGAAACAAATTATATACTATAACGCGGACATCAGAATAGCAAAGGTACCTGTTTGTTTCAAAAAATAACTGTATTATTAAAAAAGGGTCCTCATAAGAATATGTGGATAGAATAAACGGAATTATTGTTATAACGATTTGAATTTACAGTTGTTATGAATAGAAAGTCAGTTTTAACCCTCTCCCCTTCGTGGGAGAGGGCTGGGTGAGGGGGATATTTTATGATAAATCACCCTCACCTAACCTCTCCCATCAAGGGAGAGGAATTAATAGGAATTATAATTAATAACTGATTATCCACAAATTCTTGTGAGGAACCTTAAAAAATCATTTTGGGTTGCGGGCGAAGTCCGCGTTATAATATATTAAAAACAAATAAACAATGAAAAAATATCTGATATTACTGATATTAAAAGCTGCTGGCCGTCACTGGTCACCTGGCACTGATTATTGGTAAAAGAAAAGGCTTAAAATGCCAAAAGTAATAATCCCGTTACAGGGTATATTTGTATTTTTATGTATTTTGTTAAAAAACAATTGTAATCCGTATGAATTATGTATAATAGAAACACCTGCTTGAATTCATCGAAAAAAAGAAAAGAAAGGACGTTGCAGGAATATGTCCCCTGAAAGCAATATCAGTGATACATCACAAAAGGCTGTAAAAATCCTGGTTGAGGGATACCGCCGTATGTCGCCCGGGCAGAAGATGGAGTGTGTCTGTAATATGACGAACACGGTCCTGCATGTGGCTCTGGCCCGTATCAGAAAATATCACGGAAACATCTCGGAGCGGGAGCAGCGGCTGCGGCTGGCATCACTGTGGCTGGACAGGGAAGTGATGATCAAGGCATTCAACTGGGATCCGGACAGGGAGGGGTACTGAAATGCCCTTGATGGAGCCGCTGAAAGTCACCGGTATTGTAGTGGATGTACTGGAGGATCTGAACATCCCCTATATGGTAGGCGGTTCTTTGGCCAGTTCACTGCACGGGATACCGCGTTCAACCCATGATGCTGATATAGTCCTGGATATCAAAATGGAGCACGTTGCCCCGTTCAGCAGGGCATTACAATCTTCTGGAAAAGGTGTTTAAAGAATTAAAGAACTCATAGATTCCGGGGGCCTTTAACTGCTTACTGCCGGCACAGGCGGCACCAAAACCTTTCACAGAAACTCTTTGTAAAATCTGTCAAAACCGTATAATTTAATAATGAGGTGGAAAAATGAAAAAACACATTAAAACACTGATAATTATCTGACTCATCGTCCTTGCTATAGTTATAGCAATAGGTTATCCTCTGTACAGAGCACAGGGCAGAGGCCGTGATATTCAGTGCCGGAACTCTATTGGCTCGCTTTCCTGTGCAATGAGCTGGTATGCATCATCATGGGATGGACATTTTCCTCCGAACCTTAAGGCATTATACCCAGACTGTGTAAATGACATGGGTATTTTCAGAGATTGTCCCTATCATCCTTCATTTAAAAAAGATAAAGGGGAATTAGGTTTGGAATACTTGCCGGGATTAAGTGAAAAATGCCTTCCTGACTCCATAATGCTTTTTTGCAAAAACAGTCACAGGGGAGAGGGGAGGAATGTATTATACTGGCCTCCCAGATACGGAATGGCATATCCTACGTATTATGGCCTGATCAAAGAGGAAACGTTCCAGAAGGAGCTCAAAAGAATACTGAATACACCGGAATACCGCAAGCAGTATACAGAGGAAGCGATAAAGATCATGGAGAGGTATGTTGGAAAGACATCATCACTTGGTGAAAAAGTAAAAAAGAAAAATAGGTAACAGATGGACATTGAGATTTACATTGTCGCAGCCATTATAGGTGCATGCTTCCTGGCAGCAGTTATAATGGTGATCCGGAAGATCATTAAAGGAGATATTAAAGCCGGGGATAAAGGATATGAGGAATGGTGCCGGAAACATCATTTAAAAGCGGAAGACCGGCCGGATATTCGCGTTCCTGCTGAATCCCTTCCGGAAGGACTTCGTACACTGGCGCCGCTTGCAGAATGCTGGGGCATCTCTGATGATGTGATCCGTATAAACTGTATCAAAGCTGCAGCTCCTGAAGAACGCGCAGAACTGCTTTCAGCAGTGGAACAACACCGTTCAGAACTCACAGCATGGCTTGAAAACACGGATGTTGCCCAGTCAGAAGCATGGACTGCAGTTGCTTTTATGGAAACTGCTGCATCCGAGATGGAAGCAATGGAGAGGAAGGATAAAAATGCCACTGCTTAAAAAGGAAATTTCAGTAAGGTGGGGTCTGCTTTTTATTGCATTTTCGTTTTTAAGCTTTGGCGCTCTCTGTTGGTATGGAGGCAGGAAATACCGTGAACATCAAGAAGCTGATTATGGTTTTTCAGATACAACAGCACAATACCGGCACTTTAGCATTAAGCAAGAAAATAAAATACAGAATGATCCTGAAAAGAAGGATAAATCTGAAATACATACATTGGATAAGATAGATATTGAAGTTTATTATCAGAAACATAAAATACCCCAGAATGTATTTAAGAAATTTGAAAGAGATGAATACTATATCAAAACAGTGTTTGAGAACGATAAATATTTATTACATTTAGTTTATGATAATATTAAATGGAATTACCAGCTGGTTTTGTTTGCGAACCTGGAAAAAGAGAAGCAATATATTGACTCGCTGAGTCTAAAAATGCAAAAGTACAAAAAACCTAAGATTGAGATATTTGAAACCGGCAATCACATATATGCACTAATAGAGGTGTTGAGAAGTTCAGGGACAGGATTAAGTGATTATACGTATAATGCATATTGGTTTAATGATGAAAAAATAACAGAATTATTTGTTGTTCCCCTGGAAAATCATTTGAATGGTTGGGGAGCAGTTGTTGAATTTGAATATAAACTGAATAAGGATGTTAAGATTAAAGATGGAGAGATCATAATAGATGGAGATTATGAGATAGAATATTTTAATGGGTTAGATAGAAAACGTGAGGAATTGTTTTCAGATAGAGGAGCAATACAAATAATACTAAAAAATGGTCAAGTATTATACAAAAAAAACAAGGAAATGGCAACAAATCTTGATGAATTAACTTTTTACTTTAAGCCGGATAAGTTTGTGAAGTTCTATAACAATAATATTTCAGCAAAGTTAACAAATAAAAAAGAGTGGCTGGTTGAACTAAAAAAGAAATTAAAAGATATGGAAAATATTAAATTTATCAGTAAACTTATTGACAACAAAGATATGCCATGAAAAAATATCTGTTCCTGATGTTAATATTCTTTGCCGGATGCAATTCGGATTTATACACAAAGAAACTGGCATCTAATAATCTAAAAGGTAACTCGCCCAAGGTCATAATAGATAATCTGTTTGAGCTGCAGTATGCAGAGAACAGGGCGATTGCATTCGGTCTCCTGCGCAATATACCTGATGCCACGCGGCATGCGGTCATAATAGTTTTATCCGGCATAATAATATCTGTTTTAACGTGTGTTATCTGGAAGAACAGAAAAGACGGATTATTGAAGCTGTTGCCTCTGTTTATTATACTGGCAGGTGCAATGGGCAATCTGCTTGACAGGATATATCACGGGTATGTGATAGATTTTATCCATCTCCATTATAAGGAAAAACTGAGCTGGCCTGTATTTAATGTGGCTGATATATTAATATGTGTTGGAGTTGGTTTATTGCTGTTCCAGGCCTTTATCAGCGAAGGGTCTGTTTCTCAAGCAAAGGCAGAAGAACCGGAATGAATATCATCAGGTGGGCTTTTATGGCTGCAGTATTTATAGAGCAAAAGTAATCATTAGTTAGGAGGAATGTCATGAGAAAAGGTATATTGGTAATGTGTATTTTCGCAGGGATAGTATCGCTGGCAGGTTGTTTTTCTGCCGCATCTTCAGATCCTTATTATTATACAAGTGGAGCAGGATATACCACTGCAGGGACCGTCGGTATGGTTGGGTCAAGTGGGGGAACACCAACTACCACATTATATGCAGTAGAAGGATCAACGAAGGATAAAGAAGTGAAGTCTGCAGAAGCTCCGAGGATTGATCCTGACCGGACACAAAGGATAATGATCTATAATGCTGTGCTATATATCATAGTTGAAGATAAGGATGTATCGATTGCATCCATTAAAAAACATGCAGAGTCTGCGGGTGGTCATATGGTATCTATGGATTCAGGATCAATAGAAGTAAAGGTTCCGGCACAGAAATTCAGCAGTATAGTTGAATGGATATGCAGACTTGGTGAAGTGACCCGGAAATCAATAGAAGGAAAAGATATTACTGAAGAGATGAGGGACCTGAAAATAAGGCTTAATAATGCAGAAAAAATCAGGGACAGATTTCTAAAACTTCTTGAAACAGCAAAGAAAACGGAAGAAGCCCTTAAGGTGGAAAAAGAGCTCGAACGGGTGACCGAGAATATTGAGCTTCTGAAAGGGAGGATAAAGTATCTTGAAGAGAATGTAGCCCTTTCCAAGATATCTGTAAGACTTAATAAATCAGTCCCTGATAGATATATTATCCAGGAAATCCCGGTCCCTTGGGTACTCCAATTGGGAAACCCGTTGAGGACGGGCCAGACAAGACCTCGGCATTATGGAAGGAGAAGGAGAGGTATCAGATTTGAGCTTCCTGATACATATATCAAATATTTTGAGCGTGATTATGAAACATGGTGTATGTCACCTGAGGAAAATTACATTAAACTCAAAATGATGGATAACTATGAAGGGGGTAGTCTTGAATTCTGGTCAAAGCTCATCCGCAGATCACTTGCATTAAAAAGCGCGATCAACATAAAGGAAGCAAAAGACCTGACCCTTAAGACTGAAATGAAAGCAAAGGTATTGACCGGTTCGAGGACAGTTGGAAACAGAAAACTCGGGTATTTTATTACAGTTGCAGTGAATAAAAAACATGTGTATACTTTTGAAGCATGGGGACCTTATGAAAGCCTGATAAAAGACATACCTAAACTTAAAGAGGCCGTAAATACCCTCCGAATAAAACCATAAAAAGCAGAAAAGGGACATCCATAGTTTAATAGTTTTAGCAGTTTACGAGTAAATTATGAGTGACAACACAGACACAAAAACAGTAGGTCGACCCTCCGACCCGGAAAAGGATCCGGAGGCCAAGTCCGGTACGGACCAGTTTCCAAGGGTGGAGAGGGGAAGTAGGGCTTTTAAGCTCTCCCTATGGATCGGTATCCTTGCTATTGCCATTATAATTATCCTCTGGGTTTTGCATGAATGGCTGGGGTTTTGGCTTATCAGTATTCATATGAAATATGATTTTGCTGATGAACAGTGCGAATGGACGGTGGATAATCTCCCGCTCTGGTTAATTGGTGAGGGCGTTTTAAAAGCAGAGGATTCTTCTTCCTATTTATTGACAAAGGTAATACATAGAGAGCTTGATTCCGTATTAAAAGAACCATATTGGAAAAAATATTTACATGAACATAATATATGGCACAAATATCCATATATGACTGGTACAGTCCAAAATGTTATATCAGTTGGTGGCAGTAAAATGCAAATTATCATTCTTGATAGCAAGGAGGTTGGAAATCCTACCGGTCATGACACTCTAGTATTCTTGCGTAAGGGTAAAAAGTTAGTTGATGCTGTTACATGTTCAAGCTACAGCCGTACAGCTCTACATAAGATTGCTTTAGAAGATGTCAATCAGGATAGGTATAAAGATTTGACGTTCCCTTGCCATGAAGGGTGGTGGGGTCTTATTGATGAAAGGGTTATTACTAAATCAGGGAAGAACTGGCTTGGTGTTTACGGTATTTATGATGATGGTTTTCGTCCTATTTTTGTGAAAAAAGCAAAGAAATGAAAACTCTTAAACTTTTTCACTTTTTCACCTTTTCACTCTTGAAGCTGAAAGCTGAACGGTATTTAATATTACTGATTGTGGTTTTTGTTGTTGTCCTTAATATGATTGGATATATATGTTTAGGTGAGGGTAAAGAATCCTTAAAAAAGAAACTTCGCAACCCGTTTACTATTACCCAGGGTGGATTACCACATGTTTTTCCTTCTTGCGGAACATGTGAGCCAACATATATTAAGGATAAAGTTGCAAAAGGGATTATTGAAAGGGTTTTTAAAGAAGAAGGTTTTACTTTAGAGAAGAACTACCATTTTAAAAAAGGGAAATCTTCTTTTATTGTAGATGGGTATGACCTGAAAAGAAACATTGGTTATGTATTTGCCGGGGGTCATAACCTTGAAAACGATGCGGTGCATAGATGGTGGATGCAGAGAAAACACTTTCTTGAAAACAAACCAGAAGAATGCAGAAAACGGATTCAGGTTATAGCCCCTCTTCTTTCAGAGAAGAAAAGGAAATTTATTGAAGAAGTAAAAAAAGAATACAAAGATGATTATTGGGTTTATTTCTTTCATATAAGTAGATTAGAGGAACAATGGGATTCGAGAGATTTAACAGAAAAATTAGATGTAAGTGTTATGAGAAATGAAATAGGGTTTATGCAGTTAGTGTTGCCAGGGAGCTTTGATAGAGAGATTAAGAATACACTGAACCTTTCAGATAAAGAGAAAATGCATAGGCAATATTTGAAACTGCTTACAGCCACAAGAAAGAAGCTTCTTGCAGAAGATAATTGGGGTTCTCTCAAGCCAGACCAGATTCGCAGGGATCTGGAAATATTAAAATATGATTATACAGGACAGGTCAAGAATGAAATTGACCGGATTATAAGCATACAAGATGGTAAGGAATTGCGGGAGAATTATGATATATTTATAAAAAAAATGAATGATAGATGGATATCTTTAGCTGAAATACGGGAATTAAGCGCAACAGCTTTGCAAGAGAAAAAGTTTATAGCTGTAATCAGTAAGTTTGACCGGCGATTCTGTTCAGGTATTTGGGGAGTGAATTTGGAAGATTGGGAAGAGGTACATAAGGAAATGAATAAAAAAGGCTATTATAGCTACGAAGAGATGAAAAAAATAATGGCTAAAAGAGCATTGGATCGTTTAGAAAAAAATGTGCGTCAATATATTGAATGGGCACATAGCAATGGCCTCTAATAAAAGAATATGCGGTTTACTTTTAGAAGAAAGCATTTGACTAGAATGGGGGACAGACCCCGAAACATAAAACGGAAGATATTATAAAAAAGTATATTCGACTTGCCATAATTATTATTGCTTTAATTTTATCAGGATATATTGCTTATTATGCCTGGTCTGAATATAAGAGGAGAAGGCTGGAACAGACTGCTTTGGGTGATGATATAATTGCTGCACGGGAGTCGGTAATTCAGCTGGCTGGCATGGGTGATAAGCGGTCAACTGTAGTTTTAATAAAAGTGCTAAACACCCATCCGGATACATCGGTAAAGGATGTTGCCAGACTGCTTCTTCTCAGATCAAACAATATGATGCCGTCAAAACCCTTCCCTGATTATACGTATACGCTTGAGAAGCCGGCATTTACAGTGGAAGGGGAGATCCTATTCCTTAAACATGGGAATATTCCTGAATGGATTATTGAAATGTATACTAACGCAGTTAAAGAGAAACTGCGTATCGATGTCAGAGTTGAGGAATGTCCTTTTGATTTTAAAGAACAAGAGCATCCCTCACGCAGCCAGTATGAAATGGTTGGAATGCTTGAAAAGGTATTTCACCATATCTCGGGAAAAACAGGCAAGGTCGTAGTGGTTACAGACAGAGATACGTTTGTAAAGGGACGCAGGTGGGATACAGGATGTTCAGCAATTTACGGCCCCGGATCGGTTGTTTCTATCAAGCGTCTTAATCCGGAATACTGGGGCAGAAAGAAGGATCCGGATCTTTACAAAGAACGTTTACTGAAAGTCCTGTTTCATGAACTCGCTCATACTCTTATTCCCTCAGACAAACACTGCAAAAGATGGAGTTGCCTTCTTCACAGCACAGAAAGTCTTGGTGATATCGATAAGCTTCCTAAAAACCTGTGCCCCATATGCACAGCCCTTCAGGAAGAAACCCTGAGAATCATTCGGGCAAAAGATGAAAAGAGTAAAGGGGTTAAGGGGCCAGACCATGATAACTTATGACCGCCATTAATATAATGACTAAACCCATCATACTTCTATTATTAATAACAATCCCGTTTCAGGGAGTACTGTATGCTATGCCTGTTCCATCGGAGGGGGATGATCAGAAGACTGTACCTGTGCATGGGGGAGGGGCCCAGGATTGGGATGTGTCGCATCTTGTTCTTGCTGCACTCGCCTTTTCTGCAGTTGCTGTTTCGAATGAATTAACTCCCCGCGATGAATATACAGTTAATAACCGGAATACGTGTCTGTTATTGACAGCTTTTTTCGGGGGATTTGCATTATTAGCTGCATTTGAACCCGGATATTATATGGAAAAATCCCCGGAAAGCCCATCAGTCAGATGGCAGAAAACTTTATGGCCTTCTTTGATGGAAGACGATTGATAAAAAATCCCTTGTAAAATCCACTGTGACAGTATAATTGTACCAGAAACCCGGGAATATTCCGCGTGTGTGTTTGATAACAGAAATAATACATTATCCGGGTATAGTTTCTTTTAAAAAAATCCTTGACAAAACGTATCGAAATATTATAATGGTCGAACCATTCGAAATTAGCGTGATTTACTATGTTTTCTAGCACTTCTGAAAGAGATAGTATGACTGAGAGCCACAACCATGCTGACATATTCAAGCCTGCTACACAGAGCCGTGTGTTCGAGGATGTGATCGATCAGATCCAGGAAGCCATACTTACGGGCAGGCTTAAGCCCGGAGATAAACTTCCTGCTGAACGGAACCTCAAAGAGATGCTCAATGTGAGCAGGGGGACCCTCAGGGAGGCTTTGCGCGTTCTCGAGCTCAAGGGGTTGGTCTCTGTCAAGACGGGCGTTAACGGGGGCGCGGTCGTGAACAGCGTTTCTACACACCCGTTTTCTGAAAGCCTTGCCCTTCTTATACGCCATCAGAAGGTGTGTCTCGCGGACCTCAGCGAGTTCCGCAGGGGTGTGGAGGGCACGGTTGGCGCTCTTGCTGCTGAACGTGCTGATGAGAACGACTGCGCACGGCTGAAGTCACTGCTCGGTGAGGCGGAGGAGCTCCTTGCAAAGGGGATTTCTGAATGGGTCGCGTTCATAGATACGGACAACAGGCTCCACATGGAGATCGCGCATATTGCCGACAATCCGGTATACGAGTCGGTCCTCAAGACCCTGCATGAGAATATCAGCAAGTACTACGAACGTTTGCTGCCGAGAACGGCGGAAAACCTTGAATATAATTTCAATGACCTGCGCAGTATAACAGAAGCGGTGTGCAGCGGTGATTCAGAACTCGCGAAAAAACTGTGCATGGACCATGTAACCCATTTTTCCCGTCTTATGGAAGAACAGGAGGAATAAATGCTGAACGCAAAATTAAGTATTCCGCTGCCGAAAAACGAGCCCGTCATTCCGTATGCTCCAGGCACGCCCGAACGGAAGGGCCTCAAGGGAGCCCTCAGTGAGCTTAGGAATACGTCTGTTGACATACCTCTGATTATCGGGGGAAAAGAGGTCAGGACAGGCAGAACAGGCACGTGCATCCTGCCTCACGATCACGGCACTGTTCTGGGCGAGTACCATCAGGCAGGCCCCAAAGAAGTTGAGAGCGCAATAGAATCCGCGCTCAAGGCGTCAAAACAATGGGCTGAAACAGGGTGGGAGGACCGCGTATCCGTGTTCCTGAAAGCGGCTGCAGTGCTTTCAGGCCCTGAGCGGTTCAGGGTGAATGCCTCGACAATGCTCTGCCAGAGCAAGAACGCGTTTCAGGCAGAGATCGATTCGGCGTGCGAGCTGATCGATTTCTTCCGTTTCAATTCCTACTATACTTCGCAGATATTCGGGCAGCAGCCGCCCCTGTCCCCGCCGGAGGTATGGAACAGCATGGAGTACCGTCCTCTTGAAGGGTTCATTTTCGCGGTGACTCCGTTCAATTTCCTGTCGATCGCGGGCAATCTCTGTTCAGCTCCCGCTATTCTGGGGAATGTGTGCCTGTGGAAACCCGCTTCGAACGCGGTCTATTCAGCATACAATGTCATGAAGATATTTCAGGAGGCGGGACTTCCCGACGGTGTCATAAATTTCGTACCGGGTCCGGGAAGCGAGGTGGGTCCCGTAGTGCTCGATTCCCGGCATCTCGCGGGCGTACACTTTACCGGGAGCACCGATACGTTCAGGGGTATATGGAAAACGGTAGGAAAAAACGTCAGGCCATACCTGTGCTATCCCCGGATCGTGGGAGAGACCGGAGGAAAGAACTTCGTCGTTGCCCACCAAAGCGCGGAAATGGAAACACTCGGTACTGCGCTGATCCGCGGCGCGTATGAATACCAGGGTCAGAAATGCTCTGCAGTATCCCGGGCGTATATTCCCGACACACTCTGGGCTGATCTGAAAGATTACCTGGTGAGCGAGATACAGACGGTGAAAATGGGGGATGTTGAGGATTTCAGGAACTTCATGAACGCGGTGATCGACAGGCCGGCTTTTGACAGGATCACCGAGTGCATAGAATTCATAAAAAAATCAGATGAGGCTGAGATCATATTCGGAGGCGGATACGACGACAGCACAGGGTATTTTATCGAACCGACCGTTGTGGTCGTGTCAGATCCCCATTTCCGCACCATGGAGGAGGAGATATTCGGCCCGGTCCTTACCATATACGTGTATAAAAGCGGGGAATATGAGGAAACGCTCCATCTGTGCGATGAGACCTCACCCTACGGGCTTACGGGTGCTGTGTTCGCCCGGGACCGTAACGCTGTTATACTCGCGAAGAAGATACTGGTGAACGCAGCCGGCAATTTCTATATAAATGACAAGCCTACAGGCGCTGTTGTGGGCCAGCAGCCGTTCGGAGGAAGCCGCGGATCGGGCACGAATGACAAGGCCGGGAGCCTGTTCAACCTTATCCGCTGGGTAAGCCCGCGCACGATAAAGGAAACGTTCATTCCACCGTCCGATTACAGGTATCCATTCATGGCAGAGGAATAATGGGCAGAAAAACCGAAAAACCGTTTACCATTTCCCTGAAACGGAGCGAACCGTCCCCGTGCTCTGCCGCATGTCCCCTGGGCACGAATGTAAAGGCGTATGTGTCCCTGATCTCTGCGGGCCGATTCATAGAGGCGCTGGAGTCGGTGCGGAGGCTCAACCCGTTTCCCGGGATATGCGGGAGGGTGTGCCCCCATCCGTGTGAGAAGGAGTGCGTCCGCGGTGATAGTGACGCTCCCCTGTCGATCGCGGTTTTAAAGCGGTTCATCGCTGATTTCGAGCTCCGGCTCGGTGTGATACCCGGTACTGCACCTTCTGTCAGGGACAGGGGGAAAGCAGCGGTCATAGGTGCAGGGCCCTCCGGCCTTACATGCGCGGCGGACCTTGCCCGCGCGGGAATGGAGGTGACCGTGTTCGAAGCCCTGCCTGTTGCCGGCGGAATGATGGCTGTGGGCATTCCTGCATACCGTCTGCCGCGGGATATACTCAGAGTGGAGATCGGGGCGATCAGGGCGCTTGGTGTTGATATCAGGCTGAACATGCGCGTGGGCACGGATATCATGTTCGAGGATATAGCTGATGAATTCGGCTATGTCTACATTGCGACCGGCGCGCATTCCTTCCGGGATCCGGGGTTTGAAGGTGCGGGAACTGTAACACACGGCATACAGGATCCTCTTTCCTTTCTGCGCAGTGCTGCGTTGGGCAAGGGGGAAAAGCCCGGAACAGACGTTGTTGTTGTCGGGGGAGGGAACACAGCAGTTGACTGCGCCCGTACAGCCGTACGTCTCGGAGCTGACCGGGTTCGCCTGGTGTACCGCAGGTCTGCGGAAGAGATGCCCGCGTACGGGGAGGAGGTCGAGTTCGCCGAAGAGGAGGGCGTGGAGTTTATATTCCTTGCCTCGCCCGTAAAGCTCCTCTCTGACGGGGGCAGGCTTACCGGCATCGAGTGCGTGCGCATGCACCTGGGAGAAACGGATGAAACAGGAAGAAAAAAGCCCGTGCCCGTTGAAAACTCCGAATTCGTGATACACTGCGACACAATCATACCGGGGGTGGGCCAGGAGCCGGACACCGGTTTTCTCGAAGGAACGGACTCGATCGGGCTGGCAGGCCGGAGGATCGAGGTTGATACAGACACCATGGCGACCGGACGGCAGGGGGTATATGCCGGGGGCGACGCTGTTACCGGTCCTGCGAATATTATCGAGGGTATTGCTGCGGGACACGCTGCAGCCTGCTCCATACTTCGCGCAGCCGGGGTTGAGCCTTCATCACCTGCTGCAGAGAGCCGTGTTGAGCTGGTCGAGGAATGCGGGCCTCCCCCGAACAAGGCACGGATCGAAGCCGCATCAGCAGACGCTGAAACCCGGAAACAGTCATTCGATGAGATCACTGCCGGTCTGAAGGAAGCACAGGCAGCAGAAGAGGCGGAGCGGTGCATCCGGTGCGGCCCGTGCAGCGAATGCGATACGTGCGTTGCAGTGTGTTCCGGCAGACAGGTTATACTTGAGCAGGGGGACAGTACAGGGCCGGCAGGGCTTGCGCGGATATCGGCTGAAACACACAGAAAGATCGCTGAACACGGTTCCGCCCGCGTTTCATCGGATACGGGGGAATACACGGCGTTTCCGTTTACGGTGCGCATTGACGAGGAGATGTGCAGGGGATGCGGTGTGTGTGAACAGGCATGTCCCTATAACGCGGTCCAGGTCCTTTTCAAAGGGGACGGCATTTTTACAGCATGCGTGAATGAGGACATCTGCCGCGGATGCGGAATATGCGCAGCGGTCTGCCCCACAGGAGCGGCTGAACAGGGATATTTTTCGGATGAGTATATGGATTCCCTCCTGTCCGGAATACAGGGAAGCGGGAAAGTGGTGTTCAGATGCTGGTGGAGCCCTCAGTGCCGGGTTTCAGCCGGGGAAGATCCCGTATATATTGATGTCATGTGCGCTGGACGCGTTAACCCGGGTGATATTATGAAGGCGTTCGAGAAAGGCGCTGAGCAGGTGACCGTCATAGGCTGCATGGAAGAGGGGTGCAGGTACGGCACAGGTTTCAGCGCAGCGAATGAGAACCTGCGCAGAGTTTCCGATATCCTGTACATGCTGGGGTTCGACACCGGACAGTTCAGGGTTGTAGAGCAGGGAGGCGGTTCATGAGCGATATAGAACGATCAGCCCGCGAACACGGCATGGAACAGGCGGCGGAACAGGCGGACTCGCTTGACAGCCGTTGTCCTGTTGCAGGAGTTGATCCGGATTTTTCAGTAGAGCGTATTGCGGAGCTGGCATTACACGATCCGGAAGAGCTGGTGAAAAGCCCCCTTATATGGAAATGCCTGACATGCCTCATGTGCAGTGATAGTACGGACGGGTCGGTTGATATGTCGGGCTTTATCAGGGACGTGAGGGAGCAGGCACGGGCTGAGGGTTTTTCAGGCAGGGAAACCCATGGAGGCCTTATTCTCGGTGCCCAGCGCCTCAGCGCTGACCCTGCCAGAGTTCCGCAACGCACGGACTGGGTTTCAGAGCAGGGGCTGCAGACCGCGCAGGGAAAGGGAGATTACATTCTGTGGACGGGCGGAGCCCCGTTTCTGAGCGCAGCCGTTCCGGGGATCGGGTATTCTCCTCTTGACACAGCGCGTGCCGCGGTCAGGATACTCAACAGGCTGGGCATAGAACCCGTGGTCCTGGAGCAGGAGCGGTTTTCAGGCCATGACCTTCTCTGGACAGGGGACACGGAGCATTTTTCTGAACTGGCCTCGCTCAATATACGCGCGATACAGGAATCGGGCGCGTCCGGGGTCATTGCTGTGTCTCCGCATGACATGTATACACTCTCCCGGACATACCCTGAAACAGACAGCTCGTTCGATGTCAACGTCTGCCACATAACGGAATTCATTGCGGACCGGCTGTCCGAGCTCGAATTCAGGGAATATACCGGACGCGTCACGTTCCACGATCCGTGTCTTCTCGGACGCGGTATGGGCGTGTATGATGCGCCGCGGAGCATAATCGAGGCAATTCCCGGTGCGGAGCTTGTTGAAATGAAGAACTCGAGGGAGCGTTCCCTCTGCTGCGGAACCTCATGCTGGACACACTGCACACAGTTTTCCAAACTGATGCAGGTCAACCGTCTGAGGGAGGCTGTGTCAGCAGGCGCCGGCGTCTGCATAACCGCGTGCGATGAATGCGCCATGCATTTCAGCTGCACACTGAGGTCCGATGCCTGGCAGCAGGTGAATATCGACGTGCGTGACGTTACGGAATTTGCTGCTTCGCTTCTGAAGGATACGTAAGTTTTTTGCCGTTGGAAACGACAAAAAACTAGTCCCCAAACAAGTGAGGATCCCCAATAAAAAATACTTGAAATGCTCCAAATATATGATAAAATAGGAGTTATAGAAGACAACCTATTTAATAAAGGAGCATTTCAAGTGAACAAACA
>Ga0272441_10000796_pt1 | contig 69478 bp, 43 predicted proteins | sample SSMProp6N_FD_193582 | JGI IMG/M metagenome (GOLD analysis project Ga0272441, IMG submission 193582) | Marine sediment archaeal communities from Little Sippewissett salt marsh, Falmouth, MA, United States - SSM-Prop-6N | ecosystem: Environmental > Aquatic > Marine > Wetlands > Sediment ...
AGTATTATTTATTTTCCCGAACGAAAAAAAGTTTTCCCGAGCGTAGAAAAAGTTTTCCCGTAAGTATTTTTTATTTCCCCAGATGCATAACTATTTCATCCGCGAGTATTATTATTTTTCCCGAACGAAAAAAAAGTTTTCCCGAGCGTAGAAAAAGTTTTCCCGTAAGTATTTTTTATTTCCCCAGATGCATAACTATTTCATCCGCGAGTATTATTTTTTTTCCCGAACGAAAAAAAAGTTTTCCCAAGCGTAGAAATAATTTTCCCGAATACAAAAAAAGTTCTCCCGAATATAAAAAAAGTTTTCCCAAATGCTCAACCATGCGGCTTTGCGAGCGATTTCGCGGTTTTGATAGTATTCTCTCGTAACTCAGTTTTTAACTTCGTTACGCACTTGAATTGGAAGTATCGCTTCCCTACGAGAAAAAAACGGGGTATTTTCTTACCCCGTTTTTTTTCGAATGCCAGTTTTATTTAGCTGAGAATTTTTTTCTGTTTGAAATAACCGAGCAGAAGGAAGAAGGCAATAAACAGGTGTCCGAAAGAGATCAGAAGCTGTGGCACGGACCAGAATCCGGACATACCGCCGACTTCGATAATTTTAATCAGGGCAAACACGATCACGGCGCCGGAAAGCCAGCCCCAGCTCGATGCTAAATCGCCGCCCTTCATTATTTTATTCAATTCGAGGGCGAGATAAACCCCCAGCAACGCGAATAGCACCGTGATTACATCCACCACTATCTGGAAATTCTCGCTACCCTCCGATGCCGGGACAACTTGCCCGAACAAACTACCCGAGAGTAAAGCCCCAAGGCCTAAATAAAAAGCTGTTTTCTCAAACCGCATATAACCTCCAGTTAAGATATTTTATTCTCCAATAATCCTATTTAAATCCGAGTAAACGCCATATTTTTTCAGTAATTCTATTTTGCCATTAAGCAATTCTTCCGTTCGATAAATCGCCTGAGAAAGAATCTGCTTTTTTTGACGTCCACCCATGGTGGAAAGAACCGAATCCATCATCTTGGTTAGGAAAGTGGATAGCCCACCGGATACTTCGTGGATACGGCTCGATTCCGGAAGTTTTTCAACCATCGTGATGAAATTTACAAAATCGAGTTCGCCGTTTTCGGAAATACTAATATGCTTGAGCACAACGTATTTTTTTGCTGTTTTCTCGAAGTTATTTTTTACAACCCTAACGCCGGCATTTCCGAGCTTTTTTTTCAAAACTTCCCGGACGACTTCGAAAATAATGACATAGGCTTTGACCAGTATCTGTAGAACTTCTTTTCCCTCATCCCGAGCGACTTTTTTGCTCTCCTTAACACCGACTTTGCGTGTAATACCAGCCATTTTAAGGCCATATAAAGACCGGGAGGTTTCAAGTTCGCCGAAAGGTGATTTATCCATTATTTCTTCTATCGAGCGTTCGCCATCGACAAGGCTTAAAATCTGCGCTTCCGCCGGCGTCAGCCGGATTTCTTCGTTCTCTTTCATAGCTGTTGGCACAACTTGGAGCACGGTATTATCTGGCGGCAACGCGCCGCGAATACGCGTCCATTCGTCTATTCGCCGCGTGCCTTCCATGAGGATATTCATCGTATTTAGCGCGTGGATTATATGCAATGCATCGGGGAGTTCATTGTCCTTGAAGATGAATTTACCGCTTTCCCAACCAAACACGCTGAAAATAATGGCTTCGATATGAGAAAGGACGATTTCGGATACTTCCTCCTTGCTAAACAGACCGAGAAAAACGAGTGTGCTCGGCAAATCGCGGCTGGTGAGGCGCATTATTTCTTTGCCCTTTGCGAGGTCTTCCTTGGTTATGCGGCCTTGCTTAAGCAGTTGGTTTTCTAAAAGGTCTGAGTCTTCGGTAGAATGCGCCCATATTATGGAACCGTCCTTAAAACACACTTCCTTAAGCGCGCCGTCTTTATCGAGAAAGAGCGTGCCTGTTTTTTTACCCATTGCCAAAAGTTGCAGAATATCTGCAAAACTAACGCTATCTAAATTTCCTTGAAATCCCATCTGAACCTTCCTCTAATAGGAGCTTAGATAAATATGATAATTCGCCGACGCAATAAATGCAAGCGCTATTTTTGACCGAATATCGAGATAAAAAAACCCCCCGCCATATGACGGGAGGTTTCAGTTTGATCAATCCAGCTTTACTTAAGCAGCATTACTTTCTGAGTCGCGTGGAAATCGCCGGATATCATGCGCGCGAAGTAAACTCCGCTCGGCATGTTCGACGCGTTCCATGTAACCTCGAAAGTTCCGCCGTCGAGTCTTTCATCGACGAGGGTTTGAACCCTCTTGCCGGTTATATCGAATACGGCGATCTCGACGTCCGCAGCGCGCGGAACATCGAACACAACCGTAGTGACCGGATTGAATGGGTTCGGATAGTTGCCGGCGAGAGCAAACTCGCTCGGAAGCTTAGCATTGATCTCTTTGACTCCGGTATTGGCAATACCGAGTGCCCAGAGATAACCGGAAGCCGCTCTTAGCTGAGTGAAAGGTGCAACGCCATCCACAATACCGCCGAGATAGATCGTCGAAACGATAACCTGCGAAGCGGCGTTGTATAGGAAGGTCCTGGCAACCGTATCCTGGTCAAAGCAAACAGGTGCCGTGACCATCGGGCTTGTTGTAGCAAGAATGTCGATAAAGTGGTCGGCTGAACTGCTGTCGGCGTAATCGAGCCAAAGCTCCGGGATACCCGGATTATGCATTATCGCCGGGAGGCCGTAGAAGACATCGACATTGAAGTCCGCCGCGCCGTCATGCAGGTGCGTCAGGTTCAGGTTTTCGAAGAGGTCCTCGCTGGCGTAGTCCTGACCGAAGTCCGGGCCTTCGATAATCATGTTATCGCCGCTAATGCGATATTCTTCGAGTGCGGCAAGCGCCGTTGCCGGAAGCTCCGTATTGTCCGCGTCGTTGATACCGAGCGCGACGACGACGAGTTCGTAATCGCTGAGATCGTAACCTAAGAGCGGATCGGCGACGCTGTCGCAAGTCACGCTGACATCCTCGGTAAGACCGAGTCCGGTGGCTTCGAGCATATCGACCCACCATTCGCCGACGCCCATCGTGCCGCCATCGCATGGCGTCGCGCCGTTATCCCAGTCGATAACGAGATAGGCCGCCGGATCCTCGGTAGTTTCGCTAACGTCGAAATCGTTACCCGCGAGAGGCGAGTAATAGCTGTCGCATGCATACATGACGATAATATCGTAGTAGTAGGTCACGCCATCATCTACGGTCTCGTCCTCGTAAACAGCCGTGCCATAGAGAACCGAATCAATAAGCGTTACACCCGGCGCTGCCTCGTCGATAAACGGCGATTCGGAGCGATAGATGTAATACTGAGCAGGCATACAGCAATCCGTATCCGGTTCGGTCCAGGCGAGTTCGATCATGAGCGGTTCGGTTGTCGGACGCTCTACGACTTCGCCGGTAACCACGAGATCGGTAACCGGTTCGAGGCAGCAAAGCTCCACCTCGACCGTATCGGGCGCTACAATGTGAACGCTATCAATTGTCATCGTTTTATGATATTCCTTGGAAACCTCGAGTGTATAGTAACCCCACGGAACATCCGCGAAATTAACTACGCCGCTGGTCGGCGTGGTCTCCGTTCCGAAACCGACTAATGTAACCGACGCGCCGGATTCATCGCTGGCTTCGCAACCAAGATCGACAGCAACGGTAAACGGAACGGGAACAGGATCGAGGTCGAAGTTGAGGCCGGTGATGCCGGTTTCCGGAATTGTGAGAGTCGTGCAAACATCCCCGTAACCCGGATATGTGGCGCAGATTGTCGCCATACCGATATTTACGATAGCGCAGTATGCGCCGGCGGTATCCGTGACGACCGGGCTGGAAACGCCGACGCCATCGACGGTAATTCCTGCGGATGGGACGCCTTCAAGCGAACCGGTTCCGCAAACCATAACCGTGGTAGAGTTGAGATCGAAGTTAATTTCGACATCCGCGAGGTCCACTTCGAAGTCCAGAGTATCCCATGAACGATAGCCATCTCTCGATGCGTAAAGCGAGTAGGTTCCAGGAAGCACACCGGAAAACTCGTAATACCCCGAGGGATCTGTGAAATCACCCTCATCGTAACCGACGCCAACGAGGTTTACATAGATGTAGTCCTCCGGAACACCCATAACGGTGCCGACACCGTAAACAACGCGGCTACCGCAAGGTATCATTTCATAAAGCGGTGCAACGACGAACTCGTCGGGAATGCTACCGGTAACGACTAAACTACCTGGCTCGCTCGGGTGCGGGCAGAATACCGCAGCCGGATCTTCGAATGTAAGCACATGATCGACCATCGGGACGTTCAGGAACTCATAAGCGCCGAGAGAATCGGTCGTCCGGAAGGTTCCGCCATCGAGGTAAACCCTGATTCCGGAGAAATCATCCGTTCCGGTAATGTTAATATTACCGGTAATGTTATAGTAATCCGCCGATTCGCCTTTGCTGGCGAGAGCGATATACAGGTAATTCGACATACAGCTGTAATAAATAGAATCCGCGTCGTAGAGGACGTCCCATGTGGAATCTACAGTCGTAGGAGCGGGACCAACAGGAAGCACCTTATAGACTACATCCCACGACGTATCCGCGAATACGGGCGAACTCGGCCACGTGACCGTAACGCTTGAAACAGTCGTGTTCGTCCTGTCGATCTGCCATATATTCGGACGGTCGCAATTGTTACGCATATCCTTAATAAGGCGGTTCGCCGGTGGTGCTTCATCCGACGTGAAGTGGAATCCCGCGCCCATCGGCGGCGGCATAATCTGGTCGATGCCGGCGTCGTAATCCATCGACGCCAGGCCGTCGGTTCCAAACGTGATCGCTTCGCTTTCGCCGGCACCGGTGCCCCAGGTAAATGTTAGCGGAAGCTCGAATTCCGGGCTGCAACCGGCCGGGCCGGTGCTGAATTCCCACGTGTATGCCGGGTCTATCGTGTTGGCCGGAAGCTCATTATCGGAGGCCGTAACCTCGACGACATAATCCGTATTCGGCGCCCAACTCGGATCGGGGATATAGGTATATCTGAAGCCGTTGGATAGCGAAACGCGATCGCAATCGGCCGTTACATCGACATAGTCGACGTTAATTACGACGGAGAGAACATCCACGCCCGTGCCGTAATCCACGACCTCGAAAGTAAGCGCGGTCGAAGGATCGTAGCCGAGGCCGCCGGGGCCTTCTCCGTCCATATTAATGGCACGCACGACCGGAGGAAGTGTATCCTCGCCGCCAGGCAGGAAGCGAACCATTACTACCTGAGAGGCGGTGAAGTCCGCAAAATCGTAACTTTCCATCGATACCCAATCTACAGGGTAACCGATGCTATCAATAACAGCGAATTGGAAAGAGCCAACCGTTGTGGGAACTGGCAATGCGCTGTTATCCCAAATAAGCTGAAGCGTGCCGGTAGGCTCGAAAACGTCTATCGTCCATTGTTTGATTCCTGATGCCGTGCTGCGAACATCGCGCGATAGCGCCGGGACTTCCGGATGCGTTACGTCCAGAAGCGGGAAATAACCCCTCGGAGCGCCCGGGAACAGGAACTGCGGAACATCGACGCCGGAATCGTAACCGTCGGTGCCGAGGTTATCCAGTCCTATATATAGGTTAGATTCCGAAGTATCCGAACCCACAATCGAAAGAGTTTTAAGGTTCCAGGAGAATTCCGGCAGGTCTTCCGCACCTTCCGTCGTAAATGCCCAGGTGATTGTGCTGTCATTGCCCCAGTAATCCTCGGCATAGACGCTTACGTCGTAATTAGCATCGTAATCGAGGTCTGCGGGTGGGGCGTAAGTAACCGAATACCAATCGGAGCCGACTCCGCTCTCGACGATAGTTAAGTCGTCGTGGCCAATGGTGTCGCCATCGAATAAGAAAACAATAGTCGAGCTATCCACGCCCGTCTCGGAATCTTTTATAATGAGCTGCACGAGCGTAGAAACATCGACATCCATCGCGCCATCGGCGGGATAAATATTATCGAAGTATGGCGGGAATAGGTCCGGCGGAATAACTCTCGTGGTAAAGTAAACCACGGAGTCCTCTGTCATGCAGTTCGTGGTCGGCGACGCCAAATCGCAAGCGCTAACCGAATAATTTACCTGCGTCGATTCCGGCCAGGTTCCCTCGAGCGGATCGATTGTAACACGATATCCGCCGACTATCGGATCGAGAACCATCTCGGAATCCGCAACGACGAACGTGTCGCCGTCATACCAAACCAGCACGTCGATTGCCGCAGCATCCACGCCGGCGCGGCTATCCACGACATCGAACTTAATCGAAGCCGCCGGATCGATACCGGCCTGGCCGCTAAACGGATTGAAGCCTTCGACATACGGCGCAATGCTATCGACCATATCGGTAGGCATAAAGCGAATCGCTACTCTCTGAATTGCGGAGAATGTAATCTCTTCGACCGTGCTCATATCTACCCATGAACTCTCATCGAGGTCTTCGGGGAGAGTATCAAAGGGCAGCGCGGCAATAAAGAAACTACCGATTAAGATTGGATCGGGCAGCAAGGTTGTATCCCATACCGCTTCCCTATCTAATCCATAGAATCCTTCAGGCAACGAAACCCAGTAAGTGTATGCGCCCGAGACTATTCCACGGGCATCGGTCTGCAATTTTGTATATGCAGGATTAGCCGGGTCGTCGAGGGGAAAGAAGGCTCCCTTTCCATCGGGAGGCGTGAAATAAGGAACATCCAGAAAAGCGTCGAAACCATCGGTGGCTCCGGCGGTCATAGCCATTGTCAGATCGTATTCATATCCCACTTCGGGAACGATCTGGAAAGTATAACTCCAGCTTTGCGCGACCGCGAGACTCGCAAGCAACGCTAAAGCTACTATCAAGGTAATTTTGCCTTTAGACATATGGCTTACCCCTTTCTTTGTAATAGAGTTTTCAGATAAGCTAAAATAGTTTCAAAACCTTTTACTTTGCATACTTAAAAAGGATTCCCCAACAGAATTATTTTTTAGATTGGCGGCGGGAATAAATCCCGCCGCCAATCGATGACTGGTGTTTTTACTTCATGAGGGTCATCTTGCGAGTCGCCTTGAAGTCGCCAGCGCTCATCTTGTAGAAGTAGATGCCGCTGGAAACGGGCCTGCCCTCGTCATCCATTCCGTCCCAGATAACGGTTTGGAATCCGGCTTCCTGCTCGCCGTTTACAAGCGTGGCCACCTTATTACCCAGAACAGTGTAAACCTCGAGGGTTACCTTGCTGTTCTCCGGTAATTCATACTTGATGGCCGTAACCGCATTGAACGGGTTCGGCAGGTTCTGGCCGAGAGCGAATGCCTCGGGAATTGCTACGCGATCCGCGACCAATTTGTGCGAACCCGGAGTGATTTCGACAACGTCGCCGTTCTCGAGTTTCACGCCCTCGTAGGAAACTTCCCAGTTGCCTTCGAGTTCCAGAGTTGCGCTGTAGGAAGCGGTCGTAACAACTGTCCACTCGATCCTGCTGTCGGTCGCACGGTAATCCGTGTCGAGACCGGAGCCGAGGGTGAACATGCTCTCACCCGGACGTGCCGGAACCGCGAAGTGGTCGATGCCACGATCGTAGTTTTCGGACGCGATGTCCGCAGCACCGAAGGTGAGCGTGCGTTTGTCGGTAACGAGTCTGCCGGTGAATGCCGGTATGAACTCGCCGTCCTTGACGGTATAGACAACCTTGCCACCGCGAGCGCCCGGAACGCTAAGATCGCAACCGGTAGGCTCTGTGACCATCACCAGATGACCACGGCAGTGGAAGAGGCTTTCTGTCTCTACGTAGTCCAATCCACAATCATACCAGCGGGTTTCCGTGATATCGATTGCGCCGACCGGGTCGGTATCCGGCGAGGTGAAGAGCACATCTTCCCAGGTAGAACCGATGAGGTTCCAACCGGCTTCGAGCGTTACGTCGAAGGACTCGACCGGAGCGCCGCAAACCACGATTTCCATATCGGCCGGCGGATAGACTGCATAACCCATTCCAGGAATGACCATATCGGTTCCCGGGACAGGAATATAAACGCCGCCAACCAACTCGTAAACCGCAAGACCTTCGAAGAGTGAATCGACTGTCATCGGACCCGGATCGACACTGAGGCCAACCAGGTTCCAATCGTCGCAGAGGTCCCAGGTGCAGCAGTGCATTTCCGGAACGACGTCCACATCGATACAGGTCTCATTGCCTGCGAGGTCATAGGCGCAAACAGTGACTACATCGCCAGGAGTAGGCATAATAGCGCCCCACGGGATTGTAGCAATCGCACCGGTTTCATCGACCCAGAACGGACCAACAACGGCAGTGCCGCCAACGGTGTCGATAGTAACCATCACGTAAACGTAGCCGTTGCCTAACTCATCGGTGAAGTTATCATCGATGAAGTTATCCCAGATACCATCGGTGTAAACGGTGAGGTTTTCGCCGGTGGCGAGAACTTCAGAGCTATCGATGGTTGGGGCTTCGATGTCGATAAGGGCGAATTTACCCTTCGAGTCACTGAGTAAGGCTTCGAAGTAATCGAGGACGTTACCCGCAGCATCGCGGCCCTTGGCTAACAAGTGAGCTATACCCTGTCCGTCGAGACCCTCAGGAATGCCCGCGATTTCCCAGGCATACTCGGAGATGTCATCGGCGAAGAAGTCCAGCTTATCGTCGAAGGTGAACATCATCGTCGCATCGTCGTAGGAGGACGGGGTCATCGCACCGTTCATATAGTCCGGCTGACGCCAGAACGGATGGTGGATATCCCATGCATCGAGATTGTCGTCCCAGAGCCTTGCTTCGAGGTGGTCGTTAGCGTCATCGACATCCGTGCCGTAGTGCGGCATACCATCGATGGTAATCCTCATATGATCCCACATGCGAGTGTAAACGTAGTTGCCATAGTTATAGTAGGATGACGGGGAACCCGGGGATGCCGGATCGAAGATCGTCTCGTCCCAATCGATTCCAATGATGAATTCATCGCAGTTCACGACCCAGATGTATTCTTCAGTAGGATAATCGATCGGGTTTATGGCGATATTTGCCGGTAGTCCGTCGCTTACTCTCAGCATGGTAACCTCGTATAACGGATCGTAGGTATCCAGGAAGACATAAGCGATGTGGTCCCAGTAGTTTGTATCGCCTGCCGCCGGGCTGTATGTGTATTCTGTGGCTGTAATGGTGACCAGACCGTCGTAACGGTTATCCTGATCGTCCACATCCCACTTATACACCCAGTATTCGCGTCCGTCGAGTGCGGTGTAGAGATCGAGATCGTCGAGTGTAACGTTGATTTCCAGGTTGGAACCGGAGATGTTGCCACCCCAGTAATCCTGAATATTCAGCTCGATATACTCGATATAGAGATCCGTCGGCAGTTTCTCGAGCAAGACATAGATGCTGTCGCCCGGGTATCCACCGGATTCGGTGTATGGGTGCATAAGCGGATCCGGGGAGCCGGAGCTGTAGTCCGGGTTATTATAGGTAGTAACCTGAACCACCGGCATAATCTGCGGAACTCTGTGTAGAGAATCTACACGATAGATATCCGGCAGACCGGCAGCAGCGATTTCCGCAGTGTCGATATAACCCCAGGTCGGCCAATCCGGCCACAGGTCCTCCATCGCATCATTCCACCATGGGAAGATGTCCTGTGATCTCATTACTGCGGGATAATTCTCGGAAACACTCATGAGAGCGTCCTCGATATCATCGCCACGAGCCAAGAACGGCGGTCTGAGAATAACCAGCGTATCGGAGTCGAATATATCGTGTTCGCAGTCTGTGTGATAATACTGCCAGTAGTTCGTAATTACTCCGGTTTCCGATGTATCAACAACCTGGATGCCGTCGAAGGCTTTCCAGCTAAGCGTCCACATACCGTTGGGGAGACCCGCGGGATCCTCGAAGTCGAGGCAAATAACCTCGTTTACGGGATCGTAGTAGAGCGGAGCGGAAACTCCTACTTCAGCGAAGTCCAGACCGGGCGCTCCACCAACCGGATATATCATCCAGTTGGTATCATCGATCAGATTGTGCAGCCAGATAGACATCTTGTCGATCTGCTCGACCTGATTGTTCTCCCAGCAAACCTTCAACGCTGTAGATCCGAACGGTAACACGGTATGGCACGGATGAATCATCTGGCCGCCTGTAAGCGTCGTTAGTTCGGGATCCGGTCTCTGGTTGTCGATACGAACGTTGAGGAGGGTATCGGCAATATACGGGTTGGTCGGACGGAATCTGCTAAATCCCTCAAACAAGATAGTCGCATACTTCTCGTTATTGGAATAGTCGTTAAACGTTCCAAGAGATGGGCACCACTCGTGGAGAAGATCGAGTTCGTCCGTCGGCATATTAACCCATGTCGTGTTGCCGTAGATCGATATTGTGGATGAATACATGTCGTCTTCGAGCCAGCGGAACGTGTATGCCGAATAAACGATATCGGCATCGATCCACAGATCATCGTGCCACCAGACCAGGAAGCGAACGGAGTCAGTTTCCGCTAATTCGTTATCCCAGTAGGCGGTGATTTCGTGCAACCTGTCTTCATCCTCATAGAAGGAGCAACGGGTCGAATCGGCAAGAAGCGGATCCGATGTGCTCCAACCGGTAAGAACGAGCTGATCGTCAGGATCTCCACTCCATGGATCGGTGTGATCGATATCCAGAGTGTCCATCCACGGCCAACTGAGTTCACGATACTCGGGATCGCCCGTTACTATACGGAGCGGGAGTTCGATCGGCAGCATGTAGTTACCGGCGTTATCGTCGAAGCCCTGGACGCGGAGTTTACCGATTCCGTCCATAGCGCCGCCGCCAGCAACAACCATGTATCCAATCCATTCGCGATCGCTGTTCCAGCCGTTATCGAGAGACATTACGCCGCCGGGAACCAGAGGCGATTCGTCGCTGATTTCGACTTCCATACCCGGGCGTGCGCTGGGCATAACGCCCGCGATGTCTCTGTAATCGACGTAGCGCTGCGCAAGCGGATAATGGAGACCGGACGGGCCGCCACCGACTGTTTCAAGCGGAAGAACGGGGAACCAGGCGGTCCAACCGAACGGCTTAAATCTGACGATGTGACCGTAAAGATGGTCGGCGTCGCGCATATCCATATTATCGTTGAACCACAAACGAATATACACGGTGCAAACATCGGTGAAGTTATAAATTCCGACGATGCTGTCCTGATCCGGAACCATCCACGGAAGTTTAAACAGGTCTTCGTTCCAGTTGTTCAGATAAGGATCGCTGAGGATAGCGGTACTATCCGGCTCATAGCCTATCGTATCGAACTCGACGGTCGCTATTGCGAAGCCCTTGAGTTCCGGTAGGCCGTTATCAAGACCCACTTTACGGCTGGTCTTAAGAGCCCAGTTGCCAAGACGGTCCTGAATTATCGCTTCGGCGTAAACGCTGTCGGCGATGAAGATAGTGTCGATATCCAGATGCGTTTCTACAGGAACCGGGCTGGCACCGGCACGGTCTAGACCGTGATAAATCTCGATGCCCGGAGTGCCGATAGTCATTGTGTCGGCAACTTCGTCTTCCGGAGCGCAATTCTCTATAACAAACATTTCGTTTGTCCAGATGAAGTGCGATGCCGGATTCCAAACCATGTTCGCATCGACCGGAGGCATCGTGCCTAACTCATACTTCACGAAATCTGAGGTCGGATCGACAGCCGGGATCGGCCACTGGGTCGTCCACGTCGGAGCGATCAGCGTGCCCGGGGCACAGCCGACATGCGCGTCCACGATGTCATCGAGCCGGAGCCTGATGTCGTGGTTCGAATCGTGGATGAGGTTGCAGTTAACCTCGTTGTAGCCGGTAGTAGCATCCGGATCGCGGAAAATCGCGGTCGGAGGCTGCATATCGACAACATAGTCCCAACGGAACACGTATTTGGTGAAGAACGAATCGTGCGTGAAGTAATTCGGCTCGCGAACGTTGAACTCGAACCTGACAGAAATACTGTCATAGTGCTGCCAACCATAGATCGTGTCCGTTACCAACGCAGGATCGGTTTCTAGAGTATCGATCGCACGAATAGTGGTTAACCACTCATCGGTCTGATCGATCGGGCCGATATATAATCTGCCCCAATCGACGCAAGCGGTGCGTTCTGGCAGGTAGCTCAAGAAGCACGGCGTGCAGTGACAATCGTAGAATTCATCTACTGTCCAAACGAGTGTGCGGGATGCGTCGTAAAGATCGATCGTTACACGAGGAACCCTGAACGGAAGTGTATCCTCATCCGGATCGGTGCCAACGAGGCACTCCCAGATGATGGAGTCCGTGCAGGTGTAAATATCGGCGACTATGAAATTAAGGTCGTTAACCCAGAAGTTAACATATGGGTCACGTGCTTCCATAGCGGAAACGATGCTGCTGTCGCCCTCTTCCCATAGCATAGACGGTTCCATGCCCGGCGGGTCCAGATTAATATATCTGGCCATCCAGTTGTGCCAGACATTGATATAGTCACCCTTGAGGTCCGGCGGGTAGTTATAGGTATGGGGCATATACATATAGGCATCGTAAGCCTCGTCGTTAAACCAGCTAACCTTGGCAAGCCAGGTCTGCGGGAATATCTGGAAGCTATCGACCTGAATGAGATCCCAATTCGGATTCTCGAAATCATCATAGGTCGTGTCCAGCCAGAAAGTCCAATCGAGCGTATCGACGTTGATATCCGTGTAGTCGTGCGCGCCATAACGCCAGCTCATGAACCAGGTTCCGGGATTGCTCCAGGAATCGTAAGTGTGCCACCAACGATAAGTGGTTCCACCGGAAACAGTGCGCTGCGATGCGGGATACCACGGAACATCCGGGCTGTCGCCAGCATAGAGCTCCCAAACTACCTGATCGTAGGGCTGGAAGAAGTGGCAAGTCGCCTCGGTTCCATCGCCGTAAAGCTGGACATAAGCGCCACGATCATCATCCGGATCCTTGATGAGCTCAGCATAATAATACTGATACCCACGGGTCGGGATGTCGTGGTAGGCGATATGGATGTCCAACGGATAAGCGCCGCCGGAGAGCTTCATATCCTGGAAAATGACGGTATCGACGTAGGTAACGCCGGGTGTTGTCATCGTATCCGTGAATATGAGCAGAAGATCGGCGCCCTCGACGAGTTCCGTGTGCTGGACGCCAATATTGGCGATCCACTCGTCGCAATACACATCGTGGACGTTGGCCGAAACGTCGTGGAAATACATATACATGGTATCGTTACATACCTGCGACATATCCGCGCCCGTGAATATCGGGGCGTGGCAGTCCACGAAGAAGGTCCAACGCGCAATGTGCGATATAGTATAGTAGAGATAATCTGGGTCGAGTCTGTCGTAACCGCTGTTACGGCTCGGAACCTCGCAGTCCACAAATTCGGCCAGCGAGCCATCGGAGCACCAGAGCGAGTAGTTCGCTGAATCGAACTCGGCAGGTGTCCATGGATCGTTATCATCGTCCCAACCGCTGATCGGGCCGGCAATGCCGTCCTCGGATTGGCAATCGGTGATAGCGTTATCCCAGGCATAAACAGTTACACAAACTTTATCGCCCGGACGGAAGTGAGCCTCGTCAGTATCGGTGCGATACGGATCCCAGGTCACGCGAAGACCCCACTCGTTCCACTTCTTGGTCAGGTTGAGACCGACGGCGTCGGGCTCGCCAACACAGAAGTTACGACCGTCGGGAATGCTCCCGGTCGGTAGAGTGTGGTAATACGGATGCCAGGTGCCATCGCAACCGCGAACCTTAAGGTTCATGCAGAGACGGGCTTCCTCATCGAGACTTCCAGAATAAATACCGCTGACGCGGTTGTAGAGTTCGTCCTCGACGTCCAGATCGAAATAACTACAATCGATCTGGTCGTAGATGTTGAGTGTGATAATCTGGAAGCTGTCGGAAGTGACCCACTGATGCGGCGGATAGTAGAATGTATCCGGCGCGGTCGGGCCTTCCAGGTCGATGCGGAGGATTCCGAGAGTATCGTAGGCAAACTCGGTATAATACGAGCACATGCCAACGGTTTCCCAGATAACCGGAACGTGGTTGTCCTGAGTATTGCGTGTTCCGTAGTTACCGTCGGCACCATCGGCGATACCCCAGGAACCGCTCGGGAATTCATCGATAACCCAGGCTATTTGATTCCAGTATGGCGGCATAAGCGTCCAGTCACCGATCATGCAGGTATCCCATCTCTGACCGTAGTCAGGATCGTCAACCAACTCGGTGAGAAGAACGTAAACGAAGTCGCCGGATGCAAACGGAACGAGGCCGACCCAACTCGGGTGGTATAATACCAGTTCCTCGAAGTTGATCCACATACGTGCGTCGTAACCGTTGTTTTCTTCGTCTATCGAGACACCATAATCGATATCGGTTTCGTTGACTATAATAGTGTCCCAATCGCCTGAGCAGTGCTCGATTGCGAATGTTATCTCGAAATCACGCCAGTTAATACCGGCACCACCAACACCACCGGGCCAAATGTTGATCCCGTGGTTTGTGCGGTCATGCACAGCGTGATAATCATCGTAAACATCGAGAAGGAGCGTGGGTAGGCTGTCGGCTATCCAGCGCCAATAGATGAACTGACCTTCGATAAGATCGCGGCGAACATTTGCTCCTGCAAATTCGCGAGTCTCATTATCGTGGCCTTCATCGGACGGGCAATTCAGCTCGGCGTTCGGACCGGAAAGGTCAACCTTGAACGTCCAGATAGTGTCGTTCATAACACCGGGTGAGAGCGTCCAGCCATAGTCATACCTGAAGTTATTGGTGCGGCTGAAGCAGCGGAACAGAACCTGAACGTAGGCGCCGTCGTCGAACATGGGAAGAACGATTGTCCCGCGGGTGGTGGTATCGTTGCCGACCATAACCACGAAAGAATCCGTGCCACACTCAGGATGAATCCAGTCCGCGAATGCTTCGCTGTGGATGTTATCCAGAGTCGTCCAGCCGGTTGTGCTCCACGGTCCGCCGGAAGTCCAACAATGTTTAAGCTGCCAGATCCAACCGGTTTCGTTTCCGCCGTTCGTGTCGTCATAGGCATACTCGAGCGGGTTCACCCAGATAATCGAGTCGATACGACCCGGGAACTGACTGCCCGGCGATGTGCCATAGAATTCATCGTTAATGTAGCGGATTTCCATAAACGCGGAGTCCACACATGTCCCTAAGTCCTGAGTAGTGATCGAAATCGGCTGTTCCTCGTCCGCAGTGAAGATCGAGTCGTTGATCTCGCCGCAAAGGACGCTGTCGGAATACCAGTCGTTCGTGGAAATAAGATTCCTCGGCCAAAGCTGATTGATGAACGGGGGAATCTCGTCCCAACCTTTGATCATTTCGCTGCGCGCCCAACGGCTCGCAGTTGCGGGATCGGGGAATGGATTTCCGTGTAAGACATCGGTCAGCGTGGAAGTCATATCCACGAGGTCGATGATAGGTGGATTGTAACGGTAGCAAATCAGGTCGCCGCGTTCGGCAATTTCTACATAGAAAGAGTCCGAATTCGAGATACCTTCGATGCCGCCTATTTCAGGATCGCCGATACCGCATTCGTGGCAACCAGCCATCTGAAGTGCGATCCAGATGCGATAGAAGGGTAATCCGTAGAGAGCGCTATTAAATGTCGCCTCGTAAGGTATGTTGATAGCGTCCTCGAAATAGAAAGTTGCGCTCCACCACTTCCAACCATTGGCAGCGGTTGAGTCGAGGCTCCACTTGTTGCCCTCGAGTAAGGTGTCCTCGGTGTGTGAGGGGCTCGAAGGATCGTAAGTGTCCCTCGGCTGAATAAGTGTGTCGGTGATGAGCTGTTCGGCAATGCCCATAATATCGACGCGATCGAGAATATCCACATCGGAGAGAGCGGAAACGCCCTTGTCGATATAGAATTGGACACCGGTAAGGGTGTCGGCCTCGGTTACATCGATGCTGTAATGGATCGCCGTTGACTCTGGGTGAATCGGGGCGAAATCCTCGTTCGGATCGAAATCTCTCGAACCAAACAAGTTCAGCTTAACGCCTCTAAGTTCGACGTTGTCTGTTCCCGAAAGAAGGTCCAGACGAAGAACCACATTCTCGTGGCTCATTCGAACCGGTTCCTCTGCGACACCGCCACCAACTGGTAGGAAGCTTGCGCGCCTCCATGTTGATGCCGGTGTAAAACTGGACACGGTAGTATAGTCTGTCGTGTACCAGGAGGGAATATTGTCCCCATAGTCGGGACCGCCAGGTGTTCCCTCAGGTGTGACAACGTTGAAGGCGTTGCAATACTGCCAGTCGCTTCCACTCCCCCCCTGTGCGAATGCCGCACCGATGGTTAAAAGAATGCTGAGCAGTAGGGCTGCGATTACGGTATTTTTACCCATAACGCCCTTCTCCTTTCCTTTTTTTAGTGTTTTTAGAAACCTTTTTGAATTTCCGTTTGTTTTCATTCTCGCCAATCCTTTCATAAGTCCGTTAAAATAAAGACGCTATTGTTTCGATCCAATAAAACACACGTAGCCCACCGACCCTTTCGGTAGGTTTGGCCTAAAATAATTCCCGAATACTATACTGTCAAGACCTTTTTTACCCTCTTTCTTTGCCTTATTTTAAGGGCGTTTACGCAAATTCCTTTTTTGCTCCATTGAAAATATGTTTCATTTTTTACTCAAATGCTATTACCAAAATATCCGTCTGCAAAAGAAACAGGTTACTAAAAGATACTAATGAAATCCTTCAAGTCAACAAAAAAAAAGATTTTTATGAAAGAAAATTCGGGCTAACTACTTGTCTTAAGAACAAGTTAACGCCCTTCCCTCCTACCTGTATTATAGTGGCGTCATGTATCTTATTGTATCACAAGGGATTACTGCTTCATCGATACTTCAGGATAAAATGACAGAGCTAAATCAAGGTCGAGCTGCCAGTAGTTCTTTTCTTCATTCTCGACGTGAGCCGCGTTCTGCACGCGCCCCGTTTCGAAACCGACTCGCCAAAAACCGTATTTACTATAATAACCCTTCCATTCGAATCCAAAGCCTGTAGTCTCCTGCACTATCCCGGTGGGGAAAGGCTCGGAGTAGTGTCCTTCAACGTCCATCCATGGCTCCTCCCAGGCGTCGAATACGCTGCCTTCGCCCTCGCGAAGGTAGAAACCTTCCACGCGGATAATCGCTTCCGGCCTAAGATAGCATTTAGCCGAAAGCGCGGTTCTATCGGCATCGTTGCCGAGGGAACTACCGAGATATGTATCCATGAAAATATAGCGATTCCATGGACGGTTCTGATTATATGTTCTGTTAGTCACTCCTTCGTAGCGCGCGCTGAGAGTAAGCCATTTGCCAAATACGGTCGCGCCATAATCCATCTGCCCGACAATTCCTATTTCGTCCGGCTCCTCGTCGCCCTGGGTTTCCGCTTCGACTTGAATATCGTCAACTAAAAGCTCGAACGATAATTTTACCGGCGCAAACAGCACCTGAAAATCTCCGCCAACCATTGTGTTATCGTCAAGACCACGATTAAGCTGTTCTGCGTGATACCAATAGAACGGGATGAAATAAATAATTTCCGGCGACCTACCGACGCCACCATAAGTAACCGTTTCGTGCAAAGCTATCGTCACATGTTTCGATACAAATTCCAGCCTATGGCCTGTGAGATAACGGTTTGCCCAGCGAACTACAGTGCTATCAGCCATCGGTTCACGGAAACGGTATGGATCCAGAAAACCGGTGAATCCCGAAAAATGGAACGGGCCAAGTTCAAGTTCGTAATCGAGGCGTTCGAATGGGTCATGGGCGCGGCCGAGAATCAAACCTTCTCCCCACGAAAGATAGTCCTTGCCAAATTTAATCCCCCAATCATCCCCGCCCGTGCGAATGTAAACCTGATCCGGGCGTCCGGCGAAACCTTCCCACTGGCGACCTCGGTAGTTTTCCTCGTTGGCCCAGCGGAGATTGACAACATAGGTCACGAAACCTTCGAGCATTCCTTTTTTCATCCCGCCGCCAAGCCTGAGAGTTGGATAAAAGCGGTCGTCGGGGTCACGAGGATTATTTAGGATCGCATAGGTCCCCGGTTCGATGAAAAAACGCAGAGTATCGTGTTTGATAGATGTTCGAATAAGCTGTTTACGAAGCTCGGTTGCCCAGAACTGGGCCGCGTCACCGGTGAAACTGTCCGGCAACACTGCTTGGACTTCACCCGATCTGTCCGGCCAGACATTTCGGACAATCGGTATCTCCCCCCTAAGTTCCAATTCACGGAAAGAATCAACAATCGGCCATGAATCGCTAAGAAGTCTGCCGTCGCCTGCCTGCGCAAAAGCTATCGATATCAGGAAAAAAAATACCGCAATTATCGAAATCAAATCGTGAGTCTGGAAAGCCGAAAACGAAATTTTTCTTTTCCTTATATTATATAGGGAGATTCTCAGCATCTGACTTTAAGTTGGATTAAAGTGGATTGGAATTTGTAGCGGGTCTTTTTTGCGATTCCGCCAATTCCAAACCAACTTTACACCGGTCGGGGGCGTCCTGAACACCGGCCACATCCTTAAGAAGGATTTCATAGCGGTTGATTACGTCTATCCAACGGTAATATCTCTCGACACGCTTTTTTGTTTTCTGCGCGTAGAATCCTCTCAATGACGGGTTGTCAATCAGTTCCTGGACTTTTTGTTTCAGGTCCTCGAGATCGTTCATTCGATAATAAACTCCCGCCTCTCCAATAGTTTCCAGTTGTTCAGGGATACCGTTAACTACAACGCATGTCCCGGCACCCATCGCCTCCAGAAGTGCTGGGCTTGTCCCTTCTAATTCGCTGGGACTTATAAAAAGATAAGACTGTCTGTAAAGTTCTTTAACACCAGTTCCGTAAATTGCACCGGGGAAAATAGCGCCGGGAGGGGCGTTGCGCTTCAGATCCTCAACATATTCTTTATTGTATGGATTATCGCCCACGATTACTAAAGGCATGTCCGTTCGGACCTCGTTGTAGGCTTTAAGGAGTTTGTCTATTCCTTTTTCCGGAATGAACCTTCCCACAAACAGAAGGTAGCGTAAAGGTTCGAGACCATATTTTTTAAGGATATTCGGTTGCCCTTCTTCTTCGAGAATAGTGCTTCCATAGGGAATATAGACGGTCTCGGAGTCGTATTGGTTTTTATAATACTCTCCAACTTTCAGCGAATCGACTACGATCCGGTTGGAGAACCACATTGCGAATCTTTCGGACATGTGCATCCACATGCTGCCGAAAACGCCGAATTTCTTGCGGCGCCATTCTACACCATCCACGGAGATAATCACACGTTTTCCAAAAAGCCTGAGTATTGGAATCAGGTGCGCGTTGCCGACGTTATAAAGGTGAATTACGTCGAAGCGTCGGAGTATCGCATGTAGAGCGGAGATTGTTGTATGGCTTATTGTCGAAAGATCTCGCGATTCTAAAGATGGTAAATATGATAATTTAACGCCGTTCCATATTTTAGCCCGACCTCTTCTTCGACCCCGGCAATAAACCACGACCTCGTGGCCGCGTTCAGCGAGAGCTTTAGCGGTTATTTCGGCGTTCGTTTCGAAACCACCGTAAGAAGCCGGAATTCCTCTTGTTCCCAGTATTGCTATTCGCATTTAAGACGCCCGATATAATCCTTTAAAGCATCCTGCCAAGGTCGTATCCGATAACCGAGACTATCGAGTTTCGCACTGCATATTGCCTCCATCGGTGGTCTCGGGGCTACCGTTGGAAACATCGTCGATGGCACAGGGATAATATTACATTCTACTTCGGCAGCGCTAACTATCTCACGAGCAATATCGAACCGTGTAGCGACGCCCTTGTTCCCTACATGGAATACGCCCCTATACTTATTCTTGATAAGATATATGATTATATCCCCAATGTCCAGCGTATAATTTGGCGATCCAAAAATATCGTCCACCGCAGATAGCTCATTCCATTCATGGCATAATTTGTAAATCTTTCCAACGAACTTGATATCCTTCTCTCCACCGCCGAAAAGCCATCCGGCGCGCAGAATTAACCACTTATCTTCCGGTAGAAGCTCGCGGACCGCGAGTTCGCCATGGTATTTACTCATCCCATACGCGTTTTTCGGATTCGGGATATCCTCTTCATTATAGGGAGTGCGTTTTTTTCCCGAAAAAATCCCCGATGTCGATATGTAAATCATTCCTATTCCGTTTTCTGCGCAGACTTCTGCTATATTCCTCGTTCCCCGGTGATTCACGAGGTCGGCGGTTTCCGGGTTCTCCTCACAAAAATCCAGGTCAGTAAGCGCCGCCATATGCACGACCCAGTCCGGTTGCTCGGCTTCGAGAATATTTTTAACCTGAGCAAATTTCGTTATATCAAGCTCTTTTAGGTCGGTAGGTATTACCCGATACTCCATTTCCAGTTGAGGTATCGTGTCGGAACCCATCATCCCTTTCGAGCCAGTCACCAGTATTTTCTTTTTTTCACTCATAATTTATATTTAAGCTATTTACGCTTTATTCACACATATAGCAAGGATTATCTTATTTACTATCGATTGGGGTATTATTTTCCGAACGTTTGCCGAGCTTGATGATGTTCCACATGAACCTTAGCGTTTCGCGATCGTATGGGGGGTTGATATAGCTTAGAAGAAGATATAGCGAACCTCCAACTAAAAATGCTGCAATCAGGGTCCAAAGGCTGCTAATGCGGGATCTCGCGAGATAGAAAAAACCTCCCATAAGGGTGGTGTTGACGAAAATCTTGCCGACCGCGCCGCCTTCGATTTTTAGAAGAACTTCCCTCGAAAGACCGATCCAAAGAGTAATGATTAGGAAAACGATCGCGGTGCCCGTTGCGACAACTGCCCCCCACAATCCTATCGCTTTTACGAGGACAATATCCGCGACGAGATTATAAATAGCAAAAACTGTCTGGGTCGCAAACAGGAGCTTGACTCTCTCTTTTGCCGTAGCAACGAGGACAAGCGGAAATCTGAGTGTGGAAATTGCGAACACTACTGCCAGGCCGGCGAGTATCCAGGTCGCGGGCAGGTATTTAGGATCAAAGACATAACGAATTAGCGGTTGACTGAAAATGAGCACGAAAACCATTGTTGGGAGGACGAAGAAAGCCTCGAAAGTAACGATTTTCGAGAACTGCTCGGAAAGGACATCCTCCGAATTCCTCCGTGTGTAATCTCGATAAATAAAAGGTTCGATTGCCGAACCGACAAGCTGGTCAGGCATCCATTTACTGGCCGCCATCGCCACTCTGACGGCAAATGAGTAATATCCGAGAGCCATCTTTCCCATTACCGCAGAGATCACGTATTTATCTGTTGTCATGTTGAAAAAGATGTTCCCGAGGTTGTTCAGATACATAAAAAGCCCATATTTGGCCATCCGTTTGACAGGAGGCCGGGATTTATCGGATGCACCTTTGGCATCGAAACGACGGGCGAACGGCAAATACAGACCTAAAAAGAGTAAAAGATTGCTGCAAGCGTCCACAGCGATTACCTCGGGCAAACCGCCGCCAATGTTAAGCACCCAATAAAAAGCCGCGAAGCGGGTGATATTATAGATTGTGAAAACAATCGAATACTGCACCTGTTTGAGCATAGCCCAATAAACGTAGTTCATTAGCACAGCTTCGGTGGTTGCAAGCGCTCCAATGGCAAACAGAGTGAATGCCGCTTCGTATTCTTCGATATTGAAGAAGTCACCAAATTTATCGAAAAATAGGACCGCAAATACAAGGAAGATTGCGCTGGCAACTAATCTCACAATAAGAAGGATGCGGATAGTTACAGCTACGCAGTTTCGCTCGTTCTTCTCGATAAACTCAGGAATAAATCTGCGAACAATATCCGACGCTCCGACATTCCCGAGGGTATTGATGAAAACCACCGTGCCCATAAACAGCTCGAATACGCCGTAAGCCCAGACTGAAAGGTAATGCACTTGAATCCAAACCACGCCTATCCCTATAGCCTGGTTAAGCATTTTGCTTATTACCATAGCCACCCCGCCACGTGCGGCTTTTCGTTCAAGGTTGCCGGGGTGTGTTTCTAGGATTCCCATATCTATTCTTTAGGAATTAGTAACGTTAGCTTCCAATTTACTATTATTGTTGTCCTCGATCAGCCCTTTATACAAATACTCGATTGTTAAAGGACAAAATATAACTATAACTAAGTTAACGGGAAACGCGTAATAATTGCCGCTCATCATCCCCGTAGTTAAAATCGATATAATCAACGCTGGTTGTAGTATGATGAATGCTCTAATGACAGGGTCCTCTATCCGGGATATCCTTTTTATAAGCGCTATTGATCGATGAACCCATAACGCGAAAATACTAATGAAGATAATTAAACCTATTAGGCCCTGGTGGCCAATTAGAGTGAAATACATATTATCGATTTTCGAATATCCCCAGTAATAGAGAGAATGCCATTCTAAACCTAATCCTCTACCGAAAAGCCAGTTGCCTTTGACGAGTGTAATCGTCTCCAATACTTGTTCAAATCGAGCAATAAGAGGCAAATCGAATCTTAATCCACATAGGGTTTTAACTCGGGCTAAAGTATGAAATAGGATTGTGTTTAGTCTCTCCCCAAGAAATGTTTGCATAACAACGACAGTAAGCATAAATATTATACCCGTAGTAATTATTCCTTTCCATATCACCCTTTTTCTTAGGACATCTTTTCTATAAATCGTAAGGATAATACAGAGAAGTACGATAGCTTCTATAATTAAGTTAAGATATATTGTCCGGGTTTGTGCTAAGAGGATTACCACTAAACTCGCTGCAACTATAATTACAAATAATAATTTTCTTCCAATATGATCGTCGGCGAATAATTCTAATTCAATTAAAAATAGTAGGGGAATAAAAATAATCGCATTGTAAGTGGGTGGGAAAACCATTCTACCTGTTAATGAAAATAGCGAAGATGAAAATACTGTGAAATAGTTCGCTAAATACACAATAAGGCAAATTACCCACCCGACAAGCATTGCATAAATGAACTTCTTAGCGTCGTTTCCCATAGAGTAATATATCCCTACCGGGATCGCCAATATATAGAACATCACAACTCTTGTAGACGTCCTGATAAGGGCTGGATCATTCCCAAGGACTATCCCCCTTACAAATTGGAGCGAAATACTGCAAATAAACAGCATGAAGAGCCATAACATCGGAGTGAATGTAATTTTCCTTATCCTCCCCGTAATAACTTCCATCAGGGTAATCATAATAAAAAAAACAAATATAATTTCAACTACTTGAAAATTAATCCCTTTTACCTGGAATCCAAATTCAAAGGAATTGTGGGATAACATTGCTATTGCCATCAAGTAAAGGGAGTGCTTGAAAGGTATTATAAGGAACAAAGCCCCTGTTATTGCCAAATAGGGCAACAAGATACGCGGCGAAGGTTTTAAAGCGAGTATTACGGCGATTAAAGCCCAAATGAACACCCCGGCATAGGCAATCCGGGGTGTATCAGGAGTAAGCTCTTCACTATGGATTTTATTCTGATTTTCTCCTGAAAACGGACACAACATCTCTCCAATCCTTCTTAAGAGAGTGAATTATTTCCCGATAAGTTATTACCGAATCATCCGCAGTGGGATAGCGAGCTTCTAAGATTGAAATGCTAATTCCGATTATAATAAAACTGAAAAATAACGAAATAATGAAAACCGGGATTTTTTTCGGGCCCGATTTTTCGGAGGGCAAAACTGCGGTATCTAAAATCGAAACAACTGGTGTAGTTTTCCTTTTATTCAGTTTTGCCATTTCACATTCTTTTGAAAGGACAATAAATATATCCTCTTTAACCTGTTTATTTAATTCCAATCTCTCAACCCGACTTCTTACAATTGGTGATGCGGTTTCCGGATATCCTCGATTTGTATTTAAATATGTAATTAGACTATCGGTGACTATTTCAAGTTCTTCCCTTGTTTCATCGATTCGTTTGTTTAAGTAAATAAGGTTCTCACTCGCTTGAGTAATACGAATATTCTTGTTAAATTCATCTAATTCCTTGATCCATGTATTCACTATTAGTTGAGCGAGTTCAGGAAAAGGAGCCTCTGCAGATATTGTAATTAGACCGTTTTCTAAATTCATCTTCGACAAGACTTTTTCTTTCATTTTCTCTATAGATTCATATTCTCTCGGCCAATTGAAAATGTCATACAAATCTCCCTTAATTAGTTTACTGCCATCCAAGAATTCGTATTCGGTTTCCATAACCGAGGTTAAAACGGTATTAGAATTAAGGATTTCTGCATAAAGAAAAGAACTAGGGGCACCGTCAATAGAACCGAAACCCCCTTGCCCAAAAATGCCGGAAAGAACACCCATTACGCCCATATTAGCAGCATCGCTTGTGGGCAATAGACGGCCCTTTGCCTCATATGACGGTGTAGCTATTGATACGAAAATGAGAGTAAATAATAATGGGAATCCCACGCCAGCATACAATAAGCGGCGTCTCCTAATGACAAGCCGTAAATACTGGTTAAACCGTGAGTTTATTTCGGAACTAATGGTGGGCATATTTCTATAACTTCATTAAGATGTAGATTGTAGTCGCTACACCACTCAAGATAGCTACGGTTTGATTTAGAAAGGACATGATGTCCGTCTGTTTCTTTATCCGTTGTGGGACAATAATAATATCGCCGGGTTCCACCTTGCGAGAGTTGTCCGATAGTTTTTCGACCTTGCCATTGGCCCGAACAAGGCGGATCCCGTCTTTATCGGCGTTCCTCGTATATCCACCTGCCCTTTCGATGTAGTATTTCACCCTTTTACCGGCAATCCAATGGATTGTTCCACTGGAAGCAACCATTCCAACAACGGTTACGCCTGTCGGGATTTTGGGAATATGTATCGAATCGCCGGCTTCGAGGACAATATCGTCCTCCGGGATTCCCTTCACTACTTTCTCCATATCGATAATAATGCGGGCGAGTTGTTCGTCGGCATATTTAAACAATAGCGGAGGTCTGATTATACCACCGGTCGAATCGAGTATTACCTCCTGGGTTTGTTGGACGATATTAAGAAGATTTTTATTTTCAATATCCTCTGCTAATTTAGGTCGCAGGAAAATCACGCCTTTCAGGAATGCGTCAGGAGTAAAACTACCGGTCCGGGCGATTACCTCGGAGAGCCTTTCGTTTTTACTTTGAAGGGCGTATTTCCCGGGATATTTAACTTCTCCGGTTATTGTAATAACGTCCTGGAGTTTCCATCCGGTAATTTCTCGTATAAAAAGCGCATCGTAGGGCAGCAACTCAATATCGTTCGCGCTTCTCGGATTTTCGAGAACTTCGCCTAGCCCAATGAAAATGATTTGTGAAGGTTCACCGGGGGTAATGCGAGCTAATTCAGCTCTTTCGAGAGAAGCACTTTCTAAAATCCCACCGGATTCAAAAACGAGGTCCGAAACGCTCATATTCTGATATAATTCATAATTCCCCGGACGCCGAACCGCCCCGAATATCGAAACCTCATTTTTATCCTCAACATCCCAGATACTGTAAACGAAGACCATGTCTTCACTACGTAGAAGATAATCTCCCGGACTTCCCGGATTAGCGAGAATTTCAGAAATAGCCAGCGGGATTATCTCTTTGCGCCTGTTAGGTAACACACGAATAAGGTCAGCGCGCTTCGTATATGCATCGGGAAGTAGCTGATCACCCCCTATTAGAAGGTCGGAAATCCGCATGGAATCAGTAAGACCGTAAGGTCCCGCCTGAACTACATGCCCATGGAGAAAGACCAGATCAGAACGATATTCATCAATAGGAAATACGGAAAAATCGTCGCCGTCAGAAGCGAAAATGGATGCTCCGATGCTGTCAGATAGATCGAAAGACGCTACTTGATGCTGGCCGGCAATTATTCGATCTACCATTATCGAGCGATTATGTGCGTCGGGGAGAATACCACCAGCTAGTTCGATTACTCCGCGTAGAGTAGTGGAATCTTCGATCTCGTAGATTGCTGGCCTTCTGATCCGCCCCCTAACTTTCACGGTAGGTCCGAGGCGCGGAATAGTAATTACATCACCGTTGGCTAACTGGATATTCGCGTCGGTTTTGCCATTTAGAATAAAATCGTAAAGGTCGAGTTTAGAGGCTAATCGTCCGTTCCTGTATACCATCACATTGCGATAGGATCCGTATATATTGGGTCCGCCGGCAGCGACCATTGCGTCGATGACGTATGCGAAACCCGAAAGTGCAAACACACCGGGGTTTTGTGCCTCGCCAACCACGAAAACTGTTATCCCACGCATCTTTGCGATTGTTACATCCACATGAAAATCGGAATAAACATTCGAGAGGACGGCCGTGATAGACTCCGTGGCCCGATCAAGCGAATAGCCTGCGACTACAACAGTCCCGGCTTTGGGGATAAAAACCTTACCCTCGCGATCAACAGTAAGATTGTATTGATAATCGAAGTTACCCCAGACGCTTACTAACAAATTATCCCCCGCCGCGAGGACATAGTTCCCCGATACCGGTGCTTCCGTAATCGGAATAGCGTCAGACGTCTCGAAGAAATCAGCTCCAAAAAACCGTAACTCGCGGGGAGTAGCTTTCGTCAGCACTTGAACGGTATCACCTTCAACAACGATATATTCGTTGAAAACAATCCCTTCGTCTGTTTGTTCGACTATTTCCTTCTGCTCGGTTTCTTTCTGTTCGAACAACGTGGTGTCTGTTTCCTCGAATATCGTCGGCGTCTCATATTCGAATTTCGCATCCGATGCTCCAGCTTGGGTTTTAGCTTCGGAAAGATAACGCTCGTATTGCCTTTGTAAGTCGGGCGGGAGATTTTGCGCGACGGCAATTCCATATGCAATTAGGATTGCCAGATATAAGAACGTTACTATCCGGGAACGCATGGACTTAAGCCTTTTCGTCGGTTGTTTTTTCCGCAGAGGCTGCTTCTGCAGTTTCTTTACCCTCGGGGGTTTCGCCTTCCTCAAGACCCTCGACATCGAGTTCTTCTTCCTCTTCAACCTCTTCAACCACAATCCTGGGCTGGATTATCGATGCGACGGTCATATCCGGATCGTCCACGATTTCTATACCTTCATCGACAACGATATCGCTAATGTGCATTGCGCTGTCTTCTTCGAGTTCGGTAATATCCACCGTAATATGCGAGGGGATATTCATTGGTATTGCACGAATCGTTAATTCATGGACACTGGCCATAAACATCCCTCCTTCCTGTGCACCTTTTGCTTCGCCAACAAACTCGATTGGGACCGGAACTTCGATAAGCTGGCCCCGTTTAACGGTTTTGAAATCGATATGCAGGATTCGGTCTGTAACGGGATGGTGTTGGACTTCGCTAACAAGTGTTAGTATGGGCTCATCAGTGTCGATTTCCACCTGTATAAGTGTGTGCTCACCACTTGAGCGGAGGATATTCGTTATCTCCAACTCCGGGACGAGTATGTGAATTGTATCCTGTTCGGAACCATATATCACACTTGGCACAAGTTCTTTGGCGCGGTATTGTTTTGAGGCTCCTTTACCGAGATTTTCCCGGTTTCTTGTTTTAAGGGACGGGATTTCCATTATAACTCCTTAGTTGTTTGTTCCTTGCCATAAATCGAGGGATGCCTTTTCGTCTAGCAGAATCGCCACCGATTTCTCGAAATGAATGTTGTGTATAGCCATAGCAAAAAAGCTGCCGGTTTGTATAACCTTGATATTATCCCGCTTTTTTTCATCGGGCAAAGGGATAGTGTCGGTAATAGTCAATGCATCGATCGGCGTGTCATCCAGACGTTCCATAGCCGGGCCGGAAAGAAGCGGATGGGTTGCGCATATAAATATCCTCGTTACGCCCTCTTCTTTAAGGATTCTACAAGCCTCTCTCATCGTCCCTGCAGTGTCGATTATATCGTCTAAGAGGATTGCAACTTTGCCCTCGACCTCACCTACAATTTTCAAAGCTCGAGGTTGCAGGCTTCCTTTTTTGCGGCGCTTATAGATAGCCGCTATCTCGAAATCGAGTCGTTTTGCGAGAGTTTCTACCCTTTTTACGCCGCCGATATCCGGGCTTACAATGACGACATTATTCCGTTGTTCTTCCTCTAACATAGGGATAATCTCTTCTTTGATGTGCCTTTTAAAAAGCAGGTCGGATACGAGTTGGTCGGTTGGTTTATCAAAGAATCCCTGAATCTGAGGTGCGTGCAGATCCATTGTCAAGACGCGGTCCGCACCTGCGCTTACAATGAGATTTGCCACGAGTTTGCTGGAAATCGATACTCTTGGCTCATCTTTTCGGTCCTGTCGGGCATATCCAAAATAAGGAATAACCGCCGTCACCCGATTGGCGCTAGCGCGTCGCGCCGCGTCGATCATAATTAATAGTTCGAGGATATTCTCCGCCGGAGGGACAGTCGGTTGGATTATAAATACGTCCATACCGCGTATATTTTCCTCGATTTTAAACCTGATTTCCCCATCGTTAAAATTGGTCAAGGTCGCCTTGCACGGCTCGATCCCGAGGTGCTTAGCAATATCCAATCCCAACTGTGGGTTAGCTCTTCCAATAATGAGCTTTAGGTTCTTCACATCGACCTTTCTCTTCTAATTCCAGGCGGTTTTTTTCTGGGGCGGGAGGATTCGAACCTCCGCATGACGGGTCCAAAGCCCGTTGGCTTACCGCTTGCCTACGCCCCAATATATTCAGCGAAAACCCACTAAATCCCAGACGATTTAGACAGGTTCGAACCGCGCGGCAACCGGAACGACCGGCTTATGCCATAAGCTTGTGAACTTGTTGCCTGCTACCGTCGCAGCTTTTTTATTCGTAAAAAAACCAAAAAAAGCGCTACCGCTTCCCGTCAATGCAGCATATTTCGCACCCGCTTCAACGAGTTTTTCTTTGATTTCAATAGCCGCTGGAAACTCGTTTAGAAAAACACTTTCGAGGTCATTACCCGCCCGGCAAATCTGGAGGGCGGAAATCGACGAGTTTAAGGACGTAAGTATATTTTCCGCGACTCGATTTGTCAAGGCATTTTTAGCGAGAGCATACGCCCTTGCGGTATGCATTCCATAAGGCGGTTTAACGATGAGGAGAGCGAAACTCTTATCGTAGTGGATTTCGTCCACGATTTCGCCCCGACCGCTAATTATACTTGTTCCCGAACTGAAAAATAATGGCACATCGCTACCAATTGCCGCACCGAGTTTGGCTAGTGTTTCGTTATCGATGTCCAAATCGAAAAACTTGGATAAGCCATACAGAGTTGTCGCGGCATCCGAACTGCCGCCCCCAAGACCGCTCTGGGCTGGAATTCTTTTCCTAATATGAATTCTACAGCCGAGTTCGGAACCGGTTACATGGCATAACACTGCCCATGCTCTGGCAACAGTATTGCTGTCATCGAGGGGGATACTTGCGTCGTTGGACGTGAGTGTAAGACCAGATTTCGCCCGTTCGATTACAATATCATCGAAAAGTGAGACGGTCTGGACGACCGACTGGATTTCAGTATATCCATCGGGCCGCTCGCCAATGATTCTAAGGGCGAGGTTCACCTTAGCCGGAGCTTGTAACTGCAAATGTTCCACGCTTGGAATATAAGGGTAACGGGCATGATAACAAGTCATTTCGAGATTAGTCGCATTGGACTTGTCTGGAACAAACGTAGGATATATATTATGAATATGAGATTCGTAGCGGTCACGATATTGTTTTTTTCAATTGGTTGTTTTGCCGGTTATAAGGAATGGCTAATTTCTGCGTGGGAAAGTCGCGATTTCCTTTCGGCAGAAATTACCCGGTTGGATATTACGCCCATGGATACTGTCGTGGAAACCGGCCATTTAGCGGTCCGCCGACCGGATTTCCTCTATGAAACCGGGTCGGAATATATCCTGTATGCGGCGGGAACGCTTTACGCTTATACTTCCGGTTCCGATGTCGGAATGAAATCGCCATTGGAGGAATTCGTTTACGCGGATATTTCGGCGCTTATCGAAAATCTGCGCGAGAATTTCAAGCTCGGTTTCATTCCTGATGGCGAAGGCGTTGCGGTTGTCGGTTCGGATGGAACAGGCAACGTGGAGAATTTCCGCGCCTTTTTGGACAGCCTTTTTCTGCCGCATCGAATCGGCTGGGTGGATATATTTGGAAACGAAGTCATTCTTCTTTTTAGCGATATTTCATTAGAAAACCCCGGAGACGTTTTTTCAGTTCCCGATACACTCGAATTTATCGTCGAATAAATGGAAATTCTCGCAGTAATACCGTCACGTTATAACTCGCGCAGGCTTCCGGGTAAGGCTCTTGCGGATATCAGGGGCAAACCGATGATTCAATGGGTTTGGGAGGCGGTTAACGCGACGAAGTCCAACAACCACACGATTATTGCCACAGATGACGAGCGAATTTATAATATATCAGAGAATTTCGGCGCGGAGGTTCTCCTGACGAGTTGCAATTGCCAAAGCGGAACGGATCGGGTCGCGGAGGTGTTACAGCGCATCGAACCCTTTGTAAAACCGGATTTTGTCCTTAATATTCAAGGGGATGAACCGCTTCTTACACCGACAATTCTCGAAAGTTTCGTCGAGGAGCTTCGCCGATGCACCGCTCCCTCAGCAACAATCGTTGCCCCTGCAAACGACCTCGAACTCGCCGATCCCGCGACGGTAAAAGTCGTTATCGACCGACGCGGTAACGCGCTGTATTTCAGCAGAGCTGCAATTCCGCATATTCGCGATGGTTCGTCGGCAAAGGTCCTGAAACATATCGGAATTTACGCCTATCGACCGGATTTTCTTCTCGAATTCGCGTCGATGCAACCTACTCCTCTCGAGTTAGCCGAGAACTTAGAACAACTTCGCGTTTTAGAAAACGGTTATGCAATGTTCTGTGTCGAAATCCCCGCCGCAGCAGTATTGACCGGTGTCGATACGGCGCAAGATTTGGAAAAGGTTCGAAACTCGTTGTTGCGGTGACCGGGGCGTCGCGCCCGACCGGCATTATAGTTTTCCAAAACCTATCCGGCACACCAAATCTGCAGCGCACAGAAAGCTCATCGCAGCAAGGGTCGGGCAGGGGCAGGTCGGTATTGAAATTTTCGGTATCCACGGCAAATCCGTCGCCGACCTGCCCCAACCCACCGGCCTATTCCGGCCACTCAAGGCCGGAATAGGCCGGTGGGTACGACGCCCCGGGCGTAGCACCCGGGAAAGGACTTGCCATTTGTAACAATTTTCTTTATAATTCAATTAATGAACTCTAAAAAAAATGAATGACCGTTTACTAAAAATAACCATTGTTATCGCATTACCATTTCTACTTTTTTCATGTAAAACAAATAAGAAAACGAGGGAAATGAAGGAATCCGAAATGACTAAACTCGAGCGGATGGAAACTCCTGTTTTCTGGGCGGAAGGCCACCCCGGCAAACTCGAGCGTGAAAACTGGAAGATCGAAATAACCGGCCTGTGCGATAATCCCCGAACCTTCACATGGCAAGACTTGATGGCGATGCCGAAAAGCTACGCCGACGCCCGCTTGACAAGCGTCACGAGATGGTCTGTTCGGGGCGTATGGGGTGGCGTGCGATTGTCGGACATTCTCGATGCCGTCGGTGCTAAACCGGAAGTCAAGTTCGTCCGCTTCTGGTCACACGGACTGATTTACGACACCAGTATTCCAGTCGAAATCGCACGCAAGGAGCGAACTCTTATGGCGTGGGAATTCGACGGCGAATTACTTACCGAGGACTATGGTGGCCCGGTGCGAGCATTTGTGCCGTATTTATGGGGTTATAAATCCGCAAAGAGCGTGATTAAAATCGAGCTGATGGATAAATATATCCCCGGATATTGGGAAAAACGCGGCTATACCGATGAAGCTGAAATCGAGGCGGGCAAAGTCCTCGATATAAACAGCGGCAAACGCCGTCGAATCCAGGATGGCGAGGTGCGCGAATTCATCGATTAAAACGATCTAAGCTTATGAAGATTCTATTCTTATGCACGGGAAACTCCGCTAGGAGTATAATGGCTGAAGCTATATTGCTAAAACATAGCGACGGTTCATTCGAGGTATTCAGTGCCGGAATCGACCCTAAAGGCATTCATCCAATGACTATTCGAGTTCTCGAAGAAATCGGTGTCGATACGTCCGGTCTCGAATCCAAATCCCTCGAACAATACGCGAATAGGGATGATATCGATTATGTTATAATCCTTTGCGCTAATGCCGAACGGAATTGCCCCGTCTTCCAGCGGGATACTAAGAGAGAGCATTGGGGATTTGAAGATCCAGGTCTAACCGAAGGCAGCGAAAACGATATCCTAGCGAAGTTTCGGGAAATCCGAGACTTAATCGATTCACGAATCCAGACATGGATTGCCGAAATCGAACCTAATATGCTCGGTCCAAGATGAAATCCGCTATTGCATTAAACGCGGTGTTATCCTTGTTGGGGGGAAGAGCATGCCGGGCATCGGTGAGAAGATTGCGGGCAATATTTCGGCTTTCTTCGATCCCAAAAACCGCCGGATAGGTCGCTTTGCCGCACTCCTCATCAGAACCTATCGGCTTGCCGAGTTTCTCTTGATCGGCGATAATATCCAAAATATCGTCCACAATCTGAAAAGCTAATCCCATTTTAACGCCATATTTTGCTATCGCTTCGAGGTCGCACTTTGCGGCATCCGCCATAATCGCACCGACTTTAAGACTTGTGGTTAAAAGCGCGGCCGTTTTTTTTAGATGAATTTTCTCGACAGAATCCGCAGACGGTTCCAATCCCTCTGCCTCGAGATCGTCCGCCTGCCCACCGACCAGACCACCGGTTCCGATTGCCCTGGCAACATCAATGATGACTTCGATTCGCCCGCCCATCGCCAAAAGCTCGAACGCCAGCGCGTGAAGCGCATCGCCTGCAAGAATCGCCATCGCCTCGCCGAAAACAATATGGCTCGTAGGTTTACCCCGGCGAAGATCGTCGTTATCCATACTGGGAAGATCGTCGTGGATAAGGCTGTATGTGTGAATCAATTCGAGAGCGCATGCGGGTGGATAAATCGACTCACCGCGTCCGCCGGCCCACCGAAACGCGAGTATAGCAAGAACCGGCCTGAGCCTCTTCCCTCCCGCAAGAACCGAATACCTCATCGCTCTATGCAACTCCTTCGGTGGAACATTCTCGCCGGGAAGCAGCCTATCGAGCCATTTTTCAACCGCAATCCCCTCTTTTTTCAAAATCGTCGCTGCATCCATATATAACCTCCTATCGAGTAAATATAGCGCTGCATCATGCAAATAATAGTATTATTTATAAACTTCTTCCCAAATATGTTTCTTGCTGTTGATTTGTAGTATGCTATATTTATGGATGGAGTTGATCCCTGGAAAAATACAACGGATAGCTGTTGTGGGGACTACCGGTAGCGGCAAAACCATGACCGCAATCGAATTATCGCGCCGATTGGGAATATCGCACGTCGAACTCGATGCTCTTTACTGGGGGCCCGATTGGACAGAATCTAAAACGGAAGACTTCCGAACACAAGTCGGCGAGGTTATAAAAAGCGATTCGTGGATCGTTGACGGTAACTACAGCGTTGTCAGGGATATCATTTGGCCTCGCGCGCAGATTGTCGTCTGGCTGGATTATTCGTTGCCCATTATTATGTGGCAGCTTACCCGCCGGACATTCCGAAGGATTATTCTACGTGAAGAGCTTTGGAACGGTTGTGTCGAAAGATTCTGGCCTCAATTTTTTAGCCGAGAATCGATTTTTTTATGGGCGCTTAAAACATATCGAACCAGACGGAAAAAGTATCCCGAACTATTCGCAAAGCCTGAAAATGCGCATCTTTCGATTATTCGTCTTAGGTCTCCAAAAATGGCGAATAAATGGATTTTTAATTTCGAAATAGAACAAAAGCACGAAATAACCAATTAGAGCGACGAAGGATTAGCGCTCTGCACTTCTCGATCCTCGATCACTAATCTTCATTTGACATTCGGCGATAATCCATTAGGAGTTTTCTGATATATTTTCCACTTAATAAGGCTTCTCAAAGCGCTACCTTTTTAACGGTTATGTTGACTTTCGAGTATCCTCTGTTTATAATGGACTCGGTAACAACGGGAAGGCTATGAGCAATGCGAATAAAATAATACGACTTATCGACGGCGAAGGCGGAAGGGCAACCTCTCATCTCGTGCGCGATATTTTCCTTAAATATTTCGATAATCCACTCCTCGCACCTCTTAACGACTCCGCAGTTACCGAATTGGAATCGGCAAAAATCGCTTTCACCACCGACGGTTTCGTGATCGATCCACTCGAATTTCCCGGCGGCAATATCGGCAAACTCGCCGTCTGCGGCACGGTGAACGATCTTGCGGCATCGGGGGCAAAGCCCGTATTGATCTCTGTCTCTTTTATATTAGAGGAGGGTTTGGAAATCGAGCGATTGGAACGATTTGTTAGGTCGATGGCGGAAACTGCAGCGGAGGCCCGGGTGACAATCGCCTGCGGCGATACAAAGGTCGTGCAGAATAGCAAAGGCGACGGTATTTATATCACAACTGCGGGCGTCGGCGTGTTTTCCGAGACAACTCCAGTCGAACCTACATTAATAAAGCCGGGCGACGCCGTCATAATCAGCGGCTCGATAGCTCAACACGCCGCGTCGATTATCGCAATTCGGGAGGGATTGAATGCCGATCCTCCAATCACAAGCGACTGCGCCCCGTTGGCGGATATGGTCGGCAAAGCCTTAGTGGGCAACACCGAAATCCACACGATGAGAGACCCCACCCGGGGCGGACTGGGCGGGATAATCATCGAGCTATCAGCCCAATCGGGAACGAAATTCGTCCTCGACGAGGTAAAAATTCCTGTCGCTCCTGTGGTATTCAACCTCTGCGAGCTTTATGGATACGATCCAATCTTCATGGCATGCGAGGGCCGTATGGTTTTCGTTCTCCCGGAGCCGATGGCGCACAATCTGTTAGGTATTCTAAAGGGCCATCCATATGGCGCCGGGAGTGCGATAATAGGGCATGTCGAGAAGGGTAACGGCGTTATTTTAAACACAAAATCGGGTGGCAGGCGCGTGCTAATACCCCCCGAAGGTTCGCCTTTGCCTCGAATTTGTTAGGGAAAAATATGATTAAGAAAACCGCAATAATTATCATCTTCGTTTTAGCATCGGTTCTGCTGGCTGCAGCCGCGATTTCCCACTACAAAGTTGACGATAACAAATGCGTCGGTTGCGGAGTTTGCGTAATCAGATGCCCGACGAAAGCTATCTCCATGGTCGATGGCAAAGCTGTTATCGATCCCGATAAGTGCATAGCTTGCAGTGTTTGCGCGAGAATTTGTCCTGCAAAAGCAATTGACGGTGTTCCGATTGAAATTGAAGTCGATTCCACTTCCTTGATTGAAACCACCGAGGTTGCGAGGGTAAGTTACGAGAAAATCGCAGGGGAAGATACGGTTACGATTATCCCAGTATTCAACGCCGAAAAGTGTATCTCCTGCCGTCGTTGCGCCAAGGTATGTCCGGAGGATGCAATTAAGATGGTATCCGGCAAGCCCGTTATCGATCCCGAGAAATGCACTCTTTGCGGTAATTGCGTAAAAATCTGTCCTACCGATGCTTTGAGCCTGCCCGTTACCGAGGATGAATAATTGTCCGGTTTACTTGCAGAGGGCTTTTTATTAGGGCTTTCACTCGGTGTAACCTGCCTTGGAACATGCTTGCCTGTAATTTTACCCTATCTTCTAATCGAAAAGCGACGTTTTCGAAGCAGCGTAAGCGGGGTAATCTGGTTTCTGGTCGGTAGATTCATCGGTTATATTGTTTTTGGCGCAGTAGCGGGTGCTCTCGGCGGTCAGATACCGGACAAATTCCGCGACGTGCTTACCGGAATCGCCTATATAGTCCTGGCTGTCCTCCTTATTTACAATTCGCTACGAAAGCGTCGTATAGATGAAACCTGTCCGGTTAAAAAACACCGGAATATCCTTGCCCACCCGCTTCTGTTCGGCCTGATACTCGGATTCAATCCATGCCCGGCATTCCTTCTAGCAACGAGCAGGGCAATCGAATCCGGCGGGGCATTTTTCGGCGCGATTTTCTTTACCGGCTTTTTCGCGGGGACCTCGATATTCTTCCTGCCCTTCAGCATTTTTGGCGAATTGGGCAGGATGAAGGGTTTTCGCGTTTTTGCAAAAATATTGTCGCTTGCGGTTGCAATGTGGTTTGTTTTCATCGGCGGCAATTCTCTGGTTAAAAGCTTTTCCGGCCCGAAACAAGTTCAATGCGAGGTCGTCGATCCGATAGAATTGGATACTCTTTTCTTATCGGGTGATACGATTTCTATCGACTATTTCAAGTCATTGGTTGACAAATCCCTCGACGCGGACTTAATTTATAAAGATATTGATTCTTTGAGACCGGGTTCGTTCGTTGTCCTTTTTGGCCCATTGCCGGATACGGCCGCATCGATTGCGGGAGAAATCGGATTGGTTCGCTCGGAACCGGATTCGACGGCAGTCGAGGCGACAGCGAACGTAATCAAAACATACGGATTTAAGAAGCGGCCAGACAGAGGATTCTTTTTTGAGGTTAAATCGCAATAATGTCAAACACATTACATAGAAAACGAAGGCAGTCCAAAAAAGCGCCACGTAGTGTTCGTATGGCGCTGGCGGTCGGTTTCGGCGCATTAATAATTATCGGGGTGATCTACATTATCTTCTGGGGTTTCCCGTCCGCAAAGCCGAATATCGCGGAGACTCCACCGCCGCTCGTAGCGCAAACCGACAGCGTCGCGGCAGTCGAGAAGCCCGAATACAGCGAGAGCGCATTGCACACAAAATCCGGAGTAGGGGCAACGGAAGAAGACCTCGATTCCGCGCTTTACAGAGCGCTCGCAAAAATCGGCGCACCGAAAAATAAACTCAGAATCCGCAAAGGCGAAAGTCTCGACGGCATCGGCGGAAACATGGTCGAGATTACGGCTAATATTAGTAAGGCTTTCCCGATGGCGATGGCCAACCATATTGTCCAGCAATCATGGCGCGACGCCGGCGGGGAAATCGTGGATGCAATAGAAACTCGTTACGGCCGACAGGTCATCATTTCTGCGGGAGTCGGCGGGATAGTTACCCGCAAAGTCTCGCTTCGGCGCGAGTTATCCGACGAACCTCTTACCGGCACAGTAGCGCTGATAATAGACGACTTCGGCGATATCCCGTTTGAGCAGGTGGAAGGCTTTCTCGATCTCCCGATTACGTTTACTGCAGCGATTATTCCGTTCCAAAAATACACAGATGAGAGCGCCGTCGCAATCTCGGAAAAAAGTATCGAAATAATCGTCCATATGCCGATGGAACCGGAAAGCTATCCGAAGAATGATCCCGGCCCAAAGGCAGTATATGTAAAACTGCCGCCCGCTGAAATCCGGAAACGCATACGCGAGGCAATCGAGGAAATCCCGATGGCAGTGGGGATGAATAACCACATGGGTAGCTGTGCCACCGCAAACAAAGCTATTATGCAAATTGTGGGGGAAACTCTAAAAGACTCCGGATTGTTTTTCATCGACAGCCGGACCTCGCCATATACATGCGCCGAGAAAGAGATTGGCGCGCTGGGAATCCCCGTGACCTGTCAAAACGGCAATATCGATGTCGAAAACGATACATCTGCAATCGCCCGTAGATTCATTGAACTAGCGCTCTCCAGCCGCGAATCCGAGGACGGCGTTCTGATTGTAGGTCACGCGAGACCGAACACGCTGATAGCTATTAATCGAGTTCTCCGCGACCTGGATAAATGGGGAATCGAGTTCATTCAAGCTAGCGAACTCTTAGCGAGACGCCAAAAAACCGACTAATGGCCAAAGAAGCTAAAATATCGCGAATTATATCTCCGGAGAGCATCCGCCTGGAGCTGGAAACTCCTCTCCGCTGGTTCGATATAGCAGCGGCTACTCCCGACGACGAAGAGCCAATTTTGCCATCGCCGCGCGAGATGCGCGAGCAGGTAATAGCCGAACTTCTCGAATTATTGCTGCCTTCAGGGGTAATCCAACATGAAGGCCGGCTGTTTAACGACCTTATCTTCCGCGAGCGGAAAGCGCCGACCGCGCTCGGCCACGGAATCGCGGTTCCACATGTGCGAAGCACCCATACGAGAGACCTCGCTATCGGTTTTGCCAGAACGAGTTATCCGATAGACTGGGAAGCCCCTGACGATAAGTTAGTCGATCTATTCTTCATTATGGTCGCGCCGACCTATGACGACACGATATACAACAGGTTATGGCCCAAAATGGCGGGGATTCTCCAATACGAAACTGTCAGAGAGGAACTTCGGGCGGCAAATCAACAGGGAGAGATAATCGGGATAATCAAACAGGCGGAGATGTGAGGTGGCGAGGGAGTTGCACCTACGGTTACGGTTCCTCCTCCGATACGCCGTCATATTTGAGCATCGCTTTCGCCTTTTTATAGAACCTGGACGCCTTCCTCTCGGCGTCGCGTAGCGTAGAATAAGCCCCTCCCGCTTGAACCGTCTCCGTATTCATTGTTGCGTGAGCCTCTCCCTAATTATCGAATACATTCTTTACCTAATCGAACACATTATCTGAAATATTGAATCTTATTTTATACTCTTCGATATTAGCCGATAATAGGCCGTATCTTTTAATTTAAATATTGTCACTATCATCACTATACTCGTTATTAATAATCATATTATCTCTATTTAATTTAATATAGAGGATATCGTTATAAATAGGATGGTTATTCAATAAATAAATGTTTTATTTTAAATAACGAAGGTATTTTTATTAGTAACGTCTCTTTGAAATAAAATAACGTGCATATTTATTTGAATAACGTCTTTATACATTTTAATAGCGTTTATTATTTATTGAATTACTTGTCTTATCAAATAAATAACGAGAATTAGACAATTGATAATGTATTTTGGAATCTGAATTACTCCTGTTTTATTTATGAATACGTGCCTTTATAATATGAATACGTATCAGTTAATGAGGATATGGATGGGATTATTGGGGCGGGGGGGGGCCAGATTGCAGATGGTTGATTAACGATTGTTCATCTGCGGTTGTCGCTTGTTCAATCCTAAATCCGCAATCATCAATCTTCAATCCTGTCGCCTAATACTTCAGATATTTCCGTAGAGCGATAGCGCTGCCAAGTCCACCGAAAGCCCCGCCCAGAATGATTATAGCCAAATAAAGCGCTATCGGTAATGGTTTAAGGCCCGGAATGATATATGCGGTAGATTCGGTAAGACCCCATGTGACCAACCACGCCAAACCTCCCGAAAGAGCGCCGTGCAGAATACCCTCGAATAAAAAAGGCAGACGCACGAAAGCCGTAGATGCTCCAACAAGCTGCATAACGCTGATATTCGATGCCCGTTGCGAAATAGCCAACCGAACCGTGTTCGTGATAATAATGGTCGCCGCAAAAAGAAGCACGATTCCCCAGCCGATAGTTAGGATTAGGAATATCTCGCTGGCGCGGGCAAGGCGATATGCGATTTTATTTGGCGCGGAAAGCTCTACCACGAGAGGCTCGTCGCCATATTTTTTTGCCAATTCCGTAACCGCTTCGCCCATTGTGAGGGTTTGTGAAAGCCCAATCCGTAACGACGGCGGAAACGGATTGCCGGGAAGACCCCGCAGAAGCTCGTCTCCATACTCTTCGATAAACTCTATCCGTGCGCGCTCCGCAGTCACAAATTCTACGCCCTCGACACCCTCCTCGGCCTTTATTTTCGAGATTAAACCAGCAGCGTCAGCTTTTGTGACGGAATCGCGAAGGTAGAATTCCAATTGCACTTTACGCTTCAATGTGCCGAGCGTGCTGCGCAGGTTCATTGTTACGATAAGAAACGCACCCAAAATAACCAGCGCAATCGTAATCGTGGCCACGGACAAGAAAGTGATAAAACTCCGTCTCCAAAGAGAAGAAAATGCCTGTCCTATAGCGAAAAATAAGGCTCTCACACCGTTTCCTCCGTCGGTCTGTCGCCGATTAGAACACCGTTTTCAAGCTCTAACACCCGTCGCGGCGAAAGGTCGATAAGCGCGGTGTCGTGAGTTCCCATTAAAATAGCGGTGCCCTGTTCATTGATCCGGAAGAATAATTCCAGAAGCTCATCCGTTGCGCGTGGATCGAGATTACCCGTTGGTTCATCCGCAAGAAGCAAGACTGGATTATTGGCAAGTGCCCGGGCTATTGCAATCCGTTGCTTTTCCCCGCCGGAAAGCTCATGGGGATAGGATTTGCCCTTGTGCGTTAATCCGACCATCGCCAAAAGCTCGAAAACCCTTTGCTTGATATACTTACGCGGTTGGCCGGTCACTTTTAGCGCGAATGCGATATTTTCCCACGCGGTCATTTCGGGTAGCAGGCGAAAATCCTGGAATACGATGCCGAGTTTCCGGCGCAATTCCGGAATTTGTTCGCGCGAGATACTTACCGAATCGTAATCACCGACCCGCACAACGCCGATATCCGGACGTTGCTCCATATTAATCAGAGATAGAAGTGTGCTTTTGCCAGCGCCGGAAGAACCAATCAGAAACGCAAACTCCCCTTCGTCAAGCTCGAAACTGATATGGGACAGCGCGACCCATTTTTTCCTGTAGGATTTGCTAACATTTTCCACAGATAGAATCGCCATAATAATCAATAATAATCCAGAGATACACTCAGGTCAAGGAAACGTTTTAATTACATACGTTGAAAATGAAAAAAAGTAACGGTAGATTCAAAGCGAGGCGATAAAAGGGCCTGTAGGAGGGGAAAAAAAACCCCTTGTCAAAGGGGGATTTAGGGGATTATATTAACAGATGCGGCGCTCGCAATGATAGCGGTGGGGTGATCGGAATAACAATAGTCCGCTAACAATGACAGAATAGTTTAATCTTACCGGTTACATTAACCTATGTGGAAAATGGAGGAAAAGATGGCTGAGAAACTGGAAATCTATAAATGCGAAATCTGCGGGAACATCGTGGAAGTTCTCCATGGCGGAAAAGGGCAACTCGTGTGCTGCAACAAACCCATGGTAAATATGGAGGAGCAGACCGCAGAGATGAAACTCGAAAAACACGTCCCCGTAATCGAAACAACGGGCACTAACGTGAAAGTCTATGTGGGAAGCACTCTGCATCCGATGAAAGAAGAACACTACATCGAGTGGATACAAATCCTATCTGCGGACGGTTCGCTGGCATTGCGGAAATTCCTCCGCCCCGGAGACGACCCGGAAGCGGTGTTCCATCTTTGCGAGAAGTGCATGGATGATATTCGAGCACGGGAGTATTGCAATATCCACAAACTCTGGAAAGGGTAAAATTCTGACTAAAGAAATGGGGTTGAGGATTTTTACCCCACCCACATCGAAAGGAGAATAGATAATGGGAATTAATTACACTGCGGACGAAATTTTCGAGATGGCTATTAAGGCCGAGAAGAACGCTACTAAAATGTATTCTGAGCTTGCAGAGAAACACGAAGACCCAATAATATCCGCCGAGCTTAATAAACTGGCTGAAATGGAAGCGAATCACGGTAGTGTATTCGTGGAAATGCGTGAGGCGATGCCCGAAGACCAGCGCAACGCATATTTCGATCCATTCGACGAGGCGGCTAAATACCTGAAAGCCATAGCGGACGCCGAGGTTGCGGAAGGCAGTCCGGCAATAGCGGCGGGAATGACCGGTAGGGAATCATTCGAGGATATCCTGAAGCTCGCGATTCAGCTCGAAAAACAGGCTATCCTATTTTACCTCGGCATCCGGGATATGGTTCCCGAAAGATTGGGTAAAGATAAGGTAGAGGAAATAATCAAAGAGGAACAGGGCCATGTGGTCGTGCTAAGTGAGAGGTTGAAAGCTTTAAAATAGTCGTCGTTCGACAAAGGTCAAATGTTCAATCTATAGGGGCGGGAATCCGCCCCTTTTATTTTCCTGTTTAATTAATCTTCCTGCCTTGACTTTCGCCATTTTATAGAACATATTAGTAAGATAATGTATTTGATAAATAACCTCGCGCTTGGAGGGATTATGCGCAAGGACAGGATAGTATTATTTGCGATTTCGATATTATTAACCTCATTTCTAATTGCCGCACCCCCCGCGCCCACGGCGGCTATGAAGAATCCCACTCCAAGCGGTTGGGGTGGTTGCGATTTCCAGGCGGTTAGAATCAGTATCGCGGATGCCGAAGGAATCGACGAAACGACGATTTCATTGCAGGTGGATGGAACAGTCTATAACTGGCCGGATGCCCATCTCGCCTGGGATGGCGACTCGATCTTGACTTATACTCCAACTTCGCCGTATCCAAATAATTACCTTGTTACGGTCAATTTACTATACGTCGAAGACACCGGTGGAACGCCAATAGCGGGGCCGGCTTCATGGAATTATCGCACAGACCTCGACGAACCATATTTTTATCCAAGCTCTCGCACACCAGCCCCAGATACGACTATTGCTGAAGACCAACCGACAATAAGCATCGATGTCGCCGATATTACTAGTGGAATCCCTATCGGCGGCCTTTGTATGTGTATCGAATCTATAGATTACAACTGCCCGGCGGACAGACTCAGTGGTTATTGCTGGGAGACAAGTCCACATATCACCTATATCGACTCGACTTTTTACTTAATTACATCCGGTCTCGGGATTAGCTTCCAATCGGAAGATTCCGTAACGGTTTGCCTTCGTAAAGCTGTCGATAACGTGCCGCAGTCCTCTTTCCTCTGTGGGCCAAATTGGATAGATACGCTCGATGCCGAACTTTGCTGGGATTTCCTTGTCGATTCGAAAGGCCCGAGAGCGACTCTAATCTATCCAAATGTCGGGGATACTATCGCCTGTGACACGCTCGTTGTCGAATTTACCGATTTCTCCGCTATCCTGATGAATACATGCCAGCTTAAGCTGGACGCCAGCCTTGCGTGGGAAGGCACAAGCCCGTATGTCAACGCAATCGGGAACACTGTCTATTACACCGGCACCGGCACAGCAGAGTATTATAGCGAGGGTGCAATAGCGTGTCGCGTCAACCGTATAAACGACATCAACGGCAACCAATCAACATTTTTCGGCGGCGATTTCGTCGAGTGGAATTTCACGGTGGATAAATCACCGCCCGCTGCCGCTTCTCCGCTACCCGTGGACGGCGGGGTATCTTCGGTGACATCGCCCACGGTCTCTGTTCAAATTACAGATGCAATCAGCGGTGTTTTTTCTGATAGTATTATATTTACAGTGGACGGCTTGAACTACCCATTAACCACTACTCCGGGGATGGGCTGGGACGGCACACGCGCCAGTTTCGCCACGGGCGCGGCGGGATTATCATGGAGCGATGGCGATTCGGTGGAAGTCTGTGTGACGGCTATCGATCTGGTAAGGCCGGACCGATGCGGCCCTAACCGCATGAACCCGCCCTTCTGCTGGAATTTTATCGTCGATATTTCCGGCCCGAACGCGGGTATTATCGATCCGCCGGATGCCTCATGGACAGGCTGCGAGTATCAGGAGATAACATTTTGGATTTCGGACGTCTCGGGAATCCAGACCTCGACTATCGAGGTTACAATAGATGGTTTCACATATTTCTTTCCCGATCACATGGCTTATTCTTCGGATACATTGATTTTCACGCCAACGATTCCGTTTACTGACGGTTCCACGGCAAATGTCTCTCTTAACCACGCCGAGGACGGTTTCGGGCACGACCTTGCAGCGCCGATAACCTCGATTTTCTATATCGATCTATTGCCACCTTCGGTAACATCGCTTTTACCACTCCTCGGCGATCCTATCGGACCTACCGATAATATTGTGGTGGGCCTAAACGATTTCGGGATAGGAATCGACGGCGCTTCTTTTGTAATGACAGTGCGCGGAACACCATATTCATGGCCTACTTATCTGTCCTGGGACGGCTCAAATCTGACTTTCGATCTTCCCGCAACCGGAGAGAGTTTCACCGATGGTGACTCTGTGCAATTCTGTGTCCACGCCGAAGATTTGATAGGCATCGACCATTGCGGCCCGAACGAACTCGACAGTTGTTGGTCTCTCGTCTATGACCAGGGCGGGCCTGTAGCGAATATGGTCTATCCGCCGGACTCCGCTGTCACGGCATGCGCATCGGGCGAAATCCGAATCCACATTCAAGATGCCAGCGGACTTAACCAATCGACAATTGGCTTGAATATTAACGGCACACCTTATTCGTGGCCCAGTCCGCGCCTTTCGTTTGACGGTGACACGCTCGTTTTCACACCATCGTCGGCTTTTACCCATGGCGATACCGTGGATGTAATCCTAACCACCGTTGAGGACATCGTCGGGAATCCTCTGGAAAACGCGCCGCGAAGCTGGTTCTTTGTGATAGACATCGAGCCGCCGGTAATGACAGGTTACATTCCGAACGCCGGAGACGCAGTCAGCGACCCAACGCCGACTGTTCTAATAGGTATTCAGGATGTGCCCGCAGGAGTCGATCCCACTTTGTTCAGCCTTAGTATCGAGGGTATGTCTTTTTCATGGCCACACGCGGCCATGGGCTGGGATGGTAGCCAGCTTGCTTTCGACTGCGGTCTGGCCGGTTTCACATTTATTGATGGCGATAGCGTTCACGTATGTATGCGTAACGCCGGAGACGCTGTTTCCGCAGCACTATGCGGCCCAAACGTCGTAGATTTCGATAGTTGTTGGACATTTGCAATAAACCTATCCGGCCCGGTTGCCGATCTGCTACATCCGTTGGATCATTCATACTCCGCCTGCCCACTCCAGACCGTTATCTTCTCCATCACCGACGATCAGGGCGTTCTTCCGGAATCGTGCACCGTGGAAATAGAGGGAACGCCTTTCGATTACCCCGATCATCTTCTCTGGGCAAACGATTCGTTGACATTCATCCCAACGTCCGCATTCGCAAACGGCGAAACGATAAACGTGGCTGTTCTCGACGCCAGCGATTCGCTTGGCAATGCTCTTTCGGGGAGTTTCACATGGTGGTTTGTCTCTGACCAAGCGCCTCCGGTTCTTCTCGACATCGATCCCCCGCCGGGAAGCATTATTGCGGACGCGACGCCGGTAATCGATATCATTACCTATGATTCTCTAAGTGGAGAAGATCCCACGAGTTTCTCAATTCGGCTCGACGGTATAGATTACCATGGTATGCACCCCTGGATAGGCTGGCTCGATCCGGGCTTTTCGCTGCAAACCGCAACTGGGGGGTTTAGTTGGGGCGACGGCGACACTATCGATGTTTGCCTCGATTCTATCGCGGATATCGTCGCGGCAGTTTATTGCGGCCCGAATATCGCCCGACCGGATACATGCTGGCAATACTACGTCGATCTATCCGCGCCCTTCGTCGCTCTCATTTATCCGGATAGCGGTATTATCACGGCCTGTTTGGATTCCGGCATTACCGTCTATCTTTCTGATAACCTCGGTATAAACACCGACTCGATACGCTTCTGGATAAATGGCAGCAATTTCGACCTCACAAGCCCGAGGCTTTCTTACGTAAACGATACTCTTCGTTACGACCCGCCGACTCCTTGGGTGCATGGCGATACGGTTGAATTTCGTGTTAGTCGCGCTGTGGATTTTGCGGGGAACGCACTTTCCGGCGCACCGACATGGCAATTTATTGTCGATATCCAACCACCTCAAATTATCTCTATAGACCCAACGCCCGGAACTATACTCGCCAATCCGGCACCGACGCTTGTTTTCGGCTTCGAGGACATCCCTGCGGGCGTGGATTCGTCGAGTATCATTCTCAATCTCGACGGTTCAATTTACCGATTAACCGATTCCGGCGTAAGTTGGAATTCCGGTTCTCAGGAATTGACTTTTGACGGCGTCGCGGCTGGGGCTTCTTTTGGTCCGGAGCCTCTGGATGTCTGCATTAGCTCGACGGATAAAGTCCTCTCGATCTGGTGCGGCCCAAACAGCTCGACAGACAGTTGCTTCATTTACCCGTATGATCTTGTCGGGCCGACAGCAACGCCTATCGATCCCACGGACGGCGAAATTACAGCCTGCGATATGGTCGAGATTCGGATCCACCTTTCGGATGATCGCGGAGTTAACGAGGACTCGATTAGCCTGAGCGTGGACGGCGTTGTTTTCACAACCGGCGATGCCGAACTTAGCTATATCGGCGATTCGCTACTCATCTTCGTCCCTTCTGCGTCATATCCTGAAGGCTCCATCGTTGTAATTCTGAATGCCGTGGATATTTCCGTCAACGCCCTTTCCGGCGGACCTCTAACATACACCTTCTTCGTGGATACATCGCCACCGGTTCTTTCAGGCGAAAGCCCCGCGCCGGGAGCCGTAATTGCGACGACTACTCCTACGATTGGATTTGATATAACCGACACACCCGCCGGTGTGGACGAATCGAGTATTTTATTCGAAGTTGCCGGCGAACTTGCTCATACTACGGATGCCGGAGTTACATGGGACGGCACACGTTTCTCGTTAAATCCGACCGTTTTCGGGCTAACACTCAACGATGGAGATTCAATCACATGCTGCGTCTCCGCAGCGGACGCCCCGGATACCTGTGGCCCGAATGAAATGGGGCCGGAGTGCTGGACATTCTATATCAATCTAGCGGGGCCGTCCGCCGGAATAATCCGGCCGCTGGACGGCAGGATAACCGCCTGTGACGATCAGGACATAGCACTCTGGATAACCGACGGCAACGGAGTGGACGAAGCGACGATCGTGCTCAACGTGAACGGTAGCCCCTATGTAACCACCGGTGCGGAGCTTTCCTACGACGGCGACAGCGTTCTAACCTTCACCCCGAGTTCGGCATGGTCTCATGGCGACACCGTAGATATCCAGTTAACCGACGCGGACGATATATACGGCTCCTCCCTCGGCACACCCCTTATGTGGAATTTTATCGTCGATCTCGAACCGCCAATCGTCGAATCCATCAATCCGCCGACAGGTTCCGATTTCAACGTGGACGATACGCTTATCGAAATAATAATTACCGACGATCCCGCAGGCGTAAATATGAGTTCCCTGTCATTGCGTGTCGGTGGTGTAGTTTACTCATGGCCGCACGCCGGTCTCACATGGGTTGGCGACACTCTCAGTTTCCTCCTGAGCGATTTAGGTTATATGCCATTCGACGGCGAGACTCTCGATGTCTGTGTCGAAATGGTTGCCGACGCTCCGGACATTTGCGAGGCGAACGAACTGGAAATACCGGTTTGCGCCGTATATACATTTGATTTCCGCGGGCCATATGCCGCGCTTCTCGCTCCGCCGGAATCGTCATGGGTAAGTTGTGACGAACAACCTATCGAGATTTACCTTTCCGATGCAAACGGTGTGGATGTAAATACAATCGAGCTTGTAATCGACGGTCTTACTTACTCATGGCCCGATCCGCTTTTGAGTTATGTTTCACCGACACTCACTTTTACTCCGACATCCCCTTGGCCGGAAGGTTCATGGCTATTAGTCTCCCTTACCCAAGCAGATGATATGACCGGCAATCCTCTCTCCGACGCTCCGTTCGAGTTCGTATTCGGAATCGATACGACGGCTCCGCAGGTCGTAGCGGTCGATCCGCCGGACGGCGGCGTGGTCGATCCATCCTATCCGACAATCTCGGTGGATTTATTAGACAACGCCTCCGGTATTTATACGGCTTCTATGACTATAACGGTAGATGGTGTCGGTTTCGGAATGGGTAGCGGCGCAACGAGTTGGGACGGCACGACGTTCGAACTCGATGTTGCGGTTGCGGGTTTGACCTTCGAGGAAGGTGATCCGATCGAGGTTTGCATCGATTCGGTCTCGGACCTTGCCATTCTTTGCGGTCCAAATCTTATGCCACCTTATTGTTGGGAGTTTTATGTCGATGGTGGCCCTCCAACTGCAGAGATGCTCTGGCCGCCGGAAGGCGCTATAGTTAGCTGCCCGAGCGAATCTATTATTGTTGTTTTCCACGATCCCGGCGGAATTAATTTCGACTCGCTAGAACTTTCCGTGGACGGCGTGACATATACAGAACCCGACGGCGAAATCACAGTTCTCGACGACTCGACGATAAAATTCACTCCGCCGATACCATTCACTCACGCCACGTCTATTATCGTTCAGGTATTAAAAATATCCGATAATTACGGGCGAACCGCAGGCGCAGGCCCGACATGGAGCTTCGAGATGGATCTCCAGGCTCCGGTTGCAGACCTATTCTATCCGACGCCGATGGTCATTGCATCCAGCGATTCCATTTCCCTGCGTATTATCGATTTGCCCGCAGGCGTGGACCCGGCGAGCATTATCTTGACCGTTACCGGACACGGAAGTTTCGATTTAGGCTTCCCTGCTCTCTATTTCGATGATCCGATATTAGCATTCGACGCGGATTTGGCCGGAATAGTATTCGCCGACGGCGATACGGCAAATATATGCGTTACGGCTGCGGATGCCCCGGACATCTGCGCGGCTAATGTCATGCCCGATACCTGCTGGAGTTTCATCGTCGATGGCGGCGGTCCATTAGTAGAGCTTATCCTACCTTCGCCCGGCACAATTACATCATGCGCGGAACACAGCGCAATATTCTCTCTCACCGATCCATCCGGGATACTCGAATCCAGCTTGCGCGTCAGAGTCAACATGGCTATACTCGATGTCACCGAGCCTTCTCTCTCATGGGCGGATCCGGAGCTTATCTACCAGCCACTCACGCCCTGGGGCCATGGCGATACCGTTCGAGTTGCGGTAATCGGTGCGGAAGATGCTTCCGGCAACCCAATGTTATCTACAGATACAGTTGGAACATACTATATCGTCGATACCGAACCGCCCGCGATAAGCGATCCATTCCCCACCGACGGCAGTATTGTAGCCGATCCCGCTCAACCTATCTGGGTTGCGGTAACCGATTTTCCGGCTGGAATCGACACTTCTTCGGTAAGGCTTTCTGTTGAAGGGATTGCCTACGCAATAGCGCATCCCGCGCTTTACTGGGACGGCGACGAGCTTCATTTCGATCCGACCGCTGCCGGCGTGACATTCGCGGATGGCGATACGGTCGAGGTTTGCGTTCTGGACATAGCGGATGAGCCCGATACATGCGCCCCGAATGAGCTTATAACACCGTGGTGTTGGGAATTTTATGTCAATCTGGCCGGCCCGGTCGCACGTATCGGCCAACCTCGATCTAATCGCTGGGTAGCTTGCGCCGCCGGTGAGCAACAGCTTACGGCGATAATCACCGATCCTGACGGCATCGTTGCCGACTCAATTCGGTTGAACGTAGAGGGCGTAGTTTACGACGTAGGAGACATAGAGCTTTCCTATGCAGACACAGTTCTTACATTCACCCCGTCAACCCCATGGGTGAACGGCGACACAATTAATGTAACGCTGCTTTACGTCGAGGATTCTCTCGGCAACGGCCTCGGCGCACCGCTTGAATGGTCTTTCTATATCGATTTAGAGCCGCCCTACGCGGGCACTCCTATCCCGCCCGACGGCGCTACTATCGGCGCGTTGTCGAGCGTCTCGATCCCCATTTATGACGACGGAAGCGGCGTGAACCCCACCAGTATCGTTTTAACTATTGACGGTGATTCTTACAGCCTTGGTTCCGGCATGACCTGGTTTGGCGATATTGCGTCCGTTATTTCTGACAGTATGCTAACCGCACCGTCCGGTTCGGTTACGGTATGTCTCGATTCCGCCGCCGATTCGCCGGATTACTGCGGCCCTAACGTCCTCGCCCCTGCGGTTTGCTGGGATTTCGTAGTCGATGTCTCAAATCCCGAAGCCCATACGATTATGCCCGGTGACGGCGATTGGGTAGCGTGCGACAGCGCCGAACAACGTATCGAACTCTATATTCACGATAATAACGGTATTTTAGCGGACAGTATAACGTTACGTGTGGATGGCGTCACTTACTCTTATGTAACAGGCCCAATGGCATACGCGGATACGATATTAACTTATGTGCCCACGTCGCCGTGGATAGACGGCGAAACGATAGTCGTCCAACTTCTGCGCGCGCCGGACAGTCTCGGAAACCCAGTTTCGCCGCTGGTCTTCGAATTCAATGTCGATCTAAACGGTCCTCAGATAGATAATTTCCTCCCGCCGGATGGCGGCTCTACATCGAGCCTCACGCCGATTATTTCAGCAAGGCTTTTTGACATGGGCTGCGGTCTCGATACTACGAGTATTATCGCCACAATAAACAGTATCGACTATCCTATCGATATTACGCCCGGCTTAACTTGGAATGAAGCCGACTCTACGGCAACGCTCGATTGTGCGGTTGCGGGGATAACACTCGTGCGCGGAGACACCGTAGATGTCTGCTTCTCCGGGGCGGACTCGCCCGACTGGTGCCCGGCAAACGAGAATTCCGAATGCTGGAGTTTTATCGCGGATGAAGGCGGTCCACTGGTCGCCTTGATTTCGCCCGACAGCAACGCATGCAGCGCCTGCTCACTTCAGGGCTTCTCCGTAAGGATTACCGACGTCACCGGTGTGGATGTATCTACTATTTATTTCCGCGTAAATGAAGTTCCTTATACTATTGATTCTGCCGGTGTGGTTTACGATGCCATGTTCGGTCGGCTGGATTTCGCGCCCTCCGTGCCGTGGGAAGACGGCGATATTATCCATGTAGATTCACTCCGCGTCCAGGACTACGACGGTAACTGGAACGACCACTACCTGGAATTCTATATTTATATCGATCTCACTCCGCCGATAGTATTCGGTTTCGACCCACCGATTGGCGGTTATTCCTCTGAAGAATCGCCCGATATTTATTTCGTTTTGACCGATTCGGGTTGCGGCGTGGATGTTTCGACCGTGCGCTTCTCAGTCGGGGGCAATCTTTATACCCTCGATTCTACGGGCGTCGATTATAGCGGCGATACCGTAACTTTCCATTGCGATGTTCATTCGATGACATTCGCGGATGGCGATACGGTGAATATCTGCGTTATAGATGCCGCCGATATGGCCACCTATTGCTCGCCGAATGTTATCCCGGATACTATCTGCTGGTGGTTCATTGTGAGCACTTCCGGCCCCGTTGTCTCGGCGATTTCGCCGCTGCCGGGCCAGTGGGTTTCTTGCGACAGTATCGAGCAGGAGATAATTCTAACTATCGATGACCCCGACGGTATCGACGAGAGCACGATAGAGCTGATAGTGGAAAGCGTATCATATGATATAGATTCCACAGGCTTAGAATTCGAGCCGTCAACAAGCGAGCTTCATTTCACGCCGAGCGAATTCTGGACCGACGGCGATACTATCGAAGTCATCCTGTATTCAGCGGAAGACTCGATGGGACATGATCTTGCCATGCCATATTCATTCAGTTTCTATGTCGATACACTTCCACCGGACACGGCCTTCGCGGAACCGGAGGTGGGTATCGCTATACATCCCGGCCCGATTTGGGTAATGGCGGGTATAGTCGATGTTGGCGCGGGCGTTGTCGATTCCACAATCGGCATTTCTATAAACGGTGTCTGGCACGATGTTGGCGATCTTGGGGTAAGTTGGGTTGACGATACACTGATCTATAACGGTTTCATAACCGGCGACACGCTTTTCGCGGCGGAGACTCTCGAAGTCTGCGTTCGCGGCGCGGATGATATCGATGTATGCGATCCCAACTGGATGAACCGATGCTGGGAATATATCGCCACCTCCAACGGCCCGGTCGCGACGCCGGTTTTCCCCTCGAGTGGCACGGTTATAAGTTGTATGGACTCACTCGTCGTTTTCGAGGTTTTCGACACCGATGGCGACCAACTCGATTATACTTCCTTTGTTGTCGTTGTTAATGACGACACGAGTTCCGGTTGGCCAACGATCCACCATTATGACGACTCGGATTCGCTTTTGTATATCAACCCCGGCACCGCGCCTCCCGCGCCACCGGGCACTCGCGATCATGGTGACACATTAATAGTTACGCTAATTGAATGTAACGACGTCTATCGCTCGCCTCTCGCCGCGCCGCTGACAATCTGGTTCGTTTTAGACAGCACCGGTCCGGTTATTATTTCAGGTGTTCCATCACTGGGTGGATCGGTTCCGCCCGGCACACCGGACATGGGTTTCAGTTGCGCGGATACTTTTGCGGGAATCGATCACGGTATAGGTGAAATAGCGATTGGGCCGTATGTCTATGAAATCGGCACGGATATTTTCTTTATCGACGACTCCCTCGAGTTCCCGACCTCCGCTTACTCGGCGGACACGAGCTTTTTCGATGGCGATACGATCCATATAATCATCACGCTATATGATAGCGCGCAATATTGTGGGCCGAACGTAACAATTATCGATTGGTGGTTCATTGTCGGTGTTTCTCCGCCCGTATTGACCAACCTTTCACCTCCAGACGGCGCGATTTCCTCGTGTCCTTTCGGAAATATTATAATCTACACCGATGACGTGGATGGTTTCGACTATGACCATACCGGAATAAATGTAAACGGCATAGATTACGATGCTACGCTTTCACCGGAGATAAACGTCCATGGCGACACGTTGCTATTCAATGCCGATACGGCGTTCACACACGGTTCCGTCGTAACATATTATCCTTTTGGCGAGGATATCCACGGCACCCCGGCGGAATTCGCGGACACGTTCTCGTTCACAATCGATACCGAGCCGCCTGTCGCGACCGGATATCTGCCTATTCCGAACGATTCGATTACGGATTGGGAAGCTTCGATTCATATCGAGCTTGCGGACGACCTTGCCGGTCTTGCCGATAGCGCGGCTTTGAGTATTATTACACCGCGATGGACACGCGTCTTCGCCGCCGGCAGCACGGAAGTTAGCTGGATAGACGGCGTATTCGATCTCGATGTCCCGGCTTATAATGGCGGAACGCCCTGGTCGCCGGCCTTAGACGATGAGTTGATATACTGGCACGAACGCGATACTATTAACCTCGGATTTTTCGCATTGGACAAGGCTTGTTGCTGCGACCCGAACGATTCTATCTACGCGTGGAATTTCACCATACTCGACGACGACTCTATCGGGCCGGATTTCGCGGACATCGAACCGACGGAGGTTTACAGCGGATTTGCGGCGGATGTTTCCGCTACTGTTACGGATATTTCAGGTGTTTTCGACGATATGACTGCCGGGCAGGGGATGTTCGTTCTCTGGGATTCCGACGGCGACTTGTCCGACGGTGGCGAGACTATTACGCAAATGAGCGTAGATATTGGAGATAGTTACCAGAGTGATACTCCAATCGGCCCATTCGCAATCGGTGAAACACCTGTGTTCTGTATTATTGCGTGGGACGACGACTTCGATTTCCTTGATACGCTCGACCGGGCAATGGCGATTTCCGATACGATTTACCCGACCTTAATCGAGGGCCAGGGCCCGTGTGCGGAGTTTCTTTATCCCGCAGATTCGATTTGGAGTTCGTGCGATAGCGGAGCAGTAATTATCGGGCTTATCGATGCCGACGGGATAGATGCGGCGACAATAGTCGCAATTGTAAACGGTAATACGGTCACTGTCGGCACCGGTCTCGAATTCAGTAACGACTCGCTTTTCTGGTGGCCGGATTCGCCGCTGCCAAACGGCACGGTCGTCGAATTCGAGCTAATCGCTGTCGATGACCTGCTCGGTTACTCACTCGACTCGACCTATAGCTGGAGTTTCAGAATAGACACCGAACCGCCGATAATTGTCTTACAAAATGCGGGCGAAATCTCGTGCCTAAACGATCCGGAAGTATCGTGGCAAATTGCGGACGGCGGTTCCGGCGTAGATTCGCTATCTATTGTGATTTACGTCGATGGTTCGCCGCTTTATCCCGGCGATCCAGGCGTAGTATGGGACGGCGACGTGTTGTCATTCGACGCCGATCTCGCGGGATACGATCTTCAAACGCAAAACTTACTGGTTTGCGTCGAGGTCTGCGATCTCGCGCTGTTGTGCGGCGCAAATTGTGCGGACACGACATGCGCGGTGATGATCCTGCAGAAAGACACGCCGTGCGACATATGGCCGATACCATTCACACCAAACGCGGACTACGCCAACGACGTGGTTTGGTTCGAGTATCCAAACATGCAATATGAGGGCGCACGGGTGGAACTTTACGATATCGAGGGCAGGCGGATTTTCGATGCCGATTTCCCGCCGACCGCACCGGAGCGCGACGCTTTCTGGGACGGTATCCGAAACGGCGATAAAAAAGCTATCCCAGGGACTTATATATATATCGTTAGTCGTGATGGCGAAATTCTCTGCAAAGGCACGCTGGTTCTCGTTCGATGATCCGTATCACCGGCGGTCAATTTCGCGGATTCCAGCTCCCATCCGCGTCCGGGCGGATCCGCCCCACGGCGTCTCGTATTCGTCAGGCCCTTTTCGATATCCTCGGGGATATCGAGGGCCTGACTTTTGCCGATCTTTTCGCGGGTAGCGGCGCCGTGGGAATCGAGGCGGCTTCGAGAAGCGCGGCTTACGTTGAATTCGTGGAATCCGACCGCAAAGCAGCGAAGATTATCTACGATTCGTTGAACCGCCTCGCTTTGCCGCCGAAGGCGGCGCGGATCCGCCACAAGTCTGTGGCAAAGTGGGTCGCCGAAAAAACCGAAAAATTCGATTTAATCTTCGCCGATCCACCTTATATCCAGGATTTGGCGGATAATCTTAAAACACTACTACCGGAAATTCTCCGCAAGCTTACCGACGGTGGGGTTTTCACGTTACAGCTATCATCGAAGCTGAATTCTCCCGATGGTTGGTCCGATAAACGCGTTTTCGGCGACGATATTCTTTATTTTTGGGAAACTCGATGATCGACTTTACTCTTAAAAAAACCGACGGCGCCGCGAGGGCAGGGATTCTGCAAACCCCGCACGGAGAAATCGCGACGCCGGTTTTTATGCCGGTGGGAACGCAGGGAACGGTTAAAACTCTCGAAATGCGCGACTTAATCGCGAACGATTATCGAATTATCCTGAACAACATGTATCATTTATTTTTACGCCCGGGTGTCGAGTTGATCGAGAAGTTCGGCGGGCTGCACGATTTCACCGGCTGGGATGGCGCGATTCTCACCGACAGCGGTGGTTACCAAATTTTTTCGATGACCGATCTCGCCAAGGTTAAGGAGGAGGGAGTCCGTTTCCAGAGCCATCTGGATGGCAGCTACCATTTCCTCACACCGGAAAAAGCCACGGAAATACAGTATCGTATGCGCCCGGATATATTCATGGCTTTCGATGAATGCCTTGCGTATCCAGCTTCTGAGGAGGAAACTGGGATTTCCGCTGAACTTACGAGTCGATGGGCGGCGCGCTGCAAAATTCGTTGGCTCGAATTACTTCGGACAGACAGTAAATCCGAGACTTCCCCTTCGCTTTTCGGGATAATACAGGGCGGGGTTAGCACGGAATTGCGGAAAAGCTCTGCAGGCGACCTTGCCAAGCTCGATTTCCCCGGCTACGGTATCGGCGGACTCTCGGTCGGCGAACCAAAAAAACTCATGTGGCCCGCGCTCGAAGCCTGTATTCCGGAAATTCCGGTGCAAAAGCCCCGTTATATGATGGGAATCGGCACGCCCGCCGATATTGTAGAAGCGGTGGCGCGAGGTGTCGATATGTTCGACTGCGTAATGCCTACCCGCAATGCCCGCAAGAGCACCGTTTTCACGTGGAAAGGCAAGCTTTCACTGAAAGCCGCGTATTTCGCCGACGATGAACGCCCAATCGACGAGAATTGCAGTTGTTATACATGCCAAAATTACAGCCGCGCTTTTCTCCGCCACTTATTTAAGGTAGGTGAAATAACGGCGATGCGGCTCGCGACAATCCATACACTCCATTTTTACAAAGAGCTTATGGATGCGATTCGCACAGCTATAATGTCGGACAAATTCGACTATTTTCGGACGGAATTCCATCGCAACTACAAAGACCGACTAATCAAACCGGAATAACTTCCTATGGACAATATCGCCCACACATTGAGCGGTCTCGCTGTCAGGGATTTAGCCCCGAAAAACCTTTTCAAGAGCAAGGCTTTCCTCTGGGTTGCGATACTTATCGCCAGCGCGCCGGATATTGACATACTCGCGTGGTTTTTCGGCCAGGATGCATATTTTCGATTTCACAGGGGCATAACCCACTCGGTTTTCCTGATACCGTTTTGGGGCTTTCTGGGGGCACTGATCGTCTATTATGCTTCGAGGAAAAAGGTTTCCTTCGTTAAATCCGGATTATGGTATTCGATGATTATCGTGGTTCATTTGACAATGGATTGGGTTACGAGCTACGGCACAGAGCTTTTCGCACCGTTCACCCATAAAACCTACTCCGCGAACCTTTTCCCGATAGTCGATTTGTGGATCATCCTGCCCCTGAGTCTGCTTTCATTTATCGGGAAATTTTACAACGACAGGCGCAGAACCTTCTCTATCGGCGTGTTAATTTTCCTGATATTTCTCACCGGTTTTCGGTTATTCTCGAAAATGCGGTCGGAGAGTTTGATAATCGAGCGATACGGCCACTCCGATAAAATCGTGAGTTTCGCCGATATCGAATCGTGGAGAGAGTGGCTTAATCCGTCGATATACCGCGTGGTCACCGTTCACGGTGATTCTGCGATAAGCTACAAAGTCGTTCCGCACACGGGAAATGTCATTTGCCAAAACAGCTTCGATCTTTTCAGCACGGACGATGAGTATTGGGACGAGGCTTACCGCTATAATCTGTCTAAAAACTATCTCGACCGCTCGGAGCTTCCTATCGCCGGCGTTTTGGGCGACAGGTTTCTCATTTCCGATCTGCGCTATACTTCGGAGCTTGCAAGTAATAGCTCGCTCACCGTTTATTTTCCACTCATCGGCGACACCATTTCCGGACCTCCGAAAATGCTACGCCCCGAACCGCAATCGCGATAACGCGAGAAAAAAGCAGAAATGCCGTGGTTGAGCCGTCGGAAGCCCTGTTTTTTTCGTCTGGAGGCCTATTTTTCCCGTCTGAAGGCCAAACGAAACTTCTTTTGGGCCTCTCGATTCTTCTGGAGGGGTTCCCCAGCCGTCTGGAGGGGTCTTTTTCCCGTCTGGAGGCCAAACGAAACTTCTTTTGAGCCTCTCGATTCTTCTGGAGGGATTCCCCAGCCGTCTGGAGGGGTCTTTTTCCCGTCTGGAGGCCAAACGATTCTTCCATAGACCTTGCCGAGTCTTCCGGCGACCTATTCCGATTCGTCTGGAGGGGTGTTTTTTTCGTCGGAAGAGCAAAAAAATCTTCGGCGGACGATGGCGAATCGGTAAAATTCGGGAAATTTAAGAAATCTCCCTCCGGTTCGAAATGACAGATACAAAAGAGGGCGCACTATGTGCGCCCTATATAGATTTGATACTTTGCTGAACCTACTTCATCAAGACAATTTTACGCGATATCGTCCTTCCGTCGTAATTCGCTTTCACGAAATAAACTCCCGAAGGCATTTCGCTGCCCGAATCGTCGCTTCCGTCCCAGATCGCCGTTCGTGTTTCCCCGAAATCCCGAACGATACGCCCGGCTATATCGAATATCTCTACGCGGGAGGTCACCCGTGGGATTTCCCTTCGGTCAACAAGACCATCCCCTATGGAAATTGTAACTGCGGAATTGAATGGATTGGGATATGCCGAAATCTCCATCGCCTGCGGAATCTCTGGATATTCCTCGACCGCACTGGGATTCATATCGCCCCATGCGGCGTCGATAATGGATGCCGGGCCGTAGATAAGTGCGGCATCCGTAGTTGGAGTGCTTGGATTGACTTTCCAGAGTTCGCTGAGCGACCAGTCGCCCTCGTGGACTGCAGTTAACACGTAATTTCCGTCCGGTGACCACCCGCAAACCGATGGAAAAACGCCCGAACCCCATCCAAAGTATCCCCAAATTTCGCCCGTTGTTGTGCTTATCGCGCAGACAATATTACCGCTTTCGGTCGGAGTATAATAGAAAGCGAGAAAAGCTACATCCACGCCATTAGGCGCCCAGCGAGGATTGCAGGGATACTGCATACTAATTTCATAGGTCTCGGCAAAAATCTGCGTTCTTCCGGTGCCGTTTGCATTGGCGAGATATAATCCGTCATCGTCGATAGCATAGACTATTTTGCCGTCCGAGTGGCGGACATCGAAACCATAAAAACTTGTGCCCCAATCATCGACGAGGATAGAGTCGTCCGACCAATCCCCCGGAACCGATGTGCTGAAAACGTTACCTCCGAGAGACGACTTGTAATAAATATGCGATTCGTCCGGTGACCACGAGGGTTCCTGGCATTGGTCTTTCCCGTATGGTTCACTGTAGCCGACATTAATAATATCGCATGGATTATCGACTCCTGCGGCAACGTTCACGTAATTCCAGCCGTAAACCATCTCGACTCCGCCCCATGTATATGCGAAAATGAGGTGCCCGCCGGTCGGAACGCCGGTAATTGTGAAATTGCCGAGGGCGTCGGAGGAGAACTTGGTAATTACGCCATCGCAGCAGATAGTCGCGAATGAAACATAATCTCCACCCCATGTAACTTGTCCGCTAATCGTCCCGGTCGGGCCGGAATACCAATACTTGTCAGCGTTTGGCGCGGGGGTAATCTGCCGCCAGTTCGTTCCTTCGGAGTTGATAGCGTAAATGTTCCTTCTGGCCGGATTATAATAACCGTCGTGGTCGGAGGTTACTGCAAGATATCTGCCGGTCGGGGAAATGTCGATATCGGTTATGTAGCTGCGGTCGCTGTCCGCAGGTTCGTTATCGAAAGAAAAAAACAGCGTCGGAGAACTGCCATCGGGATTCATCTTGTAGATAACGGATTCGTCGGTTCCGGTCTCGACTGTCACGAAAACCGCTTCCGTCGCCATTGCCATAGTAGCTAACACAAACAAAGCCGCCACGAGATATTTCATTTTTCTACCCTCCATTTATTCTCGAGTTCGAATTCTTTCAAAACATATATTATTATCATAAACGATGCAAGAGAAAAACTGAAACACGATATTTCCGTTTTACCTTGACTTTTTACCTGCATGTCGCTTTACTTATTAGTTTAATATCCAGATATGGAGCAGCGTTTGTCGGACAATATTAGAAATAACAACATGGTTTCAGGGTATCTGGCGACTATCAACAAGATAGCCCTGTTCCTTACCAAAACCGGACTGGGCCCGACTTTCTATACGATAGTCGGCCTAATATTAGCGCTCATGGCAGGAGTTTTCCTATGGTTCGGTCATCTGATTATCGGCGGGATACTCCTTTTTATGGGCGGCTTGTTCGACAGCATGGACGGTGCGGTAGCGCGCGTTAGCGGAAAATCCTCCAAATTCGGCGCGCTTCTCGATTCGACATTCGACAGGTATTCGGAATTCGCCGTATTTCTCGGTTTTTATGGCTATCTCGGATATTCTTACGCCCGGTTCGTCGAGTTCTATCAGCTTGTCGCGATTGTTGCACTACTCGGTTCCGTTATGGTCAGTTATGTCCGTGCGAGAAGCGAGGGATTGGGAATTGAATGCTCGGTAGGTTTTTGGCAGAGACCCGAAAGAATAATCGCACTCGGAACCGCTTCGATAATCACCGGCCTTCTGAACCCGTTGCTTATCAACTTGTCATATAATTACTTACACGATATTTTCATTAAAGCTGTGCTGATTGTCCTCGCTATCGGGACGAACGCCACCGCAATAACGCGCCTATTCCATGCGCGAAAAGTGTTGCGGGAGCGAGGATTAAAATAATAAAGAACGAATTATTACGATTGGAGAAATCATGGGAAAGAAAGTTCGAGTAGCGATTATCGGAGCGGGAAACTGCGCAAGTTCCCTTGTGCAGGGAGTCCACTACTACGCGAAGGCCAATGAAAACGACTTTGTGCCGGGGCTGATGCATGTCAATTTGGGTGGAATGCATATTTCGGATATCGAGTTTTCGGCGGCTTTCGATATAGATAAAAACAAAGTCGGCAAAGACCTATCAGAGGCCATTTTCACCGAACCGAACTGCACGACGAGATTTTTCCCGAATGTCCCAAAAATGGACATCCCGGTTCATCGCGGAATGACCCACGATGGCCTTGGCCTTTATCTCAGCAAAATTATCGAGAAAGCCCCCGGCCCAACCGACGACATAGTCGGTATCCTAAAAGAAACGAAGACCGACGTGGTCGTTAACTACCTGCCGGTCGGCTCGGAGGAAGCCACGAAGTGGTATGTAGAGCAGATTCTCGATGCCGGGTGCGCATTGGTGAACTGCATTCCGGTATTCATTGCTCGCGAAAAATACTGGCAGGGACGATTCAAGAAATTCGGTCTACCCATTATCGGCGACGATATCAAATCGCAGGTCGGCGCGACTATTCTGCACCGCGTGTTAACCAATTTATTCCTCGACCGCGGAATGCCTCTCGAACGGACTTATCAGCTTAACACGGGCGGCAATACCGATTTTCTTAACATGCTCGAACGCGCGCGTCTCAGCAGTAAAAAAGAATCCAAGACCAACGCGGTCAAATCCCAGATAGAACGGCGCGGAAGGCGTATCGACGATGACAATATCCACGTCGGCCCGTCGGATTATGTGCCATGGCAAAAAGACAATAAAATCTGCTACCTGCGCATCGAGGGTAAGCATTTTGGCGACGTTCCGATGAATGTCGAGTGCCGTCTTTCGGTCGAGGATTCCCCGAACAGCGCGGGCGTTGTAATCGACGCCATCCGTATCGCAAAACTCGCTCTCGACGCCGGAATCGGGGGCACTATCGAGGGGCCGTCCAGCTACTTCATGAAATCCCCGCCAATCCAATACGACGACGGCGAAGCTCGCAGACTGACCGAGAAATTCATTAAAGACAATACCGTTAAAAACAAAAAGCCATCATCCGCAAAAGAGAAATAGCTTGAGCGGAGAGTTCGTTTTCCAGGAAACCTCGGAGGGGACGCTGCCGACCGCCGCGCCCCCTCCCGATTCAAAGAAAGCCGTTATCCCGGCGGTTATCGACCTCCTGTCGATGACCCTCATTATGGTTTTCGAGGGGATTCTCCTCGGTCGCTACTCCAGCGCGGCGCTCGCCGGTGGGGGCATGGGCCTGATGTTCCTGTTCTTTTTATTCACGATTTTTTTAACTTTCGTGATGGGCGCGGCGGTCCCAATCTCGCGGCATTTGGGAGCGAACGAAAAGAGGCTCGCTGACAGGCTTTTTAGTAATTCTATAGGCGCGACGCTTTTAGCCAGCATCGCTTTCGCGATTATCGCGCTCTTTTCGGCCAAGTTTGTTTTCGGCACCGTGTTCGGGGCCGATGGTGCGGTGCGGGAAAACGCCGTGGACTATTTCCGAATTTTAATATATTTCATGCCGATAATCGCACTCAATTTCACAGGCACGGGGATTCTCCGCGCTACGGGTGACGCATTCGCAGCGATGACCGCCAATCTTATTGCGAATTGCATCCACGCTGGTCTGGCAATAATCCTCATTTTCGGATCGGATAGACTGGGAATCCCGGCAATGGGTGCAGCAGGCGCGGCTCTCGCTCTCGGAATCGCGCAGGTTATCGGCCTGACTGTCCAAATGCGATTCGTTCTGTCCGGCAAAACTCAGATTTCATTGAATTTACGCGACATCCTCGCCCCAAAATGGCAGTCTATCAAGAGAATACTGAAAACCGGTCTGCCGGTTACAACTGAGCAATTGGTTTGGATGACCGGGCAACTCGTGCTTCTGGCGTATATCGCACGTCTCGGCGAAAGCTATCTCGCCGCCCACCAAATTCTACTGCGTCTGACTCAAACCGTCGGCGTGGTATATCAAGGCCTCGCATTCGGGAATATGGCGCTTTGCGGCCAGCATATCGGCGCGGGCTGTGAAGACCGCGCGATAAAGATATCCCGCCGGATACGCTATCTCAGTTTAGGATTCTCGATAGCAATCGGTTCGATAATTTATTTCAACGCGGGAGCAATCGTCCGTCTTTTCACTTTCGATCCGGCGGTTATGGAAATTACGCTCTTACTTATGCCTATCCTCGCTTTGCAACAGATTCCAAAATCGCAAACGATGATTACCGCGAGTGAGCTTCGCGCGCGCGGCGATCTTGTATTTATCGCCGCTATCGCCGCGGTTTTTGTGGGAATCAATGAAATAACGCTCTCCGGGATTGCGGTTTTCGCCCTCAAATGGGGTCTTGCGGCAATCTGGGCGTTCATGGTAATCGACGAGGTCGAGCGTGTAATTGTCCACTTGCTGCGGATGCGCCGACGGATAGTGAAGCACGTTTAGGATTGATCAATTACTAAAACGGGAGGATCTGAGACCCTCCCCGACTCTTGTCAGTCATCCCTCTTCTCTAGATCGAGCGTCTCGCTCGACTGCGTTGGTGTAAACACACGCTGTGAGACACCGTGCCTATTATCTGTCATTCCGGGCTTGACCCGGAATCCATTCTTTTCTGTATTCCGGCATTCGCCGGAATGACAATTGAGGGAGCGGGAAGGGAAGCCGAGTGGTAAAAAAAAAGGCGGCCTCTCAGCCGCCCTTCTTCATTATATAAATCTCATTTTACCGAAGCGAATCGGCGAAGCCGTTGAGCATAAATGCTTGTCGGCGCTCGCCGACCGGCCCTATCGCCCGCCTTCGTAAAATCTATTTTCCGACTTTTACTTGCCCAGCGCCCAGTTCAAACCTGCACCGATTGCGAGATAATCGAAATCGTTAAGCTCGTAGCGAACGTTTGCGTCGAAGGTCATTTTATCATTGATAGGATACTCATAACCTACGCCAAGCGCCACGCCAACCTCGGTTTCTGAATCCGAAGTCGATATTTTTCCTAAATAAGGGTCAGTATATTCCATGCTAAAACTATAAATATGGAACGCCAATTGGCCGATACCGTAGAAGTTATTGTTAAAGAAATACTTAACTCCGCCTTTCACCGGTATCTCGCCCCATGTCCACGAAGATCCCATATACTCCTCACCGGCCCAATAAATATAGCCCGTCGTAGCGATGAGCACGATGTCCGGAGTAAGAACTCGATTGTAGTTTAGGGTTAGACCGAATCCGGTGCCGACCGAATTATTGAAATCGTCGTCGATAGGAATCCCGACCTCGAGCGCGCCGCCGAGAGAATGGTCGCCCTTCATCCGCGCAAAAGCCGACGCGGAAATCAAGATTAATAAGGCTAAGCTGAGAATGAATGTTCTTTTCATGAGTCCTCCTCGATGTTTGTTTTCGTCTTCATTTTGCGCAATTTAAACTTCGGAGTTCGTATAGTCAAGCTTGAAAATTATAATTTATCTCGTTTTACAATAATGTTGTTTAGGCTTGACTTACCTATGCAACTGCTATATTATGATAGTTTTCTACGATTGGTGCTCTGGTCGTAGAAAACTCGGTATGACAATAAAAGAGAGGTTATAAAATGAGAATCCGGAAAACAAGCAACAAGAAGAGACTTCGCAAACACGGCTTCAGAGAGAGGATGAGCAGCGTTTCGGGTAGGCTAATTCTCAAAAGGCGCAGAAAAAAGGGACGCCATAAGCTGGCCGTTTCCGTTCCTCGAAAAGGTAATACAAAGCATTAGAGGTGGCTTTGCCGTCTGAACTACGACTGAAAAAGCGGTCGGATTTCGGGAGTTTCAGGAAACCGGCGGCAGTTTTTTCGGCGCGATTTCTCGTTCTCAAAGCCGCGTCCCGCGAAGACGATGCGCGGAAATTCGCTTTCGCGGTATCGAAACGATTCGGTTCCGCAGTTAAGCGGAACAGGCTTCGCCGGATATTATCGGAGTGGGTCAGAACGCACATCGATGCGTTTCCAGCCGGATTTAATTGGCTGGTTATCCTGACCGCGACGCCGGATTCCAGTTCGCACCTGTCTGAAGTCCTGAGAGAGAGTATCGAGGCGTTGGCCGTTAGGGCAAAAAATGAACTCGAACCCTAAAAACGTTCTCTGCTGGGCGCTATTGGGTCCGGTGAAACTCTATCAAATAACTCTCGGGCGGGTTTTGCCGCCGTCATGTCGGTTTTACCCAACTTGCAGCGCATACGCCTATGAGGCTATCAGCGTTCACGGCGTGCTTAAAGGTGGATGGTTGGCGCTGAAACGGATTCTCAGATGTCACCCCTTCAACCCGGGGGGATTCGATCCAGTGCCCTTGGCCGATAAAAGGGAATAACACCATTTTTGATTTAGGATTGATGATTGCAGGTTTTAGAAGTCCTTGTATATCAGTAAGTTAGCGTTTCAAATTTGCAGCATCTCAAAAAATAGGAAATGATAAAATATGGATAAACGAACCGTAATTGGAATAATAATTCTGGCCGCCATTCTCATTTTGATGCCGTATTACCAGAAGTTGATTTCCGGCGATCAGCCCGAGGTTTCCGAATCGGATACTCTTGCCTCCGCAGACATCGACCAGACGCACGTAAGCCCCGATGTGGTTTATGACAGCACAACGTCTTATACGCCCGAACTTTTCGAGACCGAAGAGGACACATCGAGCCGCGACGCATCGCTCGGCGGGCGCGATGATTCCGATACTATTTTCTCGCCGATGGACACGCTTCCCGAACAGCTTGTCTTCGTGAAAACCGGCAAAACCGATTTTATCCTATCGAGTTACGGCGGAGATATTGTCTCGGCAATCAGTTCCGAGTTTTTAGATATCGACGGAAAGCCGCTTCAATACTGCCCATCCGAAATTGAAGGGCAAAATTTCCTGATAACTGCATATAGCGGCAAAGAGCGGATTACATCGGAGGCTCTCCGGTTTATCGCGGATGAGGACAGCCTTATTCTTACCGAGAACGATTCTACCGGCGTGGTTACTTTTGCGACAATGCTCCCCGGCGGCGGGATGCTCCAGCGACGCTATCATTTCAGATTTGACGATTATGCTTTCGAACATACTACTATTTTCGGCGAGGAAGTCACAGGCGAGCAGAAAATCGAGGAAAGCGTTTTGTGGTGGCGCAAGGGCCTCGAACCGGCCGACCCGGATATAAAAGGCAACGTCTCCGCCAATTACCGCATCGGCTATATGATGGGCAACGAATATGAAGACGAAAAATTCTCGAGCGACGAGAAACCGCAGTTGTCGTTCGATGGTAGCACACAATTCGTGGCCACGCATAATAAATATTTTGCCGTGATAATCGCGCCTGTCGAGGGTGTCGCTTCCGGATTGCGCGGATGGGGTATCTGGTATTCCGCCGAGAGTTTCGGCGACGAGAAACGTCAGGTTCCGGCTTTAGGCGTGGGTCTTGTTTGTCGTGGCGAGGATAATCCGGTGTTACGTCACGATTTAGTCTATCTCGGCCCCCGCGATTATGGCATTCTCAAAGAACACAATAGGGATTTCGAGAAGACGGTTAACCTCGGGTGGTCGTGGCTCCAACCGCTCACCAAGGCTTTTATGTGGGTTTTCGAGTTCCTTTTTGGCCTATTTGGCAACTATGGCGTTGTGATTGTTGTATTCTCCGTGCTTATCAAGCTTCTGCTATTGCCCCTTTCCCGCAAACAGATGCAGAGTATGAAAAAAATGAAAGACCTCGAGCCAAAAATGACCGAGATTCGCGGTCTTTATAAGGACGACGCCAAGCGGCTCAACGAAGAAACGATGAAGCTCTATAAGAAAGAGGGAGTCAACCCGATGAGCGGCTGTCTTCCTCTCTTGCCCCAGATGCCCGTTTTCTTCGCCCTTTTCGCGCTGCTTCGCAACTCGTTCGCCCTTCGTGGCGCGCCTTTCATGCTTTGGTTAACAGACCTTTCGCTCCGCGATCCATATTATATTCTACCGATCCTAATGTCGATAACTATGTTTATCCAGCAGAAAATAACCGTGCGTGATCCCAAGCAGAAGATGATGGTTTATTTCATGCCGATTTTCTTCCTGTTTATCTTCCGAAATATGCCGTCGGGACTCGTGCTTTACTGGTTTACTTTTAATGTTTTCTCGCTTGCACAGACGATTTGGGTTGAACGCGAAAAATCTACTCCTCAACTCGCGGATGCATAATAATATACCACTTTTCGAGTTATCCGAAAATGACACTATTGTGGCAATAGCGACTCCTCCGGGGAGGAGTGCGCTGGCGGTATTACGGATTTCCGGCCCATCGGCTATCGGGATTATTTCGGAAATGTGGACCGGTGCGGAAACTCTCGACGCGCTACCCGGCGGCTCTGCACGGGTGGGGACTTTCGCACTCACCGATATGATAGAGACGGCGGTTGTAACCCTGTGGCGTGCACCGAAATCCTTCACGGGCCAAGATTTAGTGGAAATAACGATGCACGGTAGCCTGCCTATCCTTGCCGCGTCCGAAACCGAGATAATCAAACGTGGAGCAAGAGCCGCCGCACCGGGCGAATTCACCTATCGCGCGATTCTAAACGGTAAGCTCAAAATCTCGGAGGCCGGCGCTATATCGGCACTTATCGATGCGCCCGGTCTGGCAGCCGCCAGGGCGGCCTCGCGCACATTATCGGGAGAGTTCGCGCAGAGAATTCGCGCGATAATCGACGAACTGGGCCACTTGATTATAGGCATGGTTGCCGACACCGAATTTCCTGACGATGTCGGTCAATTATCACGAGAGGCTGTTATCGCAAAGGTAGGAAAAATCGCGAAATGCATTGAAAATCTCCTTAAGAACCTTAGATCGGGACAGAAACTATCGAGACCGCAGACAGTCGTTATCGCGGGACCTCCGAACGCGGGGAAATCCACACTGGCTAATCGCTTACTGGGATGCGACCGAAGTATCGTGCATCATGAACCCGGCACAACTCGCGATCTTGTCGAGAGCGAATGCGATTTCGCTGGCGTAACAGCCGTTCTCGTGGACACCGCCGGTCTTCGCGAAACGGAGGACGGTGTCGAGTTACTCGGCGTGAACCTCGCCCACAAACGGCTTTCGGAAGCCGACCTCGTGGTATTGGTTATCGACGTAAGCCAACCTCTTACTCCGGAAACAGAAAATTCACTGCGTAAAACCAAGCAGGTCGATAGAATAATCGTCGAAAACAAAATCGATCTCGGTATTAAGGCGTCACTTAACGGCGATGTTCAAATTTGCGCTACAACCGGAGAGGGCATAGACGAGTTGCGCGGTAAAATCTCTAAATGTTTTTGCAACGAGGTCTCCGAGGCTCTCTGGGCCGGTTCATGGCAATTCGATAGAATAAGCTGTGCGTCCGAGTGTATCGAAAAAGCGGTAGAAGCCTCAGCTTCAGATGCCCTCGACGCAGCCTTGGAAGAACTCGAAGCCACCGATATCAACCTTCGCCAGTCTATCGGCGAGGAAATGTCTAAGGATATTATCGAGTTGGTTTTGGAGAATTTTTGTATTGGAAAATGATCGCCGTTGAAATTTTGGCTTTTGAACTTATTATTGAGAGTTAAACACATTTAATACAAATTGAAGGAGTTAAAATGCAACTTATCGACGATTTTCTCGCAAACGCAAAGAAACGGGGTGGCACGGTTGTGCTGCCGGAGGGGCAGGATCCGAGGATGCTTCTCGCCGCAGAGAAGCTGACGAAACAGGATATCTGCAAGGTTGTTATTCTCGGAAAGCCCGACGAAATAAAAAACCTCGGCGAAAAAGAAGGCATCGACCTGTCGGGCGTCAAGCTCGAGGAACCGGGCGGCGATTTACATGAGGAATTCGCTGCGGAATACTACGAACGTCGCAAACACAAAGGCATCGATATGGAGCAGGCACGCGAGATTATCCTTCAGCCCCTTTTCTGGGGTGCGATGATGCTCAAGAAGGGCATAGTGGATACCTCCGTAGCCGGCGCAAATAATTCCACCGGTAACGTTCTGAAAGCGGCTTTGCATTGTGTTGGTCTTGCCGAAGGCGTAAAAGCGGTTTCCAGCTTTTTCATAATGCTCATCCCGGAATTCCGCGGACAAAAAGACTATCCGCTCGTATTTGCGGATTGTGCCGTAATTCCAAATCCAAACGCGGAGCAGTTAGCATCGATAGCAATAGCCAGTTCGGATAATGCGAGAAAGCTGCTCGGTATCGAACCGGTCGTAGCAATGCTCAGCTTCTCCACAAAGGGCAGCGCAAAACACGAGGATGCCGATAAAGTCCTCGCCGCATTAGAGATAGTTAAATCTATTCGACCAAACTTAGAGGTGGATGGAGAACTTCAAGCCGACGCCGCGTTAATCCCAAAAATCGGACAGAAAAAGGCTCCGGGCAGCAAAGTCGCGGGCGAAGCCAATGTCCTGATTTTTCCCGATCTCGATGCCGCGAATATCAGCTATAAATTGGTCCAAAGACTTGCAGGCGCCGAAGCGGTCGGGCCATTTATTCAGGGACTCGCGAAACCGGCTAACGACCTTTCTCGTGGATGCAGCGTTGATGATATAGTCAATGTTTCCGCTATCAGTTTGTTGATGAAATAATATCTTTTCCACCACTTTCGGGGCGTCGCGCCTTCCGCTGCGGCACGCTAAATCCACGATTCCGCTCCCGACCAAATCCGGTCGGGAGCGGAATTTCCATATAGCGGGTCATGCCGCTAATCGATTAATATTCCTCGACCACAAACCGCAGTGGAAGTCGTGGACAGGCCGCAACATAATCTTTAGTTGTATAATAAACTCAAAGCGGCCTGTCCGCGAGTCCCCTTTGGGGACGCGCGACGCCCCGGGCATGGAAATCGAAAAAATGCTTGTCTATGATTGCCGATGAGATATATTTAGAGACTTTCGGAAGGAAAAAATATGAATGAATTTCAGAGAACAATCGCGAACGAAATTTCACTGGAAGGCGTGGGTCTTCACACGGGGAAGCCGGTTAGAATAACATTCCGACCCGCTCCGCCGGATACGTGGGCGGTATTCGTGCGGGAGGATATCGGACCGGACGCGAGAATAAAGGCAGTGGTGGACAATGCCACGACCGAACACATCCGGGGAACAACTTTAGTCTGCGATGGCAATAAAGCCACAACGGTGGAACATGTTCTCGCCGCGTGCGCCGGTCTGCAAATCGATAACATCGAGATTGCGCTATCAGATGAGGAACCTCCCGTTCTGGATGGAAGCTCTATGCCTTTCGTGAAAGCACTTCTCGAAGCGGGAATCGTAAAGCAGAAAGCGCCCCGACAATACTATGCTGTGGATAAAGTCATTCAATACACCGATCCGGAACGTGGTGTGGACATTCAT
>Ga0272441_10000797_pt1 | contig 69459 bp, 58 predicted proteins | sample SSMProp6N_FD_193582 | JGI IMG/M metagenome (GOLD analysis project Ga0272441, IMG submission 193582) | Marine sediment archaeal communities from Little Sippewissett salt marsh, Falmouth, MA, United States - SSM-Prop-6N | ecosystem: Environmental > Aquatic > Marine > Wetlands > Sediment ...
GATGCAGCGCGTGATCCGTTGGTCCATCGCCCACCCGCGCCTGGTGATCGGAGGCTCGGTCCTCTTCAGCCTCGGGCTCGCGGCGTTGCTGCCGCTGCTCACGATCGAGGTGGACTTCAAGGGCTTCCTCGCCTCCGACGATCCCGCGGTCATCGCCCTGGAACGTGCCGAGCGGCGCTACGGCGCTCAGGAGATCCTCGTTGTCGTTGTGGAAGCCACCGGCGGGGTGTTCAACGCGTCGACACTCGCCAAGATCCACTCCCTCGAGGCGCGGATCGACGCGCTGAGCGGCGTCGACGAGGTCATCGGCCCCACCAGCGCGCAGATCATCACCGCCGACGAGCAGCTGCTCCACGTGTCGGCCGCCGCGGAGCAACCTCCGGACACCCTGGAGGCGATTGCCCTCCTGCGCCAGCGGCTCCAGGGAAGCCCGCGCCTCGCCGACCTCGTGGTGACCCCGTCCGGAGACGCGGCCGCCATTGTCGTCCGGCTCGATCCCGACGCCTCGCGGATGGACATCGCTGGAGAGGTGGCCCGCCTCGCAGAAGAATTCGCGACACCGGAAGTGATCCAGGTGGCGGGGCTTCCGGCGATGCACCGGGCGATGTCCCAGAGCATCTTCCGCGACATCTACGTCCTCGTCCCGGCAGTCCTTCTTGTGCTGGCAGCGGTCCTGCTGTGGGGCTTCCGCAACGCCCGCGTCCTGCTGGTCTCCATGCCGATCGTCGGGATGAGCGTGATCTGGGCCCTCGCCGCGATGGCGATCGCGAGACAGCCGTTCACGCCGTTTGCCCTCGCCCTCCCGGTGATGACGATGGCGATTGGGATCGCAGACGCCATCCACGTTCTTGGGCGCTTCCGCGAGGAGGTGCGCCGCGAACCGGACGTGCACCGCGCCGTCACGCGCACAATGGAGGAGATGGCCGGACCGGTGATCATGACCTCGCTCACCACCGCGGCCGGCTTCCTCTCCCTTGCCACCTCACTGATCGAGGCGCAACGGATGTTCGGCCTGTTCGTGGCTTTCGCAGTTCTCGTGGCCATGGGCCTGTCCCTCACCTTCCTCCCGGCGATGCTCGTGCTGCTGCCGCCGATGACGCGGCGCGCCGCCGCCGCCGGTCAACGGTTCGGCCGCCTGCTTGCGGCCGGCGGCGGAGGGATCTACCGGGCACGCTACGCCCTGCTGATCCTGGGAGTCGGCGCGTCGATCGTCTGCCTCCTCGCCGTGCCCCGTATCCGTGTCGAGACTGTTCCACAGGCGTTCCTTGGCAATTCGCACCCCGTGGTCCGGGCCATGGATGCCGTGGATCGCCACTTCGGCGGCAGCCTGCAGATCGCTGTGGAGCTGGACACGGGGAGAAGCGAAGGTCTCAAGGATCCCTCGACGCTGCGATCGATGCAGGAGATCGCACGGGCGCTGGAGGAGATCGAGGGGATCAGCCACGCTGTGTCGCTCGCCGATCTCGTGTCCGAGCTGTTCCAGAAGCTAAGCGGCGACGATCCGGCATACCGCACCGTCCCCGAGGACGCGCGCACCATCTCACAGCTTCTGCTGCTCTACGGGCTCCAGGGCGGCGACCTCGGTCAGATGGCAACAGCCGACTTCCGCAGCGGCGAGATCGTCGCCCGCGTGGGGCTGGGCAGCACGCGCCAGCTGGCCGACGTGCAGCAAGAGGTGACGGAACTGCTCGGCGGCCTGTCGATCGATGCCCAAGTAGAGCAAGTGGACGTGATGCGGGCGTTCATCTCGCTTTTCGCCAAGATGCCGCGCAGCCAGGCGCTCAGCCTTCTCACCAGCGCACTCGCCGCAGCCGCGATCGTCTCGCTGCTCATGCGTTCGGTCATCGCCGGTGCGGTGTGTATCATCCCGCTCCTGTTCACCGTTCTCGTCAACTTCGGGATCATGGGCTACACCGGAGTACCGCTGGACATCGCCACGCTGATGGTTGCCAGCACCGCGATCGGCGTTGGGATCGACTACGCGATCCACTTCACCGAGCGCTTCCGTCGCGAGATGCGAGACGGGAGGACGGCCCGTCATGCCCTGGTGGAGACGATGCGAACAGAAGGGACTGCGATCAGCTACAACGCGCTTGCCGTGGGCCTTGGGTTCATGGTGTTCCTCGCCTCGTCGTTCAGGGGCCTGGCCAACGTCGGGTTCCTTGTGTCCATGACGATGTTCGTGAGCGCTGCGGCGTCCTTCACCATCGTCCCAGGGATGTTGATCCTCTGGCGTCGCTGGATCATCCGGGAGTAGTGCCGCTGCTCGTTGGCCCCCTTGATGCGTCCGTCGGCTACTGCTTCCAGGCGAACGGGCGGGACCTCGGCTTTGTGCCATCGCGGCGACGTCGGCCTTCCTTCTGCAGCGTGGCCTCAAGCGCCTGGAAGGCGTCGGTGATCTCCTCGTCGGTCGGCTCCCTGCCGAGACGCGAACGAAGCTGCTTGGCCACGCGCTGCCGCATGCGGCGTTCTTCTCTTCCCATCTTCGGGATCCCCTCTTGTCTGTAGGTCGATCCCAGTGTACGCCCGCAGCGCAAAGAGATCGAGGCCGTAGCGCGGTCGCACGGCGCCGCTCCGCGTAGAGGAGAGACAAAGGCGACCGAACCGGGGATCGGGCTCAACCGTGAACTCGGGTTCCCCGCGGGGAAGCAGCCACCGCAGCTCGCCTGTGGGATCTACGACCTCCGTGTGCGCGTCGACCTCGACCTCTGCGAGCCGTAGTGGTTTCGCATCCGTCGTTGCGCTTGCGATCTCCCGGAAAGCCGTCCTGCTTCGAGTCGGCCGTCCGTGGCGCGGGGGAGTTCGATGCCGACGTCACCTACCGGTTCGCGGGCGTCGATGACGACGGCCGTCCGTTCCGGGAGGCGCGTCGTGACTGGTCGGGGGTCGCCCACAGCATCGTACGGGAAGAGCCTACGGATCGGTGTGCCTTCAGTACGACGCCGTCCTTGGGATGTGTGAGATCGTCCTTGAGATCTGGTCCGGGCGTAGCTCATCGCCACACCTCTACGCCGCCTCGTCGCCCCCCCCCGCTCAGCGATTGGAAGCGACCTTCAACGTGGGCGTCCTGGCGCCCCCCACCCTTTCTGGGGGTCCGCGGGTCATGCGAAGCGGTGGACCGTCCGGAAGCGGGCGGGCTTACATCCCGGCAGGAAGCCACGGCGGCGAGCGGGTGCTGCGCCGCCTCACTTGTCCTCATCAGGAACGGACGTCCCCGACAGGCACTGCCTCCGTTGTCTTCTCCTAGGCACCCTTGACACGCTGTCTTGTGTCCCCGACGATTCCAGGAGTACGTGGGTGCCTGGAAGGGGGCCGAGTCAGGATGATCCGTAGGGTTATGTTCGTGGGACTCGCAGCGTCGTTGGTTGTCGCCGGATCGAGCCTCGCGCTCGCCGACGCACAGAGGTGGACGTTCAACGACCTGTCGTCAGAGCAGATCGAGGACGTCCTCGACCGCGCAGCCGACGTCCTGACGTACGAGCAGAGCGTCGATGGCGTTGGCCGACCGATGTGGCAGGTCGAGCATGTGGACACGGGATTGCGCTTCCGCCTCTACGTCTACGATGACGAAAGCGAAGACCCCGAAGACTACGAGAGCCTTCTTGCCCGGGCCGGCTTCGCCATGCCCACTCCCCCCACGGTGTGGACAGTCAACGGCTTCAACCAAAGCAAGCGGTTCGCCAGGGCGTTTCTAAACGAAGACGGCGACCCGATCATCGAATCGGACCTCGATCTGTTCGGAGGGGTCACCGAGGACGCCATCCTCCGCTTCGTCCTGCGGTTCGCCGTGACGCTGAACGAGTTCGCCTCCTACATAGGGTATCGATAGCTGCGCCCCGGCTTTGGATGCCGGCCGCTCCCACGTGAGGTCCTTGCCCGGAGATCTCGAAACGGCCACGCGCGGACCCGCCCAGCGAGACGCCGCGGGCGGGAGTGGCGACGGCTCCTCCGTGCACGCCGCTCTTAGTCCGGCGACAGTGCGGCGAGGCGTGCGTGGACCTTCTTCAGCCAGTCGATGATCCTGATCTGCTGCGGACAGTTTCTCTCACAGGTGCCACAGCCGACACAACGGTCGGCGCGCGCCGCGGCGTCGAGGAATCGGTGGTAGCTCATCGCCGCCCGCCGCGTGTCTCCGTACATCGCAAGGTCGTTGAAGATGCTAAACACCCGGGGGATGTCGACGCCTTCCGGGCACGGCTGGCAGTATCCGCAAGTGGTGCACGGGATCGGTCGGAGCGTCCGGTAGGCGTCGCGTACCTCGGCGATGAGATCGAGCTCCTTTGGCCCGAGCGAACCGACACCCGACCGCGCCGCGCTCACAAGGTTTTCCTCTACATGGGCCATCGCCGACATGCCGGAGAGCGCCAGCGACACCTCGGGGTGGTTCCACACCCACTGCAGCGCCCAGTCGGCCGGAGTGCGCCGCGTCGGGAAGCGATCCCAGATCTCAGCCACTTGTGGAGGGGGAGGGCAGGTCAGCTGGCCGCCGCGCAGCGGCTCCATCACCACCACTGCGAGCCCCCTCTCGGCAGCGTACTTCAGCCCCTCTTCGCCCGCCTGGAAGCCGATGTCCATGTAGTTGTACATGATCTGACAGAACGTCCAGTCGTGGGCGTCTACGATCTCCTTGAACACCGCCAGATCGTCGTGGAACGAGAAGCCGAGATGCCCGATCCGACCGTCGGCGATCGCCCGCTCGCCCCAAGTCAACACATCGAGGCTCCGAAGCGTGTCCCACCGCTCGCGGTTCAAGCCGTGCAGCAGGTAGAAGTCGATCCGATCGGTACCGAGGCGCCGCAGCTGCTCGCCCAGGTAGTGGTCCATGTCCTCCGGTCGCGCCACGAGCCACGACGGCAGCTTCGTCGCCAGCTTCACCCGGTCACGGAACCCGTCTTCGAGAACGCGCCCGATGAACGGCTCGCTCTCGCCACCGTGATAGGGCCAGGCGGTGTCCACGTAGTTGACACCGGCATCGATCGCCGTCCGGATCATCCTTGTCGCCAAGGGTTCATCGATCTTCGTTCGATCGTTGCCGCAGGTGGGAAGCCGCATCGCGCCAAACCCCAGTGCTGAGGGCCTCCAGGCAATCCGTCCGAACGTTCGATAGTGCATCGTCACCCGTCCTTCCGCCCGCAGGAGAGGGTAGCCCGCGTCGAGAAGTTCGCAACCACCGATCATAGCCCGCCGGCACCCCGAGAGATAAGAGTGCCCTTGCCCGGGGAGGTCTCCGGGCAAGGGCGTTGGCCAAGAAAACGAGCTTGTTGTCTATCCCCTTAGCGGATCGGCACGCGGGGCTCGAGGCGGCCGGGCGGAGGTGGTAGGACCCGACCGCCTCTCCCACTAGTACCTCACCAGCACATCCTTTTCCGTGTAGCTCTCCTCCTCGCTCGTTGCCGTGAGCACGTACACGTAGGCTCCCTTGCTCACCCGATCGCCGTTGCGGTTGGTGCCGTCCCAGACCAGTTCGGTCACAAACTGGCCCGTTGCCGTCCACACGAGTCGTCGTCCCACGTCGTAGACCGTCGCTTGGAGCGTGTCCGGGATACCGGTCCCCTCGAAGGTGAAGGTCACTGCCTCGCGGAACGGGTTCGGGTCGATAACAAAGCCCTCCAGGTTGAACACGCCGCTCGTCACCTGGATGACGTCCGAGGAACGGTCCTGCGAATCGGAAGGATCCGTGTAGCTCGCGATGAGCGTCTCCCCGGCGCGAAGGTCAAGGACCAGGCCGTAGGCGATGAACGTGCCGTCCGGTCCCCCGGGCGAGGCAACGAGATCGAAGGTCTCTTCCCCCACTGTGAGGGCACCGAGGAGTTCGGCCGCGCCGGCGTGCGACGGATCGGACACCCGCACGTTCACCAGATCGATGTCGCTGATCGTCTCCACCGGTTCCCCCCGCTCGTTGACGAACGTCGTCGTCGACAGGGTTCCCGGCGCTGCGCCGCCGCCGCCGCACGAGACCTTGATCGCCACCCACGCGTTGTCCGAGTGGTTCGACGGATCCTGGTAGAAGGCGACGATGGTGTCGCCCGGGAGCACGCCCAGCGTCGGTACCGTGAGGTACTGACTGACCAGATCGATACAGATCGTGCTGCGGAACACGCCCGAGCCGATCTCGGTTTCCAGCAGATCGAACGCCCCCCACAGGCCGTTGCGCGGGTTCAGCGCGTAGAGTTTGGGGTTGGATAGATCGGAGGGCGCGGGCCCCAGCGGGGCGAGGTCGAACATGTTGTCGAATCCAAGGCGCTCATTGACCGGATGCGTCAGCGGGGCAGGCGCCGTGGGGTAGGATCCCGGCGCTGCGTTCACCGGAGCAAACGGGGTGTTCTGCCCGCGCTCGTTGCCCACAAGAAGCCGGTCCCAGTGGCCGTCGATCCGCTCTCTGCGATGCACGTCTTCGTTCTGATCCGGGTCAACCACCTCGACGAACAGACAGTCGGTGTTCGCGTAGTGGTCGACACGGTTGCCTTGTCGATCGAGGAAGTACATGTTCGCCACGCCGTCGACGACCACCTGCGTGTCGCCGATCCTCGCGAGGGCAAAGGAGACGTCCTGCTCCACGCGAGTGGCGAGAATTGTCGGAGGGAACTGACCGGTCGCCGGTGTCGTGTCGAGATCGCCGACGCCCGCCATCGCCGCCGCGGTGTAGGTGACGTCGTTGTAGCGCGCGTAGATCACGTCCTCGTTGAACCCCTCGAGGCGCCAGTTGTCCAGCTGCAGCTGGTAGCCTCCGTTGGCGCCCATCAGTCCGACTCCAAGAGCGTCCCACACCGTCGACAGCTCGACACCGACGTTGGAGAAGAAGATCGGGGAGTTGCTCGACGTCTCGTCGAGGATCAGCCACTCCGCGTCATCGACCTCGTGGGGGTCGCAGATGTGGACGAGGACCTGTTCCGGGCAACAGGAGTCGACGTTAGCGTTGCGGTCCTGCACCTCCAAGTAGATCGGATCGCGACCGAGCCACATCACCGGCATCGGGTCGCGGTTCACGTCGGTGAACGCGGTCTCGCTGCGACAAAGGTCGTCGGTGATCGCCGCTGTCGCCAGCGCGAAGTCGTCCTGGTCGTTGGGGTCCACGTAGTAGGCGACGAGAACATCGCCCACCGCGAAGCTCGCAAACCCCAGGTCAAGGAGCAAGCTGTTCAGATCTAGCTCGAACACCCCGGTGTTCGCCCCCGTCTCCACGGCGTAGAACATGCAGCGGGTGACCCCGGAGTTGCTCGCGGTGTCGAACGTCGTCACGTTGGGGATCACCAGGGTGTTGAGGGCGTTGGGGTACTGGATGTAGTACGAGCCGGCAGCGTTCGGCTGGTTGCTGCCGTCGGCGGCAAGGTTGACCGCGGGGAGGAAGGTCCCCAGGCCGCTGTCGTAGGCGTTGAACCAGTCAATCGCCATCGGCCCGACCCCCGCCGGAACGAGCGTGTCCATCACGCCGCCGTACCGCTTGAGCGCACAGAACGTCGTCGCGCTCTGCCGCGCACCGTCCAGCGGGTTCCACGTGCCGGGGTTCACGATGATGAACACCGGCACCGACTCTACGGCGTCGCAGCTCAGGTTCTCGTCATCGTCGATCACCGTGATCGTCGCCGACTCGTTGCCGTCGGGATAAACGTCCTGGTCCCAGAACACAGACGAGCGCGTGTCGAGGATCTTCGCCAGGGTGATTGCGATGTCGGAATCGTCGTTCTGGTCTTGGTAGAGCCCCATGATCGTATCGAGGTTCTCAAAGCGTCCCAGCGTGTAGTCGATCCCGAAGAGCGCGACAACCGGCACGTCGCCAGGAAGGAACGCCGCCCCGGGCGGCACGTGCGTCGCCGGCACGGTGGCGTCCACCATGCTGTAGTGGAACGGCGGAGCCACCAACGGATCGGGACTCACCCAGACGCGGTTGTCGCCGAAGCCGGTTGCGGCGGGTGGACGCAGATCGGAGTAGAGGTACCCCCCCCACTGGAAGTCGGTCGGCACAACGGCTCCGCCGAACGCCCCCCGATAGGGGCCGACGATGTGCGCGTGCAGCCGCGGGTTGCTCCCGAATACGGCCCGCGATCCGAACCGGAACGGGCGGCTGCTCGTGAACAGCCCCGTTGACGCGCCCGTCTCCTCGAGATAGTCGAACGCCAGCGAGCCGGCGGTGTTGCCCGGGGAGTGGCCGCGATGCGGCGGAGGCCCGGGAACGCCAGCGGCGTTGCGACTGTCCCACACGATGTATGCACCCGTCTTCGCATCAACGACCTTGATCTCCGTCCAGATCTTGTCGCGATCGTCGCAGTCGATGTCCTCGTCCGGATCGTAGACGGCGATCCACACCTGTGTGCCCTCGCGGATCTCGGTCACCCGCTCGGTTCCGTTCTTGTCGGCGGCGAAGAACATCTCGGCGTCCGTAGCCCACACGACCGACGTCACGGCGATCACAAGCAAGGCGGCCGCGAGCGCCCCTGCGGTTCGATGCCCTTTCATCTTCCCACTTCCTTACGCCCTCACCGGTGGAGCCACCGGTGCCTTAGTCGACGAGACGGCAGGCCGCCCACGCCGCCACGCTCCAAGCAGAAGCGCCGCCCAGATGACAAGGGCGCTTCCCTCCCACAGGATGCGGAGAAAGACCTGTGCCCACTGGCAGACGCGTGCAGTCCCCGGGCTCACAGACTCCAGGCCGTAGGCGACGTAGAGCAGCCGGACCGCCCCGACAAGGAACAGGACGTGAACCCCCGCGATCAGGAGCAGTCCCACACCGAGGATCCGCAGGCGCCGCAAACGGCCGATCCCCGGAGTCGCCAGGATCAACGCGACGAGAGGGATCAGCCCGGCGTACACGTACAGGTCAAAAACCATGAACGGCCTCATCGAACCATCCGCGACCCGACGAAGCACGGAGATGCCCGCTGCCGTTGCCTCCACCCGGGTAACGTCCGGCGACTCGAGCAGCGCGAACGCCGCGCCGCTGCAGCGGCCGATCACTCTGTTGTAGACAGGGGCCGCCACCATCCACGTGGCAACGACCACGACAAGGGCCACCGCCAGCCGCCCAGCGAACCGGCGCAGATCGAAACGACTAGGAGTTGATCGACGCATGCGCCACCTTCTCCACCCAGACCAGCCACAGAAGAAGCGTCCCCAGGATCAACACGGACTGCAGTACCAGAAGGTGCGCCTGGTCGACGTACCGCGGCAGGAGCGTGCCCACAAAGAACAGACAGACCAGCCTCGCGACGTTCAACGCGAACAGGCCGAAGACACCGATGCCTACACCAACAAGCTTCGCCCACCACCTCGACGGATAGACAAGCACAGCCGCGACGAAGACGGCGGTCATGAACAGGCCGGTGCACGCCGCCACCACGGAGATGGCGAACCGGTTCGAAGCGACGGTGTTTCCGTCCTGCACGCTTGTGCCCTGACGGCAAACATTAAGCACGCAGCTGGTTGCGCCGGCGACAGCACGCTGCACGCAGCCGAACGCCGCGTCGTTCGATGTCACCCACGACACTCCCCCTCCCAACACCGCCAACACCGCGGCGAACAGGATCGCTCGGCGGAGCCACGATCTCCAACCGCCAGCAAAGCCAATCCGCCACAGCCGGCGAGGGGCTCCGTTGTGCTTGCCGTTGCCGCTCATGTCCCGCTCCCGCGCTCGGCCAGCGCCGCCAGCAGACGTCGCCGCCGGAGCAACATGAGGGTAAACGCGCAGACGATCGTCACGCCGAACGCGATCATCCCCCACTCCGTCAGGCTCGGTGCGTCGATGGTCCCCGGGATGTCCGGACCGATGGGAAGCAGGCACAGGCGAACCGGGATGACCGTCGGATCGTCGACCGCGGGCGTCGTTGGGTCATCGGAGGGCTCCGTCGCGTTGTTGACGCCGTCTTGATCGGGATCCCAGTCAGCGACCGCCTGATTGGGCAGGTCGCTTGGGATCGGGACCCCGCCGTTGACCTCCACCTCGAAGGTAATGAGCGCCTGGGAGAGAGCCGGGAGCGCCCCGGTCCAGGTGACGGCGTTCGCCACTGGATCGTACCCGGTGGTTCCCGAGGTGGCAGCCGCTGTGCCCGGCACGTAGTCCAACCCGACCGGCAGCACATCCACGAGCGCCAGCGTGGCGCCGTGGTCGCCGTCCCCAACGTTCATGATCGTGATACGTATCTGCAGAAGATCGTCGGGCTCGACACACGCTCCGTCGGCGTCGACGAACGTCTTGTCCACCTCGATGACCGGAGCAGCGAGAACGGTGACCGTAAGCGTGTACTGGTTGTCATCTTCCTTGTACTCATCGACGATCTGGCCGCTGTCCGCCCACGCGATGAGATCGTGAGAGCCTGCGGGCACGCCCGTGGTGTCCCACACAAACGTCAGCACCGCATGCTCACATCCCAGCAGGCTCGTGGACTGCGTTGCGATCAGCGTTCCCGCAGACACGGTGTCGTAGTAAAGCGAGACGTCGAACGGGCCCGTTTCCCCGCAGGTGAAGTTGTCCACTGTCACGGTCACCGTCACCGTGTCGCCCTGCATGACAACCACGGGGTTGGCCACTTGGACCGCAACGTCGCCTCCGGAGAGGATCACCCCTGGATCGGGAAACCACAGATCCGGCAGCTTCGTACACGGTGCGCCCACAGCCGCCATCGAGAGCGCGACAAGCCAAGCCAGACACGCCGCCAGTGCGGCTCCTCTCCTCATCCCCAAAGCTCGTTTGGCCATCGGTCACCCTCCTCCCCTCGGCACGGCTACAGGCTTGTTCCCGTGGGCCGATTGCTCGAGCGGCAAGTCCCAGGGTAGGCCCGTCTCGCGAAACGCCATAGGACCGAGGAACGAAGCGAACGTCATGTTCATCACATTCGCGGCGTCCGCTTGATCGTCTCGTGGATGTGATGCGCGTCACGTTCGCTGAGGACGGATGTCCTGCGGCGGCCGGGCGGGGGACAAGGGTCCGCCGACGTCGTGACCCGCGCCCTGCTGATCGCGCGTTGCTGCGCGTTCACTTGAGGGCGCTACACGCCGGGCGGTCTGGTGCATGGGGGTGACCGCATCGTGTTGGGCTATCTACAGATCCTGTCTTGCGTGGGGATGATCCTGCTGTTCCTTGGCGGCGGCGCGGAACACGCGGCGCGCCAGTGCGACATCGTTCCCGGAATGTCTCCGGAACAGGTAACGGCGGCGTGGAACCAGCCGCTTCAGGTGACCGAGTGCGAAGCACCCAGTCGCGATGGCGAGGAACGCGCGTGGTGCGTGTGGTCGTACGAGGAGCCGTGTCGCATGGTGGTCTTCCGAGATGGCGAAGTGGTCCGCTGCGTCCGTCGCTAGTCGGCAGCCCCGGCCTGTCGCCGTTCTCGTGAGAGCGATTCGCACGCGTCTGCCCCCGGCGACCGGGCCAGACGCCGAGCCAGTCTCCAGCGGAGCCCTTCCCGCGCACGGAGACCTACAGCTTCTCGGCCTCCGCGGGGTCCTGTGGATACGACATCTCGTCGTGCGACAACTGCCGCGATCTCCGATCCACCGCCTGCAGGTCGGGCACTCCCTCGGACGGCGCCGCGAGCTCGCCGAATCGCCGCACCGCCGGTAGCAGCCTGCTCTCCAGGGAGCCAATCCCCTTGTTGTACTGCTCGACGGCCTTGTCGAGCTGCTCTCCGATTCTCGAGATCGGCTTTTGGGACATTGACCACCCGATCGTAGAGCTCCTTGCCGCGAAGCGCGATCTCCCGTGCGCTCTCGGCGATCTGATGCTGCTGCCAGCCGAACGCCGCGGTCCGCAGAAGGGCAAGCAGCGTGATCGGTGAGGCGACGAGAACCCTGTCTCTCACGCCGAATTCGAGCAGATCGCCGTCGGCCTCAAACGCCGCCGACACCGCCGACTCGAACGGAACGAACATCACCACGAGTTCCGGTGAAGTGGCAGGCGCATCGCGTGACTCACTTCCACTGCCAGCTGCCTGTCTGGCCGCTGATCGTTGGACAGGCTGACTTCGTTGCACATCGAGAGGCGTCGTGCGGGCACAGGGTCCCTTGCAGTGAACCCGAAGAGGCAACATAGTAGTCGATGCAATGCGTAGCGAGGCGACCGGATGTAGGCGTCCGTCAAGGAGGTGCGCGTGACAGGGCTTCCACTGTGGCTAGCAGCGATCTCCTCCGCAGCCACTCTCGTCCTAGTAGCAGCCCTCCTCTTGAGGCGCAGCAACTCCAGAGACGCGGCGGTGCAACTCCGCGAGGAAGTCCGTGCAATGCGCGCTGATACACTGCAGGCCGCCCGGCAGCTCCGCCAGGAGGTCTCAGCGCAAACCTCAGCTACTGGGGACAGTCTCGTGAAGGCGGTTGGGGAACTTGGGAAGGCACAGGGCGATCGACTCGAGGCAATCAGCACAAGAGTCAGGGACCTGACAGTCTCCAACGAGGAGCGGCTCGAGAAGGTCCGGGCCACGGTTGATCAACGCATCAGGGGTCTTCAGGAGAGCAACGAGAAGAAGCTTGACCAAATGCGCCAGACCGTGGATGAGCGCCTCCAGACCACCCTCGAGAAGAGGCTCACGGACTCATTCAAGGTCGTCAGTGACAGTCTTGAGGCGGTGCAGAGGGGACTGGGAGAGATGCAGACACTGGCGACAGGTGTTGGCGACCTGAAACGAGTCCTGACGAACGTGAAGACCCGGGGCACATGGGGGGAGGTCCAGCTCGGGGCACTGCTCGAGGACATGCTGGCCCCTGATCAGTATGAGCGAGACGCTTCAGTGTCGGACACATCGCGGGAGAAGGTTGAGTACGCTGTTCGGCTGCCAGGACGAGTTGAGGCGGATCCAGATGCTGTGGTGCTCCTTCCGATCGATGCGAAGTTCCCCCAGGAGGACTACCAGAGACTCGTGGAGGCAAGTGAGATCGGCGATCTTGATGGAGTCAAGGTCTCATCGGAAGCCCTGATTCGAAGTCTCAATTCCTCCGCCAAGGACATCCATGACAAGTACGTACGGCCGCCAAGGACCACGGACTTCGCGGTGATGTTCCTGCCGACAGAGGGACTGTACGCGGAGCTTCTCAGAAAGCCGGGTCAGCTAGAGGAGCTCCAACGGAGATATCGTGTCGTTGTGGCTGGCCCTACAACGCTCTCTGCACTGCTTTCGAGCTTGCGGATGGGATTCCGAACCCTCGCCATCGAGAAGCGGTCAAGCGAGGTGTGGAATGTGCTGGCAGCAGTCAAGACCGAGTTTGGCAAGTTCGGAGACGTGCTCTCGAAGCTGAAGCGCCAGCTTCAGACAGCCTCAAACACCGTCGAAGAGACCGGTGTCCGGACACGGGCCATGGCCCGGAAGCTTAGATCCGTGGAGCAACTCCCGACAGGGCAGGTGAGCGAGATGCTGGGTACTCGGGAGCTGCTCCCTGATCCAGATGATTCCGAGGACGAGGCATATCAGAAGTCGCCGAGTGCGCAAGATCCCTAGCAACGTCACCCACGCGAGCAAGAGGACGTGCGAACCCGCATTCCTTCCGTCTGCATCGCGATGTCGTGCACTTGGGCGCGGAGTGGGCCCAGCCCCAGCAGTGAGGTCGGGACTCCTTCCTCAGTGGTAGAACGTATCAGGAACCCGAGGCGCATTCGAGCGTCGCACTACAACTCGACGCGCTCGTGACGATCCATGTATCCGTAGTAGAACGTCGCCCGCTCTCCGGTGACGCGAAGGAGTAAGTAGTCCGGATCCTCCGGTCCCAGAGGCCACTGGTCGAGCCACTCATCGCGCCAGAGGCTTCGCCGCATCGCCGCGTCACCGATCCCCGTCTCCGCGCGCCCGTGCACGGAGGCGTAGTTGAACAGGTCGGGTCGCGAGAACACGAGCGTCACCCGCGGATCCGAACGGATCTGCTCCACCTTGGCGGAGCCGGCTCGGGTCGCGAACCAGAATAGCCTCCCGTCCCGTTCGACAAGGTGCATCGGCCGTGCCGCCGGGTAGCCGTCGCGATCGGTTGTCACCAGCAATGGATACCGCACGGAGTCGACGATCCGCCACAGCAGCTCGCTCATTCGCGCCCGCCTCCCGCCACCCGATGTGCGCCGCACGGAGCAAGCGCGAACCGCTCGACCACGCGAGCGACAAACGGCGTCCTCACAGTAAGGACGAGCGGCGCTCCCGCGGCGCGCGCCGCCCGAAGCGCCGCGGCATGGCCCCCGCCACCGAGTTCGAGTCGCCCCACCTCGTCGATCACCACAAGCCGCCGCGACGCCACGGCGCGGTCGATCGCGCCACGAGCGAAGCGAACGCCTTCGCTGCGAAGGTAGAACCGACCCACAGCGACGCCCGGTGGACGCGAGTCCAGAAGCAGCTGTCGCTTACCGCTGGCAACATCGAGGACCTGGTAGGCTACCGTGGTGCCGCCGTCCACAACGCGCGGGGCAAGGATGCCGCCGGCCGCCACCCCTTGCGCGCGAAGCGCTTCGACGAGGTGCGTCGCGGCACTCGTCTTCCCTTCGCCGATCCCGCCACAGAGGATGAGCGCCGGCGGGGGGCGCTGCGCGAGCGCAGCAAGCACGAACGCCTCCGGATCAGCGACCGAGGGGGGGCGGCGGCTGTCGCCATCCGTCGGCGCCACGTCCATTCATCCCCCTTCGACGCTCCGCGATCCGCCGCTACCCCTCCAGCGGAAGGCCGACCCGCGCGTTGAACGCTTCGATCAGTCGGTCCAACGGCTCGACGAGTCGGTGAACGCGATCCCAGTAGCCCGGGTAGTCGTACCACTGGGCATCGAGATCCTCCGCCGCGCGGCCCATCTGCTCGACCCAAGTGTAGTACTTGAGGTTGTGGATCCGCTTGCGCTCTTGGTAGGTGAGCTCGAGCGTCCAGTCGGTCTTCGTCCCGAGCAGCCGCGCGTGATAGTCGACCGCTGCCTGTGTCGCGTCGTAGGCTCCGCGGGCGTCGTTCAGCTCGCGAAGACGGCTCTCGTAGAGCTCCATCGAGTCGGTGAGCACCGTGAGAACAACGTCGCTTCTGCCCAGCTCGTAGTACTTGGCGAACTTCATCGCCGAGAGCAGATTGGCGATACTGGAGATCCCGAGAAGATCGAGGCGATCCACTAGGGCGGCATCGACGCCGCGAGACACCAGGTAGTCGCGCCCTGCCTCCTCGTTGAACAGTCGCGCCAGGCTCATCGTGTCCTCATCGTCGATCCCGACGACCATGTCTGTGTTGCGCACGTTGTGGATCCACGGCACGTGCTTGTCGCCGATGCCCTCGATGCGATGTCCCCCGAAGCCGTTCTCCAGGAGCGTCGGACACTGGAGCGCCTCGGAGACCACGAGCTTGCTCCGCGGGAACCGCTCCTTGAGGAAGTCGCCGCATCCCATTGTCCCCGAGGATCCGGAGGTCAACACCACGCCCCGGTACTCACCGCCTCGAAGCTCTGCGGCCAGCACCTCCTCCATGGCGTGTCCGGTGACGTCGTAGTGCCACAAGTGGTTCCCAAACTCGTCGAACTGGTTGAACACCATCACGTTGTCGCGGGTCGCCTGCAACTCCTTGCACTTCTGGAAGATCTCCCACACGTTCGACTCGCAGCCCGGCGTGGCGATCACCTCGCCGGCGACCCTGGACAGCCACTCGAACCGCTCGCGCGACATCTCCTCGGGCAGGATGGCGATCGATTCGCACGCCAGCAGATTGGCGTCGTAGGCGCCGCCGCGACAGTAGTTGCCCGTCGACGGCCACACCGCCTTATGGAACGTCGGGTCGAACTGCCCGGTGACCAAGCGCGGCACCAGACACCCGAACGTTGCACCCACTTTGTGCGCTCCCGTTGGGAACCACTTCCCGACAAGGGCGATGATCCGCGCCGGGACGCCGGTGAGCTCCGGTGGGAATTCGATGTAGTTCACGCCCCCGAACCCGCCGCCGCTCTCAACCGGCTCGTTCTTCCACGTGATGCGGAAGAGGTTGAGCGGGTGGAGGTCCCACAGGCCGACGTCCCGAAGCCGCCGCTCGATCGCGGCGGGGACCTTCCCGGGATCTTTCATCTGTGCAAACGTCGGGATAACGATCCCGCGGTCGCGCGCCCGCTCGGCGGTCCGCTCCAGCTGCTGCTCGTGAATCGACAGGTCGATCATGATCCTCCCTCGCGCCGCCCGGATCTCAGTTCCGACGGGTTGCTCGTAGCCACTTGCCTCGCGGCGAAGCCAATGCTATCATACAGCTTGACAGAATGACAAGCTCGCCCAAGGGAACGCAACGTTCGGAGTTCGAGAAGGTCCGTCCTCGTAAGGTCTCCGCCATCGTCGCCGAGCAGATCGTCCAAGCCATCCAGCGCGGGGACTTCCCCGTGGGCAGCCGCCTCCCCTCCGAGTTCGATCTCGCCGAGCAGATGGGCGTGAGCCGCCCCTCGATCCGCGAGGCGCTCTCCGCCCTGCAAGCAGTCGGCGTCGTGGAGTCGCGGACAGGAAGCGGCAACTACGTGCGCCGGACGCCGGCCCAAGAGGATGAACAGGCCGCGCCTCAGCTGATCGAGACCGAAGACAGCTGCCTGGAGGTCATGGAGGCACGTGCCGCGTTCGAACCCCATGTGGCAGAGCTCGCAGCCACTCGGCTCACTCCGGCGGCCCGCGAAGCGCTCGCGGCAGCCCTCCAGCACATGCGCCGGGCGATCGACGGGGACTTCGAGCACTACCTTGATGCCGACAAGTCCTTCCATACAGCGCTTGCGGCGGCGACCGGCAACCGGCTGATCATCGATGCGATGCAGCCGCTGCTCGCCACCATCGATGAAGCGCTGTATCGCGAGTTCACCCATCACTACTACCTGAAGAACGTGGAGGACATCGAGCAGGTCGTTGATCTCCACGAGGAGCTGCTTGACGCCGTTGCCTGCGGCAGGCCCGCACTCGCGGCTGAGTGCATGCGCGAGCACTGGCGACGGATGAGGGAGATCTGGGAGGCGTAGACCCGTTGGAACAAGCGGTGTCGGGGATGTCTCGGTTCGGCTGTCTGCCGGCCAGGCTACCGTATAGATCCACGACGCGGATGACCGCGACGAACCCGGTTGCGCCAAACGCGCAGCGCCATAGCGAAGCGACCATCGCTGCACGGCCCAAGCTGTGGGTAAACGCTGTCGAACACCATTCCTTTGACCGGAAGCGTCGCATCATGCGACAACCCGTTCGTCCCGAAGCAGAGGGAGACTCAGCGCCTCTCCACGGTCGACTCCGCTCTGCCTCAGCACATCCCAACGGCTCTACAGAAATGCACTGGAAGTAGAAAGGAGGAGCACGGCCCACCACCAACGACGGAACCCAAGGAGACACCCTCCACCCGTTTCAGAAGCTTGGGAGGCATGATATGCGCACACCGAAACGCACAACACTCGCGATCCTTGCGATCGCACTGCTGGGAAGCCTGGTCGCCTACGCCGATGCGCCGCAGTACGGTGGAACCTTGCGCGTCGCGCTGGCGTCGGAACCAGGGAAGCTCGATATGGTCCTCGACTCGGGAGTCGCCGCAAGCATCCCGGCACGTCACCTTCTCGAGGGTCTGTTCGCCTTCGACAAGAACTACGCTCCGCAGCCGATGCTCGCGCTCAGCTGGGAGCTCGACGCCAACGGTACGGTCGCCACGTTCTACCTTCGCCGCGGCGTTCTGTTCCATAACGGCGAGGAGATGGTCGCTGAGGACGTCGTCGCTTCGCTCAACCGTTGGGGCGAGTACGGCCTGACCGCGAGCGCGCTGTGGAGCCATGTGGTCTCCGTGGAGGCCCTCGACCTCTACACCGTTCGGATGACGCTTGACGAGCCGTTTGCCCCGATGACGACCTACCTGGCGAACATCTACGGCGGCCCAAGCATCTACCCGAAGGCACTCGTAGAAGCCGCCGGCGCCGAACCGATCGCCGCCGACGAGATCGTGGGGACGGGGCCGTACCAGTTCGTCGAATGGAGACCCGGAGACTACATCCTGCTCGAGCGGTTCCCGGGGTATGCTTCATCTCCGGCGGCAGCGAGCGGCTTCGCAGGACAGAAGGTCGCGTACTTCGACCAGCTGCAGTTCTTCTTCGTGGCCGAGGACAACGCGCGCCTCGTGGGTGTCGAGTCCGACACGTACGACTACGCGGTGAACATCCCGAACGACCTCTACGCCAACGTGGAGGGCAACGCAGACATCGTACCGATCATCACGGATCACCCGCCGATCTACCCGATCGCTCTGGTCAACAACCGCACCGGCTTGATGACGAACTCCGCCCTCAAGCGCGCGATCATCACAGCGCTCGACATGGAAGCCATCATGCTGGCAGGCTACGGCGACCCCACCTTCTGGAGCCTGAATCCGAGCTACTTCGCACCGGGGATCCGCTGGTACACCGAGGATGCGGGCGAAGGCCTCTACAACGCCGGAGACGCTGCTCGCGCGGCACAGCTCGCAGGTGAGGCGGGCTACGCAGGGGAGACGATTCGGATCATCGTTGCTCAGGACATGACGGCGCAGTACAACCAGGCTCTGGTTGTCACCGATCAGCTGCGAAACGCAGGGTTCACGGTGGATCTGCAGGTCTACGACAAGGCCACGTTCTTCCAGATCCGCAACAGCCAAGACGATCCTGATAACCCGCAGTGGGAGATCGCCTTCTCCTTCTACAGCACCACGCCGGATCCATCACTGGTCCTGATGCTGAACCCGGGCTACGCCGGCTGGTGGGACACGCCGGAGATCCAGACGCTTCGCAACGAGCTGAACGGGATCACCGACTTCGACGCACGGTTCGCGAAGTGGGAAGAGATCATGGATCTCTGGTACGAGCAGATCCCGGCAATCAAGTTCGGCGACGCGTTCCAGCTCCACTTGATGAGATCGGAGATCGGCGGAGGCTACGGCACGCCCGAGTCGCCCCCGATGCTGTCCCCGTTCTTCTGGAACGCCTGGCGGACGTAACCACAAGCCCATCGGATCGCGTTTGGGCGCCCTCCACGATGCGTCACGGAGGGCGCCCCTCCTAAGACAGGGGAGGCTCGCTCCACAATGTGCACAGTTCGAGAAGCCGCTATCGGACACAGCACGCCGGGACCTGAACGCTTATCGGGAGGTGACGCGCCGTGTTGACATTCGTGGCGCGTCGCGCCGTGGGGCTCGTCGTGAGCACGCTTCTCGTCATCACCATCACGTTCCTCCTCATGCAGATGATCCCCGGCGATCCGGCTTCGGTGATGCTCGGAAGCAACGCAACGTCCGAGCAGATCGAACGGCTGCGGGACACCTGGGGACTGAACGAGCCCATCTACGTGCAGTTTGTGCAGTACCTGGTGAACTTCCTCCAGGGCAACTTCGGCGAGTCACTCTTCCACCGCCGGCCGGTTCTCGGAATCATCGGTCAACGGGCGGAAACCAGCCTTTGGCTTGGGCTCGCGGCCCTGATCATCGTCGTAGGCTTGGGCATCCCCGCGGGTGTCCTGGCGTCCGTGCGTCCTAACGGCTTTCTGGACAACACGATGCTACTCTTGGCGCTCGCCGGCGCGTCGATCCCGAGCTTCTGGCTGGGTCTACTGTTGATGACGCTGTTCGCCGGACGACTGGGGTGGCTTCCCAGCTCCGGGTTCACCTCGATCCTCGAGACGGGAAACCTGGCCAACCTCAAGAGCCTGATTCTCCCGGCGTTCTCGCTGGGGTTCGTCAACGCGGCACTCGTGGCGCGAACCGCGCGATCGAGCATGCTCGACGTCCTCCAAGCGGACTACATCACGACGGCGCGCGCCAAAGGACTGCGTGAATGGACAACGATCATGAAGCACGCCTTCCGCAACGCGTCGATCCCGATCGCGACCGTGATCTCCTTCACGTTTGCATCGCTCCTGTCCGGCGCAGTGGTCACGGAGAACGTCTTCGCGCTACCCGGTGTGGGGAGCCTGATCGTGCAATCGGTTCTGAAGCGTGACTACCCCGTAATCCAGGGGATCATGTTCGTGGTTGCAGTCCTCTACGTCGTCGTCAACTTCTTCACCGATCTGTCCTACGCGATGCTCGATCCAAGGATTCGCTACCGATGAGCCGCCACAGGAGGGATGACCTGAGCATCGAAGAGCGCGACCATCTGCAGCCGATCCGCCGTGCCGCCAGGGGGCTGTGGCAATTCGCCACGCGCCGTCGCACGACGGCGGCAGCCATGTGCCTTCTCGTGTGCCTCCTGTTCCTCGCGGCGTTCGGTCCGTACATCGCCCCCTTCGCCGCCGACGAGCTGCGGGTCACCGAGAGGCTACAGAGCCCCAACCGGACGCACCTGCTCGGGACCGATCACTTCGGCCGCGACATCCTCAGCCGCACGATGTCGGGAACCCGGATCACCCTGCTTTTGGGCGTTGCCATCTCCGCCTTCGCCCTGTGCGTTGGCCTGCCCATCGGGATGCTCGCCGGGTTCTTCGATCGGTTCGGATTGGTGGTCATGCGCGTCGTGGACGCCATCATGGCGTTCCCCGCCATCATCCTGGCGCTCGCCCTCATGGCAATCCTGGGGAAGCCGGGGCTGCTGAACGTCGTTCTTGCTGTGGGTCTTGTGTGGGCTCCACGGATGGTCCGCGTTGTGTACAGCGCCACCCTGGCGCTTCGGGAGAGCGTGTTCGTTGAAGCGGCTCGGGCACTCGGGGCCAGCACAGCGCGGATCCTTCTCCGTCACATCGCGATCAACCTGATCTCTCCGGTCATCGTCCAGACGACGTTCACCTTCGCCTTCTCCATCATGGAGGTCGCCGCGCTCAACTTCCTGGGCGTCGGAATCCCACCCTACGTGGCCAGCTGGGGCGGCATGATGAACGAGGGCAAGACCTATGTCATCCGCGCGCCGTGGATCATCCTGTTTCCCGGGCTGTTTCTTGCCACGGCGGTGCTGTCGTTCAATCTCGTGGGTGACGCCCTTCGCGACCGCCTAGATCCGAAGCTGCGTGGGGTCACCTAAGACAGGAGAGATGTCATGCCATCGTTTGCGGAGCAAGCACGAAGCGAAGCCACGAGGCTTCTGGAAGCGCTGATCAGGATACGTAGCCCCAATCCCCCCGGCGACGAGGACCGCATCGTCGATCTGGTGGAACCGTATCTGGCGGACGTCGGGCTACACTCGATCCGCGTGCCGTTGGCGGAGGGACGCAGCTCGGTGGTCGCCCGAGTGAAGGGAGCAAATCCCGGCTCTCTCGTTCTTTGCGGCCACCTAGACACGGTCAACGCCGACCCGTCGCAGTGGGACACCGATCCGTGGACACCCCACCGGCGGGGGGACCGCCTCTACGGCCTCGGCTCCGCCGACATGAAGAGCGGTGTCGCCGTCCTCATGACGGTTGTCTCCCACTTGGCCCGAGGAAGCACACGGCCTCCGTGCGACATCGTCCTCGCGCTCACTGCAGACGAGGAGCGCGGCTACCAGGGGGCCGCCAGCATTGCCGAGGCGGGACTGATCGACGACGCACGCCTCCTCCTCATCGCGGAACCCACAGGCGGCCGAGCCTACATCGGGCAAAAGGGCGAGCTCTGGGTAGAATGCTTGTTCTCCGGACGTGCGGCGCACGGATCCATCCCCGAGTCGGGAGCCAGTGCGCTTCTCCCGGGTTGCGATTTCAGCCTTCGCCTGGCCGAGGAGGCAAAGCGCTTCCCCGAGATCCACGGACGTGGAAGAACATCGCTCAACGTGGGAACGATGCAAGGAGGGTGCCAAGTCAACATCGTACCGGACCGGGCCCGTATTGAGCTCGACCTTCGCGTCGTCAGCGCGTCCGAGCGGGACCGTGTCGTCGCGCGGATCGAGGAGCTCGGCCGGCAGGTCGCAACCGAGTGGAAGGTGGAGTTCGGCTACCGCGTCATCAACGACCGCGCACCGATCGTTAGCCCAACGGAGGATCCGTGGATCGCGCGGTTCCTTTGCGCCCACTCCGAAACCACGTCGAGAGCGCAACCGCACGAGATCGCGCCGTACTCGACCGATGCAGTGGCCGTTGTCCCACGGCTCCAGACGCCTGTCATCATCTACGGTCCGGGAAGGATCGAGCAGGCGCATCAGCCCAACGAGTATCTGGAGCTCGCCTCCTTGACCGAGGCGTTGGATGTCATCGGGCGGTTCGTCGGCCTGGATGGGTGCTGCGACAGGCCAGAGGAGGCTCAGGCCCGCAGCCATGAGGATCACAAGAGGGAGGTTACATGAGCGAAACGAAGAAGTTGGTGGTCGTTGCCCTGGGCGGGAACGCCATCCTGCAGCCAGGACAGCGGGGCACGTTTGACGAGCAGATGTACAACGTACATGCAACCTGCGAGCAACTCGCCCGCATGGTTGCGTCCGAGGAGTACAAGCTCGTCGTCACCCACGGCAACGGACCGCAGGTCGGCAACATCCTTCTGCAGAACGAAGCGGGCAAGGATGTCGCCGCCCCGATGCCGCTTTACGTGTGCGGCGCGGAGAGCCAGGGCCTGATCGGCTACATGATTCAGCAGAACCTGGGGAACCTCCTTGCCGAGAGCGGCAAGGGAGACATCCCCATCGCCACGATCGTCACCCAGGTGGTCGTTGACCGTAAGGACGACGCCTTCGTGCATCCGACCAAGCCGGTAGGGCCGTTCTACTCGGAGGCGGAGGCCAGCTCCCTGCACGAGGAGAAGGGCTACGACGTCCGCGAGGACGCAGGCCGCGGCTGGCGTAGAGTTGTCCCGTCCCCGGACCCCATGGAGATCCTCGAGAAGGAGGCGATCCGTCGCCTCGTCGAGGCGCGCGCGATCGTCATCGCTTCGGGCGGGGGTGGAATCCCGGTCGTCCGCGAGGATGGCGGAGTGGTGGGGGTCGACGCGGTCATCGACAAAGACCTCGCCGGAGAGAGGCTCGCGGCCGATGTGGGCGCCTCGATCCTCATGATCCTCACCGACGTGGACAGCGTCCGTCTCCACTACGGAACCCCAGAAGAGACGGCGCTGCCGCGGATGACCCTGGAGGAGGCGAAACGGTATCACGCCGACGGGCACTTCGCCAAAGGCTCCATGGAGCCGAAGGTCCGTGCGGCGATCCGCTTCGTTGAGGCCGGCGGGGAGCGGGCGATCATCACGTCGCTGCACAAGGCACTGGACGCGCTGAACGGCGCCGCAGGAACGACCATCACAGGAGCGTAGCCCTACAAACAGGAGGCCAGACAATGTCCAACACAACACTCAGAGGAAGGGACTTCCTCACCTGGCTCGACTTCTCGCGCGACGAGATCGACGCCATGCTGGACGCCGCGCACGAGTTGAAGCGGAGGTTCATCCGCCGAGAGCCTCACCGGGTTCTCGACGGCCAGACGCTGCACATGCTGTTCTACAACACCAGCCTGCGAACGCGGAACTCGTTCGAGGCGGGGATGACGCAGCTCGGCGGCCACGCCCACTTCCTGCAGCCCGGGGCGGTGTACACACCGGCGCTCAAGGGCGAAGAGGTCGCGTACTCCACAGAGCGCATCAGCGATGTGGCGCGCGTGCTCGCCGAGATGGGCGACGCGATTGCAATCCGCATCTACGGCAAGCCCACAGGATGGGAGTACGGGAAGGGGCACCGCATCATCCGCGAGTTCGCGGAGTGGTCGAAGGTCCCGGTCATCAACATGGAGGACGACAAGTACCACCCGTGCCAGGCGCTGGCCGACGTGATGACCATGCAGGAGAAGGTCGGCCACAACCTGCAAGGCAAGAAGTTTGCCATGAGCTGGGCGTACTCCGGCTCCGTGGCCAAGCCGCTCGCTGTGCCGCAGTCGGCGATCATCTCCGCGGCAATGATGGGGATGGACGTCACCCTCGCACACCCGAAGGGCCTCGACCTCGATCCCGAGGTGCTCGAGGCGACCAAGCGACTGGCGCGCAAGCACGGCGGCGCGTTTGACATCGTCCACGACATGGATGAAGCGTTCCGCGACGCCGTCGTGGTCTACCCCAAGGCGTGGACCGTTCAGCCGACCGATGGCTCGGGGATCATGGACGAGGCCAAGGCCAAGCCGATCTTCGAGGCCAACAAGGACTGGATCTGCACCCAGGAGAAGATGGCACTGACCGACGATGCGATCTACATGCATTGCCTTCCGGCCGATCGAGACATGGAGGTGACCGACGAGGTCATCGACGGGGCACGCTCCGTGATCATCGAAGAGGCGGCGAACCGTCTCCACGGGCAGAAGGGCATGATGTCCCTGCTCATGGCGTAGGAGACGGTACACCGTCGCAGGCAAATGAGTTCTGCTGCCGCGAAGCGGCTCGGGCCCTGGGGGGCGGACGCCCGCAGGGCCCGGTGAGACAAGGAGGAGTGATGAGTTGGTTCGATTTGGCGGGAAGGGATCTGATCAGTGAGCTGGACTGGACCCGCGAGGAGTACGACATCGCGATGAAGGTCACGGACCAGCTGAAGGGCATGTACTACAGTGGTCAGCATCACCACACCCTGCAGGACAAGACGTTCGCAATGATGTTCTTCTCGGGATCAACGCGTACGCGGATGTCGTTTGAGACGGGGATGACGCAGCTTGGCGGCCACTCGCAGTTCATCAACCCGCAGACCTTGCGGCTGTCCCTCGAGGACAAGCCCGGCGCCGGAGAGACGGTGAAAGACACCGCCAAGGCGATGGCGCGGTTCTGCGACGGCATCGGGATCCGCCTTCTTGACGACACCATCGACCATTACGGGCACGGGGACGAGGTGATGCGACGGTTCGCAGAGCACGCCGAGGTGCCGGTGATCAACATGGCGTCGGACATCAACCATCCGTGCCAGTCGCTCACCGACATCTACACCATGCACGAGAAGCTCGACGGCCCCGTCAAGGGGAAGAAGATCGTGATCATGTGGGCCTACACGCCCTGGATCCGCGGTCGCTGCTCGGTCCAGGGCACGGCGCTCATCTCCGCGATGTACGGAATGGACGTGGTCGTCGCCAACCCTCCGGAGCACGACCTCGATCCGACGGTGATGCAACAGTGCAGAGAGCTGGCCGCGGCCTCCGGCGGATCGTTCGAGATCTCTCACGACCTGGATAAGGCGCTCGCCGGCGCCACGATCGTGTTCCCGCGCAACTGGTTCACCGGCGACCGCTACGAGATCGGCAAGGAGAAGGAGCACGAGATCGCCCTGAAGTACAGGGACTGGCGCTACACCACCGAGCGCCAGAAGAAACTGACCTCGCCCGGTCACCTTCTGCAGTGCATGCCTGTGGACCGTGGCAACGAAGCGGACCCCGAGGTTTGCGACAACGCCCTGTCCTGGATATACGATCAGGCGGAGAACCGCCTCCACACCCAGAAGGCGATCCTCACACTCACGATGGGAGGTCGCGTGTAGCCGTGAGCAGAAGAAGCGCCGAAAGCCGGTGGATCGGGCGTTCGGAGCCCCGCCCTGACGGGGCGGACAAGGTGACAGGACGGGCCGCCTACGTTGATGATCTTGGGTTCCCCGGGATGCTTCACGCGCAGGTCGTCCGTTGCCCGGTTCCCCACGCACGGATCCTCTCCGTCCGAACCGCCCCGGCGCTCATCCACCCGGCGGCGGTCGCCGCAGCGACCGCCGCCGAGGTGCCCGGGGAGAACGTCGTCCACGTCATCTACGACGACCAGCCGGTCTTCGCTGAGGGGACCTCCCGCTACATCGGAGAGCCACTGGCGGTGATCGGGGCGACGTCACGTCGCGGCGCCGCTGAAGCCGCGGCGCTCGTAGAGATCGACTACGTTGAACTCTCTTCCGAGGACGATCCTGTGGCCGCGATGCGCGGCGACGCTCCCCAGATCGCGGTTCCCGAAGTCGTCGACCGACCTCCCAACGTCTTCAACGAGATGCGGATTCGCCGCGGAGACGTGGACCGGGGGTTTGCCGAGGCCGCAGTTGTCGTGGAGCAACAGTACGCGATGGGCTACCAAGAGCACGCGTACCTCGAGCCCCAGGGAGTCGTCGCCGTGCCCGACGCCGGCGGCGCAATGACCGTCTACGGATCGATGCAGTGCCCGTTCTACATCCAGGCGGCCGTCGCGCGCGTGCTCGGACTGCCCCTCTCCAAGGTGCGCGTCGTCCACGCCGTCACCGGCGGCGCGTTCGGCGGCAAAGAGGACGTGCCGTCTCACCTCGCGTCGATCGCCGCTGTGCTCGCGCACACGGCACGGCGCCCGGTGAAGCTGGTGCTGGGACGTGAGGAGGATATCCTCACCACCAGCAAGCGGCACCCGGCTGTGGTTCGCTTCCGCACCGGCGCCACTGCCGAGGGGGTGCTCACCGCCCTCGAAGCGGAGCTCGTGTACAACGCCGGTGCCTACCAGACCCTCTCCTCGGCGGTGTTGTGGCGTGGACTGGTCACCGCCCCTGGACCCTACCGCATCCCCAACGTTCGCGTCGACGCTTTCTCCGTTGCGACGAACACCGTCCCCTGCGGAGCGTTCCGGGGTTTTGGAAGCCCGCAGGTCATCTTTGCGCACGAGTCTCAGATGGACCTTCTCGCCGCACGCCTCGGCATGGATCGTGTGGAGATCCGCCGGCGCAACCTCCTGCAGGCGAACGATCTCACCGCCACAGGTCAGCGACTCGACGAGAGCACCGGCGTCGCCGACACGCTCGAGCGCGCGGCCACGATGGCGTCGTGGCCCGACACCGCCGCCGCCTGCGACCGTCACAACACATCCCAACCCCGGATGCGCCGAGGGGTGGGCGTGTGCTCCGTCATGTACGGGGTCGGACTCGGAGGCAAGGCGCCGTTCCTCGACAAGGCGGGAGCCTACGTCAAACTCGAGGCCGACGGTTCGGTCGCCGTTGCTGTGGGCACCGTCGAGATGGGGCAGGGACTCACCGGAGCACTGTCACAGGTCGTTGTCAACGCCTTGGGGGTCCCCATGCAGCGCGTCCACTTCGCGCCTGCGGACACCTCGCGCGTGCCCGACAGCGGCCCAACGGTGGCCTCTCGCGGGACGATCATGAGCGCGCTGGCAATCCTCGATGCCTGCGACACCCTTCGCAGACGGATCAACGGCGTCGCCAAGAAGCTGGGAATCCCGGAACACGAGCTGCCGGATCGACTTCCCGAGGTCGCACAGGCGTTCTGGACGCGGAACCTCGATCTCGCCGCCGAGGGCTGGGCTCAGGGACACCCGGTGTCGTGGGATCCGGAGACGGGCCAAGGCCACGCCTACGGAGCGTACGCCTACGCCACGCACATCGCGGAGGTCAAGGTCGACACCATCACCGGCGAGATTCGAGTCGAGCGCTTCGTCGCGGTGCACGACTCGGGGAAGATCCTCAACCGCCAACTGGCGACGGGCCAGGTCGAGGGAGGGATCGCGCAGGGGATAGGCCTTGCCATCACGGAGGAGATCCCCGTGCAGGAAGGGCGGATGATGGTCAACGGCTTCACGACCTACCGAATCCCGACGGTGCGCGACGTGGCGCCCAGAACGGAGGTCGACTTCGTTGAGGCGGAATGGGCGTACGGGCCTCATGGCGCCAAGGGGATCGGGGAGGTGCCGCTCATGGCGTCGCACGCCGCGGTTGCCCGTGCGGTGGCCCACGCGCTCGGCCGATCGGTCTTCGGCTATCCCCTGGCGCCGGAGACCGTCAAACGATGCATCACCGAGCCCACTTCGCCTCCTACAGCGGCAGTGCCGCACGAGCAATAAGAAGGCGATCGGAGAGGTCGTGCTCTCCGATCGCTAGCGACTGCGCGGCTTGGAGTGACGCCGCCTACTGGCCGACGAGCTGCAGCAGCGACATGAAGTCGACGTCCCCCTGAAGGAGCTCAGGAACGGTTGCCACGCCGAGCATGTTGGTCAAGGTAAGGAAGAAGTTGACGATGCCCTCGGCCGGCGCGCTTTCGATCACCGGCATCAGCGACGCCGCAAGCGGCATGCCGAGCGTCTCCTCAAGACCAGCGAAGTACTCCTGGTTGGCGAGGAAGAACGCGTCGAACGCAGCGGCCAGGGCGCCGGGGTTGAGTTCTCGCGCTGTGACAATGGAGTTCGCCAGCATCCCGCCGAACTCCTCCATTGTGATCGTCGGCAGCCACGCTTCGAGGATTACGTACGGGGCGCCGACCGGCTGCGTGCCGGAGAGCCACTGAGCGAAGATCGGCAGCTCCTCTGGATCGTCCCACTCGAGCTGCAGTTCGCCGTAGTTCAGCAGCTCGCCTCCCGCGAAGTCGAACTCCCGCCCGCTGTCCGGTCCGAGCGCTGGGAGGAATCCGCCGATCGCCAGATCGTCGACGATGGTAATGCTCGCTCCCCCGGCGAACTCCAGGTGCAACCCAGTGACCGCCCCGCCCGTCCGGTTGACGAACACACCGATGATGTGCTCGCCCGCATCGTACGTGCTGAAGACAACGTCCTGGGCCAGCACCCCAAGACCCATCACCAGCAACACAAACGATGCCCACGCAACCGCCCGTCTCATCATGACGGAACCTCCTTGGCGCTTCGTAAGATGCGGCGATTCTAGCCGCCCCGCCGTGTGGCGGCAAAACCTCCGCCCAGCAAAAGGGACTCCACCATGCGCAGGTCTCCTGGTGTAGTGATCTTCAGGTTCGCTGGCTCGCCGACCACCGTCGCCACGCGAACGCCGTGTTGCAGCAGCGCCTCCGCATCGTCGGGCACGCCCTCGTCCGCACAGGCGAGCGCCGCGAGCAGTTCGTCTCGTCGCGCTCCTTGGGGCGTCTGCATGCGCGCGCTGCCGGCACGCCGACACACCGTTCCCCGGACGAGGAACCCCATGGTTGCATCGCGCACGGTGTCAGCCAGCTCGAGAACAGGGACACATGCGCCGTGGCGCCGCGTCGCCGCGAGAACACGCCCGATCAACGCCTCGGAAACGCACGGCCGCGCGGCATCGTGGACCAGCACGAGATCCGCCGCGGCCGTATCGACGCCCGCCAGCGCCGAAGCCCGTCGCGTCGCGCCGCCGGCAACCACGCGGACCGGAACCCCCTCAGCGGCGACGAGCCGGCAGACCTCGCCCACCTCGTCCGCGGCGGCAACGGCGATCAACTCATCGATCTCAGCGACTCGGGCAAACGCGCGCAACGAATGGATGAGCACCGGACAGCCCGCCACCGGGATCAGCGCCTTGTTGACGGCCGCTCCGACGCGGCTACCTCGCCCCGCGGCGAGGATCACCGCCGCCACCCGATCTGTCATCCCTAGGGCTGTTCGGGTGGAGTCACGGTCAGACGTACGAGGTTCCCTCCGTCGGGGTCAACAGCATAGAGCTCCCACTGCTCGGACCGGCTCGAGTTGAAGAGGATGCGCCCGTCGGAGCCCCAGTCCGGGTTGAGATCCTCCTTTTCGTGCGTCGTCAGCCGCGTTTCCTCACCGCTGCCCAGGTCGATCACGTACAGGTCGATGTTGTCATCGCGCTGTGAGACGAACACGAGCCTCGTTCCGTCCGGTGACCACGACGGCGACCAGTTGACCGCCCCATTGCGCGTGAGGTGAGTCTCCTCCCCCGTCTCCTGATCCCGAACGAACAGCTCGAACGCCTCTCCGACCGGCGCGGCATAGACAATGCGGCCGCCGTCCGGCGACAAGCTCGGCTCCCAGTATCTGTACGTGGGCGCCTCCGGCTGCAGCAAGCTACAGCCAGCAAGCGCCAGACATCCCACCACGATCCCCGCAATCCACACCCTGTTGCTGTCCAACGTCCCCCCCTGTCCCGTGCGGTTCCAACGAGACGGCTCCCCCGCCGGGGCCACGAACAGCTTGCGCCGCGCTTCGGCCTGCAGGCTGCTTCGCACCGTCGTCTTGATATTCCCTCCGATGTGCCGACGTCCGTTCTCCACCACCACCACGGTGCCGCCGCTGAAGATACCCCTCGCCCTGTCCGATCTGCTCTCCGCGGTCGATGACCTCCACCGTCAGGCCATCCCCGAGACTGAACCGCGGCCTCACGGGCCGACTGAGCTCGTTGACGTTACAGGATCGCGCCTCACTCGACCTGGGCCACACGATTGAGATTGTAGTCGCTTCTGACGTGCGCTGCCCAGCCGATGCCCCCGATAGCGCCTCCCGCGAAGCTACCGACGATCAGGTTCGCCGCCCAGACCGGCAAGAGGCTCAGCGCCTTTAGAGGAAGGTGTGATGCATCGAGACGATCGTGCCAAGAACGGGAACAGCGCAGAAGAACAGCAGATAGCTCTCCTCCATCTCTCCGCTATTCGCTGAACCGTCCCCCTTGTCTCATCGAACGTGCTGGTGTTCGCTCCAGTGTATCGATTTCTTGACTTGGTCACAAGATTCCGCTATTGTATACGGCACAATCGGCGATTCCGTCACGTGGGTGAGGGGGCAATGCTGGGCGCCACGTGGACAGTGCGCGAGGTTCTGAATTGGACCCGTGGGTACTTCGAGAGCGGGGGCATTGTCCAGCCTAGATTAGAGGCAGAGATCCTCCTTGCCCATAGCTTGGATGTCGATCGCCTGCATCTTTATCTCGCTCCGGACAAGCCACTCAGCTCCGAGGAGCGCCACTGTTTCCGGGAGCTGGTCAAGCGACGCCACGCGGGAGAACCCCTACAACACCTCACCGGAGAGGTCTCTTTCTTCGGCCTTCGCTTCCGCGTCGATCCCCGCGCGTTGGTTCCCCGTCCGGAAACCGAGGAGCTGGTCGACAACGCACTGCGGCTGACTCCACGCGACCGTGCAACCCGTTGCATCGACCTGGGCACCGGGACGGGTGTCATTGCCGTCTGCTTGGCACGTTTCCTCCCCCAAGCATCGGTGACCGCCGTCGACGTCTCCGCTGAGGCCCTCGCACTGGCACGGGCCAACGCGACGCTCAACGGGGTCGACGATAGGATCTCGTTTGCCGCAAGCGACTGGTTCGCGGATGTCGACGGGCGCTTCGACCTGATTGTCAGCAATCCGCCCTACGTCCCCGCGCCGGAGATCGCAGAGCTGCCGGCCGAGGTCCGCGACCACGAGCCCCGCGTGGCTCTGGACGGCGGAGACGACGGGTTGACAGCGATCCGCGCGTTGGCGGATGGTGCCGTGGAGCACTTGGAGAGCGGAGGGACACTGCTCCTCGAGGTCGGCCACCACCAAGCCCCTGCCGTGGCCGCGCTGCTGCGCGAGATCGGTTTGGACGACGTGGAGACACGAGGTGACTTCGCAGGGAAGGAGAGGTTCGTCATCGCCCGATGTCCGTGATGGTGCAGGTCTCCGAGCTTACCTACACGAACGACGACGGAATCCGCGTCCTCGACGATGTGCACTTGCACGTCGAGCGGGAGGAGATGCTCGTCATCACGGGGCATGCCGCAGCGGGCAAGTCGATCCTCCTTGAGCTTCTGGCAACGCAGCGCGCTCCGCAAAGCGGCCAGATCCTCGTTCATGGAAGAAACATCACCCGCTTGACCCGCCGCAAGGCCGTCGGCCTTAGGCGGAGGATCGGATACCTGCCGCACGGCTTCCCGCTTCTGGAACGGACCGTCCTCGAGAACCTCGTGTTCAAGCTTCGAGCCCTGGGGGACTTCCGGGAACAGGCGGAAGAGAGGTCGCTGATCGCTCTGGAGGATGTGGGACTGACCGCCAAGCTCAACGTCCCCGTGCCGGAGCTCTCCTCCGTGGATCGGATGCGGGCGGGGCTTGCGACGTCGATCTGCAACGAGCCACTGCTCCTGCTCGTCGACGAGCCGCTGGCTGACCTTGGCCCCGAGGATCGCGAGACGATCGGATCGGTGCTCAGCCGCATCCACGCCAAGAGCACCACGGTGGTGGTGGCGACGCGCGGCCCGATCCCCGCGGCGATGGCGGGTGCTCGGAGCGTGTCGCTTGTCGACGGGAAGGTGGTCACATGAGCACATTCCTGTACGTCTTCCGCGAGCTGCTCGGATCGATCAAGCCTCGTGGCGCGATGCTTCTTCTACTCACAGGCGTGCTCATCTTCGCCGCTCTCGGGGCATTCTCAGCGTTCTTCCTCTTCCAGACGCCGGCGGCCCTCGGCTCCTCGCCACTCACCGGGGAGGAGTTCGTCGCGTATCTCGATCCCCAGCTGACCACGCTGCAGATCGAGGCGCTCTACGCCGCCCTGCGTGCAGATCCGTCGGTCGCCCGCATCGACTACCTTCTTCCGCAGGAACTCGGACGCAGGGATGCCAGCGGAGCGCTTCTCGTCCAGCCTGTGGAGGGGGCCGCCGAGGCCGTGTTTGCACAACTCGACAGCAGCGGCGCCGTCTTCCGCGTCGATCGACCGACGGCAAGCGGCGGTATCCCCGGTGCCCTGTCTCCCTCGGCGCGCACCGGGCTGCTCGTCGGCCTTCTCGTCGGGATCGCCGTGTGCCTCATCGTTGCCAGGTTCGGGCTGAAGGATCTTCTGCAAGCGTTCGATGGCCAGCTTCGCATGATGCACCTTGCAGGCGTTGATGAGGCAGCGTACTCAGTGCCTGTCCTGGTTGCGGGGATCTCGTGCGGCCTCATCGCCAGCGCTGCCTTCATCGCCGTGCTCTACGCGTTTCACCTGGCTGCCGTCTCCAACCCTACATCGGTCATCACACTGGCGCCGGGTCTGCGGAGTGCTGGATGTGTCCGCCGCATCGCGGCTCTCGGCGGTGCCATCGGCGTTGGCCTTGGCCTGCTGGTGGGGGGACTTGGCGTCGGCCTCGTGTTCCGAAGGGGCCAGAAGCCCGGCAGCTAGCCGGCACAAGAGCCGCCGCATCGTCTCAAACGTGTTCCGCTGTCTCGCCCTCTGATCCCGATCTTCCCTTCTGCCCTCCGATGCGTCCCAGACCTCGGCGCACAAGACACGTCAATCCGACGGCCACGAGAATCAGCTCGAAGAACTTGAACACCAGGGAAAACGCCACCGCCTCCTCCTTGCCGACGTTGACAAGGGTGAACACGCCAATCAGCGCCGCCTCACCCGTTCCCACGCCTCCGGGAGTGATCCAGAGCAGGAACGACAGGAGCAGGTTGAAGGTGAACAGGAGCGACAGCTGCGGGAAGCCGAACGTCCTCCCCGCGGAAAAGAAGAAGAACACCTGCGGCCGCATGTAAGCGAAGAACGTGGCGAGAAGCTGCACCGCAAACGCAAGCAGTGTCGACTTCCAGTGCTGTGTGAACGCAAAAGAGATCTCGTCTTCGGTCTCGGAGACACGCTTTGCCGCACGAATCAGCCCGCGCTGGAACCGCGGGAGAAGGTGCCGCAGCATGCGAATGCTGCGGCTGATCCACTTGAAGTTGCCCGCGAAGTCGATCAGCCCAACGACGATCCAGAACGTCACGAACAGCACGCCGCCGATGACCGCGCGGCGATTCAGCAGGTCGACGCTGGGAGAGAGGATGGCGTAGAACGTGCCGATAAGAACGAACACCAAGAGGCTGAGGCCTCCAAGGAACCGCTCCACGATGATCGTAGCGAAGATCCTTGTCGTCGGCGCCGCAGTGCGCCCCACCACCATCATCGCGCGCACCGGCTCCCCCCCGAAGTAGAGGGTCGGGGTGAGGTAGCTGATCGCGTAGCCGCCCAGCCGAGCAGCGGTGACCGTCGCCAACCGCAGATGGATCCCGTAGCCTCGAAGGATGATCCACCAACTGAGGATCCAGGCGGCCATTGCCAACATCACCGCGCCGACGACCCCCAACATACCGGCCGTACCCAGCGCGTGGATGGCGGCAACGACGCCCCGCCAGCCCACCCAGTAGAGCACCCCTCCCAACAGGCCGAGGCCAACACCGATGGACCCAACGAGGCCCAACCCCCTCCTGAGCCTAGCTTTCATCGTTGCATCCTAGCCCAACCATGCCGGCATCGCCAATCTCATGTTCCCTACCGGGCTCTTCTGTCGCGCCGCGGTCGCGGGCTCCCGCCCGCAGCCAGGGGATGGTCAGGGCACCGTCGCGCTGAGCCACTCGTCAACGAGATCGATCGCCGCGCAGACCGCGCGCCTGCGGACCTCCGATCGATCGCCGCCGAAGCGGAACACACGGCACACCGTCCCCGACGCCGTGGACCGCGCGACGTACACCAGCCCCACCGGCTTGCTGGCAGATCCGCCCTCGGGACCCGCGATTCCCGTGATCGCCACTGCGACGTCGGTGTCGAAGGCCGCGCGGCAGCCAACGGCCATCGCCAGCGCGGTCGGCTCGCTCACTGCTCCGTGCTGTCGCATCGCCTCCACGGAAACCCCGAGCACCGACTGCTTTGCGGCGTCGCTGTAGGCGACCACGCCGCCGGCGAAGCATCTTGAGGCACCGGGAACCGAGACGATCGTCGCCGCGAACAGCCCCCCGGTGCAGGACTCGGCAACGGACAACGTGCCCCCTCGAGCGCTCAGCCGCTCGGCGACCGATGCCCAACGCCCGGCGTCCACGTGCTCACTCCCCACCTGCTGCCTCCTTTCGAAGCCCGCACAACGCAGTCTCGCAAATCCCCGCAAGCGGGCACACCTCACACTTCGGCCGACGAGGATGGCAGATCTCCCGTCCCAGCCGAATCAATCCCAGATGCAGTCGCCTTAGCCTGCGCGCGTCCGGGCGAACCCAGGCGTTCAGTCGATCGTGAGGATCGCCGCGCGAATCGATCAGCCCCAGACGCGCACACACGCGTCGGATGTGCGTGTCGACTGGGAAGTAGGGCTTGTCGAAGCAGAACAGAAGGACGATCCCGGCGGTCTTCTTCCCCACACCGCGGGATGCTGTGAGCCACAGCAGCCCCTCTTCCGTCGGCAGCTCTCCCAAGAACCCCAGATCCAGCCGCCCCCGCTCACGGATCACCCGCCCCAGAGCCTCGAGAATGGTCCGCGCCTTCTGACGGTGGAGTCCCGCCGTGCGGATCGCCGCCGCGACGTCCTCCTCACACGCGCTGGCGACAGCCCCGTAGCCTCCAAACCGCTCGAGCAGCGACGCGTGAGCGCGGTCTCGATTGACGTCATTGGTGTTCTGGGAGAGGATCGTGCCTACGAGGGTGCCGATCGGATCCTCTGTGCCGTCGACCGGGAAGCGGTACACCGCATCGAGCCGATCCGCCACGCTCTCCAGTGTCTCTTCCGGACTCATCTCCGCGGTCAAGGATAGGCGGCGTTCCTGCCGCCGCGCAACTGGTCGCCTCTGCGGGCATCCCCTACAATCCACCATCAAGGAGGCACCATGCACACTGCAGCCCACAACGGGAAATGGGTGGTCCGCCTGGTCGACGGAGAGGAGCTGATCGCGTCTCTCCTCTCCCTCCCACTGCGCTCGGCGGTCGTCGTGTGCGGTATCGGGATGCTGCGCGACACCGAGCTCGGCTTCTGGAACGGCGAGGCGTACGAGACTGTCCGTGCCGACGGGCCGCACGAGCTGCTCACGCTCCAGGGGAACCTCGGGGGCGCTGCGGACGCTCGGGTTCTCCATCTTCATGTTGGCCTCGGCAAGAAGGATACATCGGTATGCGGAGGACACCTGGTTCGCGCTACGGTCCACAACACCGCGGAGCTTCTCATTGAGGAACTCCCGGGGATCGAGCTTGATCGGCGCAAGGAACGAGGCGGCCTCCTCGGCCTTTATCCTAGGGAGGCGTGAAGCACTGCTCCCCTCGCAGCCCCCTGAGGCACTCACTCCCGCTCGTCACGTGGCGGCATGGGCGCTGCACTTCGACCAGCTCAAGGAGCTCGTCGGCTGTTGCCACAAGGAACCGTCCCGTTTCGCCGAGCGCGACGGTCCCCGGCCGCAGCGCGCCTCGCCCGATTCCCGTCCGGCGGGAACGGTGGATCTTCACCCGTTCGCCGCCAAGCGTCGAGTAGGCACCAGGGCGCGGGTTCGTTCCGCGAACCCGGTTGTGGATCGTCTCCGCCGGGCGCTCCCAGTCGATGCAGCCGTCCTCCCGCGCGAGCTTGGGTGCCAGCGTCGCGTCGGCGTGACGCTGTGGCGTGCCGGTGAGGCTCCCCTGGGAGAGACCGTCGAGTGTCTCGAGCACGAGGCGCGCCCCCATCTCCGCAAGCCGCTCCTCCAGCTCCCCCGCCGTCTCATCTGGACCAATCGGCGTTTGCGCCATCAGCAGGACATCGCCTGTATCCATCCCCTCGTCGAGAAGGAACGTTGTCACGCCCGTGCGCGAGGCACCGCGGATGATCGCCCAGTTGACCGGCGCCGCTCCGCGGAGGCTCGGGAGGAGGGAGCCGTGAAGGTTGAACGCTCCCGCCGGCGCGGCCGACAACAGAGGCGGCCGGAGAAGCTGCCCGAAGGCCGCGACAACGAGCACGTCGAGCCGCGTGGCCGCCACACGCGCGACGGTGTCCTTCGCGTTGACGCGATCGGGTTGGCAGACCGGTAGATCGAACAGCTGCGCCAGTTCCTTGACCGGCGGCGCGCAGAGTCGATGCCCCCTGCCGGCGGGCCGGTCCGGCTGGGTCACGACAAGCGCGATCTCGTGCCCCGACCGCCCGGCGATTGCCTCGAGGGACGGGCAGGCAAACTGCGAAGTGCCGAGAAACACCACCTTCATGAGCTCTCCTGCCCCTGCCTCCGGTACTCCTTCAGCAAGCTCTGCCGCCGCACGGTGCTCAGATGGTCAAGGAAGAGCATCCCGTCGAGATGATCCATCTCGTGCTGGATCGCGCGTGCAAGAAGACCTTCGCCGGCGATCTCCACCGGCTTGCCGTCGAGATCGGTACCGCGCAGCCGAACCCTCGCGCTGCGCGCCACGGGCGCGCTCACACCGGGGACGCTGAGGCAGCCTTCGGACGACTCCTCAAGCTCCTCCGAGCGTTCCTCGATCCGCGGGTTGAGAACCACGTGGAAGACACCATCAACGTCCAGGACGATGATCCTCTTGGAGATCCCGATCTGCGGAGCGGCAAGGCCGACACCGCCTTCCTTGATCATCGCCTCGAGCATCAACTGGCACTCGTGGCGCACCGTGTCGTCCACCTCGGTGACTGCCTCAGCACGGCGTCGCAGTACATCGTCCCCAAACGTTCGAATCTCCACACTACCCCTTGTCGGTCAGGCGCCTGAAGATACCATAGTGGTCATCGAAATGCCACAAGGACACTGTGATTCCACGGACACACTGAGGCGGATCATCAGCCTGGAGAAGCGGCAAGGCTACGCGGACGACGCCGTGATGGGCGGGCTGGAAGCGTTCGTCGCCACGCACGCCGCTGATCTCGCCACGTTCGTCAGCGGATACCGCAACGCGGAGCATTTCGCGCGGGTGCGCATCGTGGAGCGCCTAGAGGATGCGCTTGGCGGGGCAAGACCCCACGGGCGGGAGGACGAACGCCCACCGGCGTCAGAGACCTCTCGCGACCCCGCAGAGCTTCGCGCACCGGTCTCCGACGCGCGAGGCGTCGGCATCCATCGCCAGAAGGCGCTCCATCGCCTGGGCATAGAGACGATAGAGGATCTGCTCACCTACCTTCCCCGCAGGCTGGAGGATCGAACGGAGTTCAAGCGTGTTGGCGAGCTCGCGCCCGGCGACCAGACCTGTGTGCGCGGCGAGATCGAAGCGGTCAGCCGCTTCCGCGTCCATCACCGTATGGATGCCGTCAAGGTCGCGTTGGGCGACGGATCGGGGCATCTCTACTGCGTGTGGTTCAACCAACCTTGGATGGCAAAGCAGCTGAAGCGCGGAGCCTGCGTTGTGGTGTTCGGCAAGGTCGAGAGGAGCTTCGGCGAACTACAGATGCGCTCTCCGGTGTGGGAGCCCGACGGTGAGGGCATCGAAACCGGACGGTGGGTCCCCATCTACCCGGCCACCGAGAACGCCGGCGACCGGTTCCTTCGCGTCACCATCCGTCGCAACCTTGCCCACTATGCGCCGTGCATACGTGATCTCCTGCCTGAGGCGACGATCCGAGAGCACGGACTGCTACGCAGACGGCAGGCCATCACGACGTTGCACGTCCCACAGGGCCCCGCAGCGTTCGAGACCGCGAGGCGTGCACTGGCCTTCGAAGAGCTGTTCCTGCTGCAGCTCGGCCTGCGCGCCACGGTCACGCCCAAGAGAGGTCAGTCTCACGCGGGAGAGGGCAAGTGGGCGACCTCGTTCCTCGCCGCGCTGCCGTTTCGTCTCACAGCGGGACAGCGCACTGCCCTCGCGGAGATTGTCGAGGATCTGGCATCGAGCCGCAGGATGCTCCGCCTCCTGCAGGGAGACGTCGGCGCCGGAAAGACGGTCGTCGCCCTTGCGGCGGCCCTCCACGCGATCGAAGCAGGCTTTCAGGCTGCCCTCATGGTGCCAACGGAGATCCTCGCTTGGCAGCACGCCGAGCGATGTCGCCGACTCCTCAACGGACTCCCCGTCTCGGTTGGCCTGCTCACGGGCGCAGCGACTGCCACCCAAGAGGTTCGCGACGCGGTGAGCGACGGGGCCGTGGACCTGATCATCGGCACCCACGCGTTGATTCAGGAGTCTGTGTCGTTCCACCGTCTGGGGCTCGTCATCATCGACGAGCAGCACCGGTTCGGTGTCGTGCAGCGGGCCCGGATCGAAGAGAAGGGGGACGACATCGATCTGCTCGTCATGAGCGCGACGCCGATACCAAGGACCTTGGCGCTGACGCTCTACGGGGAGTTCGACACCTCGGTCATCCGCGAGCTGCCGGCGGACAGAAGCGCGGTACGCACGACCTGGGTCGCTCCCTCCCGACGTGACGACGTGTACGAGCGAGTGCAGAGCAGCCTCGAGAGCGGCGGTCAAGGCTACGTTATCGTACCCCTTGTCGACGAGTCGGAGAAGGTGGAGCTCGCGGCCGCCACCCAGGTGGCCGAGGAGCTCAGACACCGCTTCCCGAAACACCCTGTGGGGCTCGTCCACGGCCGGCTCCCGGCCACGGAGCGCGCGGAGGTCATGGAGCAGTTCCGTGGCGGGGCGATCCGCCTGCTCGTTGCGACCACGGTGATCGAGGTCGGCATCGACGTTGCGAACGCCAACCTGATGGTCATCGAGAGCGCAGAGCGGTTCGGCCTTTCACAGCTTCACCAGCTGCGTGGGCGGATCGGCCGCGCGGGGCAGTCGGCGCAGTGCTACGCGATCGCCGATGCGGTCACCGAGGACGCACGTCGCCGCCTGGAGGCGTTTGTCGCCACCGAAGACGGGTTTGCCCTCGCCGAAGAAGACCTGCGCATCCGTGGCCCCGGCGACCTCCTGGGGACACGACAGCATGGGTTCCTCGCGTCGCTTCAAGCCGTGCGGTTGCTCGAGGACCTCGACCTGATGGAGGCATCGCGCCGCGCCGCCCGTGAGGAGCTCCCTGCAGCGCCGGATCCCGATCTGCTGGCAGAGGTTGAGCGACGGTTCGGTGAGATGCTTCGTTGGCTGGAAGTGTAGGTGCCGACGCCAAGGGCGGGGATTGGCCGTCGGCCGGTCACGCAATGCGCGTAGCGTCGATTGGGTCGCCTCGAAGGACCGAAGTGATGGCCCCCGGCTGTGTGGCATCGAACACGGTGATCGGAATCCCGTGGGAGCGGCAGATCTCCACAGCGACCTGATCCATGACGCGGTAGCGCTCCCGCAGGTAGTCGTCGTAGCCGATCTGCTGAAGGCGCCGCGCGTCAGGATGGCTCGCCGGGTCCCCGGTGTACACACCGCCGACGTCCGAACCTTTGGCAAGGAGGTTCGCCCCGATCGACGCCGCGCGGATCGCCGCGGCGGTGTCGGTAGTCACCAACGGGTTCCCGGTTCCCCCCGCGAAGATGACAACCGCCCCCCGGGAGAGGGCGTCGCCTGCACGCCGGATGTCGATCGTCTCCGTGCCTTCTGCTGTGACAGCGGACTGCACCACAACGTCACGCCCCTCTCGCTCGAGGCACGCCTGCAGTGCAAGCGCGTTGATGACTGTGGCGATCATCCCGAGTGCGTCCGCGCGGACGCGGTCGAGCCACTCCGCCGACGCGCCGCGGACGATGTTCCCTCCGCCGACGACGATCGCGAGCTCCACGGTAGGTGCTGCGACGATCTCCGTCGCCAACCGGGAGAGGGTGTCAGGCGAAAGCGGCCCTCCGGCGCCGGCGAGCAGTCCCCCTCCGAGCTTGAGAAGGATGCGCCCCGGTCCTGGGCCCATCGGTCACTCCCCCACTTCGAAGCGCGCGAACTGTCTAACTGCGATGTTCTCCCCGGTCTTCGCGCGTAGCTCCGCGAGCAGATCTCCCACAGTGTGCGTGTCGTCCTTGACAAACACCTGGTTCAGGAGGCAGGCCTCGTCCAGGAACTTCTTCACCTTGCCCTCGACGATCTTCTCCACGATGCCGGCCGGCTTGCCCTGCTCCGCCGCCTCTTCACGGGCGGCCCGACGCTGCTCCTCGAGCGCTTCTTCCGGAACGTCCTCGGGGCCGACGAAGCGCGGCGCCGATGCGGCGATGTGCATTCCCACATCACGGAGGAACGCCCGCACCTCCTCGCTGTTGGCGGCAAAGTCGGTGTTGGTGGCCACCTCGATAAGGACTCCGACCTTGCCGCTGTGGTGGACGTACGCCTCGACGCGCCCCTCGTTCGCCTCGCGACCTTCCTGCTGGGCAAGCAGCAGCTGCCCCTCCTCGCGTAGGATCTCCTTGGCGCGTTCGAAGTCCCCTTCGGCCTTGGTGAGCGCCCGCTTGCAGTCCATCATGCCAACGCCCGTGTCGTCCCGCAATCGCTTCACGGCTTCACTTGTGATCATGTGTCGCTCGCTCGATCCGCTGTCTTCTCCGCGTCCGCTCCGGCCTCGTCGTCCGCATCGTCCGGCGCGTCCGCATCGGGAGCCTCTTCCTCGATGGCATCGTCGCTCGCAGGGGGCCGCGTCTCGTCCTCAGCGGGCTCTTCCTCTGCGTCCACACCATCGGGCGGCGCCCCCGCCGGATCCTCCTCCGGAGCGTCGGCCTCGGTCACCTCGGTCGCCTTGTCATCGGCCGCCACCTCCGCCTCGATCGGAGCAGCGGGCTCCACCGCCGACGGCGTTGGGGCCTCGTCCTCGCTTGTAACGGTCTCGGCAACCTCGGGCTCCGGGGCCGAAGCCGTCGTCGCGGAGCCGTCTTCGACGAACGGCGTCTCCTCTTCGGCCGAGGCTTCCCCAGCCGTCGGGCGAGGCTCGTCCTGCCGTCCTTCGCGCCCTTCTATGACCGCATCAGCGATGCGCGATGTGATCAGCTTCGTCGCCTTGATGGCGTCGTCGTTGCCCGGGATCGGGTAGTCGATCGGATCCGGATCGCAGTTGGTATCAACGATGGCAATCGTCGGGATGCCCGACGCGTTCGCCTCGCGGATCGCGTTTCCTTCCACGTCCGGATCGATGACGTACATCAGATCCGGCTTGCGCTCCATGAAGCGAAGGCCGTCCAGGTTCCGTCGCAGCTTGGCCAGCTCACGGCGCAGCCGACTGGCTTCCTTGTTGGGCACAAGGTCGATCGAGCCGTCCTCGATCATGGCCTCGAGCTTCTTCATCCGTTCGATGCTCTGGCGGATCGTCGCGAAGTTGGTAAGGGTTCCTCCCAACCAGCGCCGATTGACGTAGTGCGCGCCGCAGCGGCACGCCTCGTCGGAGATTGTCGCTTGAACCTGCTTCTTCGTGCCGACGAAGAGGATCTCCTTGCCGTCGGCCACGGCATCGCGAACCACGTAGTAGGCCTTTCGGAACATCTCCACCGTCTGCTCGAGATCGATGATGTGGATCCCTTTGCGCTCGGTGAAGATATACGGCGCCATCTTGGGGTTCCACTTCCGGGTCCGATGGCCGAAGTGCACACCGGTCTCGAGCAGCTCCTTCATCGTAAGAACGTCCAATATCACCCTCCCGCAATCGTTGGTTGCCGCTGGCGGTCAAGTATAGCCGACCGCAAACCCCCTCTCAATGGGGACTCCACTGGAACCAAGCGGCTTTGGGCTCAGAGACGCACGTGACGTATAATGCCGCTCTGGGGGCAATCGGCCATGAGACAGGAGGAGCGTGTCCAACTGGATCAGGCCCCACTCCGCGAGCACCCCCGGAACATCGAGGCCGAGCAGGTCGTCCTCGGGTCGGCGATGCTCGAGCCCGAAGGCACTGTCCCGATCCTCATCGAAAGGCTCCGGCCGGAGCACTTCTATCACCGTGCCCATCGTGTGATCTTCAGAACTCTCCGAGAGCTGTTCGACCGCGGCGATCCTGTCGACGTGGTGTCCGTTGCCAACCGCCTCGAGGAGAAAGGGGACATGGAGCGAGCCGGTGGGCGCATCTACCTTACCGAGCTACTCGATCGCGTCACGACAACAGCGAGCCTCGAGCACTACACCGGCATCGTCCGCAAGAAGGCGACGTTCCGCTCCCTCATCGAGGCCGGCGGCGCCATCACCGAGCTGGGCTACGACGACGCTCGCGACACAAGTGAGGTCCTCGACCGAGCCGAGACGCTCATCTTCGACATCTCCAGCAGAGACGGGATGTCCACCTCCTACCAGCTGGTAAACCAGTACCTCTACGAGCACATCAACCACCTCGAGGAGCTCCATCGCGACCCCAACCGTCACACAATCACCGGTCTTGCCACGGGCTTCCCGAAGTTCGATGAGATGACCTCCGGGCTCCAACGCTCGGATCTGATCATCCTCGCCGGCCGACCCGGGATGGGCAAGTCCAGTCTTGCCCTCGCGATCGCTCGACATGCGGCGATTCGGGAGAAGGCGTCCGTCGCGGTCTTCTCGCTGGAGATGACCAAGGAGCAGCTCCTTGAGCGCCTGCTGTGCGGCGAGGCCAAGGTGAGTCTCCACCGCCTGCGGGGCGGCTACGTGCCCGCGGCGCAGTGGCGCCAGCTGGCCACGGCAGCCAGCAAGCTGCAGACCTCGACGATCATCGTCGATGACACGCCCGGCATCTCCATCCTCGAGATCCGTGCCAAGTCCCGTCGCATCGCCGCCCAACACGGCCTCGACATGGTCATCGTCGACTACCTACAGCTGGTCGAGGCATCCGTGCGGACCGACGTACGAGAGCAAGAAATCTCCCACATCTCGCGCTCGCTCAAGAAGCTCGCACGTGAGCTGCGCGTCCCGGTGATCGCGATTTCGCAGCTGAACCGCGCCGTGGAGCAGCGTGAACGCGGCAAGCGGAAGCCCAGGCTGTCCGACCTGCGGGAAAGCGGCGCGATCGAACAGGATGCCGACCTCGTCACCTTCATCTATCGCCCCGATTACTACAGCGACGAGGTCGAGGCGGTCCACGCGCCCGAGGGAGGCCCCGGCGGCGGCGTCGATGCCGAGCTCCTCATCGAGAAGCAACGCAACGGCCCCCTGGGGAAGATCGCCGTCACGTTCCACAAGGCCTACGCCAGCTTCTACCCGCGAACCTGGGAGACCGCCCCCACAGAGTCCGAGGAGGCGCCGTTCTAGTCGACCCGCAACCGCCGGGCGCCGTGCCCGAACAGATCGTATAATCCGCGCCGTCCGAAGACCCGGGCCGGAGGAGGAGTCATGGAGTACCCAAAGGATCGTCGCTACACAAAAGACCACGAGTGGCTGAAAGACGACGGGGGGCGCTTCACCGTCGGGATCACCGCCCATGCAGCCAAGGAGCTGGGGGACATCGTCTTTGTCGAGCTTCCGACCACGGGCTCCGAGGTCGCCGCAGGCGCGATTGTGGCCACGGTGGAGTCGGTGAAGGCCGTCGGTGACGTTCTCGCGCCCCTGTCCGGGAAGGTCGTGGCAGCGAACACCGACCTTGAGAGCGCGCCGCAGTCCGTCAACGAAGATCCCCACGGCAGGGGCTGGATCCTCGTCATCGAGGCAACGGATCCCTCCGAAGCAGAGCACGCCCTCTCCGCGGAGGCCTACGAGCAGCTGCTCGCCACGTCCTAGACGCCCGATGCGCTACATCCCGCACTCCGAAGACGATCGTCGTCACATGCTGGCATCGGTCGGTGCGTCGTCCATCGACGAGCTGTTCGCCGACATCCCGAAGGAGGTTCTCGAGCGGTTCGAGCCGATGGGGCTTCCGGGGACAAGCGAGATCGACGTAGAGCGCGTCCTCCAGGAGGCCTCTCGGGAGAACATCCGACCGGACCGGGTTATCTCGTTCCAGGGAGGCGGCGTCTACGACCATCACGTGCCGAGCGTGGTGCGTCATCTGACCTCCCGATCGGAGCTGTACACCGCCTACACCCCCTACCAGCCGGAGCTGAGCCAAGGAACGCTCACAACAATGTTCGAGTTCCAGACGATGGTCTGTGAACTCACCGGCATGGAGATCGCCAACGCGTCGATGTACGACGGCGCCTCGGCCGCGGCCGAGGCGATACTCATGGCCGAACGGGTTGCGGGGCGCGGCCGCGTGCTCGTCTCGGCGGCGCTGTTCCCCCACGTGCGTCGGGTGGTCGATACCTACTGCTGGGCGGCCGGAATCGAACTCGTGGAACTCCCGTATGACGATCGGGGCCGCGTGGACCGAAGCGCGATTTCGCGTAACGTCTCCGGGCTCCTCCTGCAAACGCCGAACGCGTTCGGCGTGATCGAGGAGCTCGACGGGCTCAAGGCGTCTCTCGGAGACGGCCTGCTGATCGCCTCCTGTCACCCACTGGCGCTGGCGCTTCTCGAGCCTCCGGGAACGTTCGGCGCGGACATCGTGGTCGCCGAGGGGCAACCGCTTGGCCTCTCCCCGTCGTTCGGCGGGCCGCTCCTCGGTCTTCTCGCAACGCGCGGTGCGCTCCTTCGTCAGATGCCGGGGAGGATCGTCAGCCGCACCGTCGACATCGAAGGAGAGACCGGGTACACGATGGCCGCTCAGACACGCGAACAGCACATCCGCCGGGAACGCGCCACGTCGAACATCTGTACCAACTCCGCGCTCGGCGCCCTTGCCGCAACGATCTACTTGGCGAGCCTCGGCGAGGTCGGGCTCCGAAACCTTGCGTCGCTCAACTTCCACAAGGCCCACTACGCGGCACGCGCCGTCTGCAGGGTGCCGGGAGTGGAACCCGCGTTCGCCGCCCCGTTCTTCAACGAATTCACGGTACGAACCACCCTCGATCCGACTCAGATCCGGGAGAGGCTACGTGCCCAGGGCATCCTCGTAGACCCGCCGGAGTCGCTCGCCGCGCCCGCGGCAGGCGGCCTCCTCCGCTTCGCCGTCACAGAGAAGCGAACACAAGAGGAGATCGACCGTCTCGCGGCCGCCCTTCAGGAGGTCACATGAGGACGATCTTCGATCGAACGCCCTCCGACGATGTCACTGGGTTGCTGCCCACACTCGATGTGCCGGTCGATGCCTCCGACCAACTCGGCGAGAAGATCGCACGCCGACGTCCGATCCGCATCCCATCCCTCGCGGAGCCGCAGGTTGTGCGCCACTACACGGCCCTTTCGAAGTGCAACTACGGAGTGGACGACGGGTTCTACCCCCTTGGCAGCTGCACGATGAAGCACAACCCGAAGATGACCGAAGAGGTCGCGCGCCTGCCGGGGTTCGCGGGGCTTCACCCGATGTCGGATCCGGCTGACGCGCAAGGGTCTTTGCGCGTGCTGCATCATCTCTCGGAGCTTCTCGGGCGGATCGCCGGGCTGCCGGCCGTGAGCCTGCAGCCGGCGGCGGGAGCCCACGGCGAGCTCACAGGTCTCCTGCTGTTCAAACGCTACTTCGAACGCCGCGGCGAGGCCCAGCGGACGCGGATCCTCCTTCCGGACTCTGCCCACGGCACCAATCCCGCATCCGCAGCACTCGCCGGGTTCGCCGTCACCAAGGTCGCATCGGGGGCGGACGGCCAGATCGATCTGTCGACGCTCGACGCGGCACTTGACGACACCGTGGCCGGCATCATGCTCACCGTCCCCAACACCCTCGGAATCTTCGAGGAGCGGATCCTCGAGATCACCGCCCGTGTGCACCGTGCCGGGGCCCTCTGCTACTTCGATGGCGCCAATCTCAATGCGTTCCTTGGCCGCGCGCGGCCGGGGGACATGGGTGCTGACGTGTTCCACTTCAACCTTCACAAGACGCTGGCAACGCCGCACGGAGGCGGTGGGCCGGGTGCCGGGCCGATCGCCGCACGCGACATCCTTGCCGACTATCTTCCCGTGCCGCGCATCGTCCACGAGGGAGGCACCTTCCGCCCAGACTGGGACGCGCCCGACAGCATCGGCTCCGTCCACCCGTTCTACGGGAACGTCGGCGTGGCGATCAAGGCGTACGCCTACCTCCTCGAGCTCGGTGATCGCGGCCTTCGCGAGGTCAGTGGCGCCGCGTGCCTCAACGCCAACTACCTCCTCTCGCGACTGCGCGGAACCTATCCCCTTCCCTACGATCGCCTGTGCAAGCACGAGTTCGTCGCCTCAGGACGCGGTGTGGGCGCCGATGTGACCACTCTGGACATCGCCAAACGGCTTATCGACTACGGCTTCCACCCCCCGACGGTGTACTTCCCGCTGATCGTTCCGGAGGCACTGATGATCGAGCCCACAGAGACCGAGAGCCGCGAGACGCTGGACCGCTTTGCCGAGGCGATGATCCAGATCGCCGCAGAGGCGGCGAGCGACGACAAGCTCCTCCACGAAGCGCCTCATCGAACACCCGTGCGACGTCTCGATCAGACGCAGGCCGCGCGACACCCTGTGTTCACCTACCCGTTCGCCGGCGCGTCACCGCGCGAAGCCTAGGGCCCCCGCGACGCGCCTCTGCGACGCCCTCCCCGCCAACGCGGGGACAGTCCGCGCCATGTCAATCGCCGACCGAGCGCGAAGCCACGCCCGCCAGACGATCGACCAGCTCGTCGCAGACCGAGTGGCAGAGCTCGGGGTCGTCAGACTCCACCATCACACGGAGCTTCGATTGAGTCCCCGACGGCCGCACAAGGAGGCGTCCGTTGCGACCGAGCCGCTCGGTCGCATCGCGAACCGCCGCGACCGCATCGTCGCCGGCAAGCAAGGCTTCCGCGTCATCGACTTCGATGCTGCGCTGCTCCTGGGGAACCAACGGGATCTCCCGCGCGATCTCGGAAAGGGTCCGTCCCTGCTCGTGGGCGATCTCCAGCATCTTCACCGCCGTGAGCAACCCGTCGCCGGTCGGGCTGTGCTCGCCGAAAATCACGTGGCCCGACTTCTCACCCCCGAGCTTCGCTCTGTGGGCACGCATCGCACGGGCGACATGGCGGTCGCCCACGGGCGTACGCAGGAGGGTGATCCCCTGTGCCGCCAGCGCCCGCTCCAACCCGAGGTTGCTCTGCACCGTCGCCACCACCATCGGGGGGTGCAGCCGGCCGGTGCGATGGAGGTGGAGCGCCGCAGCGCCGAGGATGACGTCCCCGTCGACCAGATCACCTTCGGCCGTCAGAAGAAGCACCCGGTCCCCATCCCCGTCGAACGCGATGCCCAGGTCCGCCCGACGCTCGAGCACCATGTCGCGCAGCGGCTCGAGGTGCTCGACGCCACACCCCTGGTTGATCCGCTCGCCAGCAGGCTCCATGTGGAGACCGATGACCTTCGCGTTGAAGTGTTGCAGCACCCGCGGCGCAATGGATCCGGTCGCGCCAAACGCGCAATCGACAACGATCTCGCATCCAGCGAGATCGACTTCATCGATCTCGATTGAGCCCGTGAGGAACGCCGCATATCGGGTTGCGGCGGCTTCGATCCGGCGGGCGGGCGCCGCGTCCACCGGTGCCACCGTTCCCGGGCACCGCATCTCCCGCTCGATCGCCTCTTCGACCTCGGTCGACAGCTTCAGGCCCTCCTCATCGAACAGCTTCACTCCGTTGTCCGACGGGGGGTTGTGAGAAGCGGAGATCACCGCGCCAAGGCGTGCCTTCTCGTCTTTGATGAGGAAGGAGATCGCCGGCGTGGGGACAACACCTGCAAGAAGAACCTCAACGCCACTCGCCGTGAGGCCCGCCACCAGCGCCGCCTCCAACATGGTGCCGCTGGTCCGCGTGTCTCGTCCCACCACAACCCGCTCGCCGGCACCAATCGTCGCACGGACGATCGCTCGTGCGAGCGCGAGAACCAGCTCCGGCGTCAGCTCGGTGTTGGCCGACCCGCGGACCCCGTCCGTGCCGAACAGCCTGTGCGTCACAGACTCCATCCGCCGCCGACCGTGATCAGCGGCGGCACGAACGCCAGCGGGTAGAGAAGCTCGATTCGCGCGTCGCCCCACGGGCCTCCGCCCGTGGCGTAGCGCACCCCCAGGCCGCCCCCGGCGGAGACCGCCGGAAGGATCGAGGAGGGATCGAGAAACGCCACCGCCGCCGACACCGACACCCGTGTTGTGAACGGTCCACCGCTACCCCAAAGCGAAAGGTGGCCACTGCCCTCAATCAGCGTACTCCCGTCCGACCCCACCAGCAGCGCAGCACTGATCCAGCCAATGCTCACCTGCCACCCCACTTCGAACCCCGCGAAGCGCGGGCGGTCCCCCAGGGGCAAGGCAACGCGAATTCCGATGGAGTCGAGTCGAATCCCGTGACAGACGAAGCTTGCCGCGAGAAGGGACACAGCAACAGCAAGGATGCCCACCAACCGTCTCATGGTCGCCCGAGTCTACTTGCGAGCGCGGCGGCACGCCAACAACGCCGCCGCTAGAACTCGACAAGGCGGACAACGTCACCCACCTCGGCGTCGAAGCTGCTCGCCTTCATCGCAACCGCGCCGAGGTCGCTCACCTCAACGACGATCAGTTCTCCCTTTGTACCCAGGATCTCGTAGGAGAGAAGCTGCTCCCCCGACGGATCGGTCACCACGTTCGACACTTCGAGCACCTCGAGTACGTCCCACTTGCTGAGGCCGTGTGACGCGCCAATGTTGATCGCCACCCGCCCGTCGAGGAACAGCTGTGCGATCTGACCTTGGACAACAACCTGGCCGGCGGCAGGATACGCTCCCACTCCCTCCGCCTCGTTTGGCCGCGGCGGCAGGGAAGCCAGATGGGAGACAAGCGCTGAGGCCAGCTGGTTCGCGGCGCTGTCGGTGGCGCGCCCGACGATCGTCTCGGCGAAGCTGCCGCTGCCGACTGTGACCTCCTCGATCGGAGGCGCGCCGGGCTCCTCTGTCGGCTCAACCCAGAACCCCGTCTCAGCGATCACCGCTCCGCCTTCCCACAGCCGTGCCACATAAAGACCGGGCGCCATAGGAACGTCGCTGCCGTCCTTCTGATCCCAGAGCCACTCGCCGCATCCTCCCGCCTTGACGAAACGGGAGCCGAGCCAACGGACGAACGTCTCGCGCCCGGTGGCGATCTCAAGGTCAAACCAACCCGAAGGCGCGTCGTTTCTGTAGCCGATGTGCACCGTTTCGCCAAGGTCGTACGCCCCGCGGCCGACTGTCAGACCGCCGGAGCACATCTCGATGCCGACGAGCGGCTGGAGGAAGCCGAACAACGACGAGAGGTCCACGGAGAACCCGGTGATCCCTTCCTCGCGTGCGCTGGCACCCACCTCACCGACGTACTCCATGTTCGATACGTCCAACAGGCGTGCCGTCATCTCGATATCCGCTGCCGCAAGATTCACCGCGACGCCGAGTCCAAAGGTGCTTCGCTCGACACGCAGCGCCGTAACCTCCCCGAGGACGAGAAGGTCCGCAGTGAGCTGCCGCGCCCCTGTCGCCAGGTCGATCACCGACGAGGGATCCAGCTCGAGATCACGAAGTGTATGCTCCAGCTCCTCCCAGCCGATCACACGCACGCCGCTTTCGACCAACCTCTCGGCAATCTCCGAGGCAACACCCGTGCCGAGGTTGACGAAGCCCGAGGCCGACAGGTCAGCGAACGGCGACACGGCAACCTTGATTTCCGCAAGGCGCTCCCCTGTCTCTGGATCCGCAGCGACAACGATCGTCGTTGACTCGCGGTTGTTGATCTCCGAGGCCTCAGGAATGCGGTTCAGCGGATCGTCGGCAACCGCGGCGATCGTGTGGTTGCCAACGTCGGCCGTCCACAGGGTGGATACGTCCGCGTACCCACCGGACGGTATCCCGCCGGGGACCGTGGGCGCGCCGATCCGTCGTCCGTCCACGAGAAACGCCACGTAGAACGGAGCACTCACCGCGGTGTCGCCTTGATTGCGAACCGTTGCCGTGATGCGAACGCTGTCACCATGGAACACGCCGCGGGGCGTCGTCGCTATCTCCTCGATCACCAGATCTGGCGACGCAGAAGCGGCGAAGCCCGCGATCACAACGCACACGAGCGCGAGGCGCGCACGGCCCAAACGGTTCCTCCTCATGTTCTGTACCGACGGCAGACCTACACCCCGCCCCCAGAGGCGGTTTCACCGCGATCTGCGGGCGGCGGCGCTCCGCTCGTCCCACGCCGGGAGCCGTCGGACCTAGGCATCAAGTCGGACGGCCGTTCCGTAGACGAGAATCTCGGCTGCTCCCGACATCGTCTGGGCGGTGGTGAAACGCAACGAGACCACGGCATCGGCGCCGAGCAACTCCGCCTGTGCAATCATGCGCGACAGCGCCTGCTCGCGTGCATGGTCGAGCATCCGCGTGTAGTCCTTTATCTCGCCTCCTACTACGTTGCGAAGCCCCGCAAGGATGTCGTGCCCAAGGTGACGAGCACGGATCGTGTTCCCTCGCACAACGCCCAGGGTCTCTGCGATTTCCCTACCGTGGATCGTCTCCGTTGTCGCCAGCAGCATGGCGTTCCTCCTTCCGTCTCTCCACCACCAGCCCCACGATGGTCACCACAAGCCCTAGAGCTCCGAGCAGGATGATCGCCTTGAACAGCACCGGGATCCCCGGGGCGCTCAGGAGCAGGCGAACCAGCGTGACCGCAACGTACCCAGCGAGAAGCGTCCCCGCCGCGAGCATCAGTCCGTAGCCTATGCGAACCACGGGCGCCTCCTTCGGACGCTACAGCTTCCCCCAGTTGGGACCCGACGAGAGGTGGACCTCGAGCGGGAGGCGCAGTGTCGCGACCTCCTTCATCATCCGCTCCACGGCGGCCATCACGTCGGCCACATCGGCACGTCGAGTCTCGAACAGCAGCTCGTCGTGGATCTGCAGCAGCATGTCCGCCGCCAGCTCTCCGGACTCTATCGCGCGGTCGATCGAGAGCATCGCAAGCTTGATCAGGTCGGCGGCGCTGCCCTGGATTGGTGTGTTGACCGCGTTCCGCCGATCGAAGTTGCGCGCGGCCACGTTCCGCGAACGAAGGTTCGGAAGCGGGCGTCGACGGCCGAGCAGCGTCTCCGCGTAGCCACGCTCCGTGGCAGTCTCCACCGCGGCCTCCATGTACGACTTCACCTTCGGGTATGTCCGGTAGAACCGGTCGATGTACGCCCGCGCTTCGTCGCGCGGCACCCCGAGCTGTCGCGACAGCCCGAACGGGCTGATGCCGTAGACGATCCCGAAGTTGATCCGTTTGGCTGCGGCACGCAGGCGGGAGTCCACGGACGCCTCCGGCACGCCGAACATCTTGCTCGCGGTGATCCGATGAAGATCCTGTCCCTTGGAGAACGCGTCGATCAGTGTCTCGTCTTCGGAGAAGTGCGCCAGCAGCCGAAGCTCGATCTGCGAGTAGTCCGCGGCAATCAGAAGCATCCCCTTGGGGGCAACGAACGCCGTGCGGATTTTCTCACCGATCTCCGTACGCACCGGGATGTTCTGCAAGTTGGGATCCGAGGACGACAGCCGTCCCGTTGACGTCGCGGTCTGATGGAACGACGTGTGGATCCGCCCGGTGGTGTCGTGAATGGCCTCCGGCAACCGATCGATGTACGTGTTCAGAAGCTTCTGCAGCTCCCGGTACTCCATCAGCTTGCCAGGGAACGGGTGCGATGCGGCGAGCTCCGTGAGCACCCGTGCGCTGGTGGAGGGTCCGGTCTTCGTGCGGTCGAGCACCGGCAGCTTGAGAACCTCGAAGAGGATGTGCGCCACCTGCTTCGGCGAACCGGGGTTGAACGGCTCGCCTGCCATTTCGGAGAGATCCGCGGCCGCGATTTCCAGCTGCTTGCGAAGCTCGACGCCCTGCCGCTCGAGCTCGGCCGGATCAACAAGAATCCCGCGCTCTTCCATCCGCACGAGCACCGACAGAAGCGGCATTTCCACCTCGCGGAACAGCTTCGTTGCCCCGACGCGCTCCACCGCCGCGAGCAGCGGCTCGCGGAGCCGGAACACGATGTCCGCGTCCTCCGCTGCGTAGCGCGTCGCGGCCTCGATCGGGACCGCGGCGAACGCCCCCTCCTTGCCGGCCACCTGTTCGTAAGTCTGCACCTGATAGCCGAGGACATCGCGGGCGATCAGCTCGAGATTGTGCTGCCGTTGCTCGGGGCGGGCGAGATGCGATGCGATCATCGCATCGAACGCGACCCCTCGCGGCTCCAGGCCGTACCGCCGCAGAATGAGGAGGTCGTACTTCAGATTCTGGCCGATCAGAGCGGGCGTTTCCCCCTCGATCGCCCCCCTGAGGGCATCAAGAACCTCCTCGAGCGGCAGTTGCTTCGGAGCGCCCAACGCGTCGTGCGCCACGGGAACGTACGCCGCGCTCCCGGCCTCGGTCGCGAGCGCGATCCCGACAATCGCGGCGCGCATCGGGTCGCGACTCGTTGTCTCCAGATCGATCGACAGAAGCTCCCGGCCGGCGATCCTCTCCGCGATCTCCGACAAGGCCTCCCGCGTGAGGATCGTCTCGTAGTTCCCCTCCTCCTGTGGGGGGGGAGCGAGGCCTTCCTCATCGTCCTCGAGGCCAAGCTCTCCCAGGAGTGAGCCGAACGCGAGCTCGCGGAGCAGTGCTGTCAGCTTCTCGACGTCGGGATCGCGAAGCCGACACCCCTCCGGCGCAGCATCGATCGGCACATCGTGGTCAAGCGCCACAAGGCGACGCGCCAACTGCGCGTCCTCTGCGTGTTCCACGAGACGCTCCTTGATCCGCTGGTTCGAGACGCGATCGGTCTCCTCGAGCAACGCCGAGAGCGATCCGTGCTCCTGGAGAAGCCGTGTCGCCGTCTTGGCGCCCACTCCCGGAACGCCGGGGATGTTGTCGGAGCTGTCACCCACCAGCGCGAGCCAATCCCCGATCTGCTCCGGCGCCACCCCGAAGCGCTCGACCACTTCGTCTCTCCCCATGCGCGTGAACCCGCTGCCCCGCCCCGCGGGACGCAGCAGGCAGACGCGATGCCCCACCAGCTGTGCCAGGTCCTTGTCCGAAGAGACGATCAGCGCATCGATCCCCTCCTCCGCGAGTCGCCCCGCCAGCGTTGCCAGGATGTCGTCCGCTTCGACGCCACGCATGGCCACCACCGAGATGCCCATCGCCGCAACAACGCTTTGGATCAGAGGGATCTGGGAGGCAAGCGCCTCAGGCATGGGGTCTCGTGTCGCCTTGTAGTCGGCATAGAGCCGATGACGGAACGTCTCTCCACCGGCGTCGAACGCCACGGCAACGCGGCGCGATGGAAACTCGCGAAGAAGCCCAAGAAGCGCTCGTAGGAACCCGTAGACCGCGTTGACCGGTCGCCCGTCGGGCGCGCTCAGGTCGCGCACCGCGTAGTAGGCACGGTACGCCATGGCGTGTCCGTCGATGAGAAGCGCCTGTCCCTCGTCGGGATCTCGCGGCAGTCGAAGAAGCTCTTTGTGTTCACTCATGTTCGTCCCAACGCCATCGCCATCGCGTCACGCAGATAGCACAACGCCAAGGCCAGCCCGTCCGCCACATCGTCCGGCGACGGGCGCTCGGCAAGCTCGAGCATCTGCATGACCATCGATTGGACCTGTAGCTTCGTCGCCTTGCCGTAGCCCACGATGCGCTTCTTCACCTGCAGAGGAGTGTACTCGCGGACCGGCAGGTCGCCGACAGCCACGAGCAGCGCACCGCGCGCCTCGGCCGTCATCATCGCTGTCCGCGCGTTGGTGGCGAGGAACACCTGCTCAATGGCAACCCCCGTCGGACGGTACTCGTCGATCAGCAGCCTCACCTCGTCGTTCAGGCAGCGCAGACGTTGGGCACGCGACATCTCCTTTGTCGTCTCGATCGTGCCTCCGGCGAGCACCCGGTATCGGCGCCCCGAAGCGGATACAACACCGTAGCCCGTGCGCGCCAGCCCCGGGTCGAGCCCCATCGCGACCAGGCGGCCGCTCATCTCAGAAGCTCGCCGAGTCGGCGCCGATCCGTGCGGTCATCATGCGGGCACACGTGATCCGGGTTCTCGTTCAGGTCAGCGCCACACACTGGGCACAGCCCGCGACATGCGGGGTCGCAAAGGACGTGGGGTTCGGTGACCGCAGCGATGGCACCGAGTACGTACGGAGACAGGTCGACGACCTCTGCCGACGGAAGAAGCGGGACATCGAACTCCTCGCAGATCTCGATCGCCGTTCGCACGTCGCGCAGACAGCGGCGGCAGCTCCTGACAACGGTCGCGCGGATATCGCCGGTCACATACAGTGTCTCCATCTGGGTCCACGCGGCCCCGTCCAGTCGAACCTCGCCATCAACGACCATGCCGCCTCCGAGCTCACGAGACGCCATACACCCAGAGACCACGAGCGGCAGCCGGCGCCCGGGATGCGCGCGAAACGCAGCAAGATCAGCGCGCAGCGGGCCGCAATCGGGACGCGACATCGGCAGTCCACCTTCCCTGTTTCACGTCGTGAACGCGGATGATCCGAGCTCCGTTGCGGATCGCGATCGCGTTGGCAGCGATCGTTCCCACGAGACGCTCGTCTGCAGGCTGATCCAGCAGCTTCCCAAGAAACGACTTCCGCGACAGCCCCACAAGGACGGGTGCACCCAAGCCCACGAGGGCGTCCAAGCCGGCCAGAAGCGCAAGGTTGTCCTCGAGGCGCTTACCGAAGCCGATCCCCGGATCGAGGATCACCCGATTGCGGAGAACTCCGCGGCGGATCGCAAACTCCATCCTGTCAGCGAGAAACTCCCTCACCTCACCCACGACATCGTCGTACCGCGGATCGTCCTGCATCGTCTGCGGCGTTCCTTGCATGTGCATCAACACCACCGTCGCGTCTCGGCTTCTGACCACGTCGATCATGCCCGGATCCGACCGCAACGCGCTGATGTCGTTAACGATCGTCGCCCCCGCTGCAAGCGCCGCCTCCGCCACGTCCGCTTTGGTCGTGTCGATCGAAATCGGCGTCTCGAGACGCTTCGCGAGCCGCGTCACCACAGGGACGACTCGGGCAATCTCCTCTGCCGCCGAGACTCCCTGGGATCCCGGGCGACTCGACTCGCCGCCCACGTCAATGAGATCGGCGCCGTCGCGTGCCATGTCCAGGCCGTGACGCACTGCGTCTTCGCAGGAAGACCAGTCGCCGCCGTCGTAGAACGAGTCCGGCGTAACGTTCAGGATCCCCATAACGCGCACCCGCTCGTACCGCGTCCGCGCGTCCCTGCGTTCGTTCATTGGCGAGCCCACAGTATATCACGGCATCCCTATACCTGCGGCGGTTTGACGCCCGCCGAGGGGGCAACTACAATCGAGACTCAAGCACATGCCGCATCCCGCAGGAGGAGTGATCTTCGACCGTGAAAGTGGTCCTCACAGCGACGATCGATTCATTGGGGCACGTGGGCGAAGTGGTTGATGTCGCCAACGGCTACGCTCGCAACTATCTGATCCCGCGCAAGCTGGCGCTCCCGCCAACGGAGCACAACATCGCACGGTTCGCCAAGCAGAAGGCAGAGCACGAGGCGGAGCTCGAGGAGCGAGAGGCACAGGCGGTCAGGATGCGCGAGGCGCTCGCCGACCAGACGCTGGTGTTCGTCCGCAAGGCCCACGACGGGAAGCTCTACGGCTCCGTGCGAGCCGAAGACATCGTCTCGCAGATCGAGTCCGAACTCGGACAGAAGATCGAGCCGTCCCGCGTGCACCTCGAGGCCCCGATCGAAACGCTGGGGCCTCACGCGGTGGACATCAGCCTCTACAAGGACATCGCCGTCGAGGTCCGGCTCCGCGTCGACCCGGAGGAAGACGAAGCGGCATAGCCGGCGGAGGTCCATTCGGGCGCCTGCGTGCGACGTTCCTGCCGTGCCTCACCAGGGACGAGGGAGCGGTGAGGGAGAGCCGATGGCGACTGCACTCGCCGGGAAGAGCGTCCGAGCGACACGGATCGCGGAGCATCGTCCTGTGATCCCCTTTTGAGCCCGCTGCGCAGCACGCGGCGGCTGGTCCGCGCTCCATGAGAGGCTATCTGCGAGACGCCGCGCTGATGGCGGCGGCGACCGGCGCCTCGAGGATCTTCGGACTGGTTCGGGACGCGGCCATCGCAAACCGGTTCGGCACCACGGCGGCTTACGACGCGTTCGTCGTTGCCTTCTTCGTACCCCACCTGCTTCGGCGCCTTCTTGCCGAGGGCGCTCTCTCCACGGGGTTCATCCCCGCCTACACTGCATCCCTCGTGGAGAGCGACGACGCGGAGCGGCTCGCAAGCAACGTTCTCTCGCTTCTCCTCCTTCTGTTCCCGGTGGTGGTCGCACTGGGAATCTGGCTCGCGCCCACCTACGTGTCGTTTCTCGCGAGCGGCTTCGCCCCCGAGAAGCTGAAGGAGACCGTCGCGCTGGCGCGCATCCTGTTCCCGTTCATTGCCCTCATGGGCGTGTCCTCCGTACTCATGGGTATCCTCAACGCTCACCGCAGGTTCTTCCTCCCGGCGCTCGCCCCGGTGCTGTTCAACGTGGGTATGATCCTCGGTGCTACCGTCCTTGCACCGCTGTTCTCGACACGCCCGATCGCCGGACTCGCCGTGGGGGCGCTGATCGGCGGAACGGGGCAGCTTCTGCTGCAGGTGCCTGCAGTGCTGCGGCTCGGCATCCGCTTCCGCTTCACCCTGTGGCCGGTCCATCCCGGCGTTCGCCGGATGCTTCGCGTGATGGCGCCTGCGGTCCTCGCGCTGGCCGTAACCCAGATCAACCTGTTGGTCGACAACAAGCTCGCGTCGCACCTCGGAGACGGAGGGATCTCCGCGCTGCAGTACGCCACCCGGCTGTTCCAACTCCCGCTCGGCGTGTTCGCCGTCAGCGTCGCCTCGGCGCTTCTGCCCCGCATCGCCGCTGCAGCCAGCCGCCGTCAGCAACAGGAGCTCGCCTCGCATGTACGTCACGGTCTTCTCGCCACGACGTTCGTCCTGCTGCCGGCCGCCGTGGGCTTGGCCCTCGTATCGCGCGAGGTCATCGCCACGCTCTTCGAACACGGAAGGTTCGCCGCGTCGGACACCCTGCGAACGGCGACCGTCCTTATGGCCTACACGCTGGGGATCGTCCCCTACGGCCTGACCTATGTGCTGGCGCGCGCGTTCTACGGCGTTGGGCGCGTCGGCTACCCCCTCGTCGCCCTGTCCCTCGCCGTGGCAACCAACATCGGGTGCGACCTGCTGTTCGTTGGCACGATGCGGGAGGCCGGCCTCGCCCTCGCCACCTCGCTCGCCGGAATCGTCAACGCGGCGGTACTCGCGTACGGCCTGCGTCGAAGCCTTCGCTTCGCTTCGGAGGACGCGCTTCAATGGGGGAAGATCGCTCTCGGTGCGGGGCTGCTCGCCGCAACGGTCCTGCCCGTGAGACTCTCACTGGTCGCGAGCCCGACACCCGTGCGGCTGGCGGTCTGCGTCGCCGTGGGGATCGCCGCCTACACCTTGTTCTCCCTTGCCTCCGGTCTCCACCGCCTCGTCATTGATCGCGGCGAAGATCCTCTGGCGTGACGATCAACTCGGAGCGTGGCCGGTCCGTCGACAGTGTCGATCGGGCGAGCACCCACGCGGTCAGGCCGCGGAGGAATCCGCGAGAGGATGCCCCTTCCTCGAGCGACGCGCCGATGCGGCTCAGGCGTGAGATGGCGTCGCGGATCGCCTCTCGCGTCACTGCCCCCGCCGCCTCGTCGACAGCGCTCTGCATCGCTCGTACAAGGTCTGGCGGAGACCCGCTGACGATTTCGATCGGGCTCAACCGTCGGTGCAGGTCTTCCAGGGCGGCGAGCGTTTCGGCGTCGCCACTGGACGGGTGTCGCGTCACCGCGTGGACCACGCACCGTTCGAGGACGCCGAGCGCACGCACGTCGCCCTCCGATGCGCCGCGCACCGCCTCGCTCCACGCGTCCCGGTAGCGCTCCCCCTGCCGGGCGAGCTGGAACGCCTCGTGCGCCTGGAGGTGCGGGCAATCCTCGGGGCAGGCGATGTGCAGCAGCCGCTCGCTCCCGCAGCATCGGCGGCAGATCATCACGCCAAGGGCCGGACAGCGTCGCTCACCGCGCCGCTTGCCGCAACGAGGACACCGCTCGCTCATCGTCTCACCGCCGCCCCGCCCCCTCCGTCTGGTCACCGGGCCGCGCCGCTGCCCGTGCCCATCCGTCCGCGTGGAGGAGCGCGTCAAGCTTAGGCTCGGCGGCACCGCCGACGGGGGCGTGCGCTATCCAGTCGGTGAGGATCCTATCGAGTTCGGAGGCGATCATCGTGAATGGCAGATCGCCGCACAAGAACCGCTCGACCAGCACCTCGTCGGCGGCGTTGACCACCGCGCGCGCCGTCGCCCCGTGGCGCGCCGCGCGCAGCACCACCCCGAATGCGGGGAACCGGTCTGCGTCGAGCGGCAGAAACCGCGCTCCGGAGAGCTGGGTCAGCGGCAGCCCCGGCAGTCCGATGTCCACCCGTCGCGATCCTGAGAGCGCGTACTGGATCGGCGACCGCATGTCGGCCGGCCCCGCGTGTGCGATGAGGGTGCCGTCGACGAACTCGACCAGCGCGTGGACAACGGGGCTCGGATGTACCAGAACGTCTATGTTATCGTAGGGCATGTCGAACAGGAAGTGAGCCTCCACGACCTCGAACCCCTTGTTGACCATCGTCGTCGAATCCACAGTGATGCGGCGCCCCATCTGCCACGTGGGATGCGCAAGGACCGTCTGCGCGGTCACCTCGCCCAACGCCTCAAGAGGGACCTCCAGAAGCGTCCCTCCGGAAGCGGTAAGCGCAACCCGACGTACCTCCGAGCGTCGGCCGGACCGGAGGCACTGAGCGAGTGCACTGAGTTCGCTGTCAATCGGAACCAGGCATCCGCGTCCCGCAGCGAGTCGGTCACGCACAAGCTCCCCGCCGATGACGAGCGACTCCTTGTTGGCGAGCGCCACGGTGAGATCGAGATCCAATGCATCAAGCGTCGGGACAAGACCCGTTGCGCCGACCAAGGCGTTCACTACTGTGCCCGCACCATCGAGGCGCAGAAGCTCCTCGATGCCTTCGCCGCCCACGGCGACCTTCTGCCCCGGGACGAGTTGCCTCAGCCTGTCCGCGCCCTCGGGCTCGGCCACCACGACCAGCCGCGGCCGTACGGCCCGTGCCTGCTCGGCCACGCGATCCACGTTCCACCCAGCCGCCAGGCCGATCACGTCCCATCGCTCGCCCCGCTCGGCGAGACGCGTCACCACATCGAGCGTCTGCGTGCCGATCGATCCGGTGGAGCCGAGAACGATCAGGCCGCTTGTCTCCACCACACTCAGCCCGCCGGCTCGGGAACGAGCTCGGCAAACAGTCGACCGAGATCCTCTCCGGCGATGACCTCGCGCGCCAGCACCTCGCGCGCCAGCCGATCCAGCACCTTGCGGTGCTTCGTCAGCAGCTCCTTCGCCTGCTCGTAGGCACTGATGAGAAGGGATCGGATCTCGCGATCCACAAGCGACGACAGCTCCTCGGAGTGCTCGTCGCTCTTCACGATCTCCTCGCCAAGGAACACGTCCACGCGCTCCCGAGCGAGGCTGATCGGACCGAGTTTATCGCTCATCCCGTACTGGACAACCATCTCCTTGGCCATCTGCGTTGCCTGGCGCAGGTCTCCCTGCGCCCCGCTCGAGTGTTCGTCGTAGACGATCTCCTCGGCGGCGAGACCGCCAAGCGCGGACACCAGCCGATCCTTGAGCTCAGACTCCGTTGTGGTGAACTTCTCCTCGAGCGGGAGCCAACGCGTGTGCCCCAAGGCCCCGTGAGACCTGGGGATAATGCTCAGCGTGTGCGCCGGCCAATCCCTGTGGAGCAGATGACCGAGAAGCGCGTGGCCGCACTCGTGATACGCCAGGCGGTCCCTCTCGTCCTCGGAGAGGACCATGCTCTTGCGCTTCAGGCCAAGCTCCACGCGATCCGCCGCCTCCTCGAAATCCTCCATGTCGATCGTCTGCTTGTCCTGACGGGCCGCAAGAAGCGCCGCTTCGTTGCACAGGTTGCGGAGGTCCGCGCCCACCCAGCCGCGCGTCCGCCGTGCGAGGACGGCAAGGTCAACACCTTCAGCGACCTTCTTGTTCCGCGCGTGCACAGCAAGGATCTCCTCGCGCTCCTTCAGCGCCGGGCTCGGAATCATGATCCGCCGATCGAACCGACCCGGGCGCAGCAGCGCTGGGTCGAGCACGTCCGGGCGGTTCGTCGCCGCGAGGATGATGATCCCCTTGTTCGGCTGGAATCCGTCCATCTCCGCGAGCAGCTGGTTCAGCGTCTGCTCCCGCTCGTCGTGCCCGCCGCCGAGCCCGGCCCCGCGCTTCCTGCCGACCGCGTCGATCTCGTCAACGAAGATGATGCACGGCGCGCTACGTTTCGCCTTCTCGAACATGTCGCGCACGCGCGCCGCCCCCACGCCGACGAACATCTCGACGAAGTCTGAGCCGCTGATGGAGAAGAACGGCACCCGCGCCTCGCCGGCGATCGCTTTTGCCAGAAGCGTCTTGCCCGTACCCGGTGCGCCAACGAGAAGCACCCCTTTGGGGATCTCGGCTCCCAGGAGCGCGAACCGCCGTTGATCCTTAAGGAAGTCGACAACCTCCCGGACTTCCTCCTTCACCTCGTGCAGCCCCGCCACGTCGTCAAACGTCACGTGGGTGGACTCCGGCTGCACCAACCGCGCCTTCGACTGCCCAAACGACAGCGCTCCTGCTCCCTGGGTGCGTCGGATGATGTAGAACAGCACGCCGAGGACGAGGAGGATCGGCAGAAGCGTGATCAGCAGTGTGACGATGACGTTCCCGTCGGACGATGGCTTGAACTCTACGGCAACCGCCTCGCCGTCGGGCCCGATGCTCGACTCGAGCCAGGCAACATAGACGGAAGGGTCCTCGGGAAGCTGGGCGACGATGTCGAGCGTCGGCTCGACGCCAACAAGGGCATAGCGGAACTCGTCGATCCCGGCGAACCCGGGATCCGGCGTGTAGACAAAGGACCCGTCGGCATTCAGGGAGAGCGTCCCGTGCGACGGTTCCTCCAGCAGGATCACACGCTCCACTTGTCCAGCGGCCTGTTGCCCCTGCCGCTCGAGCACGGGTGTCCGGTCGTTGCGCATGACCCCCGGCGGCGACGGAGCGAGCACCGCGTCCGCGAACCCTTTGTACACGTCGTCGACGGCGAACACGACGTCCCCCGTTGTGTCCGGCGTGCTGGGCGCATCGGGCGGCGCCGCGTCATCGCCAACCACAACGGCGACGCGAGCCGTGTCCCTGTTGCTGACCACGGCCGTACCCCTGGCGTCCTTGATCGTGATCGACTCGACACGCTGCGCATCCACCAAGGCGCGGAAGCGCGTGTAGTCGATCTCGTTCTGCGACGCGCCGCCACTCAGCCACGACTGGATCACAATCAGGCTGATGATCACAACGACTGCCAGGAACGCAATGTTCCTCAGATTGCGGTTGCGGGGATCACGCTGTTGGTTTCGCTCCATCCGTCGACTGCTCCTTTGGCCCGCGTGATTGTATCACCGGCGCTCAAGCGCGTCCAACGCTCGTGTTTTTGGCACCTACCTCGTTCGCGCATCAGCGGAGCCAGCGGCGCCAGAGCTGCAACTGAGGGAAGACCCGCTCCTCACCCCGCCAGAGACGTACGAGGTTTCTGCGATGCGTCCAGAAGATGAACGCCGCCAGCAACGAGGTGAGTACGAGGAGAAGCTGTGGGTGACGCGCGCCGGACGGCATCGGCAAAGCGTAGGAGGACACCGGGATCGCCACCGCCGCGCCGAGCGAGCCGAGGGAGATCCTGCCACTGGCGACGACGGCCAGGATGAAGACGCCGAGCGCAACGGACATCGGGATCGGCGCCACGGCGAAGAGCATCCCCCCGGCCGTGGCGACGCCCTTCCCTCCACGGAACCTCGTGTAGACGGGGAAGACGTGGCCGATAACCGCCGCGACCCCACAGAGAAGCGCAAGCGTCGACAGATCCAACCCCGCGCCTGCGACCGGGATCCGTGAGACGGCCATCGCGGCCGCCGCCCCCTTCGCCATGTCCACGGCAAGCACGGCGAGGCCGCTCCGCCAACCGAGGACGCGCCAAGCGTTGGTCGCCCCCGCGTTGCCGCTTCCGTGGTTGCGGATGTCGACCCCACGTACAGCCTTGCCCACAAGGATTGACGTCGGGAACGCTCCCAGAAGATAGGCCGCAAGCAACCGGATGAAGACGCCCATGACGCGAGCATTGTACCGTCAGGTGTCCGCCCTAGGTACCGACTGACCAACGCGCGACGCCTCCAACATCCCCCGACGGTCCGGGCCCCTACGCCCACTGAGACGGTCTCGGCTCAGAGTGCGTATGCCCTTCGCACCGGCGCGCCTCTGGCATCCCCCGCCGTCCGCTTGGACGCCTGGAGGCGCTTCGGAAGACCGTGCCGACTGGCTACCAGGAGATCCCCCATCCGAGCTCGAAGGACCAATCCCCGCTCCAGTCCCAGAACGCGCTCGCCGCAAGCTCGAACTGCTCCCCCAGCGGAACGTTGATCTCGAAGGCGAAGCTGTTCCAGTCGAAAAGCGCGTCCACAGGTGCCCCAGCCGGCGTGGGGAAGGTCACTCTCGCAGACCACTGCCCCGGCCCGCCGCAGCACGTGGGCACAGGTCCTGTGAGCGACAAGAGCTCAGTGCCGTCGTTGAGCGACTCCTCGAAGATGCACGTCACAACGTTCGGAAGCGTCACCTGCAGCTTCAGCTGATCGACATCGATACCGTCGAAGTGAAGCCCCCCTCCGTTGGTCACCAGATCGGCGAAAAGGCGCAAGCAGACCCCCGAAGCCGGAAGCTTGAGCTTCAGCGAGCCCTCCGCGATCTTCTCGTCCACGGTGAACGTGGTTCGTAGCTGCGCGAACACGTCGAGGATCCCACCGCCCCCGAGGGAGAGGAGTGGGATGTCACGCAACGTCACCGACCAGGAATCGAAGCCGTCCGGACACAGCATGATCAGCAGCGCGTCAACGCGAACACCACACTCAGCCCACGGCCAGCTTGCGCCCGCCTCGAACCGCTCGAAACCGTGAGCGCAGCCGCTGCCGGCGTCGGACAGCCCGAGCCGCAACTCGGCACGGACGCTCGCGTCGCAAAGCCGCGCTCTCATGTCCAGCTCGTGGTATCCAGGTCCCGAGCCCGGAAGATAGAGGGTGTGCGTGAAACTGATCCCGTCCATACCAAGACGACTCACGACCTTGAGGTAGTTGAGATCAGCGATCAGGGGCAGAAGAGAGAGGGTCCCTTGTGCAGCGAAGACTCCCTCGAAGCCGTATTCCGCGAGGAACGTCGCCTCGGTCCACCCAGTGTCATCATATACCAAGATACCCTCAAGACCGAGATCGCGGTGCCAGTAGCGCGTCCAGAGCCTGGTGTCGAACGACAGAATCGTGAACGGCGGTCCGAGCATGAGCCTGGCGGCGGCACTCCCCGACAGCCGATCCCCCGTCGAGCGCTGCCCGACATCAACGATCATCGTCCCCGTCGACACAGCCTCGAACGGGTCGGTCACCGCAAAGATGACCTCGGCGACGCCCACGAAGTCGGGATCAGGAGTGTAGACCAAGTCAACCACAGCGATCCCCGTCTCCTCGTAGCGCACGTTGGTCAGGTCCCCGGCGAGCTCTCCCGACGACGGGCGACTGACGACGCTGAACACGAGAGGATGCGCTAGCGGATCTGTCGGATCGATGTTGGGATCGTCCGCCCTGAGCGCCAAGGTGACGGCTTGCCCCTTGGGAGTGTAGATCCTCTCGTCCAGGGCCATCGGGGTCCCGTTGACAAACACGGTCACCGACGCTTCGTCGAACTCACCGTCCAGATCGGTCACACGGTAGCGGAAGGACTCCTCCCCCTGGTAGCCACTCTGTGGGCGATAGAGGATGCTCCCACCCGCATCGACGGCAGCCGTCCCGTGCACCGGGATCTCCACAAGAATCACCGTGATGGGCACGTCGCCGAGCCCTGTGTCGTTTGCCAGAACATCAATGATGATCGGAACCCCGTCGCTTGTCGCCGCCCAGTCCTCTTGCGCCACCGGCTGGTCGGCAACCGCCAGGGCAGCACCAGCCACGCAGAACGCAACGAAGAGGAACAAGGCCATCGGAGCCCGCAGTCGCCAGGTACTCACTCGCCTGTCACCTCTCATCCGGCGAGGCGCCGGCACGCCACCCCGCTCTCGCAGTCCTGACAGCCCACCCCAGGGATCCTAGCCCTGTCCGAGCGACAGATTGGTGATCGCGAGCACGTTCGCCACGTCAGGATGGTTCGATCCGCAAGGCGCAGCGGGAGCCTTCGCCTGTGATGCATCGGGCGTTCGCAGGGGTAGCATGGCCTCAAAGGGCACGCTCGCTGTCATCCACCAGCCCCGGCGGCGCTCGGACCCGTCACGGCGCCCGAGGCAGGGGCATCAGTCAACTGCGGGTAAGGGGCCAGCCAGGGGGCGAAGCAAGACCTGCCAAACCGACGCGCATCCCAGCGCCGCCACCCCCACGGGGACTACGGCGACAGCCGGCACACCGCCGAGACGTCTGCAGTGCCGGGATCCTGTGGGAGCCCTTGAGGCGGCAGGGCGGCAGAGATGTGGCCCGACGCGCACTGGCTCACGCATCCCGCAGGAAACAGCGCCCCTTGCCGCCCTTTCGCCGCAACCTCTGCCCCTGTGTCCTGCCGCCTCCGGGCCTAGGGGGCCTCGACAACCCGAAGCGGCACAAGCACAGTCCGTCCCGGCTCCAGCTGCAGCCAAATGAGGTGCCCGCCGATCTCAAGCAGACTCGTATCGATCTCGAGCGCGGTGCCCTCGTCTCCAGAGTCGAGCACGACCGCAGCCGCACCACCGGCACCGGCCGGCAGCTCAAGAAGTGTTGTGCTCCCCGCAAAGCTGACGATCAGACGCGGCCAGCCCACCCCCTGGTCAAGGATCGCGCCTCCGCCGATCGGGGGATCGTAGGCGAGGATGGACCCGATCGAAAGGACGATCACCCGTCCCTGAACCACTTCGGACACGCCGGTGATCCCCGGAGGAAGACTCGCCCAGTCGATCGGCCACTCGTTTCGCACCCCGGCCGAGGCCAGAAGCGGCTCGCCGTTCGCGTCGGTCCCGAACGAGAAGACGCCGCTGTTGGTGTGCCAGTTCGCGGCGACGTCCCGCTGCAGGGGATCGATCCGCTCCATCGTAGCGCGATCCTCGAGGCGGCCTGCGGCCCAGCCGGGCTCGCCGACCGGGTCCTGGTTCGCCGAGTCAACGACCTCGCCATCCCAGTTCAGAAGCTCGATAACCGCCCCATCGTCGGGTAGCTCAAGGCTCAATCGACCGATACCGCCGAGATCGTCGTAGACCATGCCTGCGGCAAGGTTGCTGATCGCGAAATCGTCCTGCCTCTCAACGTTGAAGAACCCGGGCCCCAGGTCCTCGTCCACCGTGATCTCCCACCACCGCACGCCCGCGACGTCACGGGGTAGGATGACAACATTGTCCCAGACGGGGTTCCTCAACCCGTTGACATCGCACAGGGAATCTCTCGTGCCCTGGATCTCCCCCGTGAGGTCGATCTCCTTCCACTGCGCTTCCTCGGGAGTGCTCGGCACCTTGGAGCGCCAGCGCAGCGTCCAGCCCTCAACATCCACGGGGTACCGACCCAGATTCTGAAGCTCGATCCACTCGTCGTCCGGATCGGCGACCGAGCCGGCCCACGCGACCTCGGAAATGATCACCCTACAGTCGCAGGGATCGCCCGGCAGCGGATCCACCCGTGTCGTCGCCACCGCGACGTTGTTGGACAGGTCGGGGTCGTAGCTTTCCGCGCGCACCTCCGCACGGTTGACCAGCACCCCTTCGAAGCACGGGTCAATGGTCACGGTGATGGTGGTGGTCGCACTGTTCCCGGCTCCCACCCCCAGCGCCCCGATCGTCCAGATTCCCGTCTCCGGGTCGAAGTTCGGGTCTCCCACTGCCAGGAGCTTTGTGTGGGGTGGGATCGGGTCCTCCACTACGACGCCGAACGCGTCGAACGGGCCGTTGTTGACCACCGTCAGAGTGTAGGTCAGATCGAGCGAGGCCACCACCGGATCGGGATCATCCCCCTTGATGATCTCCACATCCGCCGGCACGAGCGCGGTCACGAAGCCCGTGTCCGCGTCGGTCACCGGGTCCCCGCTCGACGGTGTCCCGGTCGCCTCGGCAAGGTTCTCTAGCTGCCCCGTTGCCGCGCCGGTGATGCGAACACGGAGCTCGAAGCTCGTGGAGTCCCCGGCGGGCATCGAACCGAGATCCCACGTGATGCTGCGTCCGACGATGCTCGGCGTGACGCCTGTCGTATCGGAGACGTAGTCGAGACCGACCGGCAGGGTGTCGACGAGAACGACGTCGAGGGCGCAGTCCCCGGTGTTCGTCACTTCGATGTCAAAGGCGACGATCGCGGGCGCTGCTGCCTGTCCCGGATCCGCGTCGGACTTCGTGACGTCGATCGCCGGCTGGAGCGCGATCAGATCCCAGATGCCGGTGTCCGACACTTCCGGCCCGGCCGGAGGCAGCCCCGTTGCTGTCGCGGTGTTCCGCTGGGTGCCGGCCGAGCCAGCGTCGATGTGCGCCACGACCTCGACAGTGCGTGACACGCTGGGCGCGAGCGCACCGAGATCCCAGGTGAGCGTCCCCGCTGGTCCTTCGACGCCGCCCGCATCGTCAGCGACGTAGCTCAGCCCCGAGGGCAACGTGTCGACCAGCATCACGGGGTCGAGTGGAGCGTCTCCGTCGTTGGCGATGGTGATCGTGTAGGTGACGTCCGTCGACGGAGCCCCCTCGACGTGCGATCCGATCTTGGAAACGTCAATCGATGGGAACAACACGTCAACGTCCGCGGTGTCCGTGGCCTGCACCACACGGCCATCGGGCGCCAGGGCGGTGGCGGCAACAACGTTGGTGAGATCGGCGCTCGGTAGCATGGAACACGTGTAGGTCTCCGAAGCCCATGGAGTCAGCGAAGCGTACAGCCGGGCACAGTCCGGTGCCGCCGGATCCGCGGTCTCGACGCTCGTAAGGGTGACGTTCCCGGTGTTGGTCACGGTGATGGTGAACACCGCCTCTAGGCCATAGAACACCTGCTGGCTCGCGGGCTCCTTGGCGACAGCAATCCCAGGGACCCCGTTGATCGGTTCGATGTGCGTATCGCTCGCCGACACCGGGGCCCCGTCCGGGTCCGTTCCTTCCACCCGCGCCGCGTTCGCCTTCTCCCCCGCGTCAATGTCGCCCTGCCCGATCGCGTAGCTCCCCGTCGCCGTCTCTACCGCTCCCGGCGCCAGCACCGCCACGCCGTCCCCGGCGACATCGCTCAGCGCGCCGATCGTCACCCCGCTCGCCAGATCCTCGAGCGTCACCCCGGCAAGCGTCGTGTTTCCCGTGTTGGTCACCGTGAACGTGTAGGCGACGAGATCCCCCGGCGTCGCCACCCCGTCGCCACCCACATCGAGCGTCCCCGTCTTCTCCAGGTCGACCCCCGATGCATGAGCGATCGGTTCGGTGTGCGTGTCGCTCGCCGACACCGGGTCCCCGTCCGGATCCGTCCCCTCCACCCGCGCCGCGTTCGCCTTCTCCCCGGCGTCGATGTCGCCCTGCCCGACCGCGTAGCTCCCCGTCGCCGTCTCTACCGCTCCCGGCGCCAGCACCGCCACGCCGTCCCCAGCGACATCGCTCAGCGCGCCGATCGTCACCCCGCTCGCCAGATCCTCGAGTGTCACCGCGGCGAGCGTCACGTTCCCGGTGTTGGTCACCGTAAACGTGTAGGTGATGAGATCCCCCGGCGTCGCGATCCCATCGCCACCCACATCGAGCGTCCCCGTCTTCTCTAGGGCGATCGACGGGTTCTGCGCAAGCGGTTGCGTGTCGTCATCGTCGTCGGTCACATCCGCACCGCTCGGCGGTGTCCCCGTCGCGGTCGCCACGTTGGTGAACGTCCCTGCATCCACGTCCGCCTGCGTCAGCGTGTAGCTCCCGGTGAACGTCGTCGCGTCACTCGCTCCCGGCGCCAACGACGCGATCGGTCCACCGAGGATCGTCGCGTCCGGATCGCTCACGCCGACGTTCCTCAGCGTCACGTTCCCGGTGTTCACCACCGTGAACGTGTAGCTGATCGTGTCGCCGGCACTCACTCCGCTCGTCCCGTCGTCGTCGTTCAGCGTCCCCGTCTTCTCTAGGTCGATCGACGGGTTCTGCGCAAGCGGTTGCGTGTCGTCATCGTCGTCGGTCACATCCGCACCGCTCGGCGGTGTCCCCGTCGCGGTCGCCACGTTGGTGAACGTCCCTGCATCCACGTCCGCCTGCGTCAGCGTGTAGCTCCCCGTGAACGTCGTCGCGTCACTCGCTCCCGGCGCCAACGACGCGATCGGTCCACCGAGGATCGTCGCGTCCGGATCGCTCACATCAACGTTCCTCAGCGTCACGTTCCCGGTGTTCACCACCGTGAACGTGTAGATGATCGTGTCGCCGGCACTCACCCCGCTCGTCCCGTCGTCGTCGTTCAGCGTCCCCGTCTTCTCTAGGTCGATCGACGGGTTCTGCGCAAGCGGTTGCGTGTCGTCATCGTCGTCGGTCACATCCGCACCGCTCGGCGGTGACCCCGTCGCGGTCGCCACGTTGGTGAAGATCCCTGCATCCACATCCGCCTGCGTTAGCGTGTAGCTCCCGGTGAAGGTCGTCGCGTCCGACACGCCCGGTGCCAACGACGCGATCGGTCCACCGAGGATCGTCGCGTCCGGATCGCTCACGCCGACGTTCCTCAGCGTCACGTTCCCAGTGTTGACCACCGTGAACGTGTAGCTGATCGTGTCGCCCGCACTCACTCCGCTCGTCCCATCGTCGTCCTGCAGCGTCCCCGTCTTCTCTAGGGCGATCGACGGGTTCTGCGCAAGCGGTTGCGTGTCGTCATCGTCGTCGGTCACATCCGCACCGCTCGGCGGTGTCCCCGTCGCGGTCGCCACGTTGGTGAACGTCCCTGCATCCACGTCCGCCTGCGTCAGCGTGTAGCTCCCGGTGAACGTCGTCGCGTCACTCGCTCCCGGCGCCAACGACGCGATCGGTCCACCGAGGATCGTCGCGTCCGGATCGCTCACGCCGACGTTCCTCAGCGTCACGTTCCCGGTGTTGACCACCGTGAACGTGTAGCTGATCGTGTCCCCGACACTCACCCCGCTCGTCCCGTCGTCGTCGTTCAGCGTCCCTGTCTTCTGTAGGGCGATCGACGGGCTCTGCGCCAGGGTCTGCGTGTCATCGTCGTCGTCACTCACCGTGCCGCCGGCGGGAGGAACCCCGCTCACCGTTGCCACGTTGGTGAACGTCCCCGCATCGATGTCAGGTTGCGTCAGCGCGTAGCTCCCCGTGAACGTCGTCGCGTCCGACGCCCCGGGCGCCAGCGACCCCAGCGGGCCGCCCATCACCGTCACACCGCCCACCGTGTCCGCTACCGTCACGTCGCGAAGCGTCACGTTCCCG